>Ga0126377_10002934_pt1 | contig 11929 bp, 13 predicted proteins | sample PanSoiMetPlot_22_FD_92647 | JGI IMG/M metagenome (GOLD analysis project Ga0126377, IMG submission 92647) | Tropical forest soil microbial communities from Panama - MetaG Plot_22 | ecosystem: Environmental > Terrestrial > Soil > Tropical forest > Bulk soil | place: Panama | collected 2016-02-17
AGCCCCAGTAGTAGAACGTGCCGGTGCTCGCGACATCGAAATGCGTCGCGGCGTCGCCGTGCGCAGGCACGCGCAGCGGCGGCGCGGCGCTGCTCGCCGCGAAGCCGTGCACGTAGACGTCGTCGCCGGTGCGGTTGTGCCAGGCGATGGCGAGGCGCGTGCCTTCGCGGACCCGGATCAGGGGCCCGGGCGTCGTCAGCCGGCCGCCGGTCTGGGCGAACGCGAGCACGCGATTCGGCTGCATGTCGCGCTCGGGCCGCCAGTCGCCTTCGCCGATGTCGATGCCGAGCGTGAGGACGCCGCCCGCGAGGCGTCCCGCGGGCATGCGGTTGTCGTTGGCGTCGATCTCGGCGTCCGCGGCTCCGGCGGGCGGGTCGCGCGGGCTCGTCGCGCAGGCCGCGAGCAGCAGGCACGCGAATGCAAGGGTCCAGCGCAGGCAGCCGCCCATGGTCGCCCCCTCCGACGCCTTGACAGCCGGCCGCCAGTGTAGACAGTTAGGGGCCATGAAACCACGCACCTCGTACGGCCAGCACACGCTCTCGCGCGACTACTTCACCTCGCCCGAGATCTTCCGGACCGAGCGCGAGCGCATCTTCTACAAGTCGTGGCTGCTCGTCGGCCATGCGTCGGAGATCCCGCACGCCGGCTGCTATTTCCTGTTCGAGCTCGATCGCGAGAGCGTGATCGTGCTGCGCGACGCGTCCGGCGAGATCCGCGCGTTCCACAACCACTGCCGCCATCGCGGCAGCCGGCTCTGCCAGGAGCACTCGGGCGTGCTCGGCGGCACGATCCAGTGCCCGTATCACGCTTGGACGTATGGCCTCGACGGTGCGCTCCGTACCGTGCCGACGATGACCGAGGTCGCCGGCTTCGACGTCGCGAACTATCCGCTGCACAAGGTCGCGCTCGAGACCTGGCAGGGCTTCATCTTCATCAATCTCGCCAGGCAGCCGCAGCCGTTCGCCGAGGCGCTGCCGGCGCTGGTCGGCAAGTTCGCGCACCGGCATGCCGACGCGCTCCAGTCGGTGCATCAGGAAACCTACGATGTCGCCGCGAACTGGAAGCTCTTCTTCCACAACTTCAGCGAGTGCTACCACTGCCCGACGGTGCATCCGCTGCTCAACAAGCTGACGCCGTTCCGCAACTCGGAGAACGACCTCGACGAGGGCCCGGTGCTCGGCGGCCCGATGCTGATGTCGAACCCGCAAGGCAGCATGACGATGGGCGGCGCGCGCTGCGCGCTGCCGTTCGACGGCCTTTCCGCCGAGGAGCTCGGCCGCGTCTATTACTACACCGTGTTCCCGGGCGCGTTCATCTCGTTCCACCCGGACTACGTGATGGTGCACCGCGCGCTGCCGCTCGCGATCGACCGCACGCGCATCCTCTGCGACTGGTATTTCCATCCGGACGCGATCGCCGCCGACGGCTTCGATCCCGAAGCCGCGATCAAGTTCTGGGACATGACCAACCGCCAGGACTGGGAGCTCTGCGCGAACGCGCACCGCGGCGTGACGTCGCTCGCGTGGCAGCCGGGCCCGTATTCGGAGCTCGAAAGTCAGCTCGCGGCGTTCGACCGCCACTACCTGCGCATGATGAATCCCGAGCCGACGGTCGTGCGCTCGAGCGCGTGATCTTCCCCTCTCCCGCGTGCGGGAGAGGGCAGGGTGAGGGCGTGCCTCAGCGCTTCGCGTACGAGTCGCGCAACGTCACCGTGCGGTTGAATACCGGCTTCGCGCGCGAATAGTCGTGGCGGTCGGCGACGAAGTAGCCGAGCCGCTCGAACTGCACGTTGTGCTCGGGCTCCGTGGCCGCGAGCGACGGTTCGAGCCACGCGGCGACGACGCGCTTCGAATCGCGGTTGAGATGCTCGGCGTAGGTCTTGCCGTCGCTGGTGTCGTCGGGATCGGCCACCGTGAACAGGCGATCGTAGAGCCGGACCTCGGCCGCGATCGCGTGGCGCGCGCTGACCCAGTGGATCGTGCCCTTGACCTTGCGGTCCGCGCCCGGCATCCCGTGGCGCGTCGCCGGGTCGAGCGTGCAGCGCACTTCGGCGACCGAGCCGTCGGCGTGCTTGACGACTTCGTCGCAGCGCACGATGCCGACGTTGCGCAGGCGCACCTCGCCGTTCGGCACGAGGCGATGGAAGCCCTTCGGCGGCACTTCGGCGAAATCCTCGCGCTCGATCCACAGCTCGCGCGAGAACGGCACCCGGCGCGTGCCGAGCTCGGGGTTCTTCGGATGGTTGGCGAAGTCGAGCGATTCCTCGTGTGCGGCGTCGAGGTTCGTGATGACGAGCTTCAGCGGATCCAGCACCGCCATGCGCCGCGGCGCGCTCGCGTCGAGCTCGTCGCGCACGCTGCCTTCGAGCACGCTGAACTCGATCACCGAATTCTGCTTGGTCACGCCGGCGCGCTCCCAGAACGCGCGGATCGCCGCCGGCGGAAAGCCGCGGCGGCGCACGCCGGCGAGCGTCGGCATGCGCGGGTCGTCCCAGCCGTCGACGAGGCCTTCGGTGACGAGCGCCATGAGCTTGCGCTTGGACATTACCGTATAGTCGAGATTGCCGCGCGCGAACTCGATCTGCTGCGGCCGGCTCGGCATGCCGGCGAGCCCGGCGCGGCGCATCGGCTCGACGAGCTCGACGTGATCGGTGAGATCGAGCTGGTCGAGGAACCAGTCGTAGAGCGGGCGGTGATCCTCGAACTCGAGCGTGCACAGCGAATGCGTGATGCCTTCGACCGCGTCCGACACGCAGTGCGCGTAGTCGTACATCGGATAGATCGGCCACGCGTCGCCGGTGTTCTGGTGAGTCAGCTTGCGGATCCGGTAGATCGTCGGATCGCGCATGTTGATGTTGCCCGACGCCATGTCGATCTTCGCGCGCAGCGTGCGCGCGCCGTCGGCGAACTCGCCGGCGCGCATGCGGCGGAAGAGGTCGAGGCTCTCGGCGGCGCTGCGCTCGCGGTACGGCGAGTTCTGGCCGGGCTCGGTCAGCGTGCCGCGCGTCGCGCGCACCTCGTCGGCCGAGAGATCGCACACGAACGCCTTGCCGTCGCGGATCAGCTTCTCGGCGCACAGGTACAGCACCTCGAAGTAGTCCGAGGTGTGGCGCAGGTTGTTCCACTCGAAGCCGAGCCAGTTGACGTCGTTCTTGATCGCGTCGACGTATTCCTGCTCTTCCTTCGCCGGGTTGGTGTCGTCGAAGCGCAGGTCGCAGTTGCCGTGGAACTCGCGCGCGAGCCCGAAGTTGAGGCAGATCGACTTCGCATGGCCGAGATGCAGGTAGCCGTTCGGCTCCGGCGGAAACCGCGTCGACACGCGGCCGCCCTGCTTGCCGGCGGCGCGGTCGTTGACGATGATCTGGCGGATGAAGTGGTTTGGCGTGGCGTCGGTCATGCGGGCGAGCGTACGAGGCGTGACCGCTGAGTTTAGCCGAGCTGTGAGGTCGGCTGCTTCGCAGCCTCTCAGTAGAGTGAGGTCGGCCGCTGCCCGGCCTCGTCAGAAGAGCGAGCTTTTCTAACTCCCTGACTTTGCTCCTACTGACTCTTTCGCTGTTGCTGACTGCTTTTACGCCGCCACTTCACCGGTCGTGCGCTCGCCATGCAACGCGCGCAGCCGCAAACGCACCGGCCCGCGCACGTCGCCGATGTCGACGACGGATTCGTGTTGCAGGACTTCGATCGAGCCGGCTTCGGCCATCGCCGCGGCGACCGTGCGCACGGGGCGCATCAAGTCCTGCCAGTGGGCACCGGTGCGCATGGCGAGCGTGCGTGCGGCTTCGCTGGGACAGATGCTGCGGCCGGGACCACGGGCAACCAGGAGCTCGAGCACGCAGGCGCGGATACGCTCGGCGAGTTCGTCGTCGGGCAACAGCAGGGCCATCGAGGGCCTCGTATAGGTGCAGGGCGAGCAACCGGCGCGGCCAGGCATTTCGCCCTCCACCGCGCACCCTCCCGGGCGCGCCGATCATAGCGTCAAGTCCGTTTGCGTGCGACGTCCCGATGGGCTAGCGTCACGGATGTGAAGATCGTTTACCGAGCCGAGAACATCATCGACGCCAACCTCGTGAAGGCCGCGCTGGCCGAGGCCGGCATCCAGGCCTTCGTGTCGGGCGAATACCTGACCGGCGCGGTCGGCCAGCTGCCGGCGCTGGACCTCGTCACGGTCATGGTCGCCGAGACCGACGTCGAGCGCGCCGCGCCGATCGCCGAAGCGATCGACACCGCGCTGAAGGAACGGCGCCGCGAAGCCGGCGACTCGCGCGACCCCGGCGCGCTGTCGCCCGCCTGACGGTCGAGCCCGCTGCGCGTCTGCTAGGCTTGGCGCCCCCCGCCGCCCGCAAGATCGACTCCCGGCCATGACCCCGATCGCCCTCGTCGCCTCGCTCGCGCTGGCCGCCGGCGCCGGCGAAACGGTGAGCACGACGCCGTACGCGACGCTCTACCAGGTGCTGGCACCGGTGCGTGCGATCGAAGGCTACGACCGCCTCGTCGCGATCCAGCGCGTCGAAAGCAAGATCGACACGCCGGCGAAGGACATCCGCATCGTCATCCACGCCAAGAATGGGCCGATCCCGGTGGCGGTCGCTGCCGACGGCGAAGTGACGTTCCCGGTGACCGACGCGCTGCGCGAGGAGAATCCGCCCGTCGAGACGAACCAGCCGAAGGGCTCGCTTGCGCTGATCGTCAACGTCGCGCTGCGCGGCGCGGACAAGCTGCGCGTACCGTGGAGCGACATCGAAGCCGGGCTCGGCGAGGTCAGGACGTTCTACGAAAAATCGAAGAGCGCGGCGACCGCGCCGGCGGTCAGCGGCATCGAAGTCTATTTCGCCGGCGGCGGCGCCGCGATGCTGACGATCGAAGGCAAGGGCGAGCGCCTGCTGATGGCCGACCCGAACGGCCGCATCATCGTCACGCGCGACATGGCGCCGCCGAGCGAGTCGCCGACGCTGGTGTTCTCGCGCGCTCCCGCCTTCGTGCTGCCTTATTCCGACGAGAAGAAATGAGCGACACGCTGACGCTGGTCATCTGCAACAAGAACTATTCGTCGTGGTCGTTCCGGCCGTGGCTGCTGCTGCGCCACCACGGCATCGCGTTCGACGAAGTGCGCCTGCCGCTCGAAACGCCCGAGTGGAATGGCAGCATCGGGCGCTGGTCGCCGAGCGGGCGCCTGCCCGTCTTGCATCGCGGCAGTCTCGTCGTCTGGGATTCGCTCGCGATCGCCGAATACGTCAACGAGAACTGCCTCGACGGCCGCGGCTGGCCGCGCGACGCGACGACGCGTGCGATCGCGCGCTCGATCAGCGCCGAGATGCACTCGGGCTTTCAGGCGCTGCGCGATTCGATGCCGTTCAACTGCCGGCTGCGCGCGAAGAACTTCGTCGTGCCGCCCGACGCGCGTCGCGACATCGACCGCATCACGCACATCTGGCGCGAATGCCGCGCACGCGCCGCCGGCGAGGGCCCATTCCTGTTCGGCGGCTTCACGATCGCCGACGCGATGTATGCGCCGGTCGTGATGCGCTTTCGCACCTACGGCGTTGCGACCGCCGACGTCGAGCGCCGCTACGTCGCCGCGGTGCTCGATCTTCCGGCCGCGTGCGAATGGACCGCGGCCGCCGAAGCGGAAGGCCTCGCGCTGCCGAAATACGACGCGGTCGCCGGATGACCGAGCCGCACGAGGTTCCACGCGCCGCGCTGATCGAGATGATCGCCGGCGCCGCAGCGATCAGCACGACGAGCCTGTTCGTCAAGCTCGCGCACGTCGGTCCGACCGTGTCGGCGTTCTATCGCATGGCGTTCGGCGGCGGCATGCTGCTGATCGGGCTCATCGCGCTCGGAAAATGGCGGCGCGTGGCCTGGTCCGATCTCGCCTGGCTCCTGATTCCCGGCGTCGCGTTCGCCGCCGACCTCATGCTCTGGCATCGCAGCATCCTCTTCGTTGGCCCCGGCCTCGCGACGCTGCTCGGCAATTTCCAGGTGTTCCTGATGGCGCTCGCCGGGTTCCTGATCTATCGCGAGCGGCTCGGCTGGCACTTCCTCGCCGGCGTCGGGCTCGCGTTCGTCGGGCTCTATCTCCTCGTCGGGCTCGACTGGAGCCGCGTCGGCGCGCAGTACCGGCTCGGCGTGATCCTCGGCATCGTCACCGGCGTCGCCTATGCCGTGTACATGCTGTCGACGCGGCATGCGCAACGCGCGGGGCACGTCAGGCTCGCGCCGGCGCAGCTGCTGTGCGTGAGCTCGCTGCTCTGCGCGGCGATCCTCGGCATCGCGGCGCTCGTCGAAGGCGATTCGTTCGTGCTGCCCGACGCGCAGTCGTGGTCGGCACTGCTCGGCCTCGGCTTCTTCGGCCAGGTGCTCGGCTGGGTGCTGCTGACGCGCGCGATGCCGCAGCTGCCGGCGTCGCTGATCGGCCTGCTCCTGCTGCTGCAGCCGGCGCTCTCGTTCGTCTTCGACGTGATCCTGTTCGCGCGTCCGACGCGCTCGCTCGACTGGATCGGCGTCGGCCTCTCGCTCGCCGGCATCTTCATCGGCTCGTACCGCAAGCCGTCGCCGCCGGCCGCCGAGCCCGTGGCCGAAGAGCCGTGAGCATCGACCTCGCCCGCTATGTGCGCGACGTCGCGGACTTCCCGCGCCCCGGCATCGTGTTCAAGGACCTGACGCCGATGCTCGCAAACGCCGCGGCATTCGGCGCCGCGATCGACGCGCTCGTCGCGCCGTTCCGTGACGCCCGCATCGAACGCGTCGTCGGCATCGAGGCGCGCGGCTTCATCTTCGGCGCAGCGGCGGCACGCGCGCTCGACGCGGGCTTCGTGCCGATGCGCAAGCCCGGCAAGCTCCCGCACACGACGATCGGCGTCGACTACGCGCTCGAATACGGCAGCGACCGGCTCGAGATGCACGCCGACGCGCTGGTCCGCGACGAGCGCGTGCTCGTCGTCGACGACGTGCTCGCAACCGGCGGCACGCTGCTCGCGGCGGCCGCGCTCTGCGTCGAGGCCGGCGCGACGCTCGCCGGCGCAGCGATCGTGATGGAGATCGGATTCCTCGCCGGCCGCGCGCGCTGGACATTCGGCGCGCCGCTGCACGCGGTACTGCGCTACTGACGATGCCGCAGCGCGAGCTCGCCGACGACATCGGCGAGCGACAGCGAGCTGCCGCGCAGCAGCACGATCAGATGGAACAGGAGGTCCGCCGCCTCGCCGCGCAGCGCATCGGCATCGCCCGACGTCGCGGCGAGCGCGACCTCGACGCCTTCCTCGCCGACCTTCTGCGCGCGTCGCGAAACCGGCGCGTCGAGCAGCCGCGCGACGTAGCTTTCTTTCGGCTCGGCCGCGGCGCGCGACGCGACGATCGCCTCGAGCTCGTTGAGCCACGGATGTGCGCGCGACGCGCCGTCGAAGCAGCTCGCGGTTCCGCGGTGGCAGGTCGGTCCGGCCGGCAGCACCTGCGCGAGCAGCGCGTCGCTGTCGCAGTCGGCGGCGATCGAGACGAGCTGCAGCACGTGGCCCGACGTCTCGCCCTTGCGCCAGAGGCGCTCCTTCGTGCGCGACCAGAAATGCACTTCGCGCGTCTCGAGTGTCAGCGCGAGCGCGTCGCGGTTCACGTAACCCAGCATCAGCACGCGGCCGTCGTGCGCGTGCTGCGCGACGAGCGGCACCAGCCCGCCGGCCTTGTCCCAGTCGAGCGTGCCGGCGAGCGCGTTCACCGGCGCACCACGATGCCGCGCGCGGCGAGCAGCGCCTTCAGCTCGCCAATGCGGATCTCGCCGCTGTGGAAGACGCTTGCCGCGAGCGCCGCATCGACGCCGTCACGCTCGAACACGTCGGCGAAATGCTGCGGCGTGCCGGCGCCGCCCGACGCGACCAGCGGCAGCGTCGTCGCCGCGCGCACGGCCGCGAGCTGCGCATGCGCATAACCTTTCCGCACGCCGTCGGCGCGGATCGAGTTCAGCACGATCTCGCCGGCGCCGCGGTCGGCCACCTCGCGCACCCACGCGATCAGGTCGCGGCCCGTGTCGAGCGCGTCGTCGGGCCTACCGCTGTTCGCGATCACGCGCCAGTCGCCCGACACCGCGCCGTCGAAGTCGATACCGACGACGACGCACTGCGTGCCGAACCGCGCCGCGAGCTCGCCGATCAGCGCGGGCCGCGCGAGGGCAGGGCTGTTCACCGACACCTTGTCGGCGCCCGCCGCGAGCACGGCTTCGGCATCGCCGACCGAGCGGATGCCGCCGGCGACGCAGAACGGGATGTCGAGCTCGCGCGCGACGCGCTCGACCCACGCCGCGTCGACGCGGCGTCCGTCCGGGCTCGCCGTGATGTCGTAGAACACGAGCTCGTCCGCGCCTTCGTCCGCGTAGCGGCGCGCGAGCGCGACGATGTCGCCGACAACGCGGTGCCCGCGGAAGCGCACGCCCTTGACGACGACGCCGTCGGCGACGTCGAGGCACGGAATCAGGCGGCGCGCGAGCATCGGGCAATCTCCTCGAGCGCGAGCGTGCCGTCGAGCAGCGCGCTGCCGGCGACGCAGGCCGCGACGCCGGTGTCGCGAAGCGCGGCGACGTCGGCATAGTCGCGCACGCCGCCCGATGCGATCCATTCGAGCGCCGGCCAGCGTGACGCGAGCTCGCGATACAGCTCGAGGCTCGGACCTTCGCGCATGCCGTCGCGCGCGACGTTGGTGCTGAGCGCGTGGCGAAGTCCGGCGGCGGCGAAGCGGTCGATCAGCGCGTGTGCGTCGGCGTCGCTGCTCGACTGCCACGCGTCGATCGCGGGGCGCCACGCGCCGTCGGGCGCCACGCGCAGGTCGATCGCGAGGCACAGCCGGTCTGCGCCGAGCGCATCGAGCCACGCGACGAACGTCGCGGGCTCCCGCACTGCGACGCTGCCGACGACGACGCGCGACGCGCCGACCGCGAGCAGCCATTCGACGTCCGCGAGCGTGCGCGCGCCGCCGCCGGCCTGCACGCGCGCGCCCGTCCGCGCGATGCGCGCGACCGCCTCGGTCTGCAGCGGCGTGCCGGCGCGCGCGCCGTCGAGATCGACGACGTGGATCCATTCGGCGCCGGCGTTGACGTAGCGCTCCGCGAGCGCCGTCGGGTCGTGGTCGAACTCGCGCACGCGCGCGAAGTCGCCCTGGCGCAGCCGGACGACGCGGCCGCCGCGAAGGTCGATGGCCGGAATGATCCTCATCCGAGCGCGAAGAAGTTGGCGAGGAGGCGCCGCCCGGCCGCGGCCGACTTCTCGGGATGGAACTGCACACCGTGCACGTTGCCGCGCGCGACGACGGCGGCGAATGCATCGCCGTGCCGCGTTTGCGCCAGCGTCGTATCGCCCGCCGGTGCCGCGTAGCCGTGCACGAAGTAGAACCAGTCGTCCTCGTCGATGCCATCGAGCAGCGCGTGCGGCGCGCGGCGATCGAGCGTGTTCCAGCCCATGTGCGGCCAGCTCGGCGCGGCCGGCAGGCGCTTCACGTCGCCGGGCAGGAGGCCGAGACCCTCTGCATCGTCCTCGTCGGAGCGCTCGAACAGGAGCTGCATGCCGAGGCAGATGCCGAGCAGCGGTTGCGAGACGTCGCGCAACGCGGTGTCGAGCCCGCGCTCGCGAAGGCTGCGCATCGCGTGTCCGGCCGCCCCGACGCCCGGCAGCACGACGTGCGTCGCCGCCGCGATGTGCGCCGGATCGTCGCCGAGCTCCGCATCGACGCCGATGCGCCGGCACGCCTCGATCAACGAGCCGTAGTTCGCGCCGCCGGCAGCAATGATGTAAGCGCGTGTCATGCGAGCACGCCCTTGCTGCTCGGCACGGCCGCCGTGACGTCGGTGCGCGCGAGCGCCTGCCGCAGCACGCGGCCGACGACCTTGAAGCACGCCTCGACCATGTGATGCGCGTTGTCGCCGCGCACCTCGAGGTGCAGCGTCGCACCGAGACCGCCGGCGAGGCTGCGGAAGAAATGCGGCACGAGCTCGGTCGGCAGCCCGCCGACCCGGTCGCGCGGGAACGCGCCGGTGAACGCGAAGAATGCGCGTCCGGACAGGTCGATCGCGGCCTGCGCGAGACTTTCGTCCATCGGCAGCACGAACCCGTAGCGGCCGATGCCGCGGCGCTCGCCGAGCGCGGCGTGCAGCGCTTCGCCGAGTGCGATGGCGCAGTCCTCGACCGTGTGATGCTCGTCGACGCCGAGGTCGCCGCCGCAGTCGAGCGCGAGCGCGAAGCCGCCGTGCACGCCGAGCTGCTGCAGCATGTGATCGAAGAAACCGATGCCGGTGCGCACCTCGGGCGCGGCGGCATCGTCGAGATCGACGCGCACGGCGATGCGCGTCTCGCGCGTCTCGCGCTCGATCTCGGCGCGGCGCGGCGCGTCGATCAGGGCGCTCGCGATCGTCTTCCAGTCGCCGTCGACGCCGAGCCGGAAGCCGCGCACGCCGATGTTCGCGGCGAACTCGACGTCCGTCGCGCGATCGCCGATCACGGCGCTCCGCGCGCGATTCATCGCGCCGGCGCCGAGATGGTGCCGGACGAGCCCCACGCCGGGCTTGCGCGTCGGCGCGTGGTCGGCCGGCAGGCTGCGATCGATGAGGATCTCGCGAAAACGCACGCCTTCGCTCGCGAGGATGTCGAGCAGGAGGCGCTGCGGGCCTTCGAACTCCGCTTCGGGAAACCGCGCTGTGCCGAGGCCGTCCTGGTTCGTGACCATGACGAGCTCGTAGCCCGCACCGACGAGCCGGCGCAGCGCGCCGATCGCGCCGGGCACGAGCCGGAACTTCTCGAACGAGTCGATCTGCTCGTCGGCCGGCTCCTCGATCAGCGTGCCGTCGCGATCGACGAACAGGATTTTCGGCGCGGCGTTCATGAGACGGCCGCCCGAGCTTGTTCGCGCGTGAGCAGTGCGTCGAGCAGCGCATCGTTCTCGTCGCGCGTGCCGATCGTGATGCGCAGGCAGCCGTCGAGGCCGGGCTCGGCACCGAAGTCGCGCACGACGATTCCGGCGGCGAGGAGGCGATCGAACGCGCGGCGCGCATCGACGAAGCGGGCGAGCACGAAGTTCGCGGCCGACGGCCAGAGCTCGACGACGTCGGATATCGAAGCAAGCGCCCCGGCGATGCGCCGACGTTCGGCCACCAGCCGCTGGACGCGTGCACGCGCAGCTTCGAGCGACGCGGGTTCGAGCGCGGTGCGTGCGAGCTCGACGCACGGGGCGGGCAACGGATACGGCGCCGCGATGCGACCGATCAGCGCCGCGATCTCCGCGGACGCGATCAGTGCGCCGACGCGCGCGCCGGCGAGCGCATGTGCCTTGGACAGCGTACGCAGCACGGCGACGTTGTCGAAGCGATCGAGCAGCGTCGTCGCGCTGGGCACGCCGGCGAATTCGACGTACGCCTCGTCGACCACGAGCAACGCGCGATCGCGAAGCCGCCTGGCGAGGAACGCGAGCGCGTCGTGCCGGAGCGTGCCGGTCGGATTGTTCGGCGAGCAGACGAAGACGAGCTTCGTGTCGGCGTCGGTCAGCGCGATGAGGCGCTCCGGATCGAGCTCGAAGCCGTCGCCGGGATCGAGCGTGAGCTCGCGGCATTCGGCGCCCTGCAGGCGCGCCCCGACGCGATACATGCCGAACGTCGGCGCGGGCGTGACGACGTTGTCGCGCCCGGCGCGGCAGAACGCGCGCAGCAGCAGGTCGATCGCCTCGTCGCTGCCGCGGCCGATCCAGAGCTGCGCAGCATCGACGCCGTAGAGTGTCGCGAGTCGGCGTTTCAGATCGACCGGCTGCGGATCGGGATAGCGGTTCCAGCCATCCGACGTGCCGCGCAGATCAATCGGCGACTCGTTCGCGTTGAGCCGGATCGGCGCGTCGATGCCCGCGCGCGCCGAGGCGTACGCGCGAAACGCGGCGAGATCGGGCCGGATGCGCGCGAGCATACTCACGAC
>Ga0126377_10002936_pt1 | contig 11925 bp, 10 predicted proteins | sample PanSoiMetPlot_22_FD_92647 | JGI IMG/M metagenome (GOLD analysis project Ga0126377, IMG submission 92647) | Tropical forest soil microbial communities from Panama - MetaG Plot_22 | ecosystem: Environmental > Terrestrial > Soil > Tropical forest > Bulk soil | place: Panama | collected 2016-02-17
GACGAAGGGAGCCCACACCGCGAGATCGTTTCAAGCAGCTCGAAAGATAAACGTGGGCTTCCGGGATGGATCCGAAGTCGCGTTTTTTTCCGCCTCCGCTCGCGCTGATTCACAGCGCGAGCTACGGTGGACGCGCCGTAGCCTTGGCGAAGGCGGGCCGCGCCGCCGATCGGGCTGGCCGCCATTTCACCCACAACTGAGCTCCGGTCGACGGGGTGACGCATCGAGCGGAAGGAGCGCGAAACCGCCATGGGTGGGCAAAACGGCGGGAGCCGGATTGATCTGAAAATCGCTCTCTAGCTTAGCTAAGCTAGATACAACTCGAACTACCTTGGATGCCGTCGTCGTTTGACGTGCAGTTGCGCGAGGGAATTGGCGAGCGCTGCGTTGACCGCGGCCACCTCCTCATCGGAGATCTTGTCTTCCAGCCGCGCAGCCGCGCGTGCCCTGGCTTCCTCGACCTTGGCCTCGTCGATCTTGTCCGAAGGGATCGCCATCGTGGTCGCGATGGCAACATGATCGGCTGTGACCTGCACGAGCCCTTCGCCGACGGCGAGGAACGATTCGCGCCCGTCCTTGCGCACGATCATTTCTCCCGGGACGGCCAGTGTCAGGAGCGGGATGTGCTGTGGATAGATGCCAATCTGCCCGGTTACCGCCGGCAGCGTGACCATCTGCACATCCTCGGAGTAGACGGTTCCTTCCGGTGTCACGATCTCGAGCCGCAGTGTGTTGGCCATGGCTGTCAGCCCTGCCGGATCTCCTCGATGCCGCCCTTCATGTAGAAGTTGTCCTCGGCGACATCATCGTGTTTGCCGTCGAGGATTTCCTTGAACGCTCGGACCGTGTCAGCGACCGGGACCTGTCGGCCTTCACGCCCCGTGAAGACCTGCGCCGAGCTGAACGGCTGGCTCAAGAAGCGCTGAATCTTTCGTGCGCGGAAGACCGTCTGCTTGTCTTCCGGTGAGAGTTCGTCCATACCCAGAATCGCGATGATGTCGCGCAGATCCTTGAACCGCTGCAGCACCTTCTGGACGCCGCGCGCGACGTCGTAATGTTCTTTCCCGACGATTTCAGGCGCGAGCGCGCGGGATGTCGACGCCAGCGGATCAACCGCCGGATAGATCCCGAGCTCGGCGATCGATCGCTCGAGCACGATGGTCGCGTCCAGATGCGCGAAGGTCGTCGCGGGTGCAGGATCGGTCAAGTCGTCGGCCGGCACGTACACCGCCTGGAAGGATGTGATCGACCCCTTCTTCGTCGAGGTGATCCGTTCCTGCAGCGCGCCCATCTCGGCGGCGAGCGTCGGCTGATATCCGACGGCGCTCGCGGTGCGACCCAGGAGCGCCGAGACCTCGGAGCCCGCTTGTGAGAAGCGGAAGATGTTGTCGATGAAGAGCAGCACGTCCTGGTTCTTCTCGTCGCGGAAGTACTCGGTGATCGCAAGGCCGGACAGCGCGACGCGCAATCGTGCGCCCGGAGGCTCGTTCATCTGTCCATAGACCAGCGCGATCTTGGAGGCATTCAGATTCTGCTGGTTGATGACGCCGGCCGTGGTCATCTCGTGATAGAGGTCGTTGCCCTCACGTGTCCGCTCGCCAACGCCCGCGAACACCGACACCCCGCCATGCAGCTTGGCGATGTTGTTGATCAACTCCATGATCACCACGGTCTTGCCGACGCCGGCGCCGCCGAACGCGCCGATCTTGCCGCCCTTGAGGAACGGGCAGATCAGATCGATCACCTTGATGCCCGTGAACAGCAGTTGCGGGGACGTCGACTGATCGACGAGAGGGGGCGCGGGACGGTGGATGGGGTAGTGCTTCTCGGCGACGACCGGGCCGCGCTCGTCGATGGGGGCGCCGGTGACATCGAGCACGCGTCCCATGACGCCGGGCCCGACCGGCACGCTGATCGGGCCACCCGTGTCGGTCGCGGTGTAGCCGCGCTTCAGACCTTCGGTGCCGGACATCGAGACCGTCCTGACCCATCGATCGCCGAGATGCTGCTGCACCTCGAGCGTCAGCTTCGTCGGCTGATTACCGATTGTGTATTCGACGGTCAAGGCGTTGGAGATCGGCGGCAGCGTCTCCGGAAAGGCGACATCGACGACTGGGCCGACGACTTGAACGATCGTGCCTGTGTTCATGCGCGTGTCCTCGCATCGTTACTGCGCCTGCCCGCCGGCGATCTCGAGCAGCTCCTGCGTGATCGATCCCTGACGCAGCTTGTTGTATTCGAGCGTCAGGTCTTTGATCATGGTCTCGGCGTTGTCGGTGGCGCTCTTCATCGAGACCATGCGCGCGCTCTGCTCGCTCGCTTTCGCGTTCAGCATCGCGAGATACATGACGATCTCGAGATAGTGCAGCGCCAGATAATCGAGCACGGCCTTGGGGCCGGGCTCGAAGACGAACTCCGATGTGTCGGCTGCCAACGCCTCCTCAGGCTCCGCCCCAGGGATCTTGATGCCCGTGATCTCGCCGATCGGAAGAATCTCGACCGCGATGGCGGTCTGGGTCAGCGTGTTGACGAATCGTGAGGTGACGATCTGGACTTCGTCCACTTCACCCTTCAGGAAGAGATCGCGGCAGAGTGTGGACACCGCGCGCGCCTCGGAGAATCGAGGAGTGTCGCCGTAAGGGAACTCGGCCAGCAGCTGCCGGCGCGTGCGCGCAACGAACTGCGCCCCTCTCCGTCCGGCCGCGATGAAGACGGTCGAGTGCGGATCGAATCGTCCGACCAGGCGGAACAGGTTGCTGTTGAGCGCGCCGCAGAGGCCTTTGTCCGACGAGATCAACACGATGGCGCGCTTGCGGACCGGGCGCTTCCGCATCAATGGATGCGTGAACTCGAGCTCGCGCGTCGCCGCCTTGCGCTGAATCCGGTACATCAACTGGAGAAACGGACGTGCGACGACCGCTGCCTGCTGTGCCTTGCGCATCTTCGAGGCGGCGACCATCTGCATGGCCTTCGTGATCTGCGCCGTGCTGCCGATCGACCGGATGCGTCGCCGAAGTTCGCGTGTGCCGGCCATGGCTTACGTCCACATCTTGGCAAACTGCTCGACCGCGGCTTTCAGATCCGCTGTGACGCCCTCGGTCAAGGCGCCTTCACGGCCGATGTGGTCGAGCACGACGGCCTTGGACGTCATCAGGTATTCGGTCAGCCGGCTCTGGTAGTCCTTGATGTGATCGAGCGGCACCTTGTCCATGTAGCCGTTCTGCACGGTCCAGAGCGTCGCCACCTGCACCTCCACCGGGATGGGATTGTGCTGTGGCTGGTTGAACAGTTCGACGATGCGCTTGCCTCGATCGATCTTGGATTGGGTCGACGCGTCCAACTCCGATCCGAACTGCGCGAAAGCGGCAAGCTCCCGGAACTGCGCGAGCTCGCCTTTGAGTCGCCCAGCGACCTGCTTCATCGCCTTGACCTGTGCCGCCGAGCCGACGCGGGACACCGAGATGCCGACAGAGATGGCGGGCCTGATGCCCTGATAGAACAGGTCGGTCTCCAGGAAGATCTGTCCGTCGGTGATCGAGATGACGTTGGTCGGAATGTACGCAGACACGTCGCCCGCCTGCGTCTCGATGATCGGAAGCGCCGTCAGCGAGCCATTGCCGTACTGTTCGCCGACGCGCGCCGCGCGCTCCAGCAACCGGCTATGGAGATAGAAGACGTCACCGGGATACGCTTCGCGGCCCGACGGCCGTTTCAACACGAGCGCCACCTGGCGGTAGGCGACGGCGTGCTTCGAGAGATCGTCGTACACGATCAGCGCGTCCATGCCGTGATCCATGAACCATTCGCCCATGGCGGCGCCGGCAAACGGTGCCAGGTATTGACTCGTGGCGGAATCGGCGGCAGGGGACGCGAGCACGATCGTGTACGCCAGCGCATCCGCTTCTTCGAGCACTGAGATGAGGCGCGCAATCGTTGATTGCTTCTGCCCGATGGCGACGTAGATGCAGTAGAGCGGGCGGTAGTCCTTGTCGCCGCGCGCCTCGGCAGCGCGGTTCAGGCGAGCCTGGCTGATGATCGTATCGGTGCAGATCGTGGTCTTGCCGGTCGAGCGATCGCCGATGATCAGCTCGCGCTGGCCGCGGCCGATCGGGATCATCGCGTCGATCGCCATGACGCCGGTCTGCACCGGCTGACTGACCGGACGTCGACGCATGATCCCGGGCGCGATCTTTTCGACCGGGTAGGCCTCGGTGCTGGCGACCGGACCTTTCCCGTCCAGCGGTTCGCCGAGTGTATTCACGACGCGGCCCAGCAGACCCTTTCCGACCGGTACCTGCAGGAGCTTCCCGGTCGAGCGAACCTCATCGCCCTCTTCGAGGCTGGTGTAGTCGCCGAGGATGATGACGCCGACGTCGGTCTCTTCGAGACTCAGGGCCAGGCCGGTGATGCCTCGACCGAGGTCGAGCATCTCGTTCAACATGACGTCGCCAAGACCTTCGACCCGCGCCACGCCGTCGCCAATCTCGCGGATGATACCGACGTTGCGTTTGATCGCCGTGGTCTTGGCCGCGGTGATCTGCTGTTCGATTTCCTGTATCAGACTGGCCATGCGCTCACCTCGAGTGGGCCGCCTGACCACCTTCGCCAAAGGCTACGGTGGTTCAGCCGGCCCAATCACAGACGTGTTTCCAGCGCGTTCAACCGACCCTGCACGCTCCCGTCGTACACGTCGCTGCCGACTTGAATACGCAGGCCGGCAAGGAGCGCCCGGTTCTCCGTGAATGTCGTGACGAGACCGGGACCATGCTCACGTCGGAGGCTGTCTTCGATGCGCGTCCGAATCTCTTGTGAAAGGGGCACCGCGCTTTCCACCAGCGCGCTGTGCCGGGCGCGGTCGAGCCTCACTAGGCGCAGGAAACGGCTTAGAGTCGTCAGACCGCCGTGGCGCCCATCGCTCACGACGCGCTGGACGATCTGCTTCACGCGATTCTCATCGAGATGTCCGTTCACCACGCAGATGCTGAAGAGCTGTCTGGCTTCTCGTTTCGATTGCCGCGTGGTCTTCATTGCCGCAGCTCCTCGTTACGTCGTCAGCTGCCTGGCAGCCTCTTCTGCGAGCCGCCGCTGATCCTCCGGCGTGAGCGCCTTGCCGACCACGGCTGCCGTCGTCTGGACGACGAGTCGGCCGACTTCGTGTTTGAGCTCGGCCAGCATCCGTGTGTGCTCCTGGACTGCAGCGTCTTTGGCTTTGATGACGATTTGTTCAGCCGTGGCGGCGGCCCGCTGCGTTTCCTGTTCACGCAGCCGTTTGGCGACGTCGCGCGCCTCGGCGATGAGCCGCGTGGATTGCGCCTGCGCGTCGGCCATGATGCCCTGACGCTGGGCCTCGATGCCGGCGAGCGCCGCGTTGATCTTCTCGGTGTTGGCGAGCCCTTGTGCGATCTGCTGCCGTCGCGCATCGAGCATCCGCAGCACCGGTTTGTAGGCGAGCCAGTAGAGCAGCGCGCAGACGATGGAGAAGCTGATGATCTGGGCGGTGAGGTGAGGCCAGTCCACCCCGAACGTCCTGGCGATCGTCTCGACCCGCCCCTCGCCGCCAGCCTGTGCGAGTAATGCAAGCACGGTCATCTTGTGCGCCCGTTGGTTGCGGACCTGGTAGCGCGTGCGCCTACGCGCGTCACCGAACCAGGAACAGGGTGTAAAAGACGACGGCCTCGGCGAAGGCGATCGCCAGGATCGACTGAACGAGGATCGGCGTCGAAGCCCCGGGATTGCGTCCGACCGCGTCGGAGGCTTTCATTCCGATCAAGCCAACGGCGAGCGCAGCGCCCAGCGCCGCGAGGCCGACGTGCAGGTTGCCCATCATAGGTGTGTTGTCCTTCCTCAGTCGTGCGCGACCGCTGGTTCACTGTCGTGATGCTGGACGAGCAGCAGCGTAAAGACAGCCGTCAGGAGCATGAAGACCAGTGCCTGAACGAAGCCGACCAGCAATTCCATCAAATAGAACGGCACTTGTACCAACCAGCCGATACCCGGAACCGCGGCCATCGTCTCGAGCATCGTTTCGCCCGCGAAAATGTTTCCGTACAGTCGAAAGCTCAGAGAGATAGGTCGGAACACGATCGAGATCACCTCGAGCACACCGGCAACAAAGAAGACCGCGATCAGCAGTATCCTCAACGCCCCGGTGCTCTTTCCCTTCGGGGCAAACAGCTCTTTGAAGACACCGATCGGACCTATTTCGCGCACACCCCAGACGATCCAGCACGCGAAGAACATCAGGGCCATCGCCAGCGTCAGGTTGACGTCGGCGTTCGCCCCGCGGAAGAACGGTTCCTCGATCCGGAAGCCCTCTGGAGTCGCGTGCCCCCAGCCGATGGAACCAACGCCAGGTACGAGGCCGATCCAGTTGGTCGCGAGGATGAAGATGAAGATCGTGGCGAAGAACCAGAAGGTCCGCCGTACCAAGTGCGGCCCGAGGATGCCTTGGAGAAAGTTGTAGAGGCTTTCGACGAGCCACTCGACGAAGTTCTGTGATCCGGTCGGCACCTGCTTCATCGATCGGGTGGCCATGCGGACGAACAGGATGAGCAGAATCGCCGTGATCCACGTGACGATCATCGAGTTGGTGATCGGGAAGCCGAAGGGACGGGCGATCTCCAGCGCCTTCTGTGACAGCGCGTGTTCCTCGACGGCGGCCGCTGCCGTCGCACTCAAGGCAACGGTCAGGGCCGTTGCCATCACCGCTCGAGCGCTCGTCGACCTCGGCGTCATGGACTGCTTCTACTTCTTGACCACGTTCGACAGCTGCACGACGTTGGCCGCGTTGTAGTCCTCGGTGACGAGCGCGCCCTGATCGTTGACGCGCACCTTCGCCGCGGGTGAGAGCTCGCCGTGCCCGGGCCCGGAGGCGGTGACGTTGAGGAGCACGAGTCCGAGCTCGTACCCGGCCGTGGGCTTGGCTTCCGGCAGGCCCGCGCCGACGAACGCAATCGGCTCTGCCGTGGCCACCGTGATCAGACGGCCATCCGCGGTTGGTCTGCCGTAGACGTACTTGATGGCTGTGCGGCGCGATCCGATCTGAAGCGTTCCGGCATCCGGCCGTTTCTGCAGCCAGTCTCGGACAGCCGCGGTGTTTCCGGTTTTCACGGCCGCGACGAGCGCCGCCTGGTCCGCATCAGTGGCGAACTGCTTGACCACAACCGTGAGCGGAGCAGTGGTGCTGACTCCGCCCGCCGTTTTCATGGACGCGACCGCCGCGAACGTTTCCGCCTGCGCGTGCACGAGCGTCACGGCGCAGAGCGAAGCCACCAGGGATGACACAAGCGATCGAACGACGGTGAACGTGGTCGTGTGCATGACGTGTGCGAAGAGCATGCTGCGTACCAGCGGCAAAGCCGGTGCTCGGCCGTGGTGACCGCACCGGGCGACGACATTCCGTGGGGCGATCGATCACGAGACCTCCGAAACTCCGGAGCCCCTCCACTCCGCAGGAGAGCAGATCGGGTTGGAGAAGACCGGTGGCGATCCGACGAGGCGAACGCTTTGCCGAGCGAACCATTTTCGCGACGGCGATCCTTGATTCGCGCTCAGGTTCGTTCACTGGCACACGATGTGCTCGACCTCGATTCTGCTCCAGCGCGGACGCTCATGCGCCGTGCGTTCGCGCGGAACTGTGCGGTCACCCCACGGTTCAACGAGGGCTGGCCGATTCGTGTCGAGAGAGAAGGACGTGAGCATGGGAGCGGACGCCAGACGGATGATGCTCGCTGCCGGAGCGATCGCGATCGCCATCAGCGTCGGATGCGAGAAAAAGGCGGCGCCCACCGCGGCGCAGCCGACCGAGGTCTACGTGACCGAGGTCGTCCAGAAGGATGTGCCGGAGTACCTGGAACTGGTCGGTCAGACGCTCGGATCCCAGGACACGGAGCTTCGCGCTCGAGTCGAGGGTGTGCTCGAGTCGATGCACTTCCAGGAGGGGTCGTTCGTGAAGCAGGGGACGCTGCTTTACCAGATCGACCGGAAGCCGCTCGAGGCCGCGCTCGCGCAGGCCAAAGCTGACCAGTCGACAGCAGAGGCACGGCTCGAGAAGGCGAATAACGACGTCGAGCGCTACAAGCCGCTCGCGGCGAAACAGGCGGTGAGCAAGCAGGAGCTCGACGATGCGCTCGCCGCCCAGGATGCCTCGCGATCGCAGGTGGCGGCGATGAGGGCCGCGGTCGACAAGGCGGCGCTCGATCTCGGGTACACGCGGATCACGGCGCCGATCACCGGGCTGGTCGGTACCACGCTCGTGAAGCCGGGCAATCTCGTCGGCCGCGGAGAGAACACGCTCCTCACCACGATTTCCAAAATCGATCCGATCCTCTTCCGCGTCGGGGCGACGGAAGCCGATTACCTGCGGGTGGCGAGACGTAGTCCGTCGCGCAGCGGCCAGCCGCCGCGCGCAGCGGGCATTCAACTCATCTTGACCGACGGCACTGTGCATCCGTCCACCGGCCACATTGTCACGGTCGATCGAGCTGTCGATCCGACAACCGGCACGCTCGGTATTCAGATCGAATTCCCGAACCCGGACCAGCTGCTGCGTCCGGGTCAGTACGGCCGCGCGCGCATTCTGCTCGATACCACACCGAACGCGCTTCTCGTTCCGCAGCGCGCGGTGCAGGAGCTGCAGAACCTGTACAGCGTTGCGGTGGTGGACGCCCAGAACAAGGTCGGATTCCGAAACGTGAAGGTCGGACAGAAGGTCGACTCGCTCTGGGTGATCGAAGAGGGGCTCAAGCCGGGCGAGCGAGTCGTGGTCGAAGGCCTGCAGCGGGTGCGCGATGGTCTGACGGTCAACGCCAAGCCGGCGCCCGAGACACCGGCCAAGGGCGAGGCGGCGCCGGCGGCCAAGGCGGAGAAGTAGACCATGGCAAGTTTCTTCGTGAACCGGCCGATCGTCGCGATGGTGCTGTCGATCATCATCGTCCTGGTCGGTCTGGTTGCGATGAGCGGACTGCCGATCGCGCAATACCCCGAGATCGTACCGCCGATGATCCAGGTGACGACCACGTTCGTCGGCGCGAGCGCGACCGACGTCGAGGCCTCGGTCGCCACACCGCTCGAGCAGCAGATCAACGGCGTCGAGAACATGATCTACATGAAATCGACCAACGCCAACGACGGCACGTTGACGCTGAAGGTCTCGTTCGAGGTCGGGTCGAACCTCGATATGAACAACGTGCTGACGCAGAACCGCGTGTCACAGGGCATGCCGCAGATGCCGCAGTCGGTCAAGAACTATGGCGTGTCGGTGAAGAAAGCGCTGGCCTTTCCCCTCCTCGTCATCTCGATCAAATCGCCGAAGGGCACCTACGACAGCGCCTTCCTCTCGAACTACACCACGATCAACATCAACGACGCGATCGCCCGCATCCAGGGGGTGGGGCAGATCAACCTGTTTGGCGGCAGCGACTACGCGATGCGCGTGTGGCTGCGACCTGATGTGATCGGTAGGCTGGGCATCACCATCCCCGACATCGCGAACGCGATCTCGCAGCAGAATCAGCTGTTACCGGCAGGCCAGATCGGCGGGCCGCCGGCCGCGGCGGGAACGGAGTACACGTACACGGTACGCACGCAGGGCCGGTTGCTCAGGGAGGAGGAGTTCGCCGACATCATCGTCCGGACCAACCCTGACGGATCCCAGGTCAAGCTCAAGGACATCGCGAGGATCGAGCTCGGCACGATGCTGTACAACGCCGTCGGCCGCCACGACGGTCAGCCGTCGGCGGTGATTGCGGTGTTCCAGATTCCCGGCACGAATGCACTGGAAGTCGCCAACAACATCAAGGCGACGATGAAAGATCTTTCGACGCGCTTCCCGCGCGACATGGAGTACCTGGTCTCACTCGACACGACGCTGCCCGTCACCGAGGGCATCAACGAGATCGTGCACACGCTGTTCGAGGCGGTCGTGCTCGTCATCCTCGTGGTCTTCGTGTTCCTGCAGAACTGGCGCGCCACGCTCATCCCACTGATGACCGTGCCGGTCTCACTCATCGGCGCATTCATCTTCTTCCCGCTCCTCGGCTTTTCGATCAACGTGCTCTCGCTGCTCGGGCTCGTCCTCGCCATCGGCATCGTCGTTGACGACGCGATCGTCGTCGTCGAGGCGGTGATGCACCACATCGAGCACGGGATGTCGCCGAAGGAGGCGACGTTGAAGGCGATGGAGGAGGTCTCCGGTCCGGTCATCGCGATCGGCTTGATCCTGGCGGCGGTGTTCGTGCCGGTCGGCTTCATGGGCGGGATCACAGGCCGTCTCTATCAGCAGTTCGCGATCACGATCGCGCTGTCGGTGCTGCTCTCGGTCGTGAACGCGCTCACGCTGAGCCCGGCGCTGTCGGCCCTTCTGCTGAAACCCGCCACAGGAAAGAAGTCGCTGCTCACGCCGTTCTACAACTGGTTCAACCGCGTCTTCGGCTGGACGACGGATCGCTACACCAGTTTTGCCGCCATCTTGATCCGCAAGATGTTCCGCAGCCTGGCGTTCATCGGTGTGCTGATCTTCGTGATCGTCATGCTGGTGCAACGGATCCCGACCGGCTTCGTACCCGAAGAGGATCAGGGATATCTGCTCGTCAATGCGCTGCTGCCCGATGCCGCTTCGCTCGAACGGACCGACGCGGTGATGCGCAAGGCCGAAGCGATCCTGGAGCACAACGAAGCGGTCGAAGGCTTCAATACGATCACCGGTTACTCGCTGCTCACGAGCGCATATTCGTCGAACATGGGCTTCTTCTTCGTGCAGCTGAAGCCCTGGGAGGAGCGGCACACGACGGAGTCGCACGCCAATGGCGTGGTTGCCGCGCTGAACAAGGCGTTCGCGGAGCAGATACCGGAAGCCGGTGTCGTGGCATTCGGACCTCCTGCCATTCCCGGGCTGGGCACCGGCGCCGGCTTCACGATGCAGTTACAGGATCGCAGCGGCGGTCCACCGGAGTACCTCGGGCAGCAGGCCGCCAGGTTCATGGACGCGGCGCGGAAGCGGCCCGAGATCGGCCGGATCAACACGCTCTATCGTGCGACGGTTCCGCAGATTTACGCCGACATCGATCGAAGCAAGGTGCTCAAGGCCGGTGTGCCGCTCAACGACGTCAACACATCGCTCGGCGCCTTGCTCGGCAGCGCCTATGTGAACGATTTCAACCGCTTCGGTCGTGTCTACAAGGTGTACGTGCAGGCCGAACCCGAGTTCCGCAGGGACATCAAACAGCTGGGGCTCTTCTTCGTGAAGAACCAGAAGGGCGGCATGGTTCCGCTCGACACGCTGCTGCGGACCGAACCCACAGCGGGGCCGGAGTTCACGAACCGGTTCAACCTGTTTCGCACCGCGGAGGTCACGGGCGTGCCGGCGCCAGGCTTTTCGTCGGCACAGGCGCTCGATGCGCTCGAGCAGACCGCTCGCGACGTACTACCAGCCGACATGACACACGACTGGGCGGACATGTCCTTCCAGGAGAAGCGGGCGCCCGGTGTCGCGCTGGTCTTCGGGCTCGCAGTCTTTCTCGTGTTCCTCATCCTTGCGGCGCAGTACGAGAGTTGGGGCCTGCCGTTCAGCGTGCTGCTGGGAACGCCGTTTGCCGCGTTCGGCGCGTACCTCGGACTGTGGCTCGCGCGCCAGTACTCACCGAGCTACGTCAACAACGTCTTCGCGCAGATCGGCTTGATCATGCTCATCGGTCTGGCCGCGAAGAACGCGATCCTGATCGTCGAGTTCGCGAAGATGGAGCACGACAAGGGCGGTGGCCTCGTAGACTCAGCGCTGCTCGCGGCGAAGCTCCGCTTCCGTCCGATTCTGATGACCGCGTTCGCATTCATCCTCGGCGTCGTCCCCTTGCTCACCGCATCGGGCGCCGGTGCCGAAGCCCGCAAGGTGATGGGGATGACTGTCTTCTCTGGGATGCTCATCGCCAC
>Ga0126377_10002937_pt1 | contig 11925 bp, 6 predicted proteins | sample PanSoiMetPlot_22_FD_92647 | JGI IMG/M metagenome (GOLD analysis project Ga0126377, IMG submission 92647) | Tropical forest soil microbial communities from Panama - MetaG Plot_22 | ecosystem: Environmental > Terrestrial > Soil > Tropical forest > Bulk soil | place: Panama | collected 2016-02-17
CTCGGCGATCGCGATCCGGGCCGCCGGGCGCATGGGCGGTACGCGCTGCGGCCCGCGCGTGCCGCCTCCGCGATCGATCCGCGGCGTCGAGCGCCGGCACCTCGTGCACGTCGATCGGGCCGCCGCCGCGACGCCAGCCGATTCGTCCGAGCCAGGTACGGGCGGCGGCGACTGGCATCGGGGACTGCCCTCCTCGGTGCAGCGGATGGGCCGGCGCGTCTGTCGCCGGGATCCACCGCCGGCAACGCGGGTGCCAGCCGTCGAAGAACGCGGCCGATGAGTGCGGATCGATCCACACGCCCTGGCCGCGGGCGATGCGGCCCTCGTCGCGGGCATGCTTGACCCCGTTCTGGAGCACATAGACCAGCGCGGCCCGCACCTCGGTCGGCGAGCGCAGGTAGCGTGCGTGATAGCGATCCGCGATCACCCGGCCGCTCCGGCCGGCCAGCTTGTTGAGGCGGCGGGCGACGCGCACGCCGAAGCCCTTCATCGCCCGGCCCAGCGCGATCTGGTCCCTGGCCTCGACGAGGAGGTGGATGTGGTCGCCCTGGATCGAGAAGTGGACGATGCGTGCACCGAGACGCTCGCGCGCGGCGCACAGCGCCTGGCGCACGGCCGGATACACACGTGAGCCGCGTAGATAGCCCACGCCTCGCACCACCCGCGTCGTGACATGGACCGGGAACCTCGGCTCCAGCCTCGGTCGCTTGCCGTGTCGCACCTCCGCGCGCTCTCCCTTCGGCTTGCGCCCGGCCCCGCGACGCGCGCCGCCCCAGGGCCGTCGGAGCGGGAGCTCGAGCTGGCCACCGCGGCGGCGACCACGAGTTGGTTGCGACCGTGGGAGGCGTTCGGCCATCTCACCATATCGGACCGTTCGCCGTCGTGTTGCGCCGGACCCGGCCGCCCCCGCGAAATTCGATGTTCGCCGTATCAAACAAGGGTATCGATGGCGGTGCCGTCCCTCGCCACGTCCCTCGGTGCTGGGCCGCCTCGCGGCGTTGAATCGGCGCCCATGGTGTCGCGTGGCCCGTCGTTCGGCCATCCCGCCGATCAGGCCGAACGCGATGTCATGCGGTTTCGCCCGTCGTCGGGGTTTCGGGCGGCGCCGGGCACAGGCGCGCACGAGGATCGGTCCGCGCGGTCCCATGGCTGGCATGGGGCCGACCCCACACTGGACGAGTCTTGAAATCGCGAACACTGCGCGTCCGGGCCCCGGCGGCCTCGCCACCGTCGCCGATCTTGAAAGCGCGAACAACGGGGGCGGCCGGCCCTCGGGCCTGGCCGCGTGCGCGGCGTCGCTGCCGTCGCCGATCTTGAAAGCGCGAACAACGCGGCGGCCGGGCCCTCGGGCCTGGCCGCGTGCGCGGCCTCGCCACCGTCGCCGATCGTGAAAGCGCGAACAGTGCGCCAGGCGAAGCCTGGCTCGACAGGAAGGAGAAGACCGATGATCACCTGAAAGTCGAGAACGGAGCCCAGCGGGTGAGAGTCCCGTCCGGTCAAAGCTCAGCCAGCAGGCCGGTAGCGAGTCTTGCGTGGAAGTTCCCGGGGCGACAAGGCCACGAAGCGTAGACAGCGAGCGAGTGGGCCGTGTGATGGAGCCTCGAAAGCTTCAGTCCCGGGGTCGATGGTGTTGTTCGGCCAGGAGACAGTACTCACCTCTCTTCGTCCGAAATAGCGGACTGGCTGGGGACGGGTGGGCCCGGCGGGTCAGAGAGAGCACGGCACGCAAGCGAAGGGCTCCCCAGGAACCTGGGAGAACCTGTCGTCTCCACGAAACACGGGCGCCGGGGGCCGCCACGAACGCCTCCATGGCCGATGCGCGTCGCGGTTCGCGCGTAGAGGAGCGAACAAGAGCCGCATCGTGGTACCGCCGGGCGAGGGACACCGAAGACCGGCGGGATGGGCGACAAGCTGCCGTTCGGAGCGAAACCGTGACCTGAGGAGCCGGATGCGGGAAATCCGCACGTCCGGATCTGTGGGGGGCGGCGGCCCACCCGCCTTGTTGGGGTGGGCCGCCCCTATCCCGATTCGTGTCGGCCGGCCCTCGGGCCTCCAGCAGAGACGATCTTGAAGTCCCGGCATCGCGGACGGTTGGTGCCTGGCCCGGAGCGGGTCCTGACGCGGGTTGGCGGGTCGGGTGGATCAGGGCCGCGGGCGGTAGCCGGGGCCGCGGAGGGGGCGGCCGGGGCGCTCGGCGGTGATCGCGCCGCCGCTCACGACCGGGCGGCCGTTGACCAGGACGTGGCGGATGCCGGACGCGTAGTGGTTGGGGTCCTCGAAGGTGGCCCGGTCGCCGACGGTGGCCGGGTCGAACACGGCGATGTCGGCCATCATGCCGGGCCGGAGCAGGCCGCGGTCGAGCAGGCCCACGCGGATGGCCGCCTGTGACGTCATCTTGCGGATCGCCTCCTCCAGGGTGAGGAGGTGCTCTTCGCGCACGTAGCGGGCGAGGACGCGCGGGAAGGTGCCCCACGCGCGCGGGTGGGACTTCGACTCGGCCAGCGGCCCGTCCTCGGCGCGGGCGCCGGCGTCGCTGCCGAACGAGACCAGCGGATGGACGAGCGCCGTCCGCACGTCCGCCTCGTCCATGATCGAGATGATGCAGGAGGTCTCGGAGCGGTCGGCGATCACGAGGTCCATGACGGCGTCGCGCGGGTCCACGCCCATGGCCGCGCCGATGCGGTCGAGGGTCATTCCCTCCCACTTGCGCAGCGCCGGGTCGAGCACCGAGCTCACCATCACGCCGGGCGCGCCGCCCGAGCCGACCCACTGATTCTCGTAGGGCGCGGCCGGGTCGGCCATCTCGCGCCTGATGCGGGCGCGCGCGGCCGGGTCCCTGAGGCGCGCGATCATGGCCTCCTTGCCGCCCTCGCGCGCCCACAGCGGCAGGCAGGCGTCCAGCCCGTTGGAGGCGCGGCTGTAGGGATAGATGTCGGCGGACACCCGCAGGCCGCGGGCGCGGGCGGCCTCGATTCGCCGCAGCACCTCGCGCATGAGCCCCCAGTTGGGCTTGTAGGCGGTCTTGAGGTGCCAGATCTCGGTCGCGATGTCCGCGCGCTCGGCGATGGTGAAGACCTCGTCGAGCGAGGCGAGCACCTGGTTGGCCTCCGAGCGCTGGTGGGTGATGTAGATGCCGCCGTGGCGCGCGGCCACCCGGGCCAGCTCGATCAGCTCGGCGGTGGACGAGAAGCGGTTGGGCACGTACTGGAGCGACGAGCTCAGCCCGAGCGCGCCTTCCTCCATGGCCTGGGCGACGAGCCGCTTCATGGCGTCGAGCTCGGCGGCGGTGGCCGGGCGATTCTGCTTGCCGATGACGTGATCGCGGACGCCGCCCGAGCCGACGAAGGTGCCGATGTTGATGGCGGTCCTCGAGCGCTCGAGGCGGGCGAAGTACTCGGCGAGCGTGTGCCAGTCGTGGGCGACGTGGTAGTGCTCGTAGGAGTCGCGGTCGTCGGCGATCATGCGGTCGTTGACCGGGGCGATCGAGCTGCCCTCGCCGGTGATCTCGGTGGTGACGCCCTGCATGATCTTGCTGGCGGCGCGGCTGTCGACCAGCACGTTGAACTCCGACTGGCCGAGGAGGTCGATGAATCCGGGGGCGACGACCAGTCCGCGGGCGTCGATGCGCGTCCTGGCCGCGGCCCCGCCCAGATCGCCGATCGCGCGGATGCGGTCGCCGGTGATGCCGACGTCCGCCCGGAACCAGGGCGCCCCGGTGCCGTCGACCACGCGTCCGCCGGCGATGACGACGTCGAAGGCGGGCGCCTCCGGCGGCCGCCGGTCGGACTCCCCACCGGTGCACGCGGTGGAAGACGCGAGCGCGAGGGCGAGGGCGACAGGGAACCCGAGGATCGGCCGGCGCTGATCTCGCATGGAGCCGATGCTAGCTCAGTCGCGTATAGTCATGGTCGCGTGAGCTCCCCCGCGACGCCCGCTGTCATCGGAGCCGGACTGGCCGCGGCGCTGGTCCTTGTGGCGCTGGCCGTGGCGTGCAGCGGCAAGCGGCCGCCCGACGGGGCGCGTGAGGGAGGGAAGGGCGCGCGGGCCCGGCCTGACGCCGAAGGCGCACCGGCCGCGGCCGAGACCGCCGCTCCCGCGCAGGCCGAAAATCCGGCCATGGGAGACGCGGACACCGCGCGTCCGGCCACCGCGCATCCGGCCGGCCCGGCGATGGAGACGGCGGCCCAGGCGCTGCTCGACGCGGCCGGCTCATCGCGGCCGAGGCTGGCGCTCGGCTTCGACGACAAGGCGCGCGAGGACTGGAACTACGTGCCCCGCTCGCGGGCCGGGCTCGCGCTGGGCGACATGTCCGACGCACAGCGGACCGCGACCCACGCGCTCATCGACACCGGGGTCAGCCCGGCCGGCCACCAGAAGGTGCGCGGCATCCTGCTCATCGAGCCGATCCTGGGCCAGATCGAGGGCAACGCCTCGTTTCGCGATCCGGGCAAGTACCACGTGGCGGTGTTCGGCCGGCCCGGCTCGCAGGCCCCGTGGGGCTGGCGCTTCGAGGGTCACCACCTGTCGCTCAACTTCACCGAGGCGGGCGGCCACATCGCGAGCACGCCGGCCTTCTTCGGCGCCAACCCGGCGCGCGTCGGATCGGGCGCGAACCGGGGGCTGCGGGTCCTGGCCGCCGAGGAGGACCTGGGCAGCGCGCTGTTCGCGTCGCTCACCGACGAGCAGCGCCGCCGCGCCGTGCTGTCGCGATCGGCGCCGTCGGACATCGTCACCGAGGCGTCGCGTCGGGTCTCGCTGGCCCACTTCGAGGGCCTGCCGGCCTCGGCGATGACGGCGGAGCAGCGCGCGGCGCTCCGCCGGCTCATCGAGGTCTACGTCGACAACCTCCAGCCCGACCTGGCGCGCGAGCATCTGCAGCGCATGGAGGCGGCCGGCATGGGCCGCATCTACTTCGCCTGGGCGGGCGGCGCGGCGCCCGGCTCGTCGCACTACTATCGCGTGCACGGGCCGACCCACGTCATCGAGTTCGACAACCGCGGCGGCAACCACATCCACACCGTGCTGCGCGACCTCGAGCACGACTTCGGCGAGGGTCTGCTGGCCGACCACCTGCGCGAGCAGCACGGCCATGGCCACACCCACGGGCACCGCCACTGACGGCGTTCACTCGCCCAGGCGCATCCGGGCCAGGAGCGCGATGAAGTCGAGCGCCAGGTCGAAGTGGGCGTCGAGCACGGCGAGCAGCGCCTCGAGGTCGGCGCGGTAGGCGATGACCGGCGTCTCCGCCCGCGCATCGTAGCAGCGCGGGTCGCCGGCGAACGAGTCCATGGTGCCGATCCAGTAGTCGGAGCCGATGTCGACCGACCGGCCGGCCGGGGTGGTGCAGCGCACCCGGCCGTAGTCGATACGCATCGAGAAGGACGGCGGATCGCCCGCGCGCCACAGGTAGTCGCCGGGGGCGAAGCGGACCTCCACCTGGTTGCGCACGATCTCGATGACCGCGTCGAAGTTCGCGCGCGCCAGCATCGGGACGCGCTGGGCGGCCATCAGGCGCTCGACCAGGGTGAACTCGCGGTCGCGCCAGGTGCCGAGCACCACCTCGGGCGGATGGTCGGGATCGGCGGGCAGGCCGCTGCGCGAGCGCACGATCGAGCGCGCCTGCTGGCGCAGCACGTTGCGCACGAAGGGGAAGTCGCGCTCGTAGGTGTCGATCAGCGCCTCGGCCGGCAGCTCGAGGGTCTGCGTGTCGACGTCGGCCACCGCGCTGGCCCCGTTCGGGTCGCGCGCGGTGAGCGACGTGAAGCCGGCGCCGAAGCCGCTGGTCACCACCGCCAGCACCTTGCCCTTGCGGGTCACGGTCACCTGTCCGGACGTCACCAGGTAGACGTTGTCGATCGGCCGGCCCTCGACCAGGAGCACGTCGCCGGCGCGGAAGCGGCGCACCCGCGCGTGCTCGGCCAGCAGCACCAGCGAGCTCTCGTCGAGCGGGCTGAGCGCCTCCATGGCGCGCAAGAGGATGAGCCGCCCGCGCAGCGTGTCGCCGCCGAGGTCGGCGAAGTCGTCATCCAGCATGGCGCGCCTCCGCGAGCAGCTCGAGCGCGCGCGCCGCATCGCCCGGCGGGTCCTCGGCGCGGGCGAGCGCCTCGATGGCCGGACGGAAGCGGCGCAGCTCCAGCTCGCCGATGTGGAAGACCGTCAGGAGCCGCAGCGACTCGCTCTCGCTGTGCAGCATGCGCTCGAGCAGCGCCTCGTAATCGCCGTCGACCCGCTCGTGGTAGGGCCCGGCCGCGGTCAGGCGAGCCTGGTCCGGGATGTCGTCGATGAGGCCGAGCACGGCTCCGCGCAGCGGCGGCCGCAGCACCGCCTCGGTCAGCTCGAGGCCGCTGGCGCGCACCTCGCGGCGCTCGCTGCTCAGGCCGCGCCAGATGCGCGCGAAGTCCTCGGCCGGGTGAGCCAGCCCGAGCAGGCGGAACAGCCGCCCGACCGTGTGGGTCTGCTTGTCGGTCAGGAGACGGCGGAGCAGGCGGTGCCCCTCGGTGTCGCGCCGCGCGTCGCGCTCGGCGCCGCGCGCCAGCGCCAGGCGGCGATCGAGGTAGCGATAGGCGCGCCGCACCGTGCCCTCGATGACCTGGTCGAGCGCGGCGCGGTCGAGCGCGACATCGGGCTGCGCGCGCACGATCGCCTCGAGCGCGCGGATGATGCGGTAGCGCACCATGCCGTCCCACTCGCGCGCCAGCTGGCCGAGCAGCAGCGAGGCGGCCGGCTGGGCGTCGAACCGCATGGCGATGCGCGGCAGCTGCCAGCGCACATCCGACGGGGCGGCGCGATCGCACAGCGCGGCCGCCACCGCCGCCAGCCCGTCCTCGCCGTAGGCGCGCAGGGAGTCCGCGGCCGCCTGCCGGGTCGATTCGTCGGCGACCAGCGCGATCAGCGCCGGCAGCAGGGCGGGCGCGCGCACCGTGCCCATCGCCCGGGCCGCCGCGGACCGCACCGGCCGCTCGGGCGCGCGCGACAGGGCGGTCAGGATGTCGTCGAAGCGGTGGTCGCTGCGCCGCGCGATCGCATCGGCCAGCGCGATGCGGGTGGCGGCGCTGCCGTGGGCCAGGAGCGAGTCGAGCGCATCGCTCGCGTCGCTGCCGACGACCGCGCCGGCGGCGATGAGGTTGACCATGATGGCGGCGCGCACCTCGGGCGACTCCTCCTCGCTGAGGCGCATGCGCAGCCAGCGCTCGTCGAAGGCCAGCGCGGAGCGGGCCGCCACCATCGCCTGGCGCACGCGCACCGACGGGTGATCGACCAGGTGATCGAGCGCGTGGAGCGCGTTGCGCCGGCCGGCGCGCACGAACAGGGCGATCGCGCCCTCGACCACGGTCTCCGACGGGTGATAGAGGATGAGCGCCGGCACCAGGCGCGCCTTGCGGTCGCGCTCGAGCACCGTCATGGCCGCGATCACCTGCGCCTCGTCGTCGCTGTCGAGGGTGGCGATCATGGTCTCGAGCGAGGCCACGTCGAGCTCCGGGATGCCGTGCAGGGGGGCCAGGCGGTCCTGGTCGAGCTGGCCGCGGAAGAGGTCGAGGTAGTGGCGCCGCATGTCGAGCAGGCCGACCAGCCACAGCGCGCCGAGACCGGCCAGCCCGACGCCGAGCGCGGCCGGCGGCGCGCCCAGCCCGACCGCGCCCAGGATGGCGAGCGACGCCAGCGACTGGCCGCCGCGCTGGCCCACCGAATCGGCCAGCGCCTTGACCCGCGAGCGCGCCCACGACGGCATCGGGACGAACAGGAGCTCGGACGCGGTGCGGTTGAGGGTGTGGCGCAGCGCGCCGTCGGCGCTCTTGATGAGGAGCGCGGCGGACAGGCCGGCCGCGGCCGCGAAGCCGACCCCGCCGAGCGCGAGCGCGGCCGGCAGGACCGCCAGCGCGCCCAGCGCGTTGAGCCGGCGCAGCGCCGGTTGCACCACGGCCAGCTGGACGACCAGCGAGGCTGCGTTGAGCGCGGCGTAGACCAGCGCGAAGAACTGGGCCAGCTCGGCCGGCCGCACGGAGGCGGCGGCGCTGCTCTTGAAGAGGTAGTCGGCCACGGCGGCGACGGCGGCGGCCACCGCGGTGAGGCCGACCAGGCGGCGCGCGTAGGGGTGGTGGAGCGCGAAGCGGGCGGCGTCGGCCAGCGCTCCCCACTCGCGGGCGCGCTCCGGCTTGTCGGGTGCGGGCGCGCCCGGATCGCGCAGCCAGCGGGGCAGGAGCGACGAGACCGCGAACCCGGCGGCGGCGACCAGCACCAGGTGGCGCGCGGCCACCGCGCCGGCCATCGCGCCGGCCGCCGCGCTGCCCGCGGTCGCGCCCAGGACGCTGCCCAGCCCGATGGGGGCGTACAGCCGCTTTGCCTGGGTGATGCTGAAGGTGCCGGATAGAAGCGTCCAGAACTGCAGCAGCGCGATGGTCGAGATCACGCCGGACCAGATGTAGAGCGCGTACAGGCCCGACGCGCCGAGCCCGGGCAGGAGGGCCCAGAACGCGAACGTTCCGCCCGCGGCGGCCGCGATCCACAGGCCGAGCGCCGAGCGCGCGCGCAGCGAGCCGGCCACGCGTGCGTGCACCTGGACCGCCGCCAGCGACGCGGCGGCGATGGCCAGGTAGACCAGCGGCAGGCGCGCGGCCGGGATGCGCGACAGGAACAGCGCGTCGCGCGCGGTCTCGAGCACCGCGTGGCTCCCGACCAGCCAGAAGAGGGTGACGAACGCGACCCACACGTCGCGCCGCTCCTCGGTGCGGATGGTGCGCAGGAGCTTCACCACGCGCCAGCTTAGCCCATGGCTGCCGGCGCAGGCGGCGAGCCTGTCCAGGCGATCACCACCGTGCGCATGGCCCACAGCACCTTGCCTTCGCCGCTGCGGTGGCGCTCGTGGGCCTCGCGCACGGCGCGCTCGAAGCCGCCCTTGTCGGCCACGCCGTGGGCCACGTACGAGGCGGACCGCACGCGGCCGATGACCTCGTCCCACGGCAGCATCTGGTCGTTGGGCACCTGTGTGGTGACCGTACCGGGCAGGCCGGCGATGCGGCTGCGCGGATCGTGGTGCAGATCGCTCAGCGCGCGGTTGGCGGCGTACTCGCTCGAGTAGCGCTCGAGCAGCTCCTCGTACTCGTCGACGAAGGGCGAGGAGACGCGCAGGTTCCACACCGCTGCGGTCCAGCCGCCCGGCACCAGGATGCGGGCCAGCTCGGCCAGGGTGGCTTCGAGCGGGAACCAGTGAAAGGCCTGCGCCGCGGTGACCAGGTCGACCGAGGCGTCGGCGAGGCCGGTGCGCGCGGCCTCGCCCGCCACGTAGGTCGGCCCGCCGCCGGCCTCGCGCGCCAGCGCGAGCATCTCCGGGTTCGGCTCGACGCCGGTGACGCGCAGACCGCGGGCGGCCAGGAGGCGGCTGAAGATGCCGGTGCCGCAGCCGAGGTCGGCGGCGCGCGCGCCCGGCTGCGCGGCCGTGGTGGCCAGGATCCAGTCGAGGGCGGCCGCCGGATAGGTCGGGCGAAAGCGATGATAGGCCGCGGCGACGGCGCTGAAGCGCTGGCGGGAATCCGGCATGAGCCTGTCGTGTTCGTCGGCGATCGCGACGATTCGCCTGCGCGGGAGGGCGCCCGCGCTCGGTGGAGGGAGAGGGGAGGAGAGGGAGACCGGGCAGCGCGCGCACGGTCGACCTGGCCGAATGCTACTCCCTGCCTCGACGAGCACCAGGTCGCGGGTGCCGGCAAACCGGCAGCCGCCGTTCCGGTCGCGCCCGGGGCGGCATGTGGGATGCATGGCACCGGATGCAGGCAAGGCCTGAGGAGGAATCCCCATGCGGAAGACATCCATCATCAGCGCGGGCATCATCGGCGCGTGCGCCGCGGCGATCTCGACGGCGGCATGCGCCACCGCGCCGGAGACCAGGGCGGAGGCCAGGGCGGAGGAGGACAGCCTGGAGAGCCAGGCCCGCGCCACCCTCGAGCACATGAAGGCGCGCGACGCCAGGCTGGGCGAGCTGCTCGATGGCTCGGTCGGCTACGCGGTGTTCCCGGAGATCGGCAAGGGCGGCGTCATCGTGGGCGGCGCGTTCGGGCGCGGCGTGGTGTTCGAGAAGGGCGCGCCGGTCGGGTACGTGAAGCTGAGCCAGGGTTCGGTGGGCGCGCAGCTCGGCGGCCAGACGTTCGCCGAGCTGATCGTCTTCAATGACCAGAAAGCGCTCACCCGGCTCAAGACCGACAACTTCGACATCAGCGCCAACGCGTCGGCGGTCGCGATCAAGTCGGGAGCCGCCTCCACGGTCCAGTTCGAGGGCGGGGCCGCGGTGTTCATCATGCCGCGCGGCGGGCTCATGCTCGACGTCTCGGTGGCCGGCCAGAGGATCGAGTTCGACCGGCGCGGCGACCGCAGCTGACGCGGGCGGAGCGCGCGCCCAGGCCGCCCGGGGCGGTTCAGGGGGCGCGCAGCTTGAAGCGCTGGATCTTGCCGGTCGCCGTCTTGGGCAGCTCGTCGACGATCTCGATCCAGCGCGGGTACTTGAACGGCGCCAGCTTGGCCTTGACGTGCGCCTTGAGCTCGTCGATCTCGACCGTCGCGCCCGGCCCGAGCACCACGAACGCCTTCGGCTTGGTCAGGCCGTCCGCGTCCTGGTGGCCGACCACCGCCGCCTCGAGCACCGCCGGGTGCGACGACAGCGCCGACTCGACCTCGAACGGCGAGACCCAGATGCCGCCGACCTTGAGCATGTCGTCGGACCGCCCGCCGTAGGTCCAGCGGCCCGACGCGTCGCGCGTGTAGCGATCGCCGGTGCGCGTCCACGGCCCGTGGAACGAGGCCAGGCTGCGCGCCCGGTCGTTCCAGTAGCCGATGCAGGCGGTCGGCCCCCTCACCCACAGCGAGCCCTCCTCTCCGTCGGGCACCGGCTGGCCGTCCTCGCCGCGCAGCTCGAGGTCGTAGCCGGGGACCGGGCGGCCGGTGGTGCCGTAGTCGATGTCGCCCGGGCGGTTGGACAGGAAGATGTGCAGGAGCTCGGTCGAGCCGATGCCGTCGATGATGTCGCTGCCGACCCGATCGCGCCAGCGCTCGCCCACGTGGCGCGGCAGCGCCTCGCCGGCCGACGTCGAGATGCGCAGGTGCTCGCGGCGGTCGAGCGCCGGATCGGCGAGCAGCTGGGCGAACAGGGTCGGCACGCCGCAGAAGATGCTCGGCCGGTGGGTCCCCAACGTGCGCAGCACCGCGGCCGGCGTGGGGCGCTCGGCCAGCAGCACCGCGCTGGCGCCGACCGAGAACGGGAAGGTGAGCGAGTTGCCCAGGCCATAGGCGAAGAAGAGCTTGGCGGCGGAGAACACGACGTCGTCGGGGGCGATGCCGAGGACGGCGCGCGCGTAGAGCGCCGCGGTCAGGATGGGGCTGGCGTGGACGTGCATGGCGCCCTTGGGCCTGCCGGTCGAGCCCGACGAGTACAGCCAGAAGGCGACCTCGTCGGGTGAGGTGGCGGCCGCCTCGGCCAGCGGCGGCGCGGCGTCGACCAGCTCGCCCCAGCGCGGGTGCGCGCCCGCGTCGCCGCCGAGCGGGCTGGCGGCCACGGCGACGCGCAGGCCCGGCGCGTCGGCGATGGCGGGGCCGAGCTTGCCGAGCAGCGCGTCGCTGGCGACGAGGACGCGCGCGCGGCTGTCGCGCAGGAGGTAGCGGTAGTCGTCGGGCGAGAGCAGGGTGTTGAGCGGCACCGGCACGGCGCCGAGCAGGACCGCGCCCAGGAGCGCGGCCGGCAGCTCGACGGTGTCGAGCGCGCACAGCGCGACCCGCTGCTCCGGCTGGACGCCGAGCGCGGCCAGGGCCGACGCCGCGCGGCGCGCGCGCCCGGCCAGCCACGCGTAGGTGTGGCGGCCGTCGTCGTCGATCACGGCGACGCGGGCGCCGCGCCCCTCGACGACGTGGCGCTCGAGCAGGTCGACCGCCATGTTGTAGTCGCGC
>Ga0126377_10002938_pt1 | contig 11925 bp, 4 predicted proteins | sample PanSoiMetPlot_22_FD_92647 | JGI IMG/M metagenome (GOLD analysis project Ga0126377, IMG submission 92647) | Tropical forest soil microbial communities from Panama - MetaG Plot_22 | ecosystem: Environmental > Terrestrial > Soil > Tropical forest > Bulk soil | place: Panama | collected 2016-02-17
TACCGTTCAGGGTGTGGTGACGCTCCAACACGATGAGCACTTGCCGCTCAACGGGCGCAGCTTTACGAATCCCACCCGGCTCGCACCGGCGGTCACCGTCCAACTCGGCAATCCCGCTCAGTTCAATGCGCAATTCAATGTCTCAGTTCTGGGTGGCCCGGCGTCACACACGGCCATCACGATCGACGGCGGCAACGTCCGCAATCCGGTAGAAGGCGGTACGGGGCAGAACTTTTCACAGGAGGTCGTGCAGGAGTTTCAGCTTTCGAGCACCAACTTTGATCTCTCTACGGGCATTACCGCCTTCGGGGCGATCAATATTGTGACTAGAGGGGGTAGCAACGATTTTCATGGCACCGGATATTTCTATTTCCGTGACCACAACATGGCAGCTTATCCCAGCCTGGGACGGACATCAGTTTCCAATGATCCCTTTTTTGCCAGGCGACAGGGCGGATTCGTATTTAGCGGGCCGCTCAAAAGAGATAAGCTCCACTTCTTCTTTAACCTTGAATACACGAACCAGTTCGGCGTTTATGTCGTGCAACCCGACCTCGCATCGGTCGCGGGTTTCGCGAGGATCGCGCCGGCACCTTACACAGGCAAGCAATTGAGTGGAAGAATTGATTATCGATTCAGTGATAAACACTCACTGTTCATCCGCTATTCGCATGATGGGAATCGCAACAGCGGGCCTTTCACCGCCGCCATTCCCACGCTTCCATCGAACCATGTTTCGAATAAGAACTGGGTCGACCAATACCTTCTGGGTGTGACCAGTGTGATAAACCCCAGGTTAGTAAATGATTTTCGTTTCTCTTACCAGTATTGGCAAAATCGGAACATTCCTGCACCGTGTGATGGCGCGATCGACGGTTTTTGTGTCGGTGCGGGCGGACCGGAGATTTTCTATCTCAACTCGGTCAACTTCTCCATGGGGAACAATTTCAACTCACCGCAGGGCCGCGATTTGCGCCGCTTTCCTTTGTCGAATAATGTAACGTGGCAGTCCGGCAGCCATCGGGTGAAATTTGGCGGTGAATGGGAACATTTTGATGGTACCGGCTATTGGGGATTCTTCGACCCGGCCAGAGTTTATCTACTGTCGCCGGAATTCCTTAACTCAATTATCCCTGGATTACCAGTTGCCTTCGGTCTCCCTCCCTGTCCCAATGGAATCTGTGGAAGGATCTCGGCAAATGATCTCTTGAAACTGCCAGTGGCCGCCTTTCTTTTAGGCATCGGAGATCGCGCACAACCGTCGTTCCGCATTGAGAATGCCAGAGGCAATGAGCGCTTCCATCTTTATGCACAAGATACCTGGAAAATCTCTCCGAAATTCACATTGAATTACGGACTAGGTTGGCAGCATGAAACAAACGTTCTCAACTATGACCTGCCGAAGCCGTCGTTGGTCGCTCCGATCTATGGAAGCGACCTGAGCGCCACGCAGAAAGAGTACAAGAACTTTGGACCAGCTCTGGGATTTGCCTGGTCTTTCGGGAAGAATAATGCGACTGTCATTCGCGGCGGTGCTGGCATCTTCTACGATACGCAACTCGGTTGGTGGCGGCTCGGTGAACGTGCCGTGATTGGGGCGAGTGGCCGGCAATTCATCGGCAATGCTGCAGTCATAAACCCGTTAAATGGCAGACCTTTCGACTCCACCTTCCTCAATACGCTTGCTCTCAGTTATCGGGCTTTCCTGGATCTACTTCCGAACTTGCGCTCCTTGCAGGACACAAAATTCCCCGGCACAGGTACACAGCCGCAGATTCTGCTCTCCAAACAGGCCAACTCCCTGGGCGCGTTGTACCCGCGCGAGTTTCCCACCACTCAGGCGCAGCACTTCAATATCGGGTTGCAGCGTGAATTGGGGAATGGATTAGTAGTGCAGGGGGACTACGTGCACCGGCATATGATTCATGGGACGCCGGGCGGCTTCTTCGGCGCGAGCGTTGACTACAATCGCTTCAACTCGGTTTTGGGACCCGTGATCCCGGCGTGCGCTCCGGCGCAGGCAAGCGATCCGAGCGCTCAATGTTCGAATGGGCCGATCAATTTTTGGTGGCCGGGCGCGACGTCGAGGTATCAAGCGTTGCTTGTTAAGGTTGATAAGCGTTTCTCCCGCCGCTATCAGTTCACTGCTTCCTATGCCTTGCAGGATAGCAAGAGCGTGCTGGACGTCACCCAGGACCTGAATAACTTTTTCGCTACCTATGGACCGGACCTTGCGAGACATAATCTCAATATTTCAGGTTTAATCGATCTGCCGGGGGGATTCCAGGTCTCCGTCCTCTCTGCTTTCCAGAGCCGTCCACCAATTGTTCCGACGATTGGTGGTTTCAGTAATACCGGTAATACCGACACCTCGGCTGGCGGGTATACCTCGTTCCTGGTACTAATGGGTGGCCAACACAGCGGCTTCCTAAGCAAAAGCGAACTGGCAGATTTAGTGGGCCGGTATAACTCAACCATCGCCGGACAACTGACCCCCGCGGGTCAGTCAACTAAACCAAATCTCATGGGTCAGAGGTATCCCAAGATCGCTCTTCCGTCGAATTACGAACTTGGTGATCTCTTCTCGTCACAAGACGTCCGTGTGACGAAGACCTTCAAGTTCGGAGAAAAGGTGGACTTTCGTCTCATCGGCGAGGTGTTCAATATTTTCAACGTCAGCAATTTGGCGAACTTTAACTTCAATATGGCGGGGCCGGCAACCGCTATAGTGGGGACTCTGGGGCCAAACCCGGCATTCGGAGTACCAAATCAACGCGTTGGTCAAACATTCGGCTCCGGCGGCCCCCGCGCATTCCAACTCGCGTTGCGCCTGGGCTTTTAAGGCTGCATCAAGCCCTGCCTTGAGTAATTAATCCCCCGATGTCATCGCCATCGGGGGATTTTTGATAGACACCACTGGTGTCATTCCCACGTCATGTGACTGCATGTCGTCACCCTTTCTGTTTGTCTCCTCAGTATTCGAAATCATTAACACTCGCGTATCCGTTGCAATTTAAAGACTTGAGTTAACTATACGGACGTCGATCCATTGTGGCGAAGTTGTTGCAATATTCGAAGCTGTTCAAGTCGTGAACGACAGATTGAAAATTAAGTATTGAAAAAAAATCAGCTCCCCAAGAGCTTTAGACAGAGGAGAAGGAGATGATTCGAATAAAGACGATCGTTGCAGGATTGGCAGCAACATTCCTGTTAAGTGTCCTCGGCCTCGCCCAGGAGATTCCGCGAAATGAGGTCAGTGTGCAAGGAACCGGCTTCTTCACCAAGGATTCGGATAACAATGGGATCAAACAACATACAACCGATTCCGCCGGCCTGCTCACCAGCTACCGTTTTCATTTCACCCCGTGGCTCGCTGCCGATGGGAGCTATGGATACACTCGTAACACGCTGCAGAATTTCACTTCTGCGGGCGCATTCAACGTCCAGTCAAACCTGCATCAGGCAACCGGCGCGCTGGTGGTGACTGCTCCTCGGAGAATCGCCGGGTTAAGGCCATTCGGTCTGGCGGGAGCTGGAGCATTGATCTTTGATCCAACTGGCAAAGCGGGTGGATTTGTGCCCGGAGCCGAGCAGCAAACCAAGGCGGCATTTGTTTATGGCGGCGGGGCGGACATCGACCTGAGCGAGCGTTTCGCTTTCCGAGTCGAATACCGCGGGCTCGTTTATAAGCGGCCGGATTTTGGATTGTCTGCTTTGAATTCGGATGCGACCACGCACACTGCTCAACCATCGGCAGGTTTTGTCATCCGGTTCTGATTTTTCTCGAAGCCCCAACAAACGTGAAAAGCCTCCGGGTCCTGGGTGAGGGATAGAAGTTAGCTGGACCCAAGGCCCGGGGCTTTTCACAATTTTTTTGTCGAACTGAATTATTGACTGATGTAATTAAAGATGAGATCACTGATGAATATCAATATTCTAAAAAGACACAAGGTCGTCATCACATTGTCGATTTCTATGCTCGTGATTGTGCTGCTGGTAGTGATTGGATTGTCGAAGGGGAAAGAAGAGGCGCCACCGGCAATGAAACCGCCCGAAGTCGAAGTCGTTCAGGTCGAGCAGAGGGATGTGCCGATCTATAGTGAGTGGATCGGAACACTCGATGGAATGGTGAACGCAGAGATTCGGGCGCAGGTGGCCGGCTATCTGCTCAAGCAGCATTACACGGAAGGCTCATTAGTCCGGAAAGGGCAGTTGTTATTCGAGATCGATCCGCGGCCGTTTCAGGCAGCGCTCGATCAGGCTAAGGGGGAACTCGCGCGGGCCGAAGGGCAGGTGATTCAGGCCAACGGTCAACTCTCACAAGCCGGCGCGCAACTCACGCAGGCTGAGGCCAATCAGGGTAAGACACAGCTCGACGTGGATCGCTACATACCGCTCGCCAAAGCGAAAGCGATCACCGATCAGGAGTACGATAATGCGGTTCAGTCCAATCTCGCTGCCCTGGCGCAGGTAAAGGCAAGCAAGGCCGGGGTCGATACGGCTAACGCTGCAATCGTTGCGGCGAAAGCCGCGGTGGAAGCCGCCAGGGCAGCAGTGGCAACGGCGAACCTCAATCTGGAATTCACCAGGATCACTTCTCCGATCGATGGCATAGCGGGGATCGCCCAGGCCCAGGTCGGGAATCTGGTCAACCCGACCAGCGGGGGATTGACGACTGTCTCGACAGTCGATCCCATCAAAGTCTACTTCACTCTGAGCGAACAGGAATATTTGAATTTCACCAAACGCAACCCGACACAGAGTGCATGGGATGCAGCTAATAAAAAGCTCGAATTGGAGCTGATTTTGGCCGATAAATCGACTTATTCGGAGAAGGGGAGATTCTTCATTGCCGACCGTCAGATTGATCAACGGACAGGCTCGATCCGGCTGGTGGGTATCTTCTCGAATCCAGGGAATACGCTTCGCCCCGGCCAGTATGGTCGCGTCCGTGCAGTGACGAGCAGGAAAACAGGTGCGCTACTTGTGCCGCAGCGTGCGGTCACTGAATTGCAGGGAAGCTACCGTGTCGCCGTCGTGGCGAGTGACGGCAAAGTCAGCATTCATCCCGTCAAGGTGGGAGATCGTGTCGATTCGATGTGGGTGATTGAGAACGGGCTGAATGCTGGCGACACGGTAGTCGCCGAAGGCACGCAGAAAGTCCGCCCGGAGATGGTTGTCACAACGAAGCCGTTTGTAGCTCTCGCAGCGCAAGCTGCTCAATGAAAAAATATGATATCCAGCTTTTTTATCAGGCGCCCGATCGTGGCGATGGTCATCGCCTTCGTCACGGTTCTTGTCGGATTCATGGCAATGCGAAGACTGCCGCTGGCGCAGTTTCCCGAGATCATTCCGCCACAGATCATTACGCAGACGACCTACACTGGGGCAGACGCGATCACAGGCGAGCAATCGGTCTCCACGCCGTTGGAGCAGCAGATCAATGGGGTGGACAATATGCTCTATATCCAGTCCACCAACGCGAACGACGGGACACAGCAGTTGATCGTCACCTTCGATGTCGATACCGATGTCAATATCGATCAGGTCAACGTTCAGAACCGAGTGGCGCAGGCACAGCCGAATCTTCCGACTGAGGTAAATCAGTTCGGGATAGCAATTCGCCGGTCTACCGGGATTCCGATGCTCGCCATCTCGCTTTTTTCTCCCAATAAGAGCTATGACTCGCTCTTTATGTCCAATTATGCCAACATCAACATCATCGACGTCCTCTATCGTATCCCGGGAGTGGGACAGATAGTACTTTTCGGCGCGAGCGATTATGCGATGCGAATCTGGGTTAAGCCGGATGTGCTGGCCAAGCTGGGCCTGGGAGTGCCCGATCTCGCGAATGCGATTCGCCAACAGAGCACCGTCAATCCTTCCGGCCAGGTGGGCTCCGAACCTTCCTCGCCAGGGAAAGAGAATACTTATACAGTTCGCGCACAGGGGCGGCTCCAGACCCCGGAAGAGTTCGGGCAAGTAGTTGTTCGCTCTAATCCCGATGGCTCAGTCGTGCGGTTGAAGGATGTTGCACGGATCGAGCTTGGCTCTCTCAACTATCAACAGCGGACGCGTCTCAATGGCGAGCCCGCTTCATTCATCGGGGTATTTCAGTCTCCGGGTTCGAACGCCCTGGCCACGGCTGAGGCGGTCAAAAAGACGATGGCTGAGCTCAAGGAGCGCTTCCCGGCGGACCTTAATTACGATGTTACTTTCGACACAGTCCGCCCCGTGACCGAAGGGATCAAGGAGATAGTCAAGACTCTCGTCGAAGCGATGATCCTCGTGACCCTGGTTGTTTTTCTTTTCCTGCAGAACTGGCGGGCGACCCTCATCCCGATGATCGCCGTGCCGGTATCGCTGGTCGGCACCTTCGCCGTCTTTCCCTTGTTAGGTTTCTCGATCAACACCCTGTCCCTGTTCGCCTTCGTGCTCGCCATTGGTCTGGTCGTAGATGACGCAATTGTGGTCGTCGAAGCGGTCGAACATAACATCGAGCAGGGGATGTCGCCTCGCGAAGCCACGTTCGAGGCGATGAAGAAGGTCTCGGGGCCGGTCATCGCCATTGCGCTGATCCTCTCTTCGGTTTTCCTCCCGGTGGCGTTTATGGGCGGCATTCAGGGCCGGCTCAACAATCAGTTTGCAGTGACGATTGCGATTTCGATGCTCATCTCTGCCTTCAATGCACTGACCCTTTCGCCGGCGCTTGCGGCGATGCTGTTGAAGCCGAGGAAGCAGTCGCGAGGACCCCTCGGCCGGTTCTTCGACGGCTTCAACCGGTTATTCGGAAAGGTCATGCATGGTTACGTCAACTGGAGCCATGCCCTGATCCGCAAGGCAGTTATCGCAGTGATGATTCTTGCCGGTTTCATCCTGGTGAATGCTTTCATTGGTCGACAACTTCCGACGAGTTTTCTGCCTGAAGAGGATTACGGCTATGCATTCCTCAATGTCCAGCTCCCGGCGGCAGCCTCGCTCGAGCGAACAGATGAAGTGTTGAAGAAGATCGAGGGGATCTTGAGCAAAACCGAGGGCGTGAAATACTATGCGACGATCGGCGGATTCAGCCTGCTGACACGCACCTCGGCGAGCTATCAGGGATTTTTCTTCCTCGGCCTCAAGCCCTGGGATGAGCGCCGATCGAAGGAACTCGAAGCCGCATCAATTGTTCAGAGGGTGAACGGGGCATTGGCAACCCAGGTGCCGGAGGCGATTGCCTTTGCCTTCATGCCACCTTCGATTCCTGGATTGGGCAATGCCGGCGGATTCTCGGTCTGGCTTCAGGATCGCAGTGGCGGGTCGGTCGAGTTTCTCGACCAGAATCTGCAGAAGTTCCTCGAAGCGTCTAGAAAACGACCGGAGCTGGCCGGAGTCTTCTCAACCTTCAATGCCTCCGTTCCGCAAATCTACGCTGATGTCGATCGTGACAAAGTGTTGAAGCAGGGAGTTGCGGTAGGAGATGTTTACCAGACACTGCAGGCCTATCTTGGTGGTCTCTATTTGAATCAATTCAACCGCTTCGGCCGAGTCTGGCGAGTCTTTATTCAGGCAGAAGGAGACGAGCGGCGAAGCGAACAGGACATCAATAGTTATTACGTGCGAAACAATGACGGCAATATGGTTCCCCTGTCATCGCTGGTCACGACGCGGCGGATCAGCGGGCCGGAGTATACCAATCGCTTCAATCTCTACCGGGCAGCCCAGGTGATCGGAAGCGCAGCACCCGGTTACAGCTCAGGTCAGGCTATCGCAGCACTCGAAGAGGTAGCGAAGGAAGTCCTTCCCCCGGAGATGGGTTACGACTGGGCAGACCTCACTTATCAGGAGAGGCGCGCATCCAGCGGAGCGCTCACGGCATTCGGGTTGTCACTGCTCTTCGTCTTCCTGATCCTCGCGGCGCTTTATGAGAGCTGGTCACTGCCGTTCTCGGTTCTGTTGACGGTTCCGATTGCGGTCTTCGGCGCCATGGTCGGACTGTTGTTGCGAGGTTACAACCTGGACGTTTATGCTCAGATCGGTCTGATGGTGCTTATCGGACTCGCCGCCAAGAACGCGATCCTGATTGTCGAGTTTGCTAAAATAGAGTTTGAGAAGGGGCGTAGTCTGGTGGAAGCAGCGCTGGAGGGAGCGCGCCTGCGGCGTCGTCCATTATTTATGACTTCGTTCGCGTTTATACTGGGCTGCGTGCCGTTATGGTTCGCCTCAGGTTCCGGGGCGGCAGCGCGACAAATACTGGGGACCGTCGTGATCGCCGGTATGCTGAGCGACACGATTATCGCCAGCTTTCTCATCCCCGTGAGCTTCTACGTAGTGGAGAAACTCTCGGGCGCTGCGAGAAAGCGCATGCCGGAAGCAATACCGGAAGGCGAGCCAGCCTCAGGCGACTGATTTATTTAAAGATGAAGAGAGATTACGAAAAAAACGAAAATGACGAAATAAACGAAAATACATGATTCTTTCGTTTATTTCATCATTTTCGTTTTTTTCGTAATCCTCTTAGGGGAAGGAAGATGAAACGACTAATTATTTCAGCAATCTGTCTGACTCTGCTTTCGGGATGTATGGCCGGTCCGAAGTACAAAAAGCCGGTCGTTAAGTCACCCGACAGATTTCGAGGCTCAGCCGATCGCGCGGTGCCGCCGGACCCTGCGTCCCTCGGCGATCTCAAATGGTTCGAGGTCTTCAAGGATGAAAAACTTCAGGAATTGATCCGGACGGCAACGGTCTCGAATTACGATCTGCGTGAGGCGGTTGCGCGAGTCGATGCGGCGCGCGCCAATCTGGGAATCACACGTGCCGATCAGTTTCCAACTATCACGGCGGGAGCAGAGGCGACGACCTTGCGTAATTCCATCGGGGGAGCATTTCCTATTCCCGGCGGAATCAATGTGAATCGTACTTTCGGGGGGGTCGTGCTCAATCTGCTCTCCTTCGAATTGGACTTGTGGGGGCGGCTGCGCCGCGCAACCGAAGCCGCGCGCGCCGATTTGCTCGCTTCGGAAGAGAACCGGAAAGCGGTATTGACAACATTGGTGGGCGATGTCGCAACCTCTTATTTCGATTTGCTCGAGCTGGATACGGAATTGGAAATTGCGAAAAGGACGCTGACTACACGCCAGGAATCGCTGCGCCTGATCAACCTCCGCCAGCAGGGCGGCGTCGCCACGATGCTGGACGTGCGACAGGCAGAGCAACTGGTTTACAGCGCGGCCCAGACCATTCCTGATATAGAGCGGTTGATCGAGCAGAAGGAGAACCAGATCAGCTTACTGCTGGCCAGGAATCCGGGGGAGGTGACGCGCGGGCGCCGGTTGACGGAACAGGAGCAACCGCCATCGGTACCTCCGGGACTGCCATCGTCATTGCTTGAGCGCCGTCCGGACATCCGCGCGGCGGAGCAGAATTTAATTGCGTCCAATGCCATTATCGGTGTGGCGAAAGCCGCCTACTTTCCCCAAATCAGCCTCACAGGATTCTTCGGATTCGAAAGCAACCAGCTTTCCAGTCTGTTCAGCGGGCCGACGAGGACCTGGCAATTTATACCCCAGTTGACGCAACCTCTTTTCACCGGGGGGCGACTCAAATCGAATGTGAGATTAGCCGAAGCGCAGCAACAGATCGCGCTGGTGCAGTACGAAAAATCGATTCAAAATGCTTTTCGCGAAGTTTCAGATGCGCTCATTGCCTATCGCAAAGTTAAAGAGATTAAGACGGAGCAGGAACTATTAGTAACGACGCTGCAAGATCGGTCGCGACTGGCATACCTTAGATATCAGGGCGGAGTAGATACTCAACTCAACGCGCTCGATGCTGATCGCGATCTGTTCAATGCCGAATTGAGTCTGGCACTCACCAGACGAAATGAACTTTTCTCGCTGGTCCAGCTTTACAAGGCGCTGGGCGGCGGATGGCAGCAATAAAGAGAAACACGGAACAAACGGAAAATAACGAAACAAACGAAAATCCTAATCATTTTCGTTTGTTTCGTTATTTTTCGTTTGTTCCGTGTTTCTCTTCCTTCCTCACGATCCTGGACGGGTAATGCCGAGTTTACGCATCCTCGTGTGCAGGGTAGTGCGGTTCATCCCAAGTTGTGCGGCTGCGCCGTGAGGGCCGCCGATCACCCATTTTGTTTCACGCAGCACACGTAAGATATGTTTTCGTTCGATGGCTTCCAGTGTTTCCGACTCGAACTGATCTGTTGCAGCTTTCGCCGATCCTTTCAACTCGGGCAGCGGTATCTCGAGCACTGGGCCGCGTGTCAGGATAACTGCCCGCTCGATGAGGTTCTGCAATTCCCGGATATTACCCGGCCAGCTGTAACCAATCAAAACATTCATTGTCTCAGTCGGTATCCTCTCGATCTGTTTCTTCATCCGTTGCGCGAACCGATTGGCAAAGAAATGCACCAGCATGGGAATGTCTTCGGGGCGCTCACGCAAAGGCGGCAAGCTGATGGGAAATACGTTGAGGCGATAGAAAAGGTCGCTCCGAAACTTTCTCTCATCGACAAGCTGCGCGAGGTCTACATTGGTGGCAGCCACGACGCGGACGTCGACCCGAATCGTTCGGGAGCTGCCTAGTCGTTCGAATTCCTGTTCCTGGAGAACACGCAACAGTTTTGGCTGAAGTTCGTGAGGGATGTCCTCGATCTCATCGAGGAAAATCGTTCCCTGGTGAGCGGTTTCAAATCGCCCGACGCGCCGCTCGGTCGCACCGGTAAATGCGCCTTTTTCGTGACCGAACATCTCGCTTTCGAGCAAACCCGTGGGAATCGCGGCGCAATTGACCTTGACCAACGTGCGTCCCCGGCGCGCACTTAGATTGTGGATGGCGCGGGCGATCAATTCTTTGCCGGTTCCGGTCTCGCCGTAAATCAGAACATTTGAATCGGCAGGTGCGACGGTCTCAACTTCCTGCAATACGCGTCTGAGAGCGGGGCTGTTACCGATGATCTCCTCGAAATCGTGCTCTGTCCGAATTTCTTCTTCGAGGTAGAGTTTCTCCTTCTCCAATTTATTTTTGAACTCTTCAATCTTGCGAAAGGCACAGGCATTTTCAACCGCAATTGCCACCTGTTTGGCGATCTGGCCGAGTAACTCGGCATCCTCCGCGGTAAAAGCATTCTCTCGCAGGCTCGTCAGGCTCAGGATGCCAAGGGTCCGGTCGTGTGAAACCAGGGGAATGATGCAGCCGGATTTCATTCCACCATCCTCAAAGTTACCGGATTCCGCACCATTATTGCCGCTCCCCAGAATGAGAGTCTGGCGCGATGCAAAAGCCATTCCGGCAGGGTTCTCTTCGAGCGGAACGATCTCATCCTCGATCAATAAATCTTCATTGCTGGTGAATTCCAGAGCTGAAACCCGTAGTTGTTTAATTGTTGGATCGTAGAGGGCCAGACCAGCCGCATCGTGCGGGACAACTCGCCGGAGGCCGGCAGAGATGGCTGACATAAGTTCCCGTAGATTGAGATTCGAAACCAGCATGTTGTTGACTTCCAGGACCAGTTCGGAACGGTCGCGTTCGCGCGCCAGTCGTTCCTGATAGGTCTGGGCTTCGACGACGACCGCGATCTGGGTGGCTACCAGTTGCGCGAATTCGAGATCGAGCCGGTCGTATGCGCCGGCCTTGTCGCTGGCGAAGCAGAACACGCCGAGTCGCTGGTTAGCCGTGGTCAGCGGAAGAATACAAACTGACCTTACCGGAAAATTGCGAACCTGCTGCAGGGTGGTGAAGCTGGTTTCCTGTTTGACGTCGTGAGTAACAAAAGGTTGTTGATTTTGCCATACCCAGCCGCTGATCGAGCCTTCGACCGGAAATTCGGTGGGGAAATCTTCCATGGCCGGTTCGCTTGTTTGGCTGGCATGCATTTGCATGACGTTTCGCGATCCATCGTGCAGCATGACAGCGAGTTCGAAA
>Ga0126377_10002939_pt1 | contig 11924 bp, 6 predicted proteins | sample PanSoiMetPlot_22_FD_92647 | JGI IMG/M metagenome (GOLD analysis project Ga0126377, IMG submission 92647) | Tropical forest soil microbial communities from Panama - MetaG Plot_22 | ecosystem: Environmental > Terrestrial > Soil > Tropical forest > Bulk soil | place: Panama | collected 2016-02-17
AGCCGGGGCCGGACAGCAATCCGCGCTGGTCGCCCGACGGTCGACAGATTGTTTTCTCCACGGCGATGGGAAACCCGAAGTTCTTCCATTCCAATTCGCGTCTGGCGATCGTCTCAATCGATGGCGGCATGCCGCGCTCGATTACCGACGCTTTCGATGAACAACCGGGATTTCTCGCATGGAATGACACCGGCATCTACTTCACCGGACTGCAAAAAACCGCTGCTCACCTGTTCCGTGTAGACCCGACAACGGGCAAGATCACACGCATCACTACCCCGGACAATCTCATGGCTGGTGGATTCTCCCTGTCGAAAGACGGCAAGCAGATCGCCTATACTGCCGCCTCTCCCACTTCTCTCTCTGAAGTATTCATTTCACCTCTAACGAATTTTTCACCGCATAAAATCACGCGCATGTCCGATCAGGTCAAGGAATTCAAACTCGGCACAAGAGAAGTCATCTCGTGGCGGAGCAGAGACGAGGCGACCATCGAAGGAGTATTGATCAAACCTGTCGATTTTGATCCGGCGAAGAAATACCCATTGCTCTGCATCATTCACGGTGGACCGACCGGGATCGACCGCCCGACATTGCTCGATTCACGCTACTACCCATCTGATATCTGGGTTGGTCGCGGCGCCTTGATTCTGAAAGTGAACTACCGGGGAAGCGCCGGGTACGGCGAGAAGTTCAGGCAATTGAACGTGCGTAATCTCGGGGTCGGCGACGCCTGGGATGTTTTATCAGGCGTTGATTATCTGATCGAAAAAGGCTGGGTCGATCCGAAGCGTGTTGCCTGTATGGGTTGGAGCCAGGGCGGGTATATTTCGGCTTTCCTGACTACCTCATCCGATCGCTTCGCGGCCATCTCTGTCGGCGCGGGCATCTCAAACTGGGCGACGTATTATTACAACACCGACATTACACCATTCACGATCCAATATCTCGGTGACGATCCGGCGGACGATGCCGAGGTCTACGCGAAGACCTCGCCGATGACATACATCAAAAAGGCCAGGACGCCGACGCTTATCCAGCATGGCGAGTTCGATAAACGCGTGCCGATACCGAATGCTTACGAATTGCGGCAGGGATTGGAAGACCGCTCGGTCAAAGTCGAGATGATCGTCTACAAAGGTTTTGGCCACGGGATTACCAAACCGAAATCGATGCGCGCCGTGATGCAGCACAATTTGTTATGGTTCAATCACTATCTCTTTAACGACCCATTGCCGGATTTCTCAAAACCGGATTTACCGAAGAAGGAGTCGAAGGAAGAGGATAAGAAGGTTGCGACCAATTAAAAGAGATTACGAAAAAGATGTTAGATGTTAGATGCTAGATGCAAGTATGGGCCTACTAGCATCTAGCATCTAACATCTTTTTCGTAATCTCTTTTCCAGAGGAGGCACAACTGATGCAAACGATGATGAACACCCAACTAACCATGCCGGTATTGATGGATCGCGGCCCTTTGCTCGCTCCCAACGGCGAGATTGTCTCGAAAATGCGCGATCTGGTGCACCGGTGTACTTATGCCGATATCGGGAGACGAGCGCGGCAACTCGCCGGAGCGCTGACCAGACTTGGCGTCAATCCAGGTGACCGCGTCGCTACTCTGGCATGGAACAGCTACCGCCATCTGGAAATCTACTATGCCGTCCCGTGCATGGGCGCGGTCCTGCACACGCTCAATTTGCGTTTGTCCCAATGCGATCTCGAATACATTATCAATCATGCAGAGGACTCGGTGATTTGCGTGGACGAAGAGTTGCTCCCGATCTTGGAAAAACTCTCGGGCAAAATTCCGTCGGTCAAACAGATCATCGTGATGAGCGATACGAGCGAGTATCAAACCAGATTTTCATCCACCCACGATTATGAAAGCCTGATCTGCGCTGAGAGCCCAAACTACCCATGGCCCGAGATCGACGAAAATGCGCCGATGGGTCTCTGTTACACCAGCGGGACGACCGGAAATCCGAAGGGAGTGTTGTATACCCATCGCTCGAACTACATCCATACGGTGACCGGCGGATTGCCCGATCTGCTCGGTCTAAACCGGAGCGACGTGATTATGGCAGTCGTGCCGATGTTCCACGCAAATGCGTGGGGATTGCCTTACATTGCAATGATGCTCGGACTCAAACAGGTCTTCCCGGGACCGACGATGGATGGGGCAACGGTCTGCCAGCTGATTCAGGACGAGAAAGTCACTTTCACTGGAGGGGTGCCGACAATCTGGCTGGGGGTCATGAACGAATTGCAGCAGAATCCGAATAAGTATGACCTCTCGAGTCTGAAAGCGATGATCTGCGGGGGATCGGCTCCACCTCGTGCCATGATCGATTGGTTTGAAACCAATCTCGGCGTCGATTTCATTCAGGCCTGGGGAATGACTGAGACCAGCCCGCTCGGCACCGTATGTCGTCTGAAGCCTCATATCAAATGCCTGCCGCGCGAACGCGTGCTCGATGTCAAGCAGCGTGCCGGAATTCATGCTCCAGGGCTGGAACTTCGTCTGGTTGACGATCTGGGTAATGATGTGCCGCGCGATGGCGTTTCCATGGGCCGTTTATTGATCCGTGGTCCGTGGGTCGCTTCCAGCTACTACAAGCAGGAACCGGCCCCCGACAAATTCCCCGATGGCTGGTTAGACACTGGAGATATCGCGACGATTGACAGCGAAGGCTATGTGGCGATCACTGATCGATCGAAGGACCTGGTCAAGAGCGGCGGTGAGTGGATTTCTTCAGTCGATCTCGAAAATGCGATTATGGCAATCAACGGCGTAGCTGAAGCTGCGGTGATCGCCGTCAATCATCCGAAGTGGCAGGAGCGCCCGGTAGCCTGCGTTGTCAAAAAGCCGGGGGCAGAGCTGACGAAGGAGAGAATATACGAGTATCTCGAGCAAAAATTCGCCAGGTGGTGGATGCCTGACGAGATTCTTTTTATCGATGCGGTTCCCAAGACGAGCGTCGGTAAATTCGATAAGAAAGTTTTGCGGGAGATGTTCGCAGACTTCCAATTACCCGCCGATCAATCTTAATTTACCGTACGCCGTTGTCTCCTGATTGGGATGACGTTCGCCGTCGGCCGCAGCTTTTCGATCACTACCTCAACAATGCCTTTTACCTCGGGTGAGAGTTTTTCGATCAAGGCGTTCTCACCTGAGTGGAGGTAGTCGATCGCGCGCGCCAATGGGAAGAGAATATCTTCCAATCCCGATTTTCCGATTAACTCCCGGGCAAATCTCAGTTGTCCGATTTTGGTAATATAAAGCAATGCCTCCGCGAGATCGTTCGGCCAATCGTTGTCTCGAGACCTCTTCGCCGAGTCTAATGCCTCGGCCCAGCGGCTTCTGGCCGAATCGAATTCACCGCGGTCAGAGTCTTTGATGAATAATTTGAGATAGGCCAGCCCGCGATTGTTCCACGCTGCGTCATAGTCCGGTCTGATCTCGAGCGTACGGTTATAGCTCGCGATCGCCTCTTCATACCTGCCCAGACTGCCGAGCGCCACACCGCGATTGTTCCATGCAGTATCATCATGAGGACGGATTTTCAGCGCCAGGTCGAGATACCTCAATGCTTCAGAAATTTGTCCGACACTGTATGAAAGATTGGCGGCAGCCATTGCTCCGGGAAAGTCTCCATCCAGTGCTGCGTAACCGTCAACTCCGTCGCGAGCTACTTGCTCCACACTGATTTCAGATCGAGGTTGATTGCCGACGACGGATGTCATCGCATAGATGTGATCGTGGTAACTTTCCGGTCCAATCTCCTCGAACTCATACCAGATCCGCAGAAAAGTAATCAATCGGTGAATCCGTAGCCGGTCGTCCCGGCCAAACCGCAATTGATGCCAGATGGCATAAAGCGGCTCAGAGAGTGTGTAATACGAACTGCGTCCGCGTAAGTTCGCAGACCGCACATAACCGAGCCGGGAAAGACGCTTGAGTTGCGAACTGACCTGATTGGGGGGCAGCCTTAAGGCGCCGGCGATCTCCTTGGGTGAAAGAGCTTCTTTCGTTTCGCTCGAGACCCGTGCAATATGATCGACGATTTTTCGCTGCTGTGCGGGCAAGGTCTCTACTTTGGCTTTGTAATAAGGCGTGACCTCATCGAGAAGCTTTTCGAGAGCGAGCCGCACTTCGGATAAATCAGTCTGTCTGACAACCCGGTAGAGAATGAGAACGAGCCTCGGGTTACCACCGGTGAAATATTCGAGCGCGCGCAGCCGGCTGTGATTCGCCCCGAGCTTTTCTATAAAATCCGGAATCTGGTCCACTTCTGCACGAGAGCGAAGCAGGTTTTGCGTCTGCTCGAATTTCAATTCATCAAGGGAATAAAACTTAAAGAGGTCGTCAAGTGCGTGATTATTTGCGCGTTTCTTATGGGAGAGAGATGTAGCTCCACCCAGGAGGAACATAGACTTTTCATGCATGAGAACATCGCGTAATCGGGAGCTGTCATGATTGCCTTCGATCTGTTTGAGAACCTGATCGAAGTTCTCGACGAGCAGGAGTAAGCGCTTGTTGTTTTGAAGTCCCCACTCTTTTATCGCCGCCAGGGCAACATTCTGCAACTCATCATTATTCGGGTGTTCCAGCTTAAGCCGTTTAGCATTTTGTCGTAGTTGTTCATCAGCAGTTTCGGCTGCAATCAGGCCGAGGGTTTCGACCCAGAAATCCGCGAGGTCATAGACACCATACAACTCTTCCGGGAATTTAATCGGCAGCCAGCGATCCGCTAATCCAGAATCATTTACCGCAAACTTGACCATCAGAAGAAGCGTCGTTTTACCCATTCCATGTGGTCCGAGGATCATGACATGCTGTATTCCTGCCTCTTGCGGTTGCTTTTCGATGAGTGAGACCAGCTCATTGACCAGCGATTGACGGGCAACAAATGTCTTTTTGATCTCCTCTTCCGCCATGAGGTCCGGGTTATAAAGCAGCTCCATTTTCTCCTCAGGAATCGTTTTGAGAGACCGGCTAAACCCGGGACTCAAAACGATTTCCATTGTTTGATAAGCGGCATGGAGTTCAAGCTTCAGCTTGTGGTTTCAAATTTCCGCTTTATATAAGGGAAACAAGCTAAAGCTTGAACTCCATGCCACTTTTACATTGTTTCTATGTGTCACCAGAGCGACTGAACGAAGCTTAAAAAAAACAGCGGTCAGTTCTCAGTCGTTCGGTATCAATTGATTCTTCTTAGAACAATCACCACTAAAGTGGCTGGGGGAGAATACGTTCGTATCGAAATGATCGGCTAGACAGATTAAGGATAACATTTTCCATATATCAAATGATATCCGCTATACACCGGTGAAGAAGACCTGCTCAGTCGGATAAATTGGAAAATATTTTCGTAAAGGCTATCAGTATATTTCAATTCAAAGCAGAGGAACACTCACTCTCAGGGTAGTTCCGGCACCGGGTTTCGAGTTGACTTCGAAGTTTCCGTGCATCAGCTTGACTCGCTCTTCGATGCTCACCAGACCGAGACCGAGGCGGCCCTTCTCCTTATCAGGATCGAACCCGGTGCCATGGTCTGCAATAGAAAGTTCGAGTCCCTGGCCTGCCCCGGCGAGCGAAACTTCAGCCAGTTTTGCGCCCGAGTGCTTGGCAATATTACGCAAGGCCTCCTGCGTCACTCGGTAGAGACATAAAGATGCCTCTGCCGATACCGGCTCGATACCGTCCTCGATATCGATGGTCACTGTGATCCCCTCCTGCTCTGAAAATTCGGAACAGTACAATTTCAGTGCTGCCGCCAATCCGACATGCTCAAGAGTAGACGAGTGAAGCTCATGAGACAGACGTCGGAGCTGTACCGACAGCTCGGAGATCCGATTCTCAAGTTTGATGATCTGGCTGCGAATAGATTTATCGGATTGCGGAAGATGGCGATCGAGCTTGCCCAGGCAGATGGCCAGTCCGGCCACCTTTTGAATCAGATCGTCATGCAGTTCCCGGGCGATATACTTACGTTCTTCTTCCTGCGCAACGATCAATTTCCCCGCCAGGTCCTGAACCTGTTCATGACTTTTCCGCAGAGCCTCCTCTGTGCGCTTGCGTTCGCTAATGTCCTGGACAATCAAGACCAGATGGTCGACCGACCCGTCCTCCCTGCGCACACATCGGGCGGATATGCTGGTATAAACAACCTGGCCATTACGATGGACAAACCGCTTATCCATCTTGTAACCTTCAGTTTCCCCCGTCAATGTCTGGTTCAGCAGGCGGATGTTCTCCGCGACATCATCGGGGTGCGTCACATCAACCCAGCTCATCCCATTCAGCGCTTCCTCGTCATAACCAAGCATATCGCACAGTTTTTGATTAACAGTGACAAATCGGCGATCCGGTAAAGTGATGGCCATCCCAACTAGCGGCAGATCAAAAAATCGCCGTAGTCGTTCTTCAGCCTGCTTGCGCTCAGTAATGTCGCGGACAATCGCCAGAACTCGATCGCGGTCACAACTGACGACCCGAGCTTCATAGTACCCGGCTCTCTCACCTATCTGAATCGAATACTCAACGACCACGGGTCCGCCGGAATTTCGCACCTGCTCAAAACAGCGGTCGAATGGGCCGATCATGTGCGGCGGCAGCACTTCCCGATAACTTTTTCCTAGAAATTGTTCGGGAGAGGCGATCAAATTGCTATGATCCTTTGCGTGGTAGTCCAGATAGACCCCATCGTTGCTCATGAGAAACATCAGGTCCGGAATCGCTCTGAGGATCGCCCGGTTCCTCGTCTCGCTCTCGCGCAGTGATTCTTCAGCCCTCTTGCGATCCGTGATATCGAAACTGGTCACCATGATAGAAGGCTGACCTTCGAAGATAATCGGTGTCGTAACGACCTCACTCCAAAGCTCACTGCCCGACTTGGTAATTATTTTTAGCTCATAACGCGAGCCCGGATTAATTGCCCCATTGTTCCTCGACCTGAACCATGCTCTGACGATCCTCCGGTAATCCGGGTGCATAATGTCCCAGACTTTCATGCTCATCAATTCTTCGGATGTGTAACCTGTCCTGGCCAGGGCAGTGGGATTGACGTAGATATAACGATTTCCGCGATAAATATAGATGCTCGCCGTGGTCGTCTCGGTCAAAGTGCGGAATAGTGATTCACTCTCTCGCAATGCCTCTTCCACCTGCTTGCGCCTGCTGATATCCAATTCCCGGCGCGCTGCTTCCTCCTTTTTGCGTTCGGTGATGTCGCGCGTAAAGCATCTGGTATAGAGAAATTTTCCGTCCTCCCAAACAACGCTCGAATCGAGCAGCACACACTTGATCGACCCATCCTGACATCGCACCGGTACTTCGAAGTTGTGAATGTTCTCGCCGCTCTTCAAACGGAGAAAAATGTCGGCCAGCAATTGCGGCTCGACATGGAATTCGGAAACGTGATGGCCGACGAACTCCTCTCGGGTGCAACCGAGAAGATCAAGGTCCACTTTGTTTGCCGAAAGGACATAACCGTCCGGCCCGACCCGGTGAAATCCGATCATCGCGTTCTCGAAGAAGTCTGCCAGCTCATCTTCGGTGTGCTTGCGTTCCTGGTCCTTCTCCGCTCGCTTGTATTCGGTGATATCCTCGATCACCACAATCCCGTAAAGAGAAGCTAAGATTGAGTTTTTGATCGGAGTAAGAGAAACGGAACCCCAGCCGATCTCTCCGCCCTTCGTCCGGAATTTGATTTGAACTGAGTTGCCGTCCATCAGGCCGTTATAGATATCACTCGTTCGCCTGCCATTATCACTATAAGTGACGTCGGCAAGTGTCAACGACTTTAGTTCTTTTGCGTTATAACCGAGAAGACGACAAAATGAGGGATTACCTCTTAAAAATTTTAAATCCGACCTGACATATGCCATCGCAACTGGAGCATGCTTGAAGGCAAGTTGGTCTGTCTTTGCAGTCATTGGCTTCCTCCCCCTAGCTAGGCCTAAAAATATCGAAACATCTGATACGTTAGTTTAGAAAGACAAGGACACCGCATAGAAACTAAATTCAATCTTACTTATAAGTTTATCCTGTCGTTGTGAAATTTGCCAAAAATAATCAAACGATTAAACGATTTACGAAATTAAATGAACTATTAGAAGGTTATTGGCAAGACGAGTGGCAGTAGTTGATTAGTGAAAGATAATTCTTTTTACTTGCTCTACCTAAATATCTGATAAATCAAATCTTATATCTGTAAGCCTCAATTTTCCGAATATGTCCCATTAACCAATTTATTTACCTTTGGACGGTTCGGGCCATTGGCGAGCACCCACATAGTAGCATAAATCGTGCGCGTTACCATTTCCATCTTACGATAATCGATTTTATCTGGATGATCGGTGGGGCGATGATAATCTTCATGGATGCCATCGAAATAGAAAATGATCGGGATGCCTTTGAGCGCGTATTTATAATGGTCGCTGCGATAGAAAAGCCGCTCCGGATCCCCGGGAGCATCATGCATATAATTGAATTTCAACTTGAGAAATGAACGATTTACCCGCTCGCTCAACTCCCCCAAATCGGCGCTCATGAGCTTCGAGCCGATGACAAAAATCTCGTTTGGCCCGGTCAGGTTCCGGTTCAGCGGATTCGTGTCCCCTTCTTTTCTACTCCGGCCGATCATATCGATATTCAATTGTGTAATGATTCGATCGATGGGCACCGGCGGATTCTGGGTGAAGTATTCAGACCCCCATAATTCCTTCTCTTCTCCTGCATGCCAGACGAGAATGATCGAACGTTTCGGACGACTTCCATGGGCCAGGGCTTCGGCAATTGCGAGCAGGGCGGTTGTGCCTGATCCGTCATCATCAGCGCCGTTGCAGATCGTGTCATCACCCACCGGCAAACAGCCACCGAGAATCGAATTGCCGACATGATCGTAGTGTGCGCCCAGTGCGACATATTCATTTTTAAGCACCGGATCGCTCCCCTCCAGACCAGCAACTACATTTTGCGTGGCGATTTTTTCGCTCTTTATGTCCACGCGGAACTCTGCCCGCTTGCCGCCACTCAAATCGAATGATGGACTGAAGGTGCCTTCCTCCATCTCTTTTCTGATCGCCTCGGAATCCAGTTTCTCTCCCGCGAAGACGGCATCGACCATCATCGCCGAGGCGATAATCGCCGGGAGACCGCCTGTCTGCGGAGTTTCCGGGGTGGGTTGCGACATGGTCAATAGTTCCTGATAACGCTGGTCCCAAAAATGAAGCGTCGAGGCATTGGGAACGATAATCATTCCTTTCGCACCATGCGCGCGCCCGTAGTTTGCGGGATAATCGAAATCTACCCCGATCGTTCCTTTGAGATCGTTATCGGTTACCCCGCTCGGATAGGCATCGGCGACTATCATAATTTTATCTTTGACATCGATGCCGATGTACGGATTGATCTTTTTCCGTTTGACGATCATTCCATGACCGACGTAGACGAGGCCCCCGCTCGCGCTTCCTCCCTGGGGTTGTACGATGAAATCCTCTCCGAGCTTGAAGCTCCGGCCGTTGAGGGTGGCCATAGTTTGCGCGGGGAGTAACTGCCGGCGGTAGAGATGGAACTTTTGAAAAAAAGTTCCATCTCTACCGAGTGGCTTGAGATTCCAACGCGAGAGGTTGAGGGCTAAAAACTTTGCCGTCAGATTGAGACCTCGTGATGGAGTGTCGCGACCTTCCATCTCGTCAGAAGCGATGAAATAGAGATAATCTTTTAATTGCGCGGCGGTTATCGCCTCGACATTACCGAATTCTCCGATTGGTTTGGAGATTTTACGCTGTGCCGGGGCATTGAACTGCAAATTTGCAAGTGAGGTAATGATTATCAGAGTAAATAGGAAATATCTTTTAAACATCTCTCCGCACTACTACATATTGGATTTCAGCAATTGATCGAGCAGTTCCGCGCATTCGGCGCTGCGCAGAGAGAGCGCTCTATTCAATTCTTCAAAGTTGTTGTTGGCTTTATCCAGCTCGTCGGCTATATGGAGGGCAGCAAGAATTGCAACTTTGAGGGAATCGGCAGTCAATGCTCCCTGCGCAATTTCTCGCATTCTTTGATCCACCAATTCAGCCAATTGCTGTGTCCGCTCGACATTGCCGTCACCGGCGCGGATGCTGTATGTCTGATTGTAGATCTTCACATTAACCGTGTTCCCTTGCATATCCATTTTGGGCACTCAACTACTTCTTTACCGATTCGGCTTCCATCTCGAGCATGGCGATCGCATCGAGCATTGCCTCGACTTTCAGTCGCAATGCTTCACGATCTTCGATCAGTCGTTCGGACTGCTCTCCAAGCCGGAGATTCTCCGCCATCAGATCATTAATTTGCTGCCTCGCCTTTTCCAGTTCCAGCCCCAGCATCTCCTTGTCCCGTCTTAATGATTTGCACAATTCGGCTGTCCGGTAAATCTTGTCCTCCAGGTGTGAGAATTTTTCCAATCCTGCTGCTTTCATACCTGTTTTATTCGCACAGCCTTTATCTAATCTCAGCGCCGAAATCACGTTTCAACGTCATCACGACGCGTTCATGCGCATTTTTGACTTCCTCATCGGTCAATGTCCGATCGACGGCACAATAACAGATTGAAAGTGCCATTGAATGCTTGCCCGACGGCAATCCTTTGCCACTGTATATATCAAACAACCTGACACTGACCAGTTCATTAATATTTAACCCAAGAATCGCCCCTTTGAGCGATGCAAACTGTACTCCAGTATCTACTAGCAGAGCCAGATCACGAACGACCGAAGGGAATTTTGGGAGCGGGCGATAGCGTGTATCGATTCGATCAGACCCGAGCAGCGATTCGAAATCAAGCTCCGCGACAAAGACCGGTTGTTTGAACTTGTATCTCACGTCTACTGCGGGATGCAGCTGGCCAATTCTTCCTGCCTCCCTGCCGCTCACCGATATTATCGCAGTACGACCAGGATGCAAATAGCTGATATTCGCCGCGGGAATTGCTTCTATCCCATGCAATCCCAAACTCTCGAAAATAGTCTCCAGCGCCCCTTTCAAATCATAGAAATCGACCTGCGCTGATGCCTGAAGCCAGTCGGCTTCATTCCGTGCCCCGGTGGCAACCAGAGCGAGACTTTCAATTTCGCGTGGTCTCTCATCCTCATTCCTGACGAAGCATTTCCCGATCTCGAATAGCCGGAGATTGCGTGTGCCGTAATTGAAATTATGCTGAACTGCGCGCAGCAACCCACCCAGTAGCGTTGTCCGCATTCCCGACTGGGTCTCGTCGATCGGATTTTGCAACATCAGCCGCGAGTCATCTGTCAAATCACTCAACATTGCGTCGTCTCCGGGGTTGACGAAACTAAAGCTGATCGCTTCGTGATAACCGAGCGCCGTCAGCGCGTGACGCACTGCACGCCGCGATTCTTCACCCGGCAGATAAGCGCCGGAGCCCGCGCTCCCGGGAAGAGAATGTTTCACCTCATCATATCCGGCGATCCGCGCCACTTCTTCGACCAGGTCTTCCTCGATCCTGACATCGACACGCCAGGTCGGAACGACTGCCATGAGCGAATCATACTCGACTTGAGCTTCGACTTTAAACCCGAGGTCTTTCAAGATGCGCTCGGCCTCGCCAAGCTTGATCTCCATCCCGGTCAATGCGGTATAGCGAGAACCGCGAAACCTGATCATGCTGCGTTTGCTCTTTAATGGATAATTATCAATGATCTCTTTGAGCACCTCGCCACCGGCCAGCTCTGCAATCATCGCCGCCGCGCGATCCGAAGCAACAGGCACTATCTCAGGATCGGTCCCACGCTCGAAACGATAGGACGCTTCCGTGCTCAACCCCAATGCCTTCGACGACGCACGAACCTGCTCCGGCGTGAAATATGCCGCTTCCAACAAAACATTGGTGGTCGATCCGCTGATTCCC
>Ga0126377_10002940_pt1 | contig 11923 bp, 10 predicted proteins | sample PanSoiMetPlot_22_FD_92647 | JGI IMG/M metagenome (GOLD analysis project Ga0126377, IMG submission 92647) | Tropical forest soil microbial communities from Panama - MetaG Plot_22 | ecosystem: Environmental > Terrestrial > Soil > Tropical forest > Bulk soil | place: Panama | collected 2016-02-17
GATCGCCGACATGCCGACCGCGCCCGAACGCGAGCCGTAGGTGCCCATGCCGAACTGCACCTTCTCGGTGTCGCCGTGCACGACCACGACGTTCTCGATCGGAATGCCGAGCCGCTCGGCGACGAGCTGGGCGAACGTCGTCTCGTGGCCCTGGCCGTGGCTGTGGCAGCCGGTGAGCACCTCGACCGAACCGGTGGGATTGACCCGCACCTCGGCGGACTCCCACAAGCCGACGCCGGCACCAAGCGAACCGACGGCGCTCGACGGCGCGATCCCGCAGGCCTCGATATAGGTCGAGAAGCCCATCCCGCGCAGCTTGCCCTGCCGCTCGGCGTCGCGCTTGCGCTTGGCGAAGCCCTTGTGGTCGGCAAGCTCGAGCGCCTTCTTGAGCGAGGCATGATAGTCGCCGGCGTCATAGGCCATGATCACCGGCGTCTGGTGCGGGAACTGCTTGATGAAGTTCTTGCGCCGCAGCTCCGCCGGATCGAGCCCGAGCTCGCGCGCACCGACCTCGACCAGCCGCTCGACCACGAAGGTCGCCTCCGGACGCCCGGCGCCCCGATAGGCGTCGACCGGCGCCGTGTTGGTGTAGACCGCGTCGACCTCGCAATAGATGTGCGGGATGTCGTACTGACCCGACAGCAGCGTGGCGTACAGATAGGTCGGCACCGACGACGAGAAGGTCGACATGTAGGCGCCGAGATTGGCGATGGTCTTGGCTTTGAGCGCCGTGATCCTGCCGTCGGCGTCGAACGCCATCTCGGCTTCGGTGACATGATCGCGCCCATGCGCGTCGGCGAGGAACGCCTCGGCGCGGTCGGCGACCCATTTGACCGGCCGGCCGACCTTCTTGGAGGCCCACAGGCAGACGACCTCCTCGGAATAGATGAAGATCTTGGAGCCGAAGCCGCCGCCGACATCGGGAGCGATCACGCGTAGCTTGTGCTCGGGCGCGACGCCGACGAAGGCCGAGATGACGAGGCGGGCCACATGCGGGTTCTGCGTTGTGTTCCACAGCGTGAAGCTGTCGTTGCCCGCATCGTAGTCGCCGATCGCGGCGCGCGGCTCCATCGCGTTCGGCACCAGCCGATTGTTGACGATGTGCAGCCTGGTCACGTGGTTCGCGGCCTTGACGGCGGCGTCGACCGCCTTGGCGTCGCCGAGATGCCATTGATAGATCGTGTTGTGCGGGGCAACCTCGTGGATCTGCGCCGCACCGTCGGCTTGCGCCTTGGCGGGGTCGGCGACCGCCGGCAGCACCTCGTAGTCGACCGCGATCTTCTCGGCCGCATCCTCGGCCTGCGCGGACGTCTCCGCCACCACCACGGCGACCGGATCGCCGACATAACACGCCTTGCCATGCGCGATCGCCGGATGCGGCGCCATCTTCATCGGCGAGCCGTCCTTGGAATGGATCATCCAGCCGCAAATGAGATTGCCGATCTTGTCGGCCGCAAGCTCGGCGCCGGTGAGCACCGCGAGCACGCCGGGCATCGCCTTGGCGGCATGGACATCGATCTTCTCGATCTTCGCGTGCGCATGCGGCGAGCGCAGGAAGTGAATATAGGTCTGGCCCGGGCGATTGATGTCGTCGGTATATTGGCCCTTGCCGGTGATGAAGCGGAAGTCTTCCTTGCGGCGCACCGCCGCGCCGATGCCGGTCGCGTTCATGGCGGTCTCCTTCCCCGGAACGTCTCTTCCTATTCCTTCGGCGTCCGCTCGTGCGGCCGCCGCGTGCGGACCGTCAGCTCGCCATGGCCTTGGCGCCGGCCGCGATCGCCTTGACGATGTTGTGGTAGCCGGTGCAGCGGCAGAGATTGCCCTCGAGTTCCTCGCGGATGGTCTTCTCGTCGAGGTCGTTGCCCTTGCGGTGGACGATGTCGACCGCGGTCATGATCATGCCGGGCGTGCAGAAGCCGCACTGCAGGCCGTGGTTCTCGCGGAACGCCTCCTGCATCGGGTGCAGCTTCTCGCCGTTGGCGAGGCTCTCGATGGTGCGCACGTCGGCGCCGTCCGCCGTCAGCACCAGGAGCGTGCATGATTTCACGGCCTTGCCATTGACGTGCACCACGCAGGCGCCGCACTGCGAGGTGTCGCAGCCGACATGCGTGCCGGTGAGGCGCAGATTCTCGCGCAGGAACTGCACCAGAAGTGTGCGCGGATCGACATCAGCGGTGACGGGCTTGCCGTTCACCGTCAGCTTAACGGCGGGCATCGAAGTTCTCCCCAAGTCGGACTAAAGGGCCTTGTTTTCGGGCTCCCCGAGAGCCCCGGCGATTTTCACAAGCGAATTCCGGGCGTTTTTGCCCGATTTCGCGGCTTCAAACAAGAACAAGTCTTATCCCCCCGTCCCCTCGGGTCAAGGGAGGTCGGGTGCATTCATTGCCGCCGGGATTGACGCAAGGGGTCCGTATGCGCCCTTGGCCGCCGCCTGGACCCGCTCAGGCAACGTCAGGGCGTCTGTCTCGGGTCGTCATTCCCGGTCGGGGGATTCCGTGCTTGACGCCATCAGCCGGCCGCGACCGCGGCGGCGAATTTCTCGAAGAACTCGTCCGCCATCTTCTTGGCGGCGCCGCCGATCAGCCGCTGGCCGAGCTGGGCGAGCTTGCCGCCAATCTGCGCCTCGACATTGTAGGTGAGCAGCGTGCCGCCGTCCTTGGCGGCGAGCACGACCTGGGCACCGCCCTTGGCGAAGCCCGCAATGCCGCCCTCGCCTTCGCCCGAGATCTTGTAGCCGTTGGGCGGATCAAGATCGGTGAGATGGACCTTGCCCTTCCACTTGGCCTTGACGGGCCCGATCTTGGTGACCGCGATCGCCTGGAATTCCGTGTCCGAGAGCTTGTCGAGCTGCTCGCAGCCCGGGATGCAGATCTTCAGCACGTCGGCGTCGTTGAGCTTCGCCCATACCGCCTCGCGCGACGCGTTGAGCTGGACTTCTCCGTTCATCGTCATGGCCATGGCGGCATCTCCTCACGTCCGGCCGCAGCCGATCGCGCTGCCCCGATCGATCCGCGCTCGAGACTGGACTTAAAGCCTCGGGGCCGCGCTGGAAAGGGGCGAAATCCTCGTTGCGCTGCCGCAAGGTCACCCATGTGAGGTGGGCCGGGGTTGGCTGCGGGCGCGCGGGCCGCTAAGGGATGGGCAGGGGAAGGGCCTTCACATCACTCATGACTGAGCCGCACGCGCCATTGTCACTGCTGCTGCCGATGTTCTCGAGCGCAGCCATGCGAGCCGTCGTCAACGACCGCGCGCGGCTGCAGCATATGCTCGACTTCGAGGCCGCGCTCGCGCGCGCCGAGGCGGCCGTCGGCGTCATTCCCCACGAGGCGGTCGATCCGATCACGGCCGCCGCCAAGGCCGAGCGCTTCGACCTGGCAGCGCTCGCCGCCGAGGTCCCGGCGGCGGGGGACACCGTCATTCCGATGGTCGCGGCGCTCACTGCCGAGGTTGCCAAGGCCAATGCGGACGCCGCCGGCTTCGTGCATTGGGGCGCGACCAACCAGGATGTGATCGACAGCGCACTGGTTCTGGAGCTGCGCGCAGGGCTCGACGTGCTCATTGCCGATCTCGACCGCGCGGTCGCCGCCTACGTGGCGTTGGCAGGCCGCTACCGCCGCACCGCCACGGTGGCGCGCGCCGCGATGCAGCACACACTGCCGATGCCGTTCGGCCTCAAGCTCGCCGGCTATGCGGGCGCGCTCGGCCGCGCGCGCGAGCGTCTCAAACGGCTGCGGAAGGAGGCGCTGGTGCTGCAGTTCGGTGGCGCCGCCGGCACGCTCGCGGCATTCGGCGAGCGCGGCCTCGACGTCGCGGGACGGCTCGCCGCCCTGCTCGACCTGCCCTTGCCGGACGCACCCTGGCACAGCCATCGCGACCGCCTCGCCGAAGTCGCTGCCGCCCTCACGATCCTCGCCGGCACGTGCGGCAAGATCGCGCGCGACATCGGACTGCTGATGCAGACCGATGTCGCCGAAGCCGCCGAGCCCGCGTCCGGTGCGGCGACGGCCAAGCAGCGCCAGCCCAACATCACCGCCAATGCGCTCGCCTGCGCCGCGATGGCACCGCCGCTCGCGGCCGCGATCATGAGCGCGCAGGTGCACGAGCACGAGCGCGCGAGCGGCGCCTGGCAGACCGAGTGGCCGACCTTCCCGGCGCTCCTGCTCACCGTGTCGGGCGCGCTCGCCGGCGTCGCCCTCATCGGCCAGGGGCTCGAGGTCGACAACGAGCGCATGCGCGCCAATCTCGACGCGACGCGCGGCCTCATCATGGCGGATGCGGCGTCGCACGCGCTCGCCGGCAAGCTCGGCAAGCCGATCGCCGACCAGGTGATGGAGGAGGCGATCCAGCGGTCGGTCGCGGAAAAACGCCACCTTCAGGAGATCCTCGGCGAGGATGAACGCGTGACCCTCCTGATGAATCCCGGCGAGGTGGCGCGGTTGTTCGAGCCGCTGTCGTACCAGGGCGTCGCGCAGACCTTCATCGAGCGGCTCGTCGCCTCCGCCCAGGTGCGCGTGCCGCGGCGCTGACCCGATCGAAGCCACGTCGTTCATCAGGAGGAATCAGGATGCCGGTGATCCAATCCCACGCCGACCCGAAGCAAACCTGCCCGATCAATGTCGAGGTCGAGGGACCCGCCGACGCGCCCGTGCTGATGATGTCGAACTCGCTCGGGACCGACCTGCACATGTGGGATCTGCAGGCGCCGAGCTTCGCCAAGCACTTCCGCCTGGTGCGCTACGACCGGCGCGGCCATGGCAAGTCGGGGGTGCCGCAGGGCCCCTACTCGATGGAGTTGCTCGGCCGCGATGCGCTCGCCGTGATGGATGGGCTCGGCCTCAAGACCGTCAACTGGTGCGGCCTGTCGATGGGCGGCATGGTCGGCCAGTGGCTCGGCGCCAATGCGCCGGACCGCATCGGCCGGCTGATCCTCTCCAACACGCACAGCTACTATCCGGACAAGACCATGTGGGAGGACCGCATGAAGACGGCGCGCGAAAAGGGCCTCGCTGTGGCGGCCGGCCCCACGATGGAGCGCTGGTTCACCAAGGAGTTCCGCGAACGCGCGCCCGATGCAATCGCGCGCATGAGCGAGATGTTCCTCAAGACCAATGTCGAAGGTTTCCTCGGCTGCTGCGCCGCGATCCGCGACATGGACCTGCGCGACACGCACGCGCGCATCACGGCACCGACGCTGGTCATCGTCGGGCGCAAGGATCCGGCGACGCCGCCCGAGGCGGGCGAGGAGATCCAGAAACGCGTCAAGGGCGCCAAGCTGGCGGCGCTCGACGCCGCGCATATCTCGAACGTCGAGCAGCCGCAGGCCTATATCGACACGGTGGTTGGCTTCCTCAAGTCCTAGATTTCGCGCGCTGAGTTGGTTTTCGTCGTCGCCGGGCTTGACCCGGCAATCCATCATCGAGCGAAATGATGTGATGCACGAGTGCGGCCCGCACATGCCACAGAGGAAACGACCATGGACGATGAAGAGCGTCACGCGCGCGGGATGAGCGTGCGCCGCAAGGTGCTGGGAGATGCGTGGGTTGACCGGCAGAACGCGGGGAAGACCGCGTTCAACGCCGAGTTCCAGGACATGATCACGCGCAACGTCTGGGGCGAGATCTGGACCCGCCCGCATTACGACGAGCGCACCCGCCGCGTGCTGGTGATCGGCACCATGATGGCGCTCGGCAAGTGGGACGAGTTCCGCCTGCACGTGCGCGCCGCGCTCACCGACGGCGGCTTCTCGCCCGACGACATCAAGGAGATCATCCTGCAGCAGACGGTCTATTGCGGCGCGCCCGCCGGCAATCACGCCTTCAAGGAAGCGGGCGAGATCGTCAAGGAGCTCGCCAAGACCGCGTGACGCAGTCGTGCGTCACTGATCCGGGCTCACGAATCGGTCCATCCCCTGCGCGTCGTGCCGATGGTTCGTCCACGGCCGTAGCGAAGGAACGTGACGTCCGCCGCTCCGTTCCCTACCGAAGGGCCGTGAACCGCACATGCGCGCAGCAGATGCGGGACATGGCCCTCGGTCGAAAGAGAGCGGACATGAAATCCATCGCCATCGTCCCTCGTCGCTACCAGACGCCAGCGCGGGAATGACCGGCCGCCCGGCGCTCGGCAGGCGTGCGCCCGCGCCGCAGGCCGGCACCCGACATTTCGCTGCCACTGTCGGAGTCGGGCACGGCGCCACGTCCTTGCAATGGACCGCACATCATCCAAAGGAGATCGCGATGCACGCCAACGCCCTCGTCGCCACCAGTCGCAGTCGCTGGGATTACGGGCCGGCCGTCGTGCTTCTGACGACGTCGCTCGGCGTGCTGATCGCTCAACTCGACAGCTCGGTGGTCAATCTTGCGGCGAAGCATATCGGCGCCGATCTCGATCTCGGCGTCAGCGCGCTGCAATGGGTGATCGACGGCTACAATCTCGTCTACGCGAGCCTGCTGCTCACCGGCGGCACGCTCGCCGACCTCTATGGCCGACGACGGATGTTTGCGCTCGGCATCGGGCTGCTGATCGCCGGCTCGATCGTGTGCGGGGTCGCACCCAATGGCGCGACGCTGATCGCCGGCCGCGCGCTCACCGGGCTCGGCGCCGCACTCGAGCTGCCGACCTCGCTCGCGATCCTCACGGTCGCGTATCCGGACAAGAAGGAACGGGCCGGCGCGCTCGGAATATGGGCGAGCTGCAACGGCCTCGCCTTCGTCATCGGCCCGACCGTCGGCGGCGTGCTGGTCGACGCCGGCGGCTGGCGCAGCATCTTCCTGCTCGTCGTGCCGCTCTGCCTGCTTGCGCTCGCGCTCGCGATCAGGGCCGTGCCGGAGAGCCGCGACCCGAAGGGGCGCGCGCTCGACCTCCCGGGCCAGGCGCTCGCGGTGCTGGCGCTCGCTTCGCTCGCCTTCGGCGTCATCGAGGGACCACATTGGGGCTGGACCTCGCCGATCATTCTCGCCTGCCTGGGTGCGAGCATCATCGCCGCATTCGTCTTCGTCCGCGTCGAAGCGGGCAAGTCCGGCGCACTGGTTCCGCTCGACCTGTTCGCGCAGCGTCCCTTCTCGGGGTCGCTCGCGGTTGCCGGCCTGATGACGTTCGGCATGTATGCGATGCTGTTCCTTACACCGCTTTATCTCCAGGCCGTGCGCGGCGACACGGCATTCACGGCCGGCATCGCGCTGCTGCCGATGTCCATCGCCTTCGTGATCGTCTCGCAGGGATCGGGCTGGGTGGTCGACCGGTACGGCTCACGTTTCGCCATGACGGCCGGCATGAGCTTGATGGGTGGCGGCCTCTTGATGCTCGTCGGCATCGGCGCCACGACCAGCCTCGCCTACGTCGAGGCCGCGCTGCTCGTCATCGGGGTCGGACTCGGCCTCAATACGGGTCCGGTCGTCGGGGTCGCGGTCGGCAGCGTGCCGCCGGCGCGTTCCGGCACCGCGTCCGGCCTCGTCAACACGGCGCGCATGATCGGCGCGACGCTCGGCATCGCCGTGCTCGGCGCACTCTTTGCGGCCTTCGCGGGCCAGGCGGCGCAGAACGGTCCGGGTTTTCTGCCCGGACTGCGCGCCGCTTATCTGGGCGGCGCCGTCGGCGAGCTCCTCGGGGCGGCGATCGCGTTCGTCTGTATTCCGCCGCGCAGTCCGAAGAAGAAGTAATAGCCGCGCTACCCGCCGCCCTGCTCGCGAAACGCCTGCGGCGTGGTGCCCGTCTGCTTGCGGAAGAAGCGCGTGAAATGCGAGGGGTCCGAGAAGGTGAGATCGTAGGCGATCTCGTGGATCGCCAGATTGGTGAACACCAGCTGGCGCTTCGCCTCGGTCAGGACGCGCTGGCGGATCAGGTGGCCGGCAGTGACGCCGGTCGCGCGCTTGACGATGTCGTTGAGCCGGTCGGGCGTCATCGCGAGCTTCTCGGCATAGAAGCCGAGCAGCCGCTCCTTGCGGAAATGCTCGTCAAGCAGTCCGCGCAGCGCCTCGACGGTCGGGTCGGCGGGGCGGAGCGTCACGGTCCCGGTGCGGGCGCGGCTCGCCGCGAGGCGGGCCACGGCGATCGCGAGCAGCGCCAGATAGCCGCGCATGGCGAGCCGGTAGCCCTCACGTGCAAGGAAGCGTTCCTCGTGCAGGTCGGTGCACAGCGCGGAGAGCCGCGCGCGCTCCGCTTCGGCGAGCGACACCACCGGATCGGCCGCGAGCGCGCGCAGCCGCGCCAGCGCCTCGCCGCTGCGCTCACCGAGTCCGTGCGTCACGTCCTCCGTGAAACTTACCACCCAGCCTTCGGTTTCGCGCGGGGTGAAGCGAAATCCGTGCGCGACCGTCGCCGGCATCAGGATGGCGGCGGGCGCCGCGAAGCCGAGGGTCGCAGCCTCGACCGTCATCTCGCCGCCGCCGCGCTCGATCAACAGGATCTGAAAGAGGTTGCGGTGGCGGTGCGCGCGGATCGTCCAGTCGTGCACCGAGGAGCGCGACGAGATCGTCTCGATGTGGATGAAGTCAAACGCCTGATCGTCCGGCGGATCGCCGTAAAGGTGGAACAGCGGCAGGCCGGGCGGCATGCCCACAAGCTTAGGCGCTTGCACGCCTCAGGGGAATGCGTCTCCGCGACTTCCGCCGCGCTACGCACAACGTGCATGACAAGAGGAAAGCCCCGCTCAGGTGGCGAGGCTTTCCGGAAATGCGCTACGCGCGGCGCGCAACCGCGTGTGTCTCAGCGGCCGCCACCGTGCTGCCCGCCCTGGCCACCGTGCTGCCCGCCCTGGCCACCGTGCTGCCCGCCCTGGCCACCGTGCTGCCCGCCCTGGCCACCCTGCTGCCCGCCCTGGCCGCCATGCTGGCCGCCTTGGCCCGGATGCTGCGTCTGCTGGCCGGGCTTCTGACCGCCGCCCTGCTGCTGGCCGGGCTTCTGACCGCCGCCCTGCTGCTGGCCGGGCTTGTGCTGCCCGCCCTGCTCTTTCTGGTTCGGGTGTTGCGGATTCTGGGTCATCATATGCTCCATGGAGCCCGCCCCTGGACGAACAACGTCGCGTCCGCAACCGCGTTCCGGTTCACGCCGACTGCGACGCGCCGAACATTGTGCCGCGAAGGCGTCGCGATCGTGACGGCGCAATGGCAAACAACCGTCATCGTTAAAGCATTCGAAAGACAAACGACGGCCTTTGAATAACGCCGGGTTGTGGGCCATGCGTTCCGCGCCTGAAGTGCCCACGATCACGCTGCGGGCACGATGCGCGCGCTCACACCCGTTTGTAGGCGCGGTCGTGATAGACCAGCGCCGGGCCGCCACTGCCCAGCTGCACCGCCGCGACGCCGCCGAAGATCACGTAGTGGCTCGCCACCGCCTTGATGTCGACGACGCGGCAGTCGAGCGCGACGACGGCGCTCGCCAGCACCGGCGCGCCGGTCGCGAGCGCGCCCCATGTGCCGAGTTGGAAGCGCGCCTCCATTTGCGCGCCACTGCGGCCCGCGAACATGTCGGCGAGCGGCTCGGCGTCGGCGCCGAGCGTGTTGACGCAGAAGACGCCGTTCTCCCGCATCATTGGTCCGCCCTGACTCTTGCGATTGATGCAGACGAGCAGCGTCGGCGGCGCGTCCGAGACCGAGCACACGGCGGTCGCGGTGAAGCCGGTCTTGCCGGCCGGTCCCGCCGTCGTGACCACGTGCACGGCGGCGCCGAGACGGCTCATTGCCTCGCGAAACAGCCTTGGATCGACCGTCGCAACCGGCTCGGGACCGATCGCCTCGAAGGCGCCGGCCATCGCGTCATCAGGACGTTGATCGATCCAGCTCATGAGCAGCGTCTGCGTAGCACTCTCCAGCACGCCCCGTTCTTGCAGAATCGGAACGTGCTCTAGCTTCATCGTGTGGCGCATATCCTTGTCGGCGAACCGGTGTCAACTTCGCCGAATATGCGCCAGAGTGCGATGCGATTACGTAGAATCGCATCGTGCCCTCGCCTCATTGATCCTGGAGCATGATCTTGTCCGAAAAGTCTGCAACCCCGGATCAAGTCCGGGGCAGGCATTTTCGAGATCATGCTCCAATCCGGTGCCGGCGCTGCGCGCCCGCAATGGCAGGATAGCAGCAAGCCGTCGACCGGTCATGCGCCGTCGCGAGCGGTTCGTCCGTGGATCGCGCGGCGGTTAATCACGAGCGCTTGCGTTCCGCGGCGATCGCGTCGGTCCCCGCCTGCTCGCCCGGATTGAGCCAACTCGGATCGGTCCAGCCGTTCTCGTCGTAGTCGGCCATGCAATCCTCGGCGAGCCCGATCATGCGGTCGAGGGCGCCGCTCGAGCGCGCGTTCCACATCGCCTGGATCCGAATATCCTCGTGGTTGCCGGCATAGTTGCGCTCATAGAGCTCGTGACGCGCGCCGAACTCGGTGCCGATGGCGTCCCACAGGAGCTTCATGATCTTGATGCGCTCCTTGTAGCCGATGCCGTGCGAGCCGCGCACGTAGCGCGCAAGATACTTGTCGATGTCGGGATTGCGGAAGTCCCGCGCGGACGACGGCAGATAGATGAGCGCGGAGGCGACAATCTTCTCGACGATCTCGCGGACCCGCCCGTAGGCGTCGCCCGCGAACACGCGATAGCTCGATCCCGACTGCGCATTCGGCAGCACGGTGTCGCCGACCCACGGCACCGGGTTCATCGCCATGGCGTCGGAGAGCGCCCAGAACAGATTGCGCCAGGCGATGATCTCGCCCAGCATCGCCTGGTTGCCGCGGAACTCGTCCGAGCCGGTGACGCGCAGCGCCTTGGCGATGATGCCGACCAGGAAATCGAGCTTGACGGCGAGCCGCGTGCAGCCCTGAAACTGATAACCGGCGAGGAAGCCGGAGCGCGGATAGAACGTCTTGATCTTCTCGATGTCGCGGTGGAGCAGCACGTTTTCCCACGGCACCAGCACGTTGTCGAACACGAAGATCGCGTCGTTCTCGTCGAAGCGCGACGACAGCGGATAGTCGAAGGGCGAGCCGACGGCGTCCGCCGTCATCTCGTAGGAGGTGCGGCAGATCAGCTTGACGCCCGGCGCGTTCATCGGCGCGATGAACATGACAGCGAGATCGGGATCGTTGATCGGCATCGCGGCGTTCTGGCCGAGAAAATTGTAGTGGGTGATCGCCGACGACGTCGCGACCACCTTGGCGCCGGAGACGTAGATGCCGGCGTCAGTCTCCTTCTGGATGGTGATGAACACGTCCTTGACCTGCTCGGCCGCCTTGGCGCGGTCGACCGGCGGATTGACGATGGCGTGGTTCATGAACAGGACGTTGTCCTGGGCGCGGCGGTACCAGCGCCGGGCGTTGTCGGCAAACGGTCCATAGAACTCGTAGTTGGCGCCGAGGGTGTTCATCAGCGAGGCCTTGTAGTCGGGCGTGCGTCCCATCCAGCCGTAGGTCATGCGCGCCCAGGCCGCGATCGCCTCGCGCTGGCCGACGAGATCGTCGCGCGATTTGGCCACGCGGAAGAACTTGTGCGTGAACCCGCCGGCGCCGGAGTCGGTTGGCGCGGTCAGCACGCCCTGGCTGGCCGGGTCGTGCAGGGCGTCGTAGAGCCGCGCGATCGAGCGCGCGCCGTTGCGGAAGGCCGGGTGCGTGGTGACGTCCTTGACGCGCTCGCCCTGGATGAAGACCTCGCGGCCATCGCGAAGGCTTTCGAGATATTCCTTGCCGGTGAACGGACGGTTCTTTCCGGCGATGATCAGCTCGGGCTTCTGTTCACTCATGTGCGTTCGCTTGACGGTTCGCTTCTGGGCGGGCGCCCATCGGTCACTTGTAGCCGACGCGTCAGAGAAAGCACAGGAAAGGTGCCCGATGGCGCCCGCAGGCCCGTCATGCGGCGGCGGCGCGGCGGCGCCGAAGCCCGGCGAAGGCGAGCGACGCCAGCACCACGACGGCGGCGACGCCGGTGACCAGCACGGCGACGGGC
>Ga0126377_10002941_pt1 | contig 11922 bp, 9 predicted proteins | sample PanSoiMetPlot_22_FD_92647 | JGI IMG/M metagenome (GOLD analysis project Ga0126377, IMG submission 92647) | Tropical forest soil microbial communities from Panama - MetaG Plot_22 | ecosystem: Environmental > Terrestrial > Soil > Tropical forest > Bulk soil | place: Panama | collected 2016-02-17
AGATTCGAGCTCTCCCGCGTCGGATTGAAGCGCGTCCGGACGTCCGGAAGGATTTGCACGCGCCCCGACCCGGCCCGTATCTCACGCTCGTACCCCTGGATCACCTGGAGCGCATAGGCCTGAACGGTGCTCCCGGTGTTCGGCTCTGTCGCATCCGTGATGATCTGCACGCGGGCCGGAAGCCCCTGGCCGAGCCGCTCTGCGAAGTCCGGCTCGAACACGATGGCTTCCTGCGCGATGCCCTGCTGGAAAAGGCGCTCCGCGTCGGCCGCCCTCGGCAGCACGCCGACGATGTGGAACGCGCTGGTCGCGCCGAAGCGCGCGCGAAGCGCGAGCGTCGCATAGTCCGGCGACGGATCGACGATCGCCAGCCGCACGTGCTCGACATCGGTGCGGATGGCGTATCCGAAGATGATCACCTGCACGATCGGCATCAGCGTGATGACGATCAGCGTGCGACGGTCTCGCAGGATGTGATACGTCTCCTTTCGCAGGAGACCCAATAGAGCGCTCGAACGGCGGGCCCCCAGATTCACGCGCCGTCTCCCCGTCTTGCGGCCGCCGGTTCTGACGCGGGCCGCGCAAGCCGAACGAAGACTTCATCGACCGACTCGGTCCCGAATTGTTTCTTCAGTTCCGTCGGCGTGCCGATGGCGCCGATCTTCCCCGCGACCATGATCGAGATTCGGTCGCAGTACTCAGCCTCGTCCATGTAGTGCGTGGTCACGAAGACCGTGGTTCCCGACGAAGCGGCCTGGTAGATCATTTCCCAGAACTGACGTCGCGTGATCGGGTCGACGCCGCTCGTCGGTTCGTCCAGGAACACGATCCGCGGCTCGTGAAGCAGCGCCACGGAGAACGCGAGCTTCTGACGCCAGCCGAGCGGGATCGATCGCACCAGGTTTCCCGCGGCGTCGCGGAGGCCGAGACGCGACAGCATCGCATCGGTGCGCTCGCGGATTTGCTGATCGCTCAAATCGTAGATGCCGCCGTAGAGGCGGATGTTTTCCGCGACGGTGAGATCCTCGTACAGCGAAAAGCGCTGGCTCATGTAACCGATGTGCCGCTTGATCGACTCGCTCTCGGTGTAGACGTCGTGGCCGGCGACGGTCGCCTGGCCACTGGACGGCGACAGCAGGCCGGTCAGCATCCGGATTGCCGTGGTCTTCCCTGCGCCGTTTGCCCCGAGAAAGCCGAAGACCTCGCCCTTGCGCACGTCGAACGTGATGCGATCGCACGCGACGAAGCTGCCGAATCGCCGCGTCAGGTCCTTCGCCACGATCGAGGCATCGCCGGTCATGCCGCAGGCGTCCCTTCCCCGACGTCCTCGATCGGACCCATCCGGGCCATGAACGTGTCTTCAACCGTCGGCGGTGTGGGTTTCACATCGAGATCGCGAAAACCGCGCGACTCGAGGAACGTCCGGAGCTCGGCCTGCAGCGACTCGACCGAGACATCGGTGCGCTTGTCCGTGAAATGGATGGTCTCGCCGAATGGATACGCGGTGTTCGTGTTCTGGTACTCGCGCAGGGCACGCAGGGTTTCATGGCGCTTTTGCGAACGCACGGCGATGAGCGGCCGATCGAACGATCGGGCAACCGCGTCAGGGGTGTCGACCGCAAGCAGGCGTCCGCGCTGAATCAGCGCCACGCGATCGCACCGGTCCGCTTCGTCCATGTACGGCGTCGAGACAACCGCTGTCAGACCGCCGGCTTTGAGGTCGCCCAGGAGATCCCAGAATTCGCGGCGCGAGACAGCGTCCACTCCGGTCGTCGGCTCGTCGAGGAACAGGATCTCCGGGCGGTGTACCAGCGCACAGCAAAGCGCGAGCTTCTGCTTCATGCCGCCCGACAGGGCGCCCGCCCGGCGCTCCTTGAACGCCTCGAGCTGACTGTAAATCGGCGCGATGCGTTCGCGCTCGGCGGCGATGGTCGTGCCGAACACCGACGCAAAGAACCGCAGGTTTTCTTCGACGCTCAGATCCGGATAGAGGGAAAAGCGGCCTGGCATATAGCCGATCCGCATCCGGAGCGACCACAGCGCCTTCACGACGTCCTCGCCGAGCACGCGCGCGCTGCCCTCGTCGGGAACCAGCAGCGTCGCCAGGATTCTGAACAGCGTCGTCTTGCCAGCCCCGTCGGGACCGATGAAACCGAAAAGCTCGCCGGAGCGAATCGACAGCGACACGCCCGCGACGGCGGTAGCGGCGCCGAACCGCTTGACGACGTCCTGGACGACAACGGCGTCGCTCATTGGCCGGCCGAAAACCGGACGTCGGCCGGCATGCCCACTTTGAGAACACCCTCGTCGTTGGCCACACGAATCTTGACCGCGTACACGAGGTCCGCCCGTTCCTCGCGCGTCTGAATCGGCGTCGGCGTGAATTCTGCCTGCGACGAGATCCAGGTCACCTTGCCCTTGAGCGTCCGCAGCGTTCCGCTCCCCGCGTCAACCGCGACGTCCGCGTCCGAACCGAGATGCACCTGCGCCAGCTGGTTCTCGGCAACGTAGGCCCGCACGTCGACGGCGGCCAAATTCGCGATTTTGTAGAGTGGCTGGCCCGGCTGCACCACCTCGCCAGCCCGCGCGTACGTCGCAAGGACGGTCCCTGCGACGGGATTCCGGACCTGGCTCTTGCGAATGCGCTCGTTGACGCGCGCGACCTGCGCGTCGATCGACGTCACCTGCTCCGCGGCGGTCTGCCGCTGCGCGCGCGTCGCGTCGATCTGCTCGCGCTGGGCCGCGACCTGATGCTCGTGCGCGGCGATCTGCTCGTCCTGCGCCTTGATCTGCTGTTCGAGCACCCGATAGTCGCGCTCGGCCTGATCCAGCTGCTGCGCCGTCGCGGCCTGCTGGTCGAAGAGACGACGCGTGCGATCGTACGCGCGCCTGGCCACGTCGTGCTGCGCCTCGAGGACCGCCTTCTGCGCGCGCGCGGCGTCGCGCTGGGCGGCGGCCGCGTCGCGCTGCGCCTGAAGCACGTCGATCTGCCGTGCCACTTCGTTGACACGCGAGGAGTTGGCGCCGCGTTGCGCCGTCAGCTGATCCCGCTCGAGCGCCAGCTCCGTGGAATCGATCGACCCGACGATCGCGTCGACGTCGAGCTTGCGGCCTTCCGTCACGTCGAACGAGACGAGACGGCCCGTCGCCTCGGCGCCGACGACCACCTCGGTCGCCTCGACGTTGCCGTAGGCGTCCGGCTTCGCGGCGCGGCTGCATGCGGCCGTCGTCGTGACAGCGACGAGGACGGACGCGAGGGCTGTCCACGTGCGGCGCATCAACGCACCTCCAATCCAAGCGACGTCAGGAACCGCGCGCTGGCCTCGGCAAGCTCCACCTGGTGGCCGGCCCGTGCAAATCGCGCCTCGAGCAGATCGGTACTGCGATCCACATACTCCGACGCCGTCAGCGCGCCCTCCCGAAACCGGACCTCCGAGGTCCGCACGATCTGCTCGCGCAAGTCGACAATGCGATCGTCGAGCGAGAGCGCGCGCTGAAGTCGGTCGATGCTGGTGCTGTCGGTCTCGGTCGTTCGCGCCAGCCCCTTTTTGAACGCCGCCTCGTCGGCGGTGGCGATCTCCTGCTGAAGTTCGAGCGCACGCGTCTCCCGCCCCGACGTGCCCCAGGTCCATGCTTTCCAGTGCAGCTGGATGCCGGCCACGCCGTACACCTCGAACTCGTCGCTGATGAAGTTCAGGCCGGGCCGACCAACGCCGCCCTTGGCGAACGCCGAAAGCCGCGGACGATCCTGGTTGGCCGCGGCGTCACGCTCGCGCGCGAGCCGGTCCTGCGTGCGCGCGAACTGGACGAACTCTGGACGGTCGCGGACGTCGTTCCGCCGCCGGGCCTCCGCGACGGCGACGTTCAGATCGGGTGCGACGAGCACGTCAGCATCAGTGAGCTCCCGCCCCGTCAGGTTCGAGAGCCGCTTGAGCGCCGCAACGCGGTTCGCGCGAAGCGCATCGTCGTCCTGGCGGCGCTGAAGCAGCGCGGCCTCGACCGCGGCAGCGTCGCTCGCCAGCGCGGCGCCTTCGCGCACCCGGACGTTCGTCTCCTGCAGGCGGGCTTCGAGCTCCGCGAGGGTCGCGGCCAAAGCACGGGAGCGTTCCTGCAGGAGGGCCGCCGCGAAGAACGCGTCATTCACGTCCTGGCGCAGCGCAAACAGCGCAGTCCTGATGCGCGCCTGCGATTCAGCGAGGCGGGCCTTCTCGACCGCGATCCTCGGACCGATGGTTGGATCGTAGATGCGCTGGTCGAGCCGCGCCGATGCGTCGACCGTTCCCTTGGGCGGCAGGAACAGCGGCTGCCCGCCTGGCACGAATGGCGGCGGAGTGGGTACATCGGACTGGTACTGGAGCAGGCCGTCCACGGAAATCGTGGGCTTCATCTCCGCGCTGATATTCGCCACGCGCAGGTCCGCCTGCGATTCGTACAGGCGGAGTTCGCGAAACCGCGGATCGGTTTCAACCGCCGACCGCTGCAAGGCATCGAGCCGCAGCTCGCTTCCCTGCGGGGTCGCCTGGGGGCTTGACTGCGCGCGCACCATCGCTGGAAGCGCGAGCAGCACGACGACGGCTGGAGCGAGAACGTGTCGAGTCATGCGCGAAGCGCCCTCAGAAAAAAACCCGCGAGGTGGTCGCGGCGATTTTCGATGAAGCGATTGAAATCCTGCTGATCGAGACCGAGCAGCACCATCAGCAGCGGCCGCGCCGCGAATGGGAAGACGCACAGAGACAGAAGATTGACGAGGAATTGCTCGGGCGCGATCGGACGAAGCCGGCCCGCGCGAACGGCTGCGTCGATCTGCTGACGCAGCTTTTCCAGAACCCGCGGCCGGACATCTTCAGGCGTGGCGCCCGTGAGCGCCGCGATGAGCTGACGAACGCGCTCGGGATGATGGTGCAGCTCGCTGATGATGTAGCCGGGCAGCCCAGGCGTCCGGGACAGGTGGTCGATTTCGATCTCGACGACCGCGCCGACTTTCTCCTCGAGCGACGTGTCGGACGTCATCACCTGCACGACCCGGGGAAACAGCGCGCCGGCCGTACGCCGGAAGACCGCCTCGGCCAGCCGATCTTTCGAACGGAAGTAGTAGTGCAGCAGGGCCTGGTTGACGCCCGCTTCGCGGGCGATGTCCTGCATGCGCGCGCCGGCGGTTCCGCGCCGGACGAACACCGCGTGCGCAGCGTCCAGAATCCGGCCCTCGGTGTCGCGGTCGTGCGCGTGAGAAGCCGGGGCACGCCTCGTCGCCGGCGGCCTCTTCTTCCCCGGCGCGCCCTTGAGCGCTCTGCGTTCGGCCCGCCTCGCCACCGCCGTCATCTCGTTCGTCGCCTCCCTAATTTAACCATTAGGTTTAATCGAACAGTTAATGACAGGCATTATGCGCGCACGACGCAGCACGACGCAAGCCCGGCCTTGGATCCGAGGAAGGTGAGACTTCAAATTCTTGCAAGACAAGCCGCCCGGGGTCTGACAGATTAGGCCCCACATGACGACCCTGGCCTGGCTCCGAGCGCGGAACGAGTTCATCTTCGCGGGCGTGCTGCCGCAGGCGGATCGCGTGCTGGCCGTGGCCTGGTGGGCTGTTCTGCTGTTTCGGGGCGTGCTGCCAGCCGCCTTCGCCGTCGCGATGGGCATCCTGGTCGGCGCCGTTCAGCGCGGCGAGCCACTGGGCGTGCCGCTGATGCTGGTGGCCGCGATCTTCGTGCCACTGCAGGTCCTGCCGCCGATCCATCGCGCGCTCGGCGCCAATCTCGGCAACCGGGTTTCTTCGTTTCTGAACGACGAGTTGGCGGCGGCGTGCGTGCGGCCTTCGGGAATCGGACACCTGGAAGATCCAACGGTGACCGGCGATTTGACGGTCGCCCGCGACTTCGACCTCGGCATGACTGGGCCGCCAATTTTCATCTCGATGGACTTCATCGCCGCCGGCCTCGTCGAGATGATTGCCGGCATCAGTTCCGCGCTCGTGCTGTTCGGGTACGCGTGGTGGGCGCCGCCCGTACTGCTCGTGGCGTGGCTCGCCACGCACTGGCTGCTGCGCGAAAGCGCCGTGTGGTTCGACCGGAACACGCCCGAAGTGCGCGAGGCGCAGCGCCACGCCGATTACTTCTACCGGCTTGCCGTCGATCCGCCAGCGTCGAAGGAGCTCAGGCTGTTCGGGCTCGCGGCGTGGACCGTCGCACACTTCCGCGCCCGCCGGCGTCGCCTGTTCGACCTCCAATGGCAGGCCACGCGCCTCCGCGAACGGCCGATGCTCTGGAGCCTTCTCATCGTCGTGTCGGCAAACGTCCTCGTCTTCTGGTCGATGGCGTCGAGCGCGTTTGATGGTGTGCTTCCTCTCAACCGCGTCATCACCTTCGCCACGGCAGCAGTCACGACGAGCGCGGTCGCGTTCGGCGGCTTCAGCTGGGCGCTCGACGGTACGGCTGCGCCGGTGGCTGCGGTCACGCGGCTCAGGCGCGCAATGGATCCGGTCGGCTCGTTGACGTCAGGCACGGCGCCGGCAGCCGAACGGCCGGCACGCGAGATCCGTTTTCGGGATGTCACGTTCGCCTATCCATCCGGCGGCGACGCGGTCTTGAAGAGTTTCAATCTGACCATCCCGGCAGGGTCGTCGCTCGCGATCGTCGGCCGGAACGGCGCCGGGAAAACGACGCTCGCGAAGCTCCTCTGCCGGCTGTACGACCCGCAATCGGGAGCGATCGAGATCGACGGAACGGACCTTCGGCTCCTCGACGTCGCGTCATGGCGGAAGCGACTGACCGCCGTGTTCCAGGATTTCATCAAGTTCGAGCTGCCGCTTCGAGACAACGTCGCGCCCGCAGGCGCTCCCGACTCCTTCATCACGGAGGCACTTGCAAAGGCCGGGGCCGCGAGCCTCGCGGACCTGGACACCATCCTCGCGCGCGGCTATCCGGGCGGCACCGACCTGTCGGGCGGCCAGTGGCAGCGCATCGCGCTCGCACGTGCCCTGTGCGCGGTACAGCTCGGCGCGGGCGTCGTCCTTCTCGATGAACCGACCGCGCAGCTCGACGTGCGCGGTGAAGCAGAGATTTTCGATCGCATCCTGAACGCGACGCGTCACACGACGACGATCCTGATCTCGCACCGGTTCTCGACCGTGCGCCATGCCGACCGCATCTGCGTGCTCGAGAACGGTCAGGTCGTCGAGCTCGGCACGCATGACGAGCTCATGGCCGCAAGGGGCCGCTACCACACGATGTTCGAGCTCCAGGCGTCACGGTTCACCGACGGAGGGGATCCGGCTGAATCGGAAGGCACTGATGTCCTCGAGTGACGACCTGCCCGGCGCCTTCCCCGCGATGTGGCGCGCGATCAAGCGCGCGTACGCCGCGGAACCGTCGGGGCTGGCGATGGCCTTTGGGCTCGCCCTGTTCGCGGCGCTGCCCGACGCGATGCTTGCGCTCTGGTTCAAGCTGCTGGCAGATGGCCTGATCGGGCGCCGCCGGAGCCTGGCGATCGCGGCCGCCCTCGGCCTGGCCGTGTCCGCCGCGTTGACGTGGTTCCTGCGCGTCCTGAGCGATCGCATGCAGCGCCGATTCCGCGACCGGATCACGGTGGCGCTCGAGTCGCACGTCGCAGAACTGCAGGCCACGATTCCGACACTGGAACACCAGGAGCGGCCGGATTTCCTCAATCGCCTCGCCGTCTTGCGAAATCAGATCTTCGTGCTCGATCACATGTACATGTCGATGTTCTCGACGTGCGGATGGATCCTGCGCCTGGCCGTCACGGTCAGCCTGCTCGTGTCGATTCATCCAGCGCTCGCGTTCCTCGCGGCATTCGCCCTGCCGACCGTGTTCTCGTCGGCGTGGCGTCCCGGTGTCGAGCGCGTCGCCGAAGAACGCGGCGCACCCGACAACAGGCTTGCCCGCCATCTCTTCGTCACGGCGACGACTGCGCCGCCCGGCAAGGAAGTACGGGTCACAGGCATCTGCAGCCGGCTCGTGACGATGAGGCGTCAGGCCTGGGAGCGGTGGTACGGGCCCGTTTCAACCTCGCGGATGCGCAGCGCAGCGTGGCACGCGGTGGCCTGGGCGATCTTCGCGGCCGGTTTCGTCGGCGCCGTCGTCTTCGTCAGCCAGGGCCTCAACGGATCTCCCGGCGACGTGCTGTTGGTACTCGCGGCCGGCTCGCGCCTGTCCGCGTACATCGGCGCCACCGTCGGCGAGATTGGATTCCTCCGGGGCGTCTGGCTCGACGGATCCAGGCGCCTCGCCTGGCTCGAAGACTACGCGTCCGCGTCGACGCGTCACGAGGACGCGGCCGTGCCGGCGGCGCTTGGCGCCGGCATTCGCTTCGATCACGTGTCGTTCGCGTACCCGGGAACCGAGCGGCTGGTGCTGGACGACGTCAACCTCGACATCAAGCCGGGAACGGTCGTCGCCATCGTCGGCGAGAACGGCGCGGGCAAGACCACGCTCGTGAAGCTGCTCTGCCGCCTGTATCAGCCCACGAAGGGACGCATTCTGGTCGATGGCGTCGAGTTGAGCCGCGTACCGGTCGCGGCGTGGCGGGATCGGCTCTCGGGCGCGTTCCAGGATTTCTTCCGTTTCGAGTTCCGCGCGCGGCAGGCGGTCGGCGTGGGCGACATCCCGCGCGTTGACGACGAACCTGCTGTGCGTACCGCCGTCGACCGCGCCGGCGCCGAGGACGTCGTTGGCCGCCTGGCATCGGGTCTCGAGACACAGCTGGGCGTCACGTGGCCCGGCGGCGTCGACGTCAGCTTCGGGCAATGGCAGAAGCTCGCGCTCGCGCGCGGGTTCATGCGCGACAGCCCGCTCGTGCTCGTCCTCGACGAACCCACCGCGGCGCTCGACGCCGAGACCGAGCATGCGCTCTTCGAGCGGTACGCCTCGGCTGCCAGCGGAGGCGCGGGCGGACACACGAGCCACACGGGAAGCGGCGTCACGATTCTCGTGTCACACCGCTTCAGTACCGTGCGGATGGCCGATCAGATCGTGGTCCTCGACGGATCCCGGGTCGTCGAGGTCGGTTCGCACGACGACCTCGTCGCGCGCGGAGGCCAGTATGCGGAGCTGTACGCGATACAGGCGGCTGCGTACCGCTAGATGAAATTCTCAAGTCTCAAGTTTCAACTCTCAGGATCCTGAGAGTTGAGCGTTGAAAGTTGAGAGTTTCAAGTGTCAGCGAGCAGGAATATTCAGCTTCTGCCCGACCTTGATTTGATCGGGATTGGTCAGCGTGCCGCCGTTCGCTTTGAAGATCTCCATGTAGCGGTTCGGATCGCCGAGGTAGACCTTCGCCAGCTTCGACAGCGTGTCGCCCGAGGCCACCGTGTGAACGCCGAAAATGTCCGAGCGCTCTGCGCGAATGTCCGCGACGATCTCGTTCTCCCACCCCTGGTGCGTCTTGATGTTGTCCCAGAGGCGGTTCGCGTCCAGCTGATACTCCGTCTTGCCCGAGATCTTCAGCTTGCCGTTCTCTTCCTTCACGTCGGGGTTCTTCAAGCCAATCTGGTTCGCGAGTTGAAAAAGATTGGAATACTTGTCCATCAGGGCCATGTGTCGCCTCCTCGTTGTTTCGGTGGGGCGAGGATTGTGATCCCGATCAGAGCCTGACAGCAAGCTCGACCACAGGTTTTCGGGACGAACGGAGCGCGAGGCTTCAGCCGAGCGAGAAAATCACGACGCCGCGGAAACGCGCTTGAGTTGCATCTGGAGGCGCAGCATCTGGACGTCGTGTTCCTGGCTGCACTGCTCCAGTTCGCGCAGCTTATCGACGTCGAGCAGCGGGGTGTTCAGGATCACCAGGTCGAGTTCGCCTCCCTGAATCATCGAAAGCAGATCGGAAAACGACCCGACGACTGAATAGCCGCCGACGCGAACATGACGATGGATCGGGTCGTCGTCGATGAACCCGACGATCTTGAGCGCTGCGGGCCCGAACGCCTCTCGAATCGTACCGAGGCTTGCGCCGGCCGTGCCGTAGATGGCGCACCGCTGCCCCACCGCGCTTCGACGGGCGACGAACTCGCCCACGAGCCGGAACGAGCCCCGTGTGCCCGCCAGCAGCAGCATCAGCAGTGCCGCGTCGATGACGAACACGGAACGCGAATAGTTCTCGAAGCGATAGATGTAGAGGATGAAGAGCTCCGCTGCCACGGTACCGAGAACGACGGCCTTCGCAAAGACGACCGCGTCCATCATGCCGAAGTACCGCCAGATGCCCCGGTATCCTCCAACGATGAAGAGCGCGATCAGCTGCGTCGCCAGCACGACCGGCAGCGACGCCAGGAAATAGGGATAGTTGGCGCCGAACAGCGCGCCCTCGAACCTCAGTCGGTATGCCGTGTAGTACGCGACGGGAATGAGGATCAGGTCGAGAAGAACCTCCGCGACCCTCCGCTTGTACATGAAGTTGGCGACGAGCGGCGTCATGCTCTCGCCCTTCAACACCGTCAGGTCGGCGTCTTCGTACACGCGGACGCGCGCCAGGTACACCGCGAAGATGCTCATCGCGACCAGGAAGATGACTGCGGCAATCACGCCGAGACCCGGATCGCGCCGCTGTATCAGGATCGACGCGACGCCGCTGGCGCCGGCGAACACCCACAACGTGAAGACCGCGCGCTTTTCGGAAAGCCCGATCGCCACGAGTCGGTGCGACGTGTGATCGCGGCCGCCCTGCGAGGGACTGCGCCCCGACAGCAGGCGAACCGACGTCACGAACGCCGTATCGAAAATCGGCAGCAGCAGCGGCAGGACCGGCGCCGCCACGATTGGCAGTAGGCCGTATGCGGAACCGATCTGCGGCTTCTCCACGAGCGCCATCGCGGCGAGATTCAACCCCAGGAACAGACTGCCGGTATCGCCCATGAAGATCGACGCCGGGTGCACGTTGTAGACGAGAAAGCCCGCCGTCGCGCCGACGAGCGTGGCGAGGTACAACGCGGTTGGCGTGACGCCGGAGGAATTGATGACGCCCGCGAGCATGAAGCCGCCGGCGATGATCGTCGTACCGGCGCAGAGCCCGTCCATGTTGTCGAGCAGGTTGAACGCGTTGGTCACGCCGACGATCCAGAAAACGGTCAGCATCGCATCGCCGAGCAGCGACTCCATCCAGTGGAGGCGGAAGCCGAAGAACAGCAGGATCGACGCAACCGTGATCTGCGCGACGAGCTTCGTCGACGGCTTGAGCGAAAGCGTATCGTCGACGAATCCGAACATCGCGATCAACGCGCTGCAGGCGATGAGCGTCCTGATCTGACCGAGGCCGTCGATCGTCGATCCCGCCGCAACCGTGACGATGGCAATGGCCAGCCCGCCGAAAAGCGCGGTTGACTGCCGGTGCCAACGGTCTTCCTGGGGACGCGCCACCTGGCCGAGGCGCTGGGAGAGCAGGCGAAAGACGGGCGTCAATGCGACCGACGCGCCGAACGACACCAGAATGTAGAACGCAAGCGTCGTCATTCGCGGTCGAGGATTGTACCGTGCTTCACAGTCAGGACAGTGAATTCAACAACACAGCACCTGATTGTTTTGTCAGGTATCAGCTGTTCAAACCACGCGCATCCGCCAGCGAAAGGCCGATGACGCGCCGATATTCCTCCGCGGTATCGATATCGACGAACGCACCCTCGTCGACGACCTCGACGTCGCCGGCAGCGGAGGCGTGGGTCCTGACGATCGGCTTCAGGCCCGCCTCATCCCCTGTCGAACGGACGAGATCGAAGAGCGATCGCGCGAGAAGAATTGGATGCCCGTGGCGTCCGTTGCTCACGGGACGAACGACCGGCGCACCGCTTTCGCGGAATCGCGCGACGATGGCTCGAACGGTTGACGCTGAAAAGAGCGGAACGTCCACCAGCGTCAGCAGGACGGCCGTGACGCCGGGCCTGTCAATGACGGCAAGCCCCGTCCTGATCGATGAGAGCTG
>Ga0126377_10002942_pt1 | contig 11920 bp, 10 predicted proteins | sample PanSoiMetPlot_22_FD_92647 | JGI IMG/M metagenome (GOLD analysis project Ga0126377, IMG submission 92647) | Tropical forest soil microbial communities from Panama - MetaG Plot_22 | ecosystem: Environmental > Terrestrial > Soil > Tropical forest > Bulk soil | place: Panama | collected 2016-02-17
AAACGGTCGCGATCTCGCAGGCGTCGGCCGATCAGCGCGCGGGACGCGCAGGCCGTCTCGGTCCCGGTGTGTGCCTCAGGCTCTGGCCCGAGAGCAAGCGCCTCGATCCCGAGCGCACGCCCGAGATCGCGCAGGTCGAGCTCTCGCAGCTCGCGCTCGAGCTCGCGGCGTGGGGCTCGGCGGACCTGCGCTGGCTCGACGCGCCGCCGTCCGGCGCGCTGGCGCAGGGTCGCGATCTCCTCGATGCGCTCGGCGCGCTCGATCGCGACGGCCGCATCACGGCGCTCGGCAAGCGCATGCTCGCGGTCGCGATGCATCCGCGCCTCGCCGCGATGGTGATGCGCGCCGATTCCGCGCACGCCGCGTTCGCGTGCGATCTCGTCGCGCTCGTCGAAGCGCGCAGCCCGCTCCGCGGCGCGGCGAGCGACGACTTTCGCGTCCGCGTGCGCGCGCTCGAAGCATGGCGCGCACGCGATCGCCATGCGGCGCGCGAGATCGGCGCCGACGCAGGCGCGCTCGCGGCGATCACGGAGGCCGCGAACGCCTGGCGGCGCCGCGTCGGCGTGCGCGGCGCCGATCGCGCATCCGAAGACGCGCTGCTCCACGCCGGCAACCTGCTGCTGCACGCGTATCCCGACCGCATCGCGCGGCAGGACGCGGCGAATCCGCGCCGCTACCAGCTCGCGAACGGCCGCGGCGCGCGGCTCGGCGACGACAGTGCGCTGTACGGCGAGCCGTGGCTCGTCGTGATCGACCTGCGCTACGACGAGCGCGACAGCCTGATCCGCGCGGCGGCGCCGTTCGATCCCGACCTGCTCGACCGCGATTTCGCGCACCGCTTCGCCGACGAGCGCAGCGTGCGCTGGAATCGCGACACGCGCGCGGTCGATGCATTCCAGCTGCGCCGCTTCGATGCGATCGTGCTCGAACGCCGGAGCGTACCGGCGCGACCCGAGGACGCGGTGCCGGCGCTGATGGCCGCCGTGCGCGAGCTCGGCCTCGACGCGCTGCCGTGGAGCGATCATGCGCGCGAGCTGCGCCTGCGCGTGCAGGCGCTGCGCGAATGGGAACCCGCGCTCGGCCTTCCGGATTTTTCCGACGGGGCCCTGCTGCAATCGCTCGAGACGTGGCTCGCGCCGTATCTCGGAGGCAAGCGCCGCCTCGACGCGCTGAGCGCCGCCGAGCTTTCCGAAGCGCTGTCCTCGCGCCTCGACTACGCAATGCGCAGTGCGCTCGACGAGCACGCGCCGTCAACCATCCGCGTGCCGAGCGGCATGGAGCGTCGCATCGTCTACGCGCCGGGCGCGCCGCCGGTGCTCGCGGTGAAACTGCAGGAGCTCTTCGGCCTCGCCGATACGCCGCGCATCGCCGGCGGGCGCGTGCCGCTGACGTTGCATCTGCTGTCGCCCGCGGGCCGGCCGATCCAGGTGACGCAGGATCTCCGGAGCTTCTGGGAGCGCACGTATCCCGAAGTGCGCAAGGAGCTCAAGGGCCGCTATCCGAAGCATCCATGGCCCGACGATCCGTGGACCGCGCAGGCGACGCATCGGGCGAAGCCGAGGAGATAACGTGGCTTTCCCCTCTCCCGCTCCGCGGGAGAGGGCAGGGTGAGGGCAAGTTGGTTCAACCTCCCCGCCGCCCCACTCCGATTTCCCTCACCCGCCCTTGCGGGCGGCCTCTCCCGCAAGCGGGAGAGGCGAATTCCTTTGCGCCTCGCGCTGCGCAAGGATCACGCTGCCGAGGATCAGCGCCGCCGACGCGACCATCGTCCACGTCGGCTGCTCGCCGAGCAGCAGCCAGCCCCACGCGACGCCGAAGATCGGCACGAGATACGTCGTCGTCGACGCGCGCGACGGACCGATGCGCTGGATCAGCCGGAAGAACAGCCAGTACGCGAAGCCCGTGCAGAGCACGCCGAGCAGCGTCGCGGCGAGCCACGACTTCGCGGGAATCGGCGTCGACGGCCACATCGCGACGGCGAGCGGCAGCGCGATCAGCGTGCCGGAGCTCAGCGTGCCGGCGACGCCGACGACGGGCGGGAGGTCCGACAGCTTGTGCTTCGTGAGATTGATCGCGAAGCCGTAGCAGAGCGAAGCGGCGGTGCCGGCGATCGCGGCACCCATGACGTTCGCGCCGGCCGTGCGGCCGCTCGCGAGGATCACGACGCCGACGAAGCCCGCGACGAGCGCGATCGCGCGGCGCGGACCGATGCGCTCGCCGAAGACGAGGAATGCGACGAGCGCGGCGAACAGCACCGTCATGCTGTTCGCGATCGCGCCGATGCCGGCCGGTGCGCGCTCCGCGCCCCAGGCGAACAGCGTGAACGGAATCGCCGAGTTCAGTGCACCGACCACGACGAACCAGAGCAGATGCCGTCGCGTGATGCGCTCGCGCGCGCGCCAGAGGAACGGCAGCAGGAAGCCGACGCCGGTGAGGAGCCGCATCGCGACGAGCGGCACCGGCCCGAAGTCCGCCGCGGCGATGCGCATGAACAGGAACGAGCTGCCCCAGATCGCGCCGAGCATCACGAGCTCGGCCGGCGTCCACCAGTCGCGCGCGGCGGGCGCTTCGACGACGGGTGCGGTCGATGGCAGGACGGTCATTGCGTCAGGCTCTCTCACGGTCGGTGCCTATTATCGCCGGGCCGCGCGCCGGCCCGCACTGTCCGAGCGTCCGGCACGACGATCCGCGCGTGCGTGCGCGGGTGTTTGCGGGGCGCGCCGCGCCCGCTTCGGCGCCGGCGCCTCGCGCTGGCTCAGGATCACGCTGCCGACGATCAGGGCGGCCGATGCGATCATCGCCGTCGTCGGCCGCTCGCCGAGCAGCAGCCAGGCCCATGCGATGCCGAAGATCGGCACGAGATACGTGCTGGTCGCCGCGCGCGCCGCGCCGACGCGCTGGATCAGCCGGAAATACAGCACGAAGCCGATACCGGTGCAGACGATGCCGAGCACGCCGCCCGCGTACCACGACGCCGTCGGAATCGCGTGCGCGGGCCACGTCGCGGCCGCGAGCGGCAGCACCATCAGCGTCGAGCAGCCGAGCGTTCCCGCGACCGCCGCGACCGGCGGCACGTCGGCGAGCCTGTGCCGCGTGAGGTTGACCGCGACGCCGTAACAGAACGCGCCGGCGACGCCGGCGAGCACCGGCAACGCGAGATGGCCGCCGGCCGTGCGACCGCTCGCGAGCACGACGACACCGGCGAAGCCTGCGAGCAGTGCGATCGCGCGCAGGAGCCCGATGCGCTCGCCGTATGCGGCAAAGCCGACCAGCGCCGCGAACAGTACGGTCATGCTGTTGGCGATCGCGCCGACGCCGGCCGGCGAGCGCTCGGCGGCCCAGGCGAACAGCACGAACGGAATCGCCGAGTTGAGCGCGCCGACGAGCGCAAGATTCATCCAGTGGCGTCGCGTGATCGCGTGCCGCGCGCGCCAGAGGAACGGCAGCAGGATCACCGAGCCCAGCAGCAGGCGCATCTCGACGAGAGGAAACGCGCCGAAATCGCCCGCGGCGACGCGCTGGCAGAGGAACGAGCCGCCCCAGATCGCGCCGAGCGCGACGAGCTCGAGCGGCGTCAGCCAGTCGCACCGCGGCGTCTTCATCGATGTCGGGTTCGCGTGTTTCATGGCGCGCCATTCTCCTCGCGCGCCCGCGAGGACGTTTCGACGCGCGACGAAGCGTGCGCGTGCATCCCGCGCTACGCTTGCGCCATGCACGATCCGATCAACCGTTATCAGCTCGCCGAATTCGGAGCCCTGCTCGCCGAACCCGCGCGCGCGGCGATGTTGCTCGCGCTGCTCGACAGCCGCTCGCGACCGGCGGGCGAGCTCGCCACGCTCGCCGGCGTCGGCGCGGCGACGGCGAGCGCGCACCTGCGCAAGCTTTCGCAGGCGGGTCTCCTCGCGGTGAAGGAACAAGGCCGCCATCGTTATTACCGGCTCGCCGACGAGAACGTCGCGCACTGGCTCGAAACGTTCGCGCTCGCGAGCCCGCGCGTCGCCAAGCGCACGCTGCCGCCGATCGCGGACGCCGAGTTCACGCGCGCGCGAACCTGCTACCAGCATCTCGCGGGCCGCCTCGGTGTCGCGCTGTTCGAACGGCTGCGCAACGTGTCGGGGCTCGATCTCGATTCGGACGCGGTGCTGCTGAATCGCAAAGGCGAGCGCCTCCTCGTCGACGGCGGCGTCGTCGCGTCGATCGACAGGGCGCATCGCAACGGCCGCACCTGCGTGGACTGGACCGAGCGGCGCTTCCATCTCTCGGGTCCGCTCGGCACGCTGCTCGCGCATCGGCTGATCGACACGGGCTGGCTGCGCCGGCGCCGCGACTCGCGCGCGCTCGTGATCAGCGCGGCGGGACGGCGCGGGCTCGCGAATCTCGGAATCGAGTGCTGACGGTCAGGCCCTGAGCCGACCGCAGCGCACGTGGAAATCCCAGCGCACGGGGCGCGTCGCGTCCGGATCGCCCCACGCCGCGAGAAGCTCGCGCTCGACGATCGACACCGGATCCGCGCCGTTCGCCTTGATGTACCGCTGCGTCGCCGACCACGAGCGCAGGTACGCGAGGAACTGCGCGGCGTCCCAGTCGACGCGCATCTCGAACGACGGCGCCGCGATCTCCTCGAACGGCGCGCCGTCGCCGAACGGAAACGCGATCGTGCGATAGCCCGCCTCGACGAACGCGCGCTCGGGCGGCCAGTACTCGCCGGTGTAGTCGACGTAGACACGATCCTTCAATACGTCGATCGCAGGCGTGACGCGACAATCGGCATACGCCCACGCGGCGAGCACGCCGCGCGGTTTCAGGACGCGCTCCGCCTCGGCGAAGAACCGCGCGAAGTCGAACCAGTGCAGCGCCTGCGCGACGGTGACGAGATCGGCGCTCGCCGGCGGCAGCGAGCACTGCTCGCCAGGCTCGACGCGGTAATCGATGTTGGGACGCGCCTCGGCATTCCCGATCTGGCTTGCACTCGGGTCGGTCGCGAACACGCGTGCAAAGCGCTCGGCGAGCGCGACGCTGGCCTGGCCGTTGCCGCAGCCGGTGTCCCAGGCGAGGCCGCGCGACGGCGCCTGCGCGGCGAGCCAGTCGAACAGCGCGTCGGGATATTGCGGGCGTGCTTCGCGATACGTCGTCGCGTGGCCCGAGAAGTGATCCTTGAAAGCCATCGCGCGATTTTACGCCTCGTCGACGCGACTTTCTCCGGGCTCGAGGTCACCCAACGCATAAGAACCCACGCGAACGCGCACGAGCCTGAGCGTCGGCAAGCCGACCGCGGCCGTCATGCGCCGCACCTGCCGGTTGCGGCCTTCGCGGATCGTGAGCCTCAGCCACGCGTCCGGAACGTGCTTGCGGAAGCGGATCGGCGGATCGCGCGGCCAGAGCCACGGCGGTGCTTCGGCAAGCCTTTCGACCTCGGCCGGCAACGTCGGCCCGTCGTTGAGCACGACGCCGTCGCGAAGCTGTCGCAATGCATGCTCGTCCGGCGTGCCTTCGACCTGCACGAGATAGGTCTTCGCGAGCTTGTGCCTCGGATCGGTGATGCGATGCGCGAGCACGCCGTCGTCGGTGAGGAGCAGCAGGCCTTCGGAGTCGAAATCGAGGCGGCCGGCCGGATAGACGCCGGGCGTCGCGATGAACTCCGCGAGCGTGCGCTTCGGCGGATCGCTCCGGTCGGTGAACTGGCAGAGCACGCCGTACGGCTTGTTGAAGAGGATCAGCATGCCGGAACGAACGACGGCCGCACGCGGCGGCCGTCGTGCTTCAACCGCGATGCGGCGTCACTTGCCGTCGGAATCGTTGCCCTGCTGGAAGATCTCGTCGCCGGTGGCCGGCTTGACGAACTTCAGCGTCATGCGATCCGACTCGCCGATCGCGAGATACTTGTCCTTGTCCTTGTCGCCGAGATCGAGCGTCGGCGGCAGCGTCCAGACGCCCTTCTCGTAATCCTTCGTGTCCTTCGGATTGGCGTTGATCTCGCTCTTCGCCTTGAGCTTGAAGCCGGCGTCGGTGGCGAGCTTGATCACGTAGTCGGTCGGCAGATACCCCGTGTCCTTGATCTTGTCGAAATCCGCGCCGTCGGCCGCGCGATGGTCGACGACGCCGAGCACGCCGCCCGGCTTCAGCACATCGAAGAACCCCTTGAACATCGCCGGCGCGGTGCCGCCCGCTGCCCAGTTGTGCACGTTGCGGAACGTCACGACGACGTCGGCCGATCCCGGCGCGCCGAACTCGGGCGCGTTGCCGTCGAACTCGACGACCTTGGCCTCGCCGTACTCGGCGGCATCGTCGGCGAATTTCTTCTTGATCCCGGCCTGATCCTGCGCGGCCTCGCCTTCCGGCTTCTTCGGCTTTGCCACCGCCGCGACATAGGTGCCGTTGCCCTTCATCAGCGGCGCGAGGATCTCGGCGTACCAGCCGCCGCCCGGCGTGATCTCGATCAGCGTGTCGCCCGGCTTGACGCCGAAGAACGTCAGCGTCTGCTTGGGATGGCGGTACTGGTCGCGCGCCTTGTTCTTGTCCGAGCGCCAGCTGCCGGCAAGGATCGTGTCGAGCTTCTGGCCGGTCGCGTCGGCGGCGCTCGCGGGCGGCGTCGGCGTCGCCGGCTGGTCGGCCGGAGCGGCAGGCTTCGGCGCGGGCGCGGTGGCCGCGGCCTGATCGGCCGCTTTTTCGCCGCAGGCGGCGAGCGTAAGCGCGAGTCCCAACGCGATCGATAGCTTCTTCATGGCGTCCTCAGGGGTTTTCGGCCACGGGCGTGGCTGAGGGCGCGAAGCCTAGCACAGGCCCTCGCGGCGGCCCTGGCGCGCCGCGCCATGTCGTTTCGGCATCGTGACTGCGTATGTGCAGTCGGACTCGACGCCAAGGAGGAACGACCATGCGTAGCCCGACTCTGCTGCTCCTCGCCTCGCTCGCCGCCGCCCCGGCGGCCGCCGGCACCTTCACCGTCAACAGCGAGGCCGACGTCCCGGATGACGCGATCGGCGACGGCAGCTGCCATGCCGAGCTCGGCCTGCCCGGCGTGTGCACGCTGCGCGCCGCGGTGCAGGAAGCGAATGCGAATCCGGGACAGGACACGATCACGCTGACCGCCGGCCAGCGCTACACGCTGACGCGGAGCGGACAGGACAACGACGCCTCCGACGGCGATCTCGACATCACCGACGACGTGACGATCTTCTTCTTCGCGTCCGGCGAGCGGCCCGTCGTCGACGCCGGCGGGCTCGAGCGCGCGTTCGAGATCCTCGGCGGCAACGTGACGATGCTCGGCTTCGACATCACCGGCGGCGATGCGACGCTGGCCGGCGACGCGGCCGGCGGCGGTGTCGCGGTCGACTTCGACGCCGGCGTCGTGCAGCTCTCGCTGATGCGGTTCTACGGCAACCGCGCGGAGTTCGGCGGCGGCTTCTACAACGACGGCCCGACGTCGACGGTCAGCGCGAGCGAGTTCTACGACAACGAGACCGGCGACGGCTTCGTCGATTCGAGCGGCGCGGCGATCCTGAATCGCGGCGAGCTGACGCTCGATCATTCGAGCGTCACCGGCAACCACGGCCTCGGCGATTTCGGCACGATCGCGATCGAGAACCGCCCGCCGTTCACCGGCGCGCCGACGCTGACGATCATCGACTCGACGATCGCCTCCAACATTGGCGTCGGCGTCCTCAGCGCGGACGCATCGACGCTCGTCGTGCGCAACTCGACCATCGCCGGCAACACCGCGACCGGCGTGCACATCGCGGGCGCCGACGGCACGTTCCAGATGCGCAACAGCGTCATCGCGAAGAACGCGAGCGGGGACTGCGTGATCTCGATCTCCGCCACGCTGAGTCTCGATCGCTACAACATGGATTCGGACGACACCTGCGAGCTCGCCGACGGCACGTCGAACTATCCCGGCGTCGAGCCGTACCTCACGCCGCCCGTGCGCCGCGGCGGCTTCGGCCGCGTGAGCTGGCCGCTGACGATCAGCCCGACGATCGAGCACGGCCATCCGGTGATCGGCGCGATCGGCTGCGAGGAGGACGACCAGGACTTCGTCGAGCGGCCGGTCGATTTCGACGGCGACGGCAACGCGCGCTGCGACATCGGCGCGGTCGAGATGAGCGCCGACGTGATCTTCTTCGATCCGCTCGAACGCCTGTGAGCCTGAACGGCGCCGTCCGTCGCGGCGGGGTTGCATTCAGAGCCCCGCCGCGCGAGCCTTCGGTACGGAACGTCGGCACACTGGGGCCAAGGCTCGTGCACGCGCGTGACGACGACAGTGTGACCCGGCTCATCGCCGCCTGCGCGGGCGACGATGCGGCGCTGCTGCAGCGCGTGTTTCCCCTCGTGTACGAGGAGCTGCGCCGCATCGCGCACCGCGCGCTGCTGCGTTCGAGCGGCAACGCAACCTTGTCGACGACCGCGCTCGTCAACGAGGCCTACCTCAAGCTCGCCGGCCACGAAGCGCTGGAGCTTTCCGGCCGCAAGCATCTCTTCGCCCTCTGCGCGCGCGCGATGCGGCAGATCGTCGTCGACCACGCGCGGCGGCGGCAGGCCGAGAAGCGCGGCGGCGGCGCGGCGTGGACGCTCGGCGATGCCGACAGCGCCGACCGGCCCGAGACGATCGTCGCGCTCGACGAGGCGCTGACGGCGCTGACCGAGCGCGATCCGCGGCTCGTGCGGCTGATCGAGTATCGCGTGTTCGGCGGGCTCGACAGCCACCAGATCGCCGAGCTCCTCGATCTCACGCCGCGCAGCGTGCAGCGCGAATGGCTGCGCGCCCGCGCGTGGGTCGGGCGCGCGCTCGAAGTGCCGGTAGGCGCGGCATGAACCGCCTGCCCGATCCCGAGCGCTGGTGCGAGCTCGACGCGGCGCTGTGCGAGCTGCTTGAGCTCGATGCGGACCGGCGCGCGGCGTGGATCGCGGCGCATTGCCGCGATCGGCCCGATCTCGCGGCGGAGCTGACCTCGCTCGTCGCGCACGCTGGCGCGGCCGGCGCGCTGGAGCGCATCGAGAATTCGGCCGCGTTCGTCGACGCGCTCGGCGCGAAGGCCGACGAAGGCGCGATCGTCGCGGGCTGGCGGCTCGTGCGGCGCATCGGCGCCGGCGGGATGGCCGAGGTGTTCCTCGCCGAGCGCGACAGCGAAGGCGTGCAGCAGCGCGCCGCGCTGAAGCTCCTAAGCCAGGGCTTCGCATCGCCCGAGCTTCGCGCGCGCTTCGTGCGCGAGCGCGAGATCCTCGCGCGGCTGTCCGATGCACGCATCGCGCGCTACTTCGACGGCGGCATCGCGGCGGACGGGCGGCCTTGGCTCGCGATGGAATACGTCGAGGGCCTGCCGATCGACCGGCATTGCAGCGAGCATCGCCTGCCGCTGCGCGAGCGGCTGCGCCTGTTCCGCGACGTCTGCGGCGCCGTCGCGCATGCGCACCGGCATCTCGTCGTGCATCGCGACATCAAGCCGTCGAACGTCCTCGTGAGCCGCGACGGGCAGGTGAAGCTGCTCGACTTCGGCATCGCCAAGCCGATCGCGTCGGGCGAGGGCGAGGCGACCCAGGCGACCGCGCGTCTCCTCACGCCGCGTTACGCGAGCCCGGAGCAGCTCCGCGGCGAGCCGGCCAGCACGGCGACGGACGTCTACCTGCTCGGTCTCCTGCTCTACGAGCTCGTCGCCGGCCGGCGTCCGTTCGCCGCGCACGAAGGCGATGCGTTCGCGCTCGAACGCGCACTCCGCGAAGACGACCCGCCGCGGCCGAGCGACGCCGCGACGAGCGGAGCGATCGCGGCGCGCGAGCTGCGCGGCGACATCGACCGCATCGTGCTGCTCGCGCTGCGCAAGGATCCGGCGGCGCGCTATTCGTCGGTCGAACGTCTCGACGAGGACATCGCGCGCTTCCTCGCCGGCCAGCCGGTGTCGGCGCGCGGCGATGCGCTCGGCTATCGCGTGCGCAAGTGGCTCGCGCGGCATCGCCTCGCGACGGCGGCGCTCGCGGGCGCGCTGCTCGTTGCGGCGGTCAGCGCCGTGCTGCTCGTGCGCCAGAACCGGCTCGTCGCCGAGCAGCGCGATCGCGCGCGCTCGGCGGCGGCGCAGGCCGAGGCGGTCAAGGATTTCCTGATCGAGCTTTTCACCGAGGCCGATCCCGCGAAGACGCTCGGCGAGAAGCTCAGCATCGGCGCCGTGCTCGACAAGGGCGGCGCGCGCATCGCCGACGGCTTCGGCGCCCAGCCCGAGGTGCGCGCCGAGATGCTGCACACGATCGGCACGGTGTATCACGCGCTCGGCAATCACGCGCGGGCGCGCGAGCTGCTCGGTCAAGCCGTCGCGCTACGGCGCGCGCGCGGCAACGACGGCGAGCTGTCGCGCAGCCTGACCGAGCTTGCCGCCGTCGAGCGCGACGACAGCCGCCTCGACGAGGCGATCGCGCTCGCGCGCGAGGCGGTCGAGCGCGCGGGCACGGATCTGCACGCGAAGGCGCGCGCGTTGAACGAGCTCGGCGTCGGGTTGCTGATGCGCGAGCAGGATCTCGCCGGCGCGCGCACCGCGCTGGTCGCGTCGCTTGCCGCGTACCGAAGCTGGCCCGACGCCGATCCGATTCGCATCGCCATCGCGCAGGGGAATCTCGCGGCGATCGATCTCACCGACGGCAAGCTCGACGCGGCCGAGGCGGGCTTTCGCGAGGCGGTTGCGACGCTGGCGCCGCGGCTCGGCGACGTGCATCCGGAAGTGACCGCGCTCCTCTACAACCTCGCGCGGCTCGAGGAGCGGCGCGGCAAGTTCGAGGATGCCGAGGCGCATTTCGCGCGCGTGCTCGCGGCGGAGGCCGAGGTGCTCGGCGCGGATCATCCCGATGTCGCGATCGATCGCACGCGGCTCGCCTACGTGCAGAGCGAGCGCGGCAACTACGCCGTCGCCGAGCAGAGCTTCGCCGAGGCGCTCGCGACGCTGCGCGCGAAGCTGCCGAAGGATCACAAGCGCACGGCCGAGAACCTCATGGGCTACGCCGAAGTCCTGATCGCGCAGGATCGCGCCGATGAGGCCGCTTCGCGCATCGACGAGGCGATCGTGATCCTGCGCGTGCACTTTCCGGGCGACGACTGGCGCGTCGCCGACGCCGAGCGGATCCAGGCGCGCGCGTGGCTGCGACAGGATCGTCGCGACGATGCGCTCGCGCAGTTGCAGCGCATCGGGCCGGTGCTGCTTTCACAACCCGCGCCGGTGCCTGAACGCTATCGCGCAGCGCTTGCGGAAGCCTCCGCATCGCGGTGAGCGTTCAACCCGCAGCAGGCTTCGGCTCACAGACGATTCATTGCGAAAGGCGCCTCCTAGCAGCGCTCGAAAAACGGCCGTGCGCAATCGATCGCGCACGCCGGAGCGTCCCGTTCCCAAGGAGAGCCAAGGCCATGCTGCACTACGCCATCGTGTTTCTCGTCATCGCGCTGATCGCCGCCGTGCTCGGCTTTGGCGGCATCGCCGGTGCCGCCGCCGGCATCGCGAAGATCCTGTTCCTGGTCTTCCTCGTGCTGTTCATCGTGTCGCTCTTCATCGGCCGCCGCGGCTCGCCGCCGGTCTGACGCGTTCGACACCGCCGATGCGAAGAGGCCCGCGTTTCGCGGGCCTTTTCACGTGCGCACGCAGGCCGATTCCGGATACGGCGGAATGTCGCTCGACTCGCCGGCCGCGATGCGCGACTGCAGGCCCTGCCACCACGCGGGATCGAAGATCTCCGGATGCGTCGCCAGGAGCGCGTCACGAAGCGCGCTCGGAAGGCCGAGGAAGAGCGCGAACATTTCCGGGAACACGTCGTCGTGGCGCACCGAGAGCCACTTCTCGAGCGGCCGCGTCTCGTCCTCCTCGCGCGCCTCGGGGAGCTTGCGGAAGCGGCATTGCTCGAGGAGGCACAGCTCGTCGTAGTCGTAGAAGATCGCGCGGCCGCGCGTCGAGAC
>Ga0126377_10002943_pt1 | contig 11918 bp, 10 predicted proteins | sample PanSoiMetPlot_22_FD_92647 | JGI IMG/M metagenome (GOLD analysis project Ga0126377, IMG submission 92647) | Tropical forest soil microbial communities from Panama - MetaG Plot_22 | ecosystem: Environmental > Terrestrial > Soil > Tropical forest > Bulk soil | place: Panama | collected 2016-02-17
CGTTCCCCGTGGTCAAGGCGCAGGCCATCACCGCCCGGAACCGGATGCTCCGCGCCTGGGGCACGCTTCCCGAACACTCGGACGAGGCCGACCGTTGGATCGGCAAGTCGGGTCCGGAGCACTACGAGGAGCACCTGCCCCGTCTCCGCGAATGGGTACGCGAGATCTCCCGCTAACGATTATCTGAACCGAACCCCTCGCGCCGCATCATCTCGACGAGGACCGCACGTCGTCTCATCCTGAGGCGTCGTCCGAATTGACCACCTGTTGGGCCGAGCGTACGTTGGCCGAGATGCGTGCCGTGACCTCGTCGTCATGACCGAACTCGTCGTCGACAGCGCGCAGGAGGATCTTCCGCCCGGCCATCCTGCGGCGAGGAAGCGGAAGAGCCGAGCGTGGCACGTCGTGCAGGTTCTGATCGCCGTTGCAGTGGTGGTCCTCTGCTTCGCATATGCGATCCCGAAGTTCGCCAGCTACTCGGATGTCTGGACCGAGGTCAAGACCATGACGCCGTTCGAGATCCTCCTGTTGATGCTCGCCACGGCGCTGAACCTCGTCACCTACTGGTGGCAGAACATGGTGTCGATCCCGAACCTGGGGCTGTGGAAGGCGGCGGTCAACAACCAGACCTCGACCTCGGTGGCCAACACGATGCCCGGGGGCGCCTACATCGCGCTCGCCGTGAGCTACGAGATGTACCGCGCGTGGGGGTACAAGGGCTCCGACGTGGGCGTGTCGGTCGCCGTCACGTCGGTCTTCAACATCTACGCGAAGCTCCTGCTGCCCGTGGTGGCGCTCGCCCTCATCGTCGTGAGCGGCAGGGCGAGCGGCGCGCTCATCGGCGCCTCGACGATCGGGATGCTCGTGCTCGTGGGCTCGGTGGTGCTGTTCGGGCTGATCCTGTGGAAGAAGTCGTTCGCCGATCGCATCGGCAGCGGATTCTCGCGGGCGGGGATGTGGGTGTCGCGACGGGTCGGTCGGTCGAAGACGTTCGAATGGGGAGACGCCGCGGTCCGGTGGCGACGGCACATGATCGACCTCCTGGTGGCGCGATGGCTCGCCCTGTCGAGCAGCACGATCGTGAGCCACCTGACCCTGTACCTGGTGATGCTGATGGCGCTCCGCTTCTGCGGCGTGTCCGATGACGAGGTCACCTGGGCTCAGGTGCTCGGCGTCTTCGCGCTCGGTCGATTGCTCACGGCCCTGCCGATCACGCCCGGTGGCCTGGGCGTGGTCGAGGTCGCTTACATCGGCGGAATCATCCTCGCGGGGCGCGGTCACACAACCGTGCCGGCGGAGATCTTCCACGCGCAGGCAACGGCGGGGGTGCTCGTCTTCCGGGCGCTGACCTTCGGCATCCAGATCCCGATCGGCGCGATCACGTACCGGATCTGGCGGACGAAGAAGAGCTGGCGGTCCCCCGCCTCGGTCACGATCCCCGTGTCGTGAGGACGGGGGAACGAGGCCCCCGCCGCCCGGCGCGGGCCGAGGTCGCCGGTTCGCTCTTGCGACCCTCGTCCCTGCGTCGCGCGGTCGAGGAGTTCTACGCCGAGGGGCACTCGGCCGTCCAGGCGGAGGAGCGCGAGAAGGATCGAAGCGCCCTGTGGGAGCTCGAGGACGAGGCGATCCGGGACGTCATCCGGCGGCAGATCGATCTCGGGCTCGACGTGGTCACCGACGGTGAGTTCCGCCGGTGGATGTTCCTGAACTCCTTCTACGACGCCGTCGAGGGTTTCCGGACCGACAACGTCGTCACGTTCCGCAACGCGCACGGACAGGACGTCCCGCTCCGCGTCCACGAGATCGTCGAACGCCTGCACCCGATCGATTCGCCGGCGGCGCGGGAGGCGGCGTTCGTGGCCGGCGTGACCGACGGGTATCCGTTCAAGGTGACGTTCCCGGCCGCGTCGATCTTCGGGCACCCGTTCTCGTACAAGCAGGGGATCACCTCCGGCTACGAGTCGCTGGGAGCGTTCGTCGAGCACGCCGTCGAGATCGAACGCGCGCTCGTCGCCGACGCGATCTCGGCGGGCGCACGGTACGTGCAGTTCGACTTCCCGCTGTATCCCTACCTGGTCGACCCGGCGTGGATCGGGCGGTTCGAGGCCCGTGGCCACAGCGTGGATGCTCTGGTCGAGGCCGCGATCGCCGCCGACATGGCCGTGCTCGACGGCGTCCCCGGCGATGTGTTCGTCTCGATGCACATCTGCCGCGGGAACTTCCGCTCGTCGTGGATGTGCGAGGGCTCGCTCGAACCCGTGGCCCAGCGCGTGTTCGGCGAGCTTCCGTACGACGCGTTCCTGGTCGAGTGGGACGACCTCGGCCGGGACGGCGGGTTCGAGCCCGTCCGGCACCTGCGCGACGGCGCGGTGATGGTGATGGGCATCGTCTCGACCAAGACCCCGGTCCTCGAGTCGGGGGACGACCTCAAGCGCAAGATGGAGGAGGCGGCCTCGTTCGTCGGCGGCGATCTGGGCCGTCTCGCGATCAGCCCGCAGTGCGGGTTCGCGAGCGTCATGGTGGGCAACGAGATCGACGAGGACGCACAGTGGCGGAAACTCGAACTCGTCACGCGCGTCGCCGACGACCTCTGGCCGCGCGGCGCCCGGTCCGGCTAGGCTCGCCGGACGATGGGGGAGGATCACGGCGGCGGCCGTCCCGACCGGATCACCCTGGCTGCCTTCTTCCTGTTCGTGACGCTCGCCGGCGGCAACGTGATCGCGGTCCGGCAGGTCTCCTGTGACACCTGCGAGCTCGAGCCGTTCTGGGCCGCGGCCAGCCGGTTCCTGCTCGCGGCGCTGATCCTCACCGCCGTCGGGATCGCGCTGCGGACCGGGATCCCGCGCGGCCGCTCACTCGTCGGCGCCGTCCTCTACGGCATCCTCGGGTTCGCCGGGGCGTTCGCGTTCGCGTACTGGGGGCTCCAGCACGTGTCCGCGGGGTTCGGCGCGGTGCTGCTCGCGACGGTCCCGCTACTCACGTTCGTGTTCGCGCTCGCTCACCGGCTCGAGCCGTTCCGCTGGGACGGACTGATCGGCGGCGCGATCGCGATCGCCGGCATGGCGGTGATCTTCCGCGAGGGCATCGAGGCCGGCGTGCCGCTCGGCTCGCTGTTCGTCCTGCTGGGGAGCGCCGCGTGCTTCGCTGAGACAGCGATCGTCGTGAAGCTCTTCCCACGTGTGCATCCCGTGTCGCTGAACGCGGTGGGAATCGGCGTCGGCGGGCTGCTGCTGCTGGCGCTCACGTTCGCCACCGGCGAGGCGCTCGCCCTGCCCGAGTCCGGCCTGACCTGGTTCGCGCAGGCGTACCTGATCCTGATCGGGTCGGTCGTCGGGTTCACGCTGTATGTGTTCGTGTTGAACCGCTGGACGGCGAGTGCCGTCTCGTACGAAGGCGTCCTGATCCCGCTGGTCGCGATCGTGCTGGCGTGGTGGCTGCAGGACGAGCATCTGACGTGGGCCTTCGCCGGCGGCGCGGTCCTGGTGCTGATCGGCGTGTACGTCGGGGCGCTCCGTCAGGGCTCCGAGGTCCCCGAGATGCCGGAGGTAGCATCCGAGGTGTGAGCGAACCCGACGGGCCTTTGCGGCTCGACGCCCCCCGCGAGGAGCTGCTCGAGCACGCCGCGAAGCTCGTCGCCGAGGCCTGGCAGAGCTTCGATCACTTCCGTCCCGAGGAGCCTCCGCTCGACGAACGCGTCCGCCAGCTCCTGCGCACCGAGCTGCCCGGCGAGCCCACGCCGGCGCACGAGGCTCTGGACGACGCGGCGCGGATCCTGGACGAGTCGATCGCGCAGCCGCGACCGCGGTACTTCGTCGGGGTGGGTTCGAGCGGACTGGAGATCGGGACGATCGCGGACCTGCTCGCCCACACCTACGACGTCAATCTCGCCGTCGACGCGAGAGCTGCCACGCAGATCGAGAAGCAGGCGATCCGGTGGGCGGCCGAGCTGATCGGCTACGCGCCCGACGCCGCGGGCGCGTTCACCAGCGGGGGGACCGTCTCGAACGCGACCGCGCTGGCCGCTGCCCGTGAGTACGCGCTGCCCGGGTCGCGCCACGACGGGATCGGCGGCAGGCGCGTGGCCGTCTACTGCTCGCAGGAGGTGCACTACTCGATCACGCGGGCGGTGGAGACGCTCGGCGTCGGATCGCGGAACCTCCGCGCGATCCCGCTCGGGCCCGAACGGGGTCTGATCCCGGAGGCGCTCGCAGAGGCGATCGATCGGGACCTGGCCGAGGGGGTGACACCCATCGCCGTGGTCGCGACCGCGGGGACGACGCTGACCGGTGCGATCGACCCGCTGGAGGCGATCGCCGACATCTGCGAGGAACGCGGGATCTGGTTCCACGTTGACGGCGCGTACGGGATGCCGGCCGTGCTGGCGCGCCCCGAGTCCTTCACGGGGTTCGAGCGCGCAGCCTCGGTCGCCGTCGACGCGCACAAGTGGCTGTACCTGCCGAAGGCGTGCGGGATCCTCCTGGTCAGGAAGCAGGAGGACCTCGTGCGATCGTTCGCGCACGAGCAGGGATACCTGCCACACCAGCAGCACGACCTGCACGCGATGGAGACCACGTTCGAGTACTCCCGACCGTTCCGAGCTCTGAAGTTCTGGCTGGCGATGCGGGTCCACGGAGCCGACGCGTTCCGAGAGGCCATCGAGCGCAACCTGGGGGAGGCGCACCTGCTGTTCGAGACCGTCTTGACCCGGGAGGACTTCGATGTGCTCGGGTCGCCGAAGCTCTCGATCGTAGCCTTCCGGCATCATCCCGCCGGCGTGAGCGATCTCGACGAACACAACCGCCGCCTGGCGGACGCGATCCAGGCCGACGGCCGAGTCTGGATGTCGAGCGCGCTGATCGACGAGCAGGTCTGGCTCCGTCCATGCTTCGTGAACTTCCGAACTACGGAGGAGGACGTTTTGGACGTGGTCGACATCGCGGGCGAGATCGGCGAGCGCCTGGCTCGCGGATAGTCGCCGCCGTCACACTCGACTCACGGGCTCGAGCTGCCTGCGTCTAGACTGCTCGCGCCCGAGGCCACCAAGGAGTTCTTCGAGATGACCGAACCGCTGGTGGGCGTCGTGATGGGGTCGGCGTCGGACTGGGAGACGATGCGGCAGTGCGCCGCGCAGCTGGAGGCGCTCGGTGTGCCGTTCGAGACGAGGGTGCTTTCGGCCCATCGAACCCCGCGCGAGCTCTCGGCCTGGATCGAGGACGCCGAGTCCCGGGGCACGGAGGTCTTCATCGCGGCGGCCGGGATGGCCGCAGCCCTGCCGGGTGTGGTGGCCGCGCAGACGACGCGACCGGTCCTGGGCGTGCCGATGGAGACCAAGATCTCGGGCGGGCTCGACTCCTTGTTGTCGATGGTGCAGATGCCGGGCGGGATCCCGGTCGGCGTGCTCGCGGTCGGCAAGGCCGGAGCGGTGAACGCGGCGATCCTTGCCACGCAGATCCTCGGGCGCTCGCGGCCCGAGCTCGACGAAGCGGTGCGCAAACACCGGGAGGCCAAGGCCGCCGAGATCCTGACGAACCCGGATCCCTCCGCGTCGAGCTAACGCTGCGCCCGGCTCCCTACCCTTCACCACCCGCCTCGAGCTCCCCCAGCCGCGTCTCGGCCGCCGAGTGCGCCGCCGCACTGGCCGGCTCGTGCCCCGTCATCGTGCGAAGGAACACGTCCCGCTCCAGGCACAGGAAGCGGACCTCGGTGGAGGCCGTGACGGTCGCCGTTCGCGGCACGTCGCGTAGCAGGGCGATCTCGCCGACGTATCCGCCGGGCCCAAGCCTGGCCACGTGCCGTCCAGCGGCGGTCACCTCGGTCTCCCCCTCGGCGATGATGTACACGCGGTCGCCCACGTCGCCCTCGCGGATCACCACCCCGCCCGCCGCGACCTGTACCGGCACGCTGTTGCGCGCCAGGCGCTCGAGCGCCGAAGGCGGCAGCGGCTCGAACAGCGCGGTCCCGCGCAGGAGCTCGAGGTCGTCGGCCGGGACCCGTGCACCCACGTCGACGGCCCGCAGTTGCGTTCGGAGCGCCAGTGCGGCGAGCGGCAGGAGGGCACCGCAGATCACGAAGGTCCATTCGGCGCCCACCCACGCGATCAGGACGGCGGCGGTGGCAGCCCCGAACCCCTCGGCGCCCATGTACGCGGACTCGAGCACGCCGAGGGAGCGCGTGAGCTTCTCGTCGGGGACCACGCGCTGCAGCATGGTCCTGCCCGTCACGTCCAATTGAGCCCCGCCGATGCCGGCCACGCCGAGCATCAACGGGCCGATTGCCGGGACGGCTCCGATCAACGCGAGCGGGGCTCCGTACACGAGTACACCCAGGCGGAAGGCCGGGAACAGGCGCTCGCGCGTGCCGGCCACGACCGCCCCGGCCGCGCCGATGATCCCGCCGACGCCCAGCGCCGCGTTCAGCAGCCCGACGCCACTCTGTCCCATACCGAGCAGTTCGATCGCCAGCACCACGATGAGCGTGTCGAGCATCCCCTCGATGAACGAGCTCAGCCCGAGCAGCGTCACGATCACGCGCGGGCGGCGATCCGCCCAGACGTAGCGGAACCCCGCGACGAGCTCGGCCACGATCGCCGGGCGCCCCTCGTCCGGATCGGGCGCCGACTCGGTCCGGATGCGCGAGAGGAGTGCGGCCCCGAGCCCGAGCAGGGCGGCCAGCGCGACGAACACGAGCCCGGGCCCCGAGATCTCGAGCGCCTGGCCGATCGCGAACAGCGCGGCGGCCAACAGGGGGCCGAGCAGCACACAGACGCTCTCGATCAGCCCGGTCGAGGTGTAGGCGGTCGTGAGCTCGCCAGGGTCTCGCGCGAGCCAGGGGAGCAGAGCGCCGTGGATCGGACGCACGAGGCTGAGGACCCAGACCGCGATGCACGCGGCCGCGTACACGACCACCGGCGGAGCGTCGAGCAGCATCGCTGCGGCGGTGAGCGCGCAGAACAGCGCCATCGTCGCCTCGGAGTACAGGTACACGCGCTCGCGGCGGTAGCGGTCGCCGAGGATCGAGCCGGCCGGAGCGATCACCGCCGCCGGGATCAGGATCACGAGCGAGACGACGCCGATCGCGGCCGTGCCTCCGTGCGCGAACGCGTACACGACGAGCGCGATGTAGCTCGCCCACTCGCTGACGCTGAAGGCGACGAACGCGACCTGCGCGCGAGCCAGGTCGGGGTTCCTGAACGTCGAGCCGAACGCGCGCGCCGAGATCGCGAGATCGCGCTTGATCTCCGACAGGCCCGATCGGGATGCGTCCGTCACGGGCCGAGGAAGGGGGGGTGCGGACGCATGGTTTGGGCGATCTTCGTTCGGTCCACCGACGATCGCAATGCGGCGGTCGGATCGAGCGCGCTAACGAGGGCGCTTGCCGATCCCGAGCTCTCGGTAGATGTCGCGGAACAATCGGCGCGAGCTCAGCTTCACGTCGATCCACGCGACCAGCCTCACGGCGACGATGAAGGCGGCGATGTAGACCAGGAGGAGCACGATGCTGTCCGCCGTGCTCCACGATCCCCTCAGCATCTGCGGCGGTATCCCGGCGGCGGCGCCTATGCCGATCGTAGACAGCGCGCTCACGACACTCCTCTGGAGACGCTCCCTGGCAGCCTATGCCTGCGTGCTCGAGAACATCAACCGCCCCGGACCCCGATGAACGGCCGCATTCCCCGACGACCCGGATCACGCGGGACCTTCGGGCCCTGTTCGCGGGAACCATGCCCCTAGGGTCGAGCGATGACCCTGAACGAAGCCAGCACGAAGGGCGGACCGTTTCGGCATCTTCGGTCGGTCGCCGCCGCCGCGACCGGATATGCGCTCGCGTGTGCGATCTGGCTCGTCTTCGGTACGGACCTGCCGGGCGGACGCTGGTTCGCCGTTCACCTGTTCACGCTCGGTGTGGTGACGAACCTGATCCTGGGTCTCACCGACCACTTCTCGCGAACGCTGACGCATCAGCCGGGCGCGATGCCACGATGGCAGCTGCCGGCGGTCAACGTCGGCATCATCGCCCTGCTGTGGGGGATCCCGGACGGCCGAACATGGCTGGTCGCCGCCGGCGCGACCCTGGTGACGGCGGTCGTGTTCCTGTCCTATCTGCGTCTGCGAGGGCTCCGCCGAGGCGCGCTCGCGCCGAGGTTCGGCTGGGTCGTTCGCGCCTACGAACGCGCCCACGGCGCCTTCATCCAAGGCGCGATCCTCGGCGCGCTGATCGGTGCGTCGGTCTTCGGCGGAGCCTGGATCGCCTCCGCGAGGCTCGCCCACGCGCACATCCAGTTGCTCGGGTGGGCGGGGATGACGCTGCTCGCCACGATCGTCTTCTTCGGGCCCACGGTCGGCAGGACGAGGATCACCCCCGGCGCCGACGTCCGTGCGGCGCGGGCGCTGCCGACGGCGGCCATCGCGCTGACGGTGGCCGTCCTCGCGCTGCTCGGAACCGGTTTCGGGGGCGTCCCCGGGGTGTCTCTGCGTCTGCTCGCCGCGGCCGGCCTCGCCGTCTTCGCGTGGTCGGTGACCGTCGTGTGTGTGCCGGTCGTGGGCGCGATGCGCGCCTCTCGGTCGGCGGGCCGATGGGGGATCCTCGCCGTGACCGCGTGGTTCCCGCTCGTGGCGTGGACGGACGTGGCCCTGGTCGCGAGCGCGTCCTGGCGCTGGCTCGACCCCCTGGGGGCCGCGTTGATCCTCGGGGTCATCGCGCAGGCGATCGTGGCGTCGCTCGGATACCTGAGCCCGATGCTGCGCCCACGCGGCGACGAACGCGATGCGGTCCAGCGTTGGACGGATGCGTCCCCGGTCGCGCGCGCGGTGGCGTGGAACGCGGGGACGGCGCTCGTGGTCGTGTCAGCCCTGGCCGGCCCGGCCGATTTCTGGTCGTGGGCGGCGAAGAGCGGTTGGGCGCTCGTGTTTGCGAGCGCGTTCGCGCAGGTGATCCCGCTGGTCTGGGTCCGGCGAGCGCCGGAGGCCGTATAGCGATGCCCGCGGGCGGCGGTTCGTTCGGGGTCGGTTCCGCCTCCGGGGCGGCGTCGAGGATCCGGGGCAACGTCCGATCGGCATGGGCTGACCGACCGACGCGCGGCCTCTGATCACATGATGGTGGCCGCGTCCGCGGAAAGGAGGGCTCGGTGCTCCGCGGACGCGGCCGACCCCGGCGCGGTCAGTGACCCGCGCCGGGAAGCACCGTTAGGGTCCCCTCCATCCCCGCCTCGCGATGCCCGGGGATCGAGCAGTAGAACGTGTATGTCCCGGGCGTCGCGTCGAACGTCACCCTCGTGGTCTCGTTCGCCGGGAGCGTGGCCTTCACGTCGAAGTCGTCGATCACGAAGTCATGGTCGAACGCGTCCGTGTTGGTGATCTCCAGGATCACCGAACCCTCGGTCGCCTCGATCTCCGACGGGGAGAACCCGCTGATGGCAGCGTCCAGGGCGATCGGTCCGGCGTGCATGGCACCTCCGCCACCGTGTTCCTTGGAGGGCTCGAGCAGGGCCGGCGTGGATCCGTAATCGAGGACCCCGGCCGTGAACGGGTCGCCCATGGTCGGGTAGCTCTTCGGTGCGGGTGCGGCGTCGGCCGTGACCTGGATCACGCCCACGGCCCCCTTCCCGGTGTACGCGAACGAGTGCGTCACGAAGGGGTACATGCCCTCGTCGGGGATGCGGAGCTCGAACATCGCCCCGGCGCCCGGCGCGACGTTATAGGTTTGCAGGCCGTTCAGCTGCGACGTCGGGTTGCCGTCTGCGTAGACGTGGTCGAACAGCGCGCCGATCACGTGGAAGGCGGTCGTGAGCGTCGGCCCGGCGTCCAGGACCCAGAGGCGGATCAGCTCGTTCGGCCGCGCCTGCAAAGGCGCGTCCAGATACCGGTTGAACATGCCGTCGAACACGACGTAGGTCGGGTCGCCCGACTCCATCTTCGCCACGTCGCCCTCGAAGGCACCGTGGACGGGCTTGTCGGCCGGGTAGAACTCGCTCGAGGTCATCACGTACTCGCGAGCCGGGGCGAGGCCGTCGGGCTCCACGATGATCGCGCCGTACATGCCGTTGGAGATGTGCTGCAGTACCGGCGGCACGCCGCAGTGGTACATGAACACGCCGGGGAAGCGCGCCACCCAGTCGAACGACGTGGTCTCGCCGGGAGCGACCGGCTGGTAGTTCTTGTCCCAGGGCGTCTGGGCCGCGTGGAAGTCGATCGAATGCGACATGCCGATGGACGAGTTGTTGGTCAGCGTGAATCGGATCGTGTCGCCCAGGTGCACGCGGATGACCGGGCCCGGAGCCGTGCCGTCGAACGTCCACGTGTCGTACACGACCCCCTCGGCGATCGTCTGCGTCGTCTCCTCGGCGGTCAGCTGGATCGGGACGACGTTGCCGGACCCCTGCCCCTCGAGCCGATACGCCTCCTCCTGGGCCGGCCGGCCGGAGGCCGAGCCGGTCGAGGCGCTGACGTCGTTGTTCGCCAGCTGGCTGATCCACGTCAACCCGATGATGAGCAGCGCGAGCTCGAAGAACACTCCGACCACGACCAGCCGTCTCATGATGCCCTCCTTGGGATGCTTCTTGAATCTAGAGTAGAGGGCTCAACGTTGAGTTCTAGGCCAAAGGTCCCGCTATCATCGGGACCATGGACCTGACGCTGTCGAGCCGAGGCGACTACGTCGTGCGGGCGGCGATCGCCCTGGCCGACGCCTGGTACGGCGGGGCGTACCTCAAGGCTCAGGAGATCTCCGAGCGGATGGCGATCCCGAGGAGCTACGTCCCCGAGCTCCTGGGGCGGCTCGCGACGGCCGGTCTCGCCGTGTCCAGGGCCGGTCCAACGGGCGGCCACCGTCTCGCCCGCGACCCCCAGGAGGTTTCGGTGCTCGAGGTGATCGAGGCCGCCGAGGGACCGCTCGTCTCCCAACGTTGCCCGATCCGAGGTGGACCGTGCCGTTGGACGGAGGTGTGCGCCCTGCATCCGACGTGGCTCGCGGCATCGGAGGCCGTTCGCTCGACGCTGGCGGGGACCTCGCTCGCGGGACTCGCAGCGGTGGACGACGATCTCCGTCGGAGTGGGCGGGACAGGGTCGATCGCTCAGCCGGCGTATAGCGCCATCGGACGCCTCGGACTTCGGCCGGCCACCCCAGATTGAAAGCCAGGCCGGATGGGCCTTACGGTCCCGCAAGCGACGGGGACGTCTGGCGGTAACGAGATCCAACCGGAAGGCGGCTCGAGGACCCGGGGTGGGGACGCGCAGGTACATCCTCGGCAAAGCGTTGCAGGCGCTGCTGACCCTGGCCTTCGTCATGGTCTTCAACTTCTTCCTGTTCCGCATGATCCCGGGGGACCCCTCGGAGCTGCTGCTCCAAGGGACGTACGAGTTCAGCCCCGAGAACGTCCTGGAGGCGACGCACGATCTCGGCCTGGACGAACCCCTGCCGCACCAGTTCCTCATCTATGCGCAGGACACGCTCACCCTCAACTTCGGGTACTCCTACGTCTTCCTGGGGCAGGACGTGAAGGGGGTGATCTCCTCTCACGTCTGGCCCACGCTGCTCCTGCTCGTCACCTCCACGATCGCATCCGCGACGATCGGCCTCCTCATCGGCATCTACGCGGGGTGGCGTCGTGGCAGCACGTTCGACATCGGGTCGCAGTGGTTCACGATGTTCGTCTACTCGATGCCCGAGTTCTGGTTCGGGATCCTCGTGCTGATGGCGTTCGCCCAGGGGGTCGGTCCATTCCCATCACTCTTCCCGGCCGGCGGGTACTCGACCCCCGGGGCGGACCTCACGGGCCTCGCGCACGCGGCCGATGTCCTGCGCCACCTCGCGCTCCCGTGGTTCGTACTGACCGTCGCCTTCATCGGCGAGTACGCGCTCATCATGCGCAACTCCCTGATCGGTGTAACGGGCGACCACTTCGTCACGACCGCTCGAGCCA
>Ga0126377_10002944_pt1 | contig 11918 bp, 9 predicted proteins | sample PanSoiMetPlot_22_FD_92647 | JGI IMG/M metagenome (GOLD analysis project Ga0126377, IMG submission 92647) | Tropical forest soil microbial communities from Panama - MetaG Plot_22 | ecosystem: Environmental > Terrestrial > Soil > Tropical forest > Bulk soil | place: Panama | collected 2016-02-17
GATGTGCAGTACCCGTTTGCCGAAATCTGGAAAGCATTCGTCGAGCTTCGCAACGATCGGTTTGTGTACCTGCCATATTTCCTCGAACATTTCATCAACGACAATCCGTCGGCCGCCGACGCGATACGAAATATCGTTCAGTCCCGCTCGATCGATTTTCAGCCGAATGTTCGCCCGAGTGTCGCCTATCCATTTCCGAATCCCATGAATGTAGGCTCTGCTGTTACGGGATTCGTTGACTCATTAAGCAGCAGACGAGGCAATACCGTTACCTCCTCACATTTCTATTCCTTCTCCACGACGGGCGGGGCCGCTTCCATCCGGTTGGACGTCACTGGCGTTGGGCCCAGTGGGAATCCAAATGCGAATGATCTTGACCTGTTTCTCATGGATATGAACGGACACGTTATAGATAGGTCCGAACATGGGTTCAATGGCCAATCCGAAAGGGTTGCACTCAAGATTCCCGAGGGGACTTACGTCGTCGAGATCCGAAGCTACTACACAAGAGCCGAAACTGGTGGGTTCGTCTTCAACTCCGGCCAATACCGTTTGAGCGTCTCCGTCCAGTAAACAGCTACAGAATCTGCTGCAAAACACCAGAAGTGTTTTAGAATGGCCGAAAAGTCACGTATTGAACAACGGGCATTTCCATTCTTAGGAGGTTCAACATGAACGGAACCTTTATGAGTTTGGTCGTTTTCGAGGCTGTGCTGACTGCCGCGGCCATTGTGATGTTCCTCTATCGTGGCATTCTCGACATGAAGGAAGAGGATCACATCATCCTCGATAATGCTGAAGCTCATCTTGCTCGAGAACAAGATCAGATCAGACACAAAGTTAATGTCGTAAGCCGGTATTTGAGAGTCGTCGCCGTCTTGTGGACTGTCGGGCTCATTGCCATGCTCGGAGTCTGGGTCGGCCAGGGGTTGGGTGTGTTGTAGGCGCCGGCTTCAGCTGGCGCAGCCGAACGAAATTCGGCTTGAGAGGCGGCAGCGCGCCGGCTAAAGCCGGCGCCTACAGTGCATAGCGTCCATTCTCGATCAGGAAATCCGCGATCCGCTGTCTTGCTCGCACGGTGTTGATCGGCATCCAGCGCATCAGTCTTCGAAGGGCTGCTAATTGTGTGCGCATTGCATCGCCCTCTGCCACCGCTGCCAGCACTTGTTTTGCAGAGAACTCCACGCGGCTTATGGCGTCATTGATGAAAGTGCGTGTGACGTCCCCGTGCAGCGACGAGGGAGCTCTTTTCACGACCCGATGAATAGCCGTATCCATTGCGAAGACGTCCATCACCATGTTGCTCAGATGCATCAGCACTTCTTGTTCGTCACGAATCGAATCCGCAAACCGCTGAATGGCCGATCCGGCGGTAAAGAGCAGCGCCTTCTTCGCCTGCGCTAATGCGGCTAACTCGGCGCCGAACAAGCCCGACGGCTCACTGGGCATCGACACCGACATCACTTCATCTACCACACTGCGTGCCGCCGAGTGCAGAGGCAACTGTCCGGCCCCGGCTCGCTTCAGCAGCAGACCGGGAATGAGAAGTCGGTTGATTTCGTTTGTGCCCTCGAAGATGCGATTGACGCGAGAGTCGCGATAATAGCGCTCGACAGGATATTCGGCGCTGTAACCGTAGCCGCCGTATACCTGCACGGCTTCGTCAACGACGAAATCCAAAACCTCGCTACAGAAGACTTTGAGGATCGAGCATTCGACCGCATATTCTTCGATGGATTTCAAGACCTGCCGCGCATCATCCAGGTTAAGGCCTTCGAGACCCCGATCCATCAAGCCGGCAGTTCGATACACCATGCCCTCCGCTACCCAGATTCGCGTGGCCATCTCGGCAAGCTTGTGCTTGATGGCGCCAAAGCTCGCGATCGGTTTGCCGAATGCAATCCGTTGCTTCGCGTATTGAATCGCATCATTCAGCGCGGTTTTCGCACCGCCTACAGCTCCAGCACCCAGCTTGGCGCGGCCGATGTTTAGGATGTTGAAAGCGACATGATGCCCTTTTCCGATCTCGCCGATGAGGTTGTCGGCAGGAATCTGCGCATTGTTGAGAATCAGCGGCCTAGTCGATGAACCGCGGAGGCCCATCTTGTGCTCTTCGGCTCCAGTCGAAACGCCTGGATTCTCTTTCTCCACGATGAAGCACGAGAACTGTTTCCCATCGACTTGCGAAAATGTGATGAACAAGTCCGCGAAAGCGGCATTCGTGATCCACATTTTCTCGCCGTTCATGACCCAGTACCTACCGTCGGTGCTGCGAACGGCATTCGTCTTGGCCGCGAGCGCATCCGAGCCGCTGCCGGCTTCCGACAGCGCGTAAGCGGAAATCTTGTCTGCCTTGCAGAGGGCAGGAAGATACTTACGTTTATGTTCCTCCCTACCGAAGTACACGATCGGCAGTGTGCCAATACCACTATGGCCGCCGTACGAGACCGCGAACGAAGCGACCCGGGCCATCTTCTCGGCAACGATCATGGCGGATACCTTGTCCAGATTCTCGCCGCCGTATTTCTCGGGTACTTCGATGCCAAGCAGGCCCAGTTCGCCGCAGCGCTTCAGCAGCTTAATGGTCACGTCCCAGTCTTTATGTTCGATCTTTTCAACCTGCGGTAAGACTTCTTCCTCAACGAACTGCTCGGTCATGTCGCGAATCATCGTCTGCTCTTCGGAAAAATCTTCAGGTGTGAAAAGGTTGTCTGCGGCGGTTTCTTCAATGAGAAAGCTTCCGCCTTTTTTCAACGTGTTTAGTTGTTTTGTCATTTAGACACTCTTTCAAAAATACCCGCTGCGCCCATGCCACCGCCGACGCACATGGTGACCATGCCGTACCGTGCGCTACGCCGTTGCATCTCGTAGAGCAGGGTCGCCGTGAGTTTGGCCCCCGTGCAGCCGAGCGGATGACCTAGAGCAATAGCACCCCCGTTCACGTTCACTTTCGAGGTGTCCAAGCCAAGTTCGCGAATAACAGCCAATGCCTGAACCGCGAACGCTTCGTTCAATTCGATGAGATCTATACTCTCCAATTTTAATCCGGCCTGTTTGAGTGCTTTCGGAATTGCTGCGACGGGACCGAGACCCATCACTTCAGGCGGCACTCCCGCAGTGGCATATGCCAGAAACCGAGCAATGGGCCTGATACCCAACGATTGCGCTCTTTCTTCGGACATCACAACCACGGCCGCGGCTCCATCACTCATTTGCGAAGCGTTGCCGGCGGTGACAGTTCCTCCGGCTTTGAACGACGGCTTTAACTTCGACAACGCCTCGACGGATGTGTCGCGACGCGGACCTTCATCTGTATCGAAACTAAATTCGCGAACGACGCGCTGACCACGCTCGACTGCAATCTCGCGCACAGGAAGTCGCAGGATTTCGTCCTTAAAGCGGCCGGCATCGATCGCCTGGATTGCCCGCCGATGACTTTCGAATGCGAATGCGTCCTGTTCGTCGCGGCTAATGCGGAATTCCTTAACAAGGTTTTCGGCTGTGAGTCCCATGCTCAGATAGGTATCGGGATTGGTTTCAATCAACGACGGATTCGGAGCGATTTTGTGGCCGCCCATCGGAATCATACTCATCGATTCTGTACCCCCCGCGATGATGCAGTGCGCCGCGCCCGACCCAATCCGCTCGGCGGCAAATGCGATCGACTGGAGTCCTGAGGAGCAGAATCGATTGAGTGTCATTGCAGGGACAGAGTAGGGAATGCCCGCGCGGAATGCCGCCACACGTGCCACATTCATGCCCTGTTCCGCTTCCGGCATCGCACAGCCGATGTAAATGTCGTCGATATCTTCAGCGCGTAGGCCGTGCGCTCTCTGGATTGCGGCCTGCATTGCAGCCGCCGCCATGTCGTCGGGCCGCGTGGCGGATAACGCGCCTTTCGGAGCCTTGCCCACTGCTGTTCGGACTGCGGATACGATTACTGCTGTCATTTTCGTAAGATCCAGAAATTCAGAAATTTTGGAATCTGCAATTTCCATTGTGGATTAGTTAAATCCTGGATGATTTATTAATCCACAATGGAAATCGGAGATTCCAAAATTTCTGAATTCCATATTGAGGTCAGTTCCGTAGAACCTTTCCTTTTTTCAACAGATGCTCCATTCTCACTAACGTCTTCTGCTCTCCACAAAGCGACTTGAACGCCTCCCGCTCTAGGTCCAGAAAATACTGTTCCGGCGCGCTTGACTGGCGAGTCGCATCTCCGCCGCAAATGACGTGCGCGAGTTTGCTGGCAATGTGCGCTTCATAATCGGTGATATAACCGCCCTGCCGCATCAGGTGCACACCGAGATTCAGTTCCGCAGCCAAGGGCGCACCGAACACCGGCAAATCGGCGGGCGCAGGCGGACGATAGCCCGTTGCGGCGAGTGCCTGCAGAACCGCCTTTGCATCGTGGATCACCCGGTCCGAGTTCATGGTGATTCCGTCTTCGGGTCTCAAATAAAGCAGCCGCCGCGCGTCTTCGGCACTGGTGGAGACCTTCGCGAAACCGATGTTCTCAAATGCCTCCCGCACACGGCGAGTTCCAGCGGCGGCCGTCCTTCTTAGCATTTCCGTCGTGCCGCCGCCGGCGGGAATAAGACCTGCGCCCACTTCCACAAGGCCCATATAGGTTTCTGCCGATGCCTGCGCGCGGGCTCCGGCCATCGCGATCTCGCATCCTCCGCCAAGCGCTAGGCCAAATGGTACCGTTACAACAGGTTTCACGTTGTACCGAATCGCCTGGGTCGCGCGTTGGAACGTTCGGACCATATAGTCAATCTCGTCCCAATTTCCTTCGACGGCTTCCATCATCAATAGCATCAAGTTCGCCCCGGCAGAAAAGTTCTGCCCATCGCTTCCGATGACCATGCCTTCGAAATTCGCATTCACTTCTTCAAGCGCAGTAAAGAGCAGAGAAATGATGTCGCTGCCGATCGTGTTCATTTTCGAGTGGAACTCGAGACACGCGATGCCATCGCCCAGATCGCGAAGCGACGCACCCGCGTTTTCTCGAATCACTGAATGTTTCTTAAGAAACGAGGCCGGGGCGACGGATTCGCCCTTCAAAACTTTAGTCAGCTCAAACGGTCCCAGCTCCCAAGCAAAGCCCCAACGCATTGCGCGGTCCACGGCTTCGGGGTCATCGGAGATTTCAGGGATGCAAGCCGCCGCATAATCGGAAATGGATGTCAGGAGGTCCGATACAAATGTGGCCGCAGGATCGCGCATCTTGAAGAGCGTTTTCAGACGCTCTGGAAGACTTTCAAGGCCGGATACCGTCTCGAGTGCAGGGAAGCTCGGCCTGCGTTGCGGGCGGTAGTCCATCGTTTGAAGGTCTAGTGTCAGGATTTGATCGCCTTCCTTCTTGTAGAAACCCCGTCCTGTTTTCGCGCCGAGTATTTTCCGATTCAACATTGAACGCATGAACTCCGGTACACGGAAGATCTCACGATGCGGGTCATTCGGTGCGTTGGTGTAGATGTTATCCGCGACATGGACAAACACATCGATACCTACCATGTCGATCGTCCGAAACGTCGCTGTCTTGGGGCGCCCGATCAGCGGGCCCGTCAATCGATCCACTTCCTCAAACGTGAATCCGTGCTGCTGCATTAACTGAATTGTTCTCAGCGCGCCGAATAATCCAATGCGATTTGCAATGAAATTAGGGGTGTCCTTCGCGCGGACGACGCCTTTGCCGAGAATGATTTCTGCAAACTGTTCAAACTCGGCCACCGCCCGAAGATCGGTGTCCGGCGCAGGGATGATTTCAAGCAGCTTCATGTAACGGGGCGGATTGAAGAAATGCGTACCGAACCAGTGTTTCCGGAAGTCTTCGCTGCGGTCATTAGCGAGGGCCGTCACGGACAGGCCGGACGTATTCGTCGTGATCAATGTTCCCGGCCTTCTAGCTGCATCGACCTTCTCCAGAAGGTTCCTCTTGATCTGGGGGTCTTCGACAATAGCCTCGACGATCCAATCGGCTTCTTTTATGCGCACCAGATCATTCTCGAAAGTGCCGATGTCGATTTGGCGAATGTTCTCCGGGACGAATAGGGCAGCAGGTGAACTCTTCTCGAGACCTTTTAATGCCGCCTGCACGAGTTCTTTCGAGATGTCTAACAGGATCACCCGCAAGCCTGCATTTGCCGCATGTGCAGCGATCTGTGCTCCCATGGTGCCGGCGCCAAGGACTGCGACGTTACGAATCATGGCCATCCATGGAATCTGAATACCGCGAATGCACCGCACAAGCAAGCCGGCAACACATCCTTTCTTGGTACGGCGAGACGGCTCCAGCAGGTGAGGCCGTCTCGAAAAACTATGACCGGTAATTGGTTATTCCAGGCCCCGTAATTTTCCTGCCGCTGAACTTTTGAGTAAGTTTCTTCAATTGCATGGGGGTGAGGTGGTCCAGACCTAAATGGAGGTGGTCTATCAGATGAAAGTTAGATTATTCATTTGCATTGTTCTGTTCAGTTTTGCGTTCCTGCCGCAATCGCTGTTTGCGCAAACAGCGCCTTGCAATCCTCAGCCTTGTCCAACGCCGAGTCCAGCGCCGAGCCCACTGGGTGGGACCCAATTTGAAATCAGTCCGTATGGCGGTTATGTCTGGTCCGGAGGAAATAGCGGAGTTGGCTCGTTGAAAAACAATCAAATACTTGGCGTACGAGGTGGAGGGTATGTCACTCATGCCTTCGAGATTGGCGGAAACTGGTCCTGGAACAATCACTTCCAAGCCGAGAGAGACAATACTAACGCGGCTTTAGCGGGAGCCCTGGGATTCCCTCAGGCGGCAGTCCGGTCGAATTTATGGGAAGTGGAATTCACATACAACTTCGGAAGGCGCAGCCTGTTCGGTTCTACTGCTGTCAGGCCATATCTAGTGGCAGGCGGCGGCGGAATAACGACAAACATGAAGAACGGTGATGTCTTTGTGCTGAACAATCGGTTCATCGACGTACCAGGCGTCAGCCCGGTCACACTGGTAAACGCCAACAATAACGGCACTCTGCAAAGCTTCGTGCCAGGAGCCAACTTAACAAACGGCGTCGCTATTTTCGGCAATCCAACCGGCAGCACCGTAGCTGTTGCCAACACCGTGGTACGGGATCATGTCACTTTCTTCACGTTCAGCTACGGCGGTGGTCTCAAAACGCAGAGGGTTTGGGGCCCATTGGGTTTCTTCGGCGACGTCCGTGGACGTACAATCCCGAATTACTTTAATGGACGTGGGACCAACTTGTTCGAACTGACCGCTGGCCTCAATTTCGCCTGGGGTGAGCGTTAAAGATCCGATTTGTAAGAGTGTATCCTCCGTCTTTTTGTGCACTTGTGTTCCGCTGCAGTTGATTTCATATGCGGAAACCGCATATGAACCGCCCCTTTTGGCTGTTAAGTTCTGTTAGGTTCTCGAAAGCCCGTTGACTGCCTTTCTGGTCCATTCCTGGTCGCGCCCAAAGGGGGGCCAGCCACGACTAAAGCCGGGGAGAGGTCACCACCTCCAGGTCGCAGACCTCTCCTTTCGGCGCGTCGGCCCCGGGCCGCTTATGGAATGTTCGTTCCCAGAAGGTGAGAAGCTGACTGAGAAGGACCCGGAACTTCACCAACGTCGATGCGTCAGGTGGCGAGCCTTCGCGTCTTCTTTGAACGCCTCAATTGCATTCTTGATTGCTTTGTCGGGTAGTGGCTCCGCAAAAGAAAGAGCCCTCAGAAACCACTAATTCTGAAGGCTTCATTTGGAGTGCCGAAGGCGGGACTCGAACCCGCACGCCTCGCGGCGCCACCCCCTCAAGATGGTGTGTCTGCCAATTCCACCACTTCGGCGAGGTCTAGCTTTTCCTCGAGCTTACTTCTTTTCCGGCGTCGTCGGTGCCGGCGTGCCTTGTTGCTGCTGGCCCTGCGCGGGTTGTTGCTGCTGTTGCTGGGCCGGTTGCTTAGCGCCTTCGCGAATCACAGACGAGCCACCGGGTCGCGAAATCAGGATCGTGAGCGCAAGCGACGTAATCATAAAAATGATTGCCGCGGCTGTTGTGGCTTTGCTGAGCACCGTACCGGCGCCGCGCGCACCGAACGCGGTCTGGGTGCCGCCGCCTCCGAAGGCGCCGGCCCAATCCGCTCCTTTACCCTGCTGCAGGAGCACGACGAGAATCAGAAAGATGCAAACGATAATGTGAAAGATCGTCAATAAAGTGATCATAATTCTTTAAGGCTGCGCCCTCTCTTGAGGCTGCGCGCTATCGCGCCAGCGTTCGCGTCCGCTCACGGATACTTGATGATGGCCGCAAACGCCGCCGGATCTAAACTTGCGCCTCCGACGAGCGCGCCATCGATGTCCTCTTCTTTCATCAAAGCCGCAATGTTATCCGGCTTCACGCTTCCGCCATACAGAATGCGAAGCGCGTCAGCTGCAGCTTCGTTATAAATTTCTGCGAAAGTTTTGCGGATTGCGGCGTGCATTTCGGCAGCGATTACCGGGGTTGCCGTACGCCCAGTGCCGATGGCCCATACAGGCTCGTAAGCGACAATAATATGGGAAAGGTCGGACGGGGTCAACCGCCCCAGGCCGTCGCGGACCTGCCGGCGCACCACATCCAGCGCTTGCCCGGAATCGCGTTCCGACAGCGTTTCACCGACGCAAACAATGGATTTCAAACCTCCCGCCACGGCTGCGCGCGTCTTCTTTTCAACTGTTTCATCCGTCTCGCAGAAATATTGCCGTCGTTCGGAGTGCCCGATGATGGTGTACGTGCAACCCACGTCGACCAGCATTTTGACCGATACTTCTCCGGTGAAGGCGCCTTGCTCTTCCCAGTGAACATTCTGCGCCCCGACGGCAACGCGAGTCCCCTCCGTCTCCTCGACTGCCGTAGTGAGGGCTGTGTAGGGAGGCGCTACCACGATGTCGCAATGCTCAATGTCTTGGATTTGCGGAATCAAAGCATCAAAGAACGCGCTGGTCTCCGAACGCGTCTTGAACATCTTCCAGTTGCCCGCAATCACCGGCTTTCTCATTAAAGCTTGTCCGTGAGCGCTTCCACGCCCGGCAGTTTTTGACCGGCCAAGAACTCGAGAGAGGCGCCGCCACCCGTCGAAACGTGTGAGATCTTAGGTTCGAGCCCGGACTGAGCTATAGCAGCTGCAGAATCTCCGCCGCCAACGATCGAAAATGCATTTGCTTCAGCGACAGCGCGTGCCACATGAAATGTGCCCTGCGCGAATTTAAAATTCTCGAAAACCCCCATTGGGCCATTCCATACGATCGTCTTTGCTTGCCGAATTATTTCCGAATAGCGCCGCACCGTCTCCGGACCGATGTCGAGGCCCATTCGGTCAGGCGGCGTATTCTCCACCGAAACCACCTGCGCATCCGCACTATTCACGCCCTCTGCAACGACGTGATCGACAGGCAGCTCAATGCCAACCCTTTTTTGCGAAGCTTTCGTCATCAATTTCTTGGCGATGTCAATCTTATCGACTTCAACGAGCGACTTCCCAGTCTCGAGCCCCTTCGCTCGAAGAAAGGTATAAGCCATCGCCCCACCAATTAACACGGTGTTCGCAATATTGATGAAATTCTCGATCAACTCGATCTTGTCGGAGATCTTCGCCCCTCCAACGATCGCAACATATGGCTTCTCGGCTTTCGTTAGTGCGCGATTGAGCGCTTCGATCTCCTTCTGCATCAAGAACCCCGCAGCAGCCTGTTTCACATACGAAACAATGCCGGCGGTTGACGCGTGCGCACGATGCGCTGCGCCGAAAGCGTCATTGATGTATACGTCGCAAAGCGTCGCAAGTTGCTTGGCGAAGCTAGGGTCGTTTTTTTCCTCTTCGGCATGGAATCGGAGGTTCTCGAGCAGGAGCACTTCTCCATCCTTGAGGCTCGAAACCATTCGCTCGACTTCCGCACCTACGCAATCCGATACAAACTGTACGGGCTTCCCGAGCAATTCGCTTAAACGGTCGGCTACAGGTTTCAGGCTGTACTTCGGCTCCGGCTTACCTTTGGGACGGCCGAGGTGCGATGCAAGAATGAGCCGTCCGCCGTGTTGCAAAACATATCGGATAGAAGGGAGCGCGGCTTCGATACGAGTATCGTCAGTGACCTTTTCGTCGCTAAGCGGAACATTGAAATCGACGCGCATAAACACGCGCTTGCCGGATAGATCCAGGTCGGAAATGGAGAGTTTGTTCACTATGACTAACCAAGTTTAACCGGGATATCACCACAAAGACACAGAGACACAAAGGTCGGGCGGCCTTGTGGTGACATCCGTCTACCGCATAACGAGCTTGATCAGGTCGCGGAGCCGCATGCTAAAGCCCCATTCGTTGTCGTACCACGAGAAGACTTTCAACATCCTGTCCCCGATCGTTTTTGTCAGCGGGCCGTCGACTATGGACGAATGCGGGTTGTGGAGAAAATCGGCCGAAACGAGTTCCTCATCGGTGTACTGCATAATCCCCTTCAAAGGGCCTTGTGCAGCGGCCTTCAGAGCGGCGTTAGCGGATGCCGTGGTGACTGGTTTTTCCGTACGCACTGTGAGGTCGACCAGTGAAACGTCTGGAGTCGGAACGCGGATCGCGATGCCGTCGAGTTTGCCTTTCAGTTCCGGCAATACCAGTCCGATCGCTTTCGCGGCCCCGGTTGATGTCGGAATCATCGACAAGGCGGCCGCACGGGCGCGCCGCATGTCGGAATGAGGAAGATCGAGAAGGCGTTGGTCGTTCGTGTAGGAGTGAACGGTGGTCATCAAACCGCTTTCGATCCCGAAACTCTCATGCACGACCTTTGCAAGAGGAGCAAGGCAATTGGTGGTGCACGATGCATTCGAAATGATGTTGTGCTTCGCCCGATCGTAAGTTTTGTCGTTCACTCCAAGGCATATCGTGATGTCCTCACCTTTCGCAGGCGCCGAGATGATGACTTTCTTCACTGGACCTCGCAGATGTTTCCGCGCGTCCTCCGCATTCGTGAACAGACCGGTCGATTCGACCACGAGATCAACACCAAAAGAGGGCCAATCAATCTTTCCGGGATCCCTTTCTTTGAAGACTTTAATGGTCTGGCCGTCAACGATGATGCTCTCTTCGGCCGGCTTAACATCGGATTTCAGGTTGCCCAATACCGAGTCGTACTTCAAAAGGTGGGCAAGAGTTTTGGGATCAGTAACGTCGTTCACAGCCACAATTTCAAGATCTTTGTCGCCAATCGCTGTCCGGTAAAGATTGCGCCCGATGCGTCCAAACCCGTTGATTCCTACTTTTATCGCCATTAATGCTCCTCTCTATAATTGAAAAAGTATACTCTGCAGCAGGCATGTATTTCATTTACACGTTCCTGCTCACGCTGGGCCTGGTTCTCGGATCGCCGTACTATCTCGTTCGGTTTCGAAAGTATCTACCCACCCTGGCAGAGCGTTTCGGCTTCCTGAAACTCCCTCACTTGCGACGCGCCATTTGGGTTCACGCGGTTTCAGTCGGCGAAGTGAAAGCGGTCGAAAACCTCGTGAAGAGGCTCCGCCGGCAGTTTCCCGGCAAACCGCTAGTCGTCTCGACATCCACCCCGACGGGACAAGAACTCGCGCGGAAGTGGCACGATGACGTGGACTACACATTCTATTTCCCGCTCGATCTGCCATGGTGCGTTCGCCGCGCCCTGGAACGCGTCGACCCGGAGATGGTGATTGTCGCTGAAACGGAGATTTGGCCAAACTTCCTCCGCGCATGTCGAGCACGGAAGACTCGGGTTGTACTGATCAATGGAAGGATTTCGGACAGATCGTTTTCTAGATACCGGCTGGCGCGACGCTGGCTGCGACGGGTTTTTGAGGATTACACGATCATTGGAATGCAGTCGGAGATGGACCGGCAGCGGATCGAGGCGATTGGGTCAGATCCAAGAAGAGTCA
>Ga0126377_10002945_pt1 | contig 11917 bp, 9 predicted proteins | sample PanSoiMetPlot_22_FD_92647 | JGI IMG/M metagenome (GOLD analysis project Ga0126377, IMG submission 92647) | Tropical forest soil microbial communities from Panama - MetaG Plot_22 | ecosystem: Environmental > Terrestrial > Soil > Tropical forest > Bulk soil | place: Panama | collected 2016-02-17
AGCTCGAACGCGATGTTCTTTCGGATGGCTCCATCTACCAGCATCCAACGCTGGCCGACCTGGCGTCGCACATCGGTGATCTGCTTACGGGCCGCCCCGTTGTCGCCGCGGCGAATTCCAGTCTCGTAACGCTGAAGCAGGGAAGCCGGCGTGATCTTCCGCCCCTGTTTGTCATCGCATCGGCCGGTGGAACGCTAGGCGCCTATGCGAAGCTGGTGCAGGCGCTGCAGACACCTCGCGATGTTGTCGGCGTTCGCGATCCGTTCCTGTGGGGAGAGCGCGACGCGACGCGGGGCTTCAACGCCTGGGTCGGTGGCTATCGCGATGCCATGCTCGAGCGACAGCCTGTCGGACCCTACCATCTCGTTGCGTATTCGTCGGCCGGCGCGTTCGGCTACGAACTGGCCCGCCAGCTGCGCGTGCTCGGGCATCGCGTCAACGTCCTTGCCTTGATCGATCCACTCGCGCTCGATCGACGGACGAAAGCACGCTTCGGATACTGGGCGCTGGAAGCGAGGTTCGGACGTCCGGAATTTGCGCGCGTCGTGCGCTTGGCGGGCGTGGTGCGCCGGCTGCTGCCCCGGTGGCTCGTCGATCGGGCGGATGATGCAGCCGATGTGGCGATCTCTGCCGATGACTTCCAGCAGCTCCGAGAATGGGCGCGGACCGATTGTGCCCACATCACTCGAGTGGCGGCATTGCTCGAGCTCAACACCGGCTTGCCGTTCCGGCTCCATCCGTCGGAGGCACGTGCCAGCGGACATGGATGTCTCGAGGCGTTCCTCGAGAAGGTTCGAACCGTCGCGCCGGAGACGGATTTAGAGATGATGGAACGGCTGCTGGTGCAGTATGAGCTCCAGGTCCGCACGCAACATCGGTATCAGTTGCGACCATACGACGGTGGTGTGCACTTGTTCGAGCCCGAAGGACCATTTCGTGGTCTCGAGGCGGCACAGCTCGCGCCGTACGTCTCCCGGCTGGATGCCCGAGGGTTCCCGGTTGGCGAGCGCGGCGCGAGTTCTGTGTTGGACGATGCCTTCCCGGACCGAATTCGAACGCACTACCTGTGCATGAGAGACGATGTATTCGTCGATCATATCGCACGCGCCCTGGAGGAACTTCTCGGGGACAAGTAAGTGGATGCGCCCGCCGGGTGCTGGCCGGATGACGAACAATAAACGCGATGGCTAGCGGCGCAGTGATCCTGATCGTAGGATGTCTTCAGTTGCCCCAACTTGTCTCAGCACTCGCCGCTGCTGGAGTGGCCACGCCAATCTGAAATAGCGCAGAGGCGGGCCACCGAGAAATCATGCAGAGATCGCGACCGATCATCGTGGACAGATCTCATGAGTAAATCGGGCGAGGAAGTGTTGGAAATCCTGCGTCAGAACGTCGGGTTCGAAGATCCCGAGCCGTGGGTGGATTACGCGCTTCGACATTCGTTCAAGAGAAGCCATGCGACGCCCATACCCATCTGTCCCGATTGCGGACACCCCCCAGTCGGACACCTTGGACAATACATCTATTACAGTACTCTAATTCGGCTTCTGACATGCGGTTCGTGCCATTTGATTTGGGCGGATGTGCACCTCGATCCTTCCACCGTCAGAACGCACTTCGAGACCGCCTACAAGGATCGCGACTACTTTCGACAACGGCGCTCATCGATCTTTCGGCAGCTCATCCGCGAACTCGATCGGCTCGCGCCTCATGGCGGGTCGGTCTTGGACATCGGAGGCGCGCAGGGCGACGTGATGCAACTGCTCAAAATCGAGCGCCCCGACTTAACGACCGTCGTTCATGATCTGTCTGAGAGCGCGGTCCAGTTTGCCAGGGAGCAATTCGGCTTGCCGACAATTCTCGGCGACATCAGCGTGTTGCAGAATCACGACACGCGATACGATGCTGTCGTCCTGAGTGATGTTCTTTACTACGAGCCTCGTATTGCCGATGTCTGGCGCGTTCTGAGTCGGGTTGTCGCGCCCGGTGGTGCGGTGCTGGTGCGGGTCCCGAACAAGCTCGCTGCGATCCGCGCGCATCAGGTTCTCTACCGATTGATGCGATCCATCCGGCGCCGCAACTTGCAAGACAGCATCAAGTACTTCAATCCAGAGCATATCTATATTCTGAGCCGGCAGTACCTGACTGCGCGGCTGCTCCGGACGGGGTTTCGCGACGTCCGGGTACTGCCGTCTCCACCTCTTGCACCGCAAGCGTCAGTAGCGCATCAGGCCATCACCGCAATCTTGGCTCGGGCATCGGACACGATTAGCGTACTCTCAAGAGGCACGCTCGTGCTGAGTCCCAGCATGCTGGTGATCGGCAGCGGCTATGGTGGCGTGAGAAATCCATGACAGTACCGCGGCGACGCTGGGCTCGCCGCTAGCTCGGGATCGGTCAACGTCATAGAACGTCATGGGATGCGAGGCGCGCTCGCGCGCCTCACGCTCGCGCGTCAACGTGTCGGCGGCGTTGGCGACGCCTGACGGCACGATGACCAAAGCGAGGTCGCATGACGACCTCGCTACGGCTCTCACTCCATCACCGATCGGGAGGAGGAGCGGCTAGAAAATCGTGTAGATGAACGGGGCGAGTGCCGAGCCCTGCGCGAAGGCGATCAGCAGGCCGACGGCGAGCATCGTGACTACAAGCGGCATCAACCACCACTTTTTGCGCACGCGCATGAACGCCCACAGTTCACCCATCAGTGTCGACTTGGCCATGACTGTCAGATCCTATGAGGATTGAGTGTAAAGCTATCTGTTAGAACTGCCGTTCGAGGTCGCCGCGACGCTCGCCAGACGCGCGGGTGAACCATATCGTGTCACCCACGGATTTCAGCTTGTTGCGTCCCGCTGCGCGCATCAGCCCACCAACTGGGCTGATGATGACGAAGTAAATGATCCCCATGAAGATCGGCGTCGTCACTTTGCTGAGCAGCGCCGCCATGCCCATCCAGCCTGCGTAGACCTTCGAAAGCACAGCGGGAACCGCGAGGCCGGTGAGGAGCAGCGATGCACCGAGCGTCCCGAAGATGCCGGGCACGATCGTGGGTTTGTGTCGAAGGAAAGCGATCAGAGCGATTACTGCGAAAGCACCGCCGACGAGCAATCCGAACTGGCGAAGTTCCTTCGTGGTCGCCGGTCGCTTGGGGTCGAGATGACTCATCCGTTGATTCTAGACGTAAGAGTTGGATCGTTGAGGTATCGCTGTTAGTCGAGCTGGAATTCCTTCTGCCACGCCTGGGCATTCTCGGTCCACTCGCCTTGGCCGGTCTTGCTGAGCAGATACGGGCCGAGGACGAGATAGTCGATCTGCGTGCGCATGAAGCAGCGATACGCGTCCTCCGGAGTGCAGACGATGGGCTCTCCGCGGACGTTAAAGGAAGTGTTGATGACGACCGGACATCCGGTGAGCGATTCGAACGCCTTGATTAAAGCGTAGTAGTCCGGGTTGGTGTCCTCGGTTACCGTCTGGACGCGCGCCGAGTAATCGATGTGCGTCACTGCGGGAATGTCGGACCGCGGCACGTTGAGCTTGGCGATACCCCAGAGCTGCTCGTTCTGCTCCCGGGTCATCGGGATCTGCCGCTCTTTTTTCACCGGCCCTACCAGGAGCATGTACGGCGAATCGCAATCCATCTCGAACCAATCACTGACGCGCTCACGAAGCACGCTGGGCGCAAATGGCCGGAACCCTTCGCGGAACTTGATCTTGATGTTCATGTCCGCCTGCATCCGCGGATTCCGGGGATCGCCGAGGATGCTGCGCGAGCCAAGCGCGCGAGGGCCGAACTCCATACGCCCGTTGAACCAGCCCACGATCGCGCCCTGCGAAAGAATCTCGGCGACGCGGAAGGGCATCGTGCCCGCCTCGACTTTCTCGAAGGGAGCGCCCGTCTTTTCCAAGAACCGCTCGATCTCTTGTTCGGTGAACTCGGGTCCGAGATAAGCACCCTTCATTGCATCACGTGCCTTGCCGTCCTTGCCGACGGCCACCTTGCGCGGCTGCTTGAAGTGCCGATGCCAGATGAGCTGCGCCACACCGAGCGCGCCGCCGGCATCTCCGGCTGCCGGCTGAATCCAGATCTGCTCGAACGGACCCTCGCGAAGCAGGCGTCCGTTGCCGACGCAGTTGAGAGCCACGCCGCCCGCCATGCACAGGGCCTTGGCGCCAGTCTCTTTCTTTGCGGTGCGCGCCATGCGCAGCATGATCTCTTCACACACTACCTGAACGCTGCGGGCGAGATCCATCTCCTTTTGAGTGAGATCGGTCTCGGGCACTCGCGGAGGTCCGCCGAACAGTTCGTTGAAGGCCTCGTTGGTCATCGTGAGGCCCGCGAGGTAGTTGAAGTACTTCTGGTTCAGCGTGAACGAGCCATCCTCGCGGAGATCGACCACGTGCTTGTAGATGAGGTCGACGTACTTCGGCTCACCATATGGGGCCAATCCCATGACCTTGTACTCACCAGAGTTCACCTTGAACCCGGTGTAGTACGTGAACGCCGAGTACAGCAGGCCGAGGGAATCCGGCCAATGGAGTTCTTTGATAATCTCGAGATCCGCGCCGCGCCCAATGCCGATCGATGCGGTCGCCCATTCGCCGACGCCGTCCATCGTGAGAACGGCTGCTTCTTCAAACGGAGAGGGGAAAAACGCGCTCGCCGCGTGGCTTTCGTGATGCTCGGCATACAGGAGGTCGCCCTGCCACGGACCTGGGTCTGACGATCCCGCGTCTCCAAGCAGGCCGAGCGCGGCACGCAGTTCACGGTCCGTGAAGAGCTTCTCCTTCACCCAGAGCGGACCAGCCTTGAGGAAGCTCTTGAAACCGCGAGGCGCGACGCCGAGGTACGTCTCGAGAATGCGTTCAAACTTGAGAAGCGGCTTGTCGTAAAACCCCACCGCAGTAACATCGCCGATGCCGACACCGGCCTCGCGAAGACAATACGAAGCGGCTTCATGCGGGAAGGCAGCGTCGCCTTTTTTTCTCGTGAAGCGTTCCTCTGACGCGGCAGCAACGACCTCTCCGTCGCGCAGAAGGCAAGCAGCGCTATCGTGATAGTAGGCCGAGATGCCGAGGATGACGTTCGATTTCGGAGACATCCGATTGGTTTGAGAGGTACCAGGTAGGTAGCCGGTCGCGGACTCCACCGGCTGTGGCGGACCGGCACTGCAAGGGCGGGACCCGACACGGTTGGCGCTCGCCAGGTCGGTCTGCAGAGCCAAGTTCGTTGATTGCAACGATCTCAGGTCTATGACGCGGGTCCGCAGCTTCAGACGATCTGGCATTCATGTGGTAACGGTGCAACGAGTGTCTCACTCGCGCTACACGGATGCCATGGCGTGCTCGCCACAGCAGTCGCAGACCGGCTTGTATTCTCGCTTCTGATACCTTAGCCTGCCGGTCGCGGTGGTGAAAGCCCTCGCCTTCAGGCGAGGAAAGTTCAGCGAAGTCGCTCGCAACGATGAGCTGGCAGTAGGGGTTAAGTGGCGAAGAGACTCGGAACCACGGCCAGCGGCCTTCCTGTCGGTCGTCACCTTCCGACGTCAAAAAAAACCTCGGCTTTCAGGTCGAGGGTGGGGAATTAGCGAGAGTCGCTCATGAATTATCGCGTGAAGGTCTCAGACGCCGGCAGAATCGGCTTGAGCGACGCGCATCGCATGCCTTCGGCAATCCTTTCGTGATCGAAGCACAGTCGCGCATGCGGTTCGCCTTGCCGATCGTGCGTGTGCATGAGGCTGCTCCAATCGTGCTCACCGCGGCCGCCTTTGCGGTGCTGTCTTATTATCCGCTCACCACCCTTGTGCGTGACTGGTGGCAGTCCTCGGAAGCCGGCCACGGATTCTTGCTCACTCCCGTCGCGTTGTGGCTGGCTTGGAAGGCCGGTCGCAGTCAGGCAGCGCGCGCCCAGCCAGCGTTCGGCGTTGCCATACTCGTCGGGGCAGTGCTGTTGCGGTACGCGTCCGGTGTAGCCACCGAATTCTTCACCCTGCGCGTGTCCATTCTGGCTGCTCTCGTCGGCCTCACGGTCTTCCATGCCGGCGTGCGACAGGTGATGCACTGGTGGCTTCCGTTCGTGCTGGTTTTCCTGTCGATACCGTTGCCGGAGTTGGTAACCCAGTCGCTCGCGCTGCCGCTCCAGATCAGGGCATCGCAGATGGGAGTCGCGCTATTAGAGCTTCGGCACATTCCCGTGCGGCTCAGTGGAAACGTCATTCAGCTCCCCGGACATGAGCTGTTCGTGGCCGAGGTGTGCAGCGGACTGCGCTCCATTACCGCTCTCCTCGCCACCACTGTCCTGTGCGTCACCTTGTTTCTCCACACATTTGTGGGGCGCGCCCTGTTGCTGCTGATCGCGATTCCGGTTGCCATGGTTGTGAATGCGCTGCGAGTATTTCTCACGGGCTTTCTCGTAGTCTTCGTGGGTCCCCCCTCCGGCACGGGGTTTATGCATATGACCAAAGGGTGGCCGCTGTTTCTCGTGTCACTCGTCGCGCTTGGAGCTTTTACCGCACTCGCCGTTATCGCGGAGCGGCGGTTGCGAGGAGCAGCGTCCCGTGCGTAGCGCCCGCGCGTATCTTCCCCCGGCCATACTGATCCTAGGCTGTCTGTTACTCTGGCGCGCTCACTCGCCGACAACAATGCCGCTCGCGGCGCCACTCGACAGCGTCATGCCGGAGTTCAGCGGCTTAACAACGGTGCAGCAAGTGGTCGGCGAGCAGGAGCGACGACTCGCAGGCATGACGGATTACGTGGCACGCGCCTACCGGAGCGATACAGCCGTGGTGTTCACCACCCTCGTTTCGTATTACGAGAAACAGGTGCAGGGGACCACGATTCACTCGCCGCGAAACTGTCTTCCCGGCTCAGGGTGGGAGATTATCAAACCAGGTCGGCGTCAGCTTGTGGTTGATGGTTCCCCCCACGTGGTGAACAGCTATCTGCTAAAGAACGGATCGAGCGTGGCTCTGACCTACTATTGGTATCAGGGGCGCGGGCGAGTCGTCGCAAGCGAGTACGCGGTAAAGTGGAATCTTCTGCGGGACGCCGCCCTCTCTCGTCGAACGGAAGGGGCCCTGGTACGTGTCATGGTGCCGGTCCGAACGGCGAGCGCCAGCTCGGACGACCAATACCTGAAGGCACAAGGAATCGGGGATCAGGTCGCTGCCAGACTCATTCGAGACGTGAACCGGATCTTGCCCCCCATGCAATCCGGCGGTCGCCACGAAGTAAAGTCCATGGCGCGACAGGACGGTTCATCCGGACCATGAGGGGCCGGGCATACCGCTTTCTCCGGCACCTTCCTGATCGGGTTCTTCACGCCCGGCGCCGGGCCGCCGCAACGGCGCTCCTTCGGAGAAGCGATGTAACGTCAATTCTTTTCATTTGTCACGGGAACGTGTGCCGCAGCCCGTACGCGGCTGCGGCATTCGCGCGCGCCTTGGATAGGCAGGCCGGTTCCGTCCAGGTTGCGTCCGCCGGATTCATCGGACCTGGGCGTACTCCGCCTGAAACTGCTCTTGGCGCAGCCGAGCGCCGCGGTCTTGATTTGTCGAACCATCGCTCGCGACTTGTGACTCGGGAGATCGTTCGCGCCGCAAGTGTCGTCGTCGTGATGGCCGCTGACCAGGCTGCGGGCATCCGGGCGCGATATGGGAGGGGCGTACGCGTGCTGCTGCTCGGTGATCTCGACCCTCTCCCCATCGCAACGCGAACAGTCACGGATCCCTGGGGTCGCAGCCCCGACGTGTTCGACCGAGTCTTCGATCGCATCGATAGATGCGTTGGTGAGCTCGTGCGCCTCGTTACATCAGGAGCGAAAGCAACGACGGGATCTGCTTCCAAATGAGAGCAGATCCCGGCGTGACTACGACGTCAGAGCATCTTCAGGGCGACGCTTTTGCCAACGCCTCAACGGCCCGCTCCGCGGCGCATCCGTCCCACCCTTCCGGGGACTTCGCGCCCACCCCGACACGGCCTTGAGCGAGTGCGGCGACGTACGTGTTCCGGATCCCTTCCGCCGTCAGCGGCCACGGCGCCAGTCGATTCGTACCCTCCGTGAGGGTCACGGGCCGCTCCGTTTGCTCGCGCAGCGTCACGCAGGGAACCCCAAGAGCGGTGGTCTCCTCCTGGACGCCTCCTGAATCGGTGACAACAACCGCGGCCGCGTCGACGAGCGACAGCATTTCCATATAGCCAAGCGGTTCGGTGATGCAAAGCGGCTGGAGAAGTTTGCCCAACCCGAACCCTTCAACCTGCTTCGCCGTGCGAGGATGAAGCGTCAGAACCACGGGTCGATCCTGGGCAATCGCCCCGAGTCCACGCAAGCAAACCTCGAGTGCCGCCGGATCATCGACGTTCGACGGACGATGCAGCGTCGCCACGACAAACTCACCGGTCGCGAGCCCCATCTGCGCCGCTATGGCACGTTCCCGAGCAGCTGGGAGTCGATCGAGCAGCGTGTCGATCATCACGTTGCCGACGAACGCGATCCGGTCGCGCTCGATTCCCTCGCGTTCGAGATTCGGCAGCGCATCCCAGCTCGGAATGAGCAAAAGATCGGAACAGCGGTCGGTGAGGACGCGATTCACCTCCTCGGGCATGCGCCAATCGCTGCTCCGGAGGCCGGCCTCGAGATGCGCCAGACGGGTGCCTGTCCTCTCTTTCAGCTTGACGGCTACGAGCGCGCAGGCGATGGTCGAGTTCACATCGCCGGGAACGAGCACCCAGTCGGGCTTCGTCGCCAGGAGGACGGGCTCGAACGCTTCCATGATTCGCGCAGTCTGCACCGCATGGCTCGCCGACCCGACGCCCAGGTGGTGCTCCGGGGCGCGGATGTCGAGATCGCGAAAGAACGAGTCCGACATCTTGTCATCGTAGTGCTGCCCGGTGTGGACGAGCACACTCCGATGACCCGCACGATCGAGTGCCTTTTGCACTGGCGCGATCTTCATGAAGTTCGGTCGCGCTCCCGCGACCAGCATGACCGTCTTCGATCTACGTGCTTGAGACACTCATCACTCCGTAAGGTGTTCAGGACTATTCCGAGACGACCTGGCTGCCTCGGGGCAACCGTTTGCACGTACCATATCGGTTCGCGCGCTGAGACGAACGAACCAGCTTCATCGTCTCCATCACCGAGCGCTCGCCGGCCCTAAATTTCAATTCCATGAAACAAGATCCAATCGCGGTCATCGGCGGCGGCCTCATCGGGCTCGCGACCGCGCGCGCGTTGCTCAGACGTCATCCCTCGCGCTCGGTCGTTGTGCTCGAGAAAGAAACCGCGCTCGGGCAGCATCAGAGCACCCACAATTCGGGGGTACTCCACGCTGGCCTTTACTACAAGCCCGGTTCGTTCAAAGCCAAGTTTGCGGTCGAAGGCATCCGGGCAATGACCGCCTACTGCCGCGAGAACGGCATCACACACGAGATCTGCGGAAAACTAGTCGTCGCCGCGGACGAGACCGAGGTACCTCGGCTCAAGACGTTGTTCGAGCGCGGTACAGCGAATGGTCTCTCCGGACTTCGCTGGGTCACGCAGGCGGAGGCGGCGGAGCTCGAGCCGAATGTTCGCTGCGTTGCTGCCGTCCACGTACCTGAAGAGGGCATCGCGGACTATGGTCACGTCGTGCGAACGCTCTCGGCGGAAATCGAACGCCTGGGCGGCACCGTGCGCACGAGCGCCGGCGTCTCGCGAATTTCTCGCGATGGAGTAGGGTGGCGACTCGAGACGGCCGCCGGTGACGTACACGCGGCCGCAATGATCAATTGTGCGGGTCTGTACTCTGATCGAGTCGCACGAATGGCCGGAGAAACGCCGCCGTGCCGCATCATCCCGTTTCGCGGCGAGTACTTCTTCATCAAGCCTGACCGGCGTTCGCTCGTGAAGAATCTCGTCTATCCCGTGCCAGATCCACAGTTTCCGTTCCTCGGCGTGCATTTCACGCGCACCGTTCACGGAGACGTTGAGGCCGGGCCGAACGCCGTGCTCGCGTTCAGCCGCGAGGGGTATCGGCATCGCGACATCTCGCTCCGCGACTTCGGTGAATCGATCGCATATTCGGGCCTTCGCCGCTTCATTCGGAAGTATCCGCGTCAGACGCTCTCCGAGCTGCGGCGGTCGCTCAGTGCGAGAGTGTTCTGTGCGTCGCTTCAGCGCCTGGTCCCGAACGTCGAGCGAAGCGACCTGACGCCGGGCATTCGTGGCGTCCGCGCGCAGGCCGTCCGTCCTGACGGTTCGTTCGTCGACGACTTTCTCGTTGTCGAGGCAAAGAACGCCGTGCACCTATTGAACGCGCCGAGCCCCGGCGCGACGGCGTCGCTTGTGATCGGCGATTATGTGGCGTCCCGTCTGACGATGTAGTCACGGTCGTCATCCCGAGCAACAAGCGAGAGACCTTGGCCGGCGCAGTTGCGCGTTGGACCGAGATCCCTCGCTCATGTGCTCGGGATGACAGGCACGGTCACCACGCCATCGACAGCTTGCGGGCAAAGAACGCCTCCGCGTACCCACTTGGCGCGCGACACTCCATGCCGCGAAGGCGCGCCAATCCACGAAACGTCTCCTCGTCGAACCAATCCTTGCTTCGCTGCGTGGCAAAGGCCTTCATGAGGAGACGTACCTTCTCGCCAGTGCTTTCAGTCGATAGCGGAACGAAAAAGTTCGGAATCCCCATGTCACCATCCCACTTCGGAATCTCGTATTCGAGAATCGTCGCTCGCCGAAATGTGTTCCATGCGAGATCGGACAGCGCTCGGTGATCCTGATGCCGGTCCTCGCGCCGGTGGGTGAAGACGACGTCGGGCTGAAACGCTCGCGCAATCGCCTCGAACGTTTCCTTGATCTCCGCCAGCTGAACCGGGAAGAACCCGTCGCGGAACTCGTGCAGCTGTACTGCGGTCTCCGCGCGCTCACCGATGAACAAGCACGCGGCGTCCCGTGCTTCGCCGCCTCGCGCTCCGGGGGCGCTGAAGACTACCCACCGCAGATCGGTATCGGGTCGCGCTTTCAGCAGCTCCAACACGGTGCCGCCGCATCCGATCTCGATGTCGTCCGAATGCGCACCGAGCAGCAGGACCTTGAGTGGCCCCGCGTCAGCCTTTCGCGGCGAGAATAGCAGCGGGGAGCCGCTCACTTTTGAAGTTGACCGTCGCCGTCCGCCTGCCACACGTACCACGGCGGTTTGCCCGACGCATGTAGCTCGTCGAGCTTCGCCTTATCCTTCGCCGTGTCCATCGGCACCCAGAAACCGTCGTAGTTGTACGCGAGCAGCTTGTTCTGCTCCACGAGTCGGTTGAAGGGCTTCTCGACGAGCTCTTCGCCTTCCTGGATGTAGTCGAAGATCTCACGCCGAAAGGCGAAGAACCCGGCGTTGACGCGCAGGCCCGACTGAATGATGTCCTTGAAGCCCTCGAGGCGTCCGGCGCTGTCGAACGAGACGAAGTGGTAGCTCAAGTGCGGCTTCATCGCGACGAAGCAGCCGACGGCGCCGCTTTGTCGGAATGTCTCGACCTGCTGGGTCAGGTCGATATCCGACAAGCCGTCGCTGTAGTTGGCGAGAAAGATCTCTTCGTTTTCGACGTGCCGCTTCACGCGCAGCAACCGCTGACCGATGTTGCTGCTCAACCCCGTCTCGACGAACGTGATGCGCCAATCCTCGATGTCGCTCGTCAGCAGCTCGCGTTTGCGTCCGCCTTCCGACAACACAAAGTCGTTCGAGATCCCTTCCTCGTAGTTGAGGAAGTAATTCTTGATCATGTCGCCGCGATAGCCAAGGCAGAGGACGAAGTCGCGGTGCCCGTAGTGGGCGTAGTACTTCATTAGATGCCACAGAATCGGCCGATAGCCAAGCGGCAGCATCGGTTTCGGGACATTCTCGGCGTAGTCGCGCAGGCGCATGCCGAGTCCACCACAGAA
>Ga0126377_10002946_pt1 | contig 11917 bp, 6 predicted proteins | sample PanSoiMetPlot_22_FD_92647 | JGI IMG/M metagenome (GOLD analysis project Ga0126377, IMG submission 92647) | Tropical forest soil microbial communities from Panama - MetaG Plot_22 | ecosystem: Environmental > Terrestrial > Soil > Tropical forest > Bulk soil | place: Panama | collected 2016-02-17
CGAGAACGCGGAGAAGCTGCAGGCGGAAGCCGACCGGCAGCGCACGGAGATTCTCGCCAACGCCTACCGGGAAGCCGAAGGAATCCGCGGCGAGGGCGACGCACGGGCGGCCGATACCTACGCCAGTGCCTTTTCGCGCAACGCGGATTTCTACTCGTTCTACCGCAGCATGCAGGCCTATCGTGAAGCGATCGGCACGGACAGCGACATCCTGGTGATTTCGCCCAACAGCGACTTCTTCAAGTACCTGAACCATTCCGGCAAACGCTGACAGCGGTGCGGCGCAGCACATGAACTGGACCGATCTTGCGGCGGCGTTCGCGCTTTATCTGGTGCTGGAAGGTATCCTGCCGTTTCTCAATCCCCGGGCCATGAAACGCTTCATGCTGACCATGGCGAATTTTGCGGACCAGCAGCTGCGGATCTGGGGCCTGGTCAGCATGGTGGCTGGACTCGCGCTGCTGTATTTCGTGCGCGCCTGAGCTGCCGGCGGCTCGGACAATCAGCGGCGGCGATCCGGATATTTGACACCGCGGGCACAGGCGCCTGCGGTACACACTCAATCAGCGTGGTGGTATGAACAAGAATGTTGTCGTCATCGGCGCCCAGTGGGGCGACGAGGGCAAGGGCAAGATCGTTGACCTGCTCACCGATCGTGTGGCAGGCGTGGTGCGCTTCCAGGGCGGACACAATGCCGGTCATACGCTCGTCATCAATGGCCGCAAGACCATCCTGCGACTGATTCCCTCGGGCATCCTGCACGAGGGTGTGAAGTGCTTCATCGGCAACGGCGTCGTGCTGTCGCCAAAGGCGCTGTTCGAGGAAATGGGTGAACTGCAGCGGGCGGGCATCGATGTGCCGCAGCGCCTGCGGATTTCGGAAGCCTGTCCGCTGATCCTGCCGTATCACGTGGCGCTCGATCAGGCGCGGGAACTGGCGATGGGCGCGGCCAAGATCGGCACGACCGGGCGGGGCATCGGTCCCGCCTACGAAGACAAGGTGGCGCGGCGCGCCATCCGCGTCCAGGACCTGTACGCGCGCGAACGCTTCGCCGCCAAGCTCGGCGAGGTGCTCGACTATCACAACTTCGTGCTGCGCAGTTACTTCAAGGCGCAGACCGTCGATTTCCAGAAGACTCTTGACGAGGCGCTGCAGCTGGCGGATCAGCTCAAGCCCATGGTCGCGGATGTCTCGGCCGAAGTGAATGCAATGGTGCGCGCCGGCAAGCGGCTGTTGTTCGAAGGTGCGCAGGCCGCGCTGCTCGACATCGATCACGGTACGTATCCGTTCGTCACCTCCAGCAATTGCGTCGCCGGGCAGGCCTCGGCGGGCGTCGGTATTGGCCCGCAGCAACTCCACTACGTGCTCGGTGTTGCCAAGGCCTACGCGACGCGTGTCGGCAGCGGTCCTTTTCCGACCGAGCTCGACGACGAAGTGGGGGAGCATCTGCGCGTCAAGGGCAACGAGTACGGCTCCGTCACCGGGCGGCCGCGTCGCTGCGGCTGGTTCGATGCGGCGGGGCTGCGCCGTGTGGTCGAACTCAACGGTGTCTCCGGACTGTGCATTACCAAGCTGGACGTGCTCGATGGCCTCGACACGGTGCGCGTCGCCGTTGGGTACAAGGTCCGTGGCGAGCGACGTGACATCCTGCCGGTCGGCGCCGAGGCGCTGGCGATCTGCGAACCGATCTACGAAGAACATCCGGGCTGGAAGGAAACGACTTACGGCGTCAAATCGTTTGCAGCGCTGCCAGCGAATGCCCAGGCCTATCTCAGGCGCCTCGAGGCCCTGGTAGGGGCGCCGATCGCGATCATTTCCACCGGACCGGATCGCACCGAAACCATCATTCTGCAGCACCCGCTGGATTGAACTGCCCGCTGGACCACTTGCGTCCCCGTGTCGGTACCGCGCCGACACGGTTGTCTCCGCAACGCGCCTCCGTTGCCATCCCAACGTCCTGAAAAACCCGTCGCGCTGCAGCCGTTCCGGCTGTTGACTTGCCACCGGTGTCAAGCTGCTTGCTACCGGTAACAATCGTTGCTAGTCTGACAATTGATAGTGGCCCATTCCCTCTGCAAACCCACGAGTGGTGCCGCTATCAGTCTTCTGGGATGGCAAGACCGGTAGCGGTCGTCACCGGCCAGGCTGACGGCGACCCCTGCCAATCAACAAAAAACAGATTTGGGGGATATTCGTATGTCGGAGCTGATCGGCCGTCGCGCCGTCGGACCTGCGGTCCGTGCTGCGCTGGGTATTGTTTCGTCCGTGGCCTTCGGTTCATTGGCCGCCGCGCAGACTGCGCCGGCGTCAGGCAGCCAGTCGGACGCGAAGCCCGAGGAGGTCATCGTCACCGGATACCGGGCGGCGCTGCGCTCCGCGCTCGAAGACAAGCGCGCGAGCGCCGCGATGGTGGATGTCATCAACGCCGAGGACATGGCCAAGTTTCCCGATGCGAACCTGGCCGAGTCGCTGCAGCGCCTGCCGGGTGTCTCCATCGACCGCGACAACGGCGAGGGACGCACGATCACGGTCCGCGGACTCGGCAGCGACTTCACGCGCGTACGTCTGAATGGCCTCGAAGCACTGTCGACCGCCGGCGCCAACGATGCCGGTTCGAGCCCCAATCGCAGCCGCGGTTTCGACTTCAACACCTTTGCGTCCGAGCTGTTCAATTCGCTGAAGGTGCAGAAGACCTCGACGGCGACAGTCGACGAGGGCTCGCTCGGCGCCACGGTGGATCTGAGCACCGGACATCCGCTCGACTATGCCACGCCGCAGTTGGTGTTCTCCGCGCAGGACGCCTACTACCAGATCGGCGCGTCGCACAATCCGCGCATCGCGGCCCTGGCAGCGACGCAGTGGCTCGATGGCCGACTGGGCGCGATGGTCTCGGTGGCCTACAACAGTCGCGAACAGACTGCGGATGCCTATCGCCGTCAGCCCGGCCAGTCCGATTACACGTACCGGCAGGCGACCTTCGCCAGCACGACCAACCCGGTGATCCGCGGTTTCGCGGTTCCGAATGCATCGACGTTGCCGGCGGGTATCACCAATCCGGCCGCGCGCACGGCGATGTCCGGGTCCAACGCGACCGCTTACTCGCAGTTGAATGACCTGACCCGGATTCCGGCGCTGCCCGCGATCGAGCAGGCATCTCTCGATCAGGAGCGACTGGGCGTGACGCTGGGCCTGCAGTGGAAGATCGCCGACAACACGATGGCGAGCATCGATGGCGTGTATTCGAAGTTCTCGCAGGACCAGGTCAACTACCAGATCTCGCCGGTCGGTCTGAACCGCAACAACACGCTTGCTGCTTTCAACACGGCAACGGCAACCACGTCCGCAGCTACCAAGCGCGGTATGTACGCAACGTGTACGGCGCGTCCGGCCACCGCGACGCAGGATGCGATCGACTGCGGCCAGCAGCTCTACGGCACGACGCCGGTGTTTGCCGGCGGTTTCAGTCTGAATCCTCACAACCTGGAACCGTACGAGTACTACAACAACCCGAACTCCGTCGGCTTCAGGGCTGATCCGTCCGGCCGTGGCCTCGCCATGCGCGATGCGCTCATCGGTCGGCCTGCAGTCAAGGTACTGGATGCGCACGTCGTCGATCCGGCCGGCGCCAACTACGCCGACTACCTGGTCCTCGGCAACGTCGACATGCGTTCAGCCGCCGACGCCAGCTTCTACACCACGGAGTTCAAGCAGGGTTCGTTCAATTTCGATCACGAGTTCACCGACTGGCTGAAGATGCAGGCCGTGTATGGACAGTCCGAATCCGTCAACGAAAGCACGGGCCTGCTGGCTGAGTTCAATCGCATGGATTCGCCGGGGAACCTGGTGTACGACGAACGCGGTGGCGGCAAGATGCCGATGATCGATTTCGGCTTCGACGTGGCCAATGCGGACAACTGGGACATCGTCAAGGGATTCTCGGCCCTGCGTCACTATGAACGCCAGGTCAAGAACACTTTCGAAACCGGTCGGCTCGACTTCAACGTGGCCTTCAACGAGCACGTCAACGTCGATGTCGGCGCCAGCGTTCGCACGTACGAATTCCAGACGAAGCAGTATCAGCGCCTGAGCGGCGAAACGCTGAATCCGAGCTCACGCGAGATGGGGATTCCGGTCTCGCAGCTGAGCAAGGTGTTCAGTTTCGGTAACGGCATGGAAGTGCCCGCCGGTGTGCCGCGACGTTTCCTGGCGCCGGATCTGGACGCGTTCCGCAAGTACCTGGAATTCGACTGCGACTGTGTCAACGCCTGGGGTGACTGGCGGCTGTCGTACCTGTCGAATCCCGGCAATGCCTTCGGCGTGACCGAGGATGATCTGAGCTACTACGCGCAGGTCAACTTCGACTTCGACGTCCTCGGGCGCGCGCTGCTCGGCAACGTCGGCCTGCGGCATGCAGACACGGAGCTGGAGTCGAGGGGCTTTACCACCGGTTCGCTGCCGATCGTCGGCACGAACGAGTACAGCGACGATCTGCCGTCCATCAACCTTGCCTACGAGATCGTTCCGAACGTACTGATTCGTGTCGCTGCCGCCAAGGTGATGGCGCGGCCCCTCCTGGGCAACCTGGCGCCGAGCATCACGCAGCTGACCGTGCCGACCAACGGTGCGAGCACCGGTGGCACGATGACGCTCGGCAATCCGCAGCTCGAACCGTTCCGCGGTACCAACTACGACTTCGGGGTGGAGTGGTATTTCGGCGATGGCGGCCTGCTGTCCCTGGCGTACTTCACCAAGGAGATCGATGCATATCCGCAGACCGTGATCAGCAGCCAGCCGCTGAGTTCGTTCCTCGACGCGGAGACGATTGCGCAGATCCGTGCGCAACAGACCAATGCCAATGCGATCGCCTACATCGACGCCGACAATCCGTTCGACGTGCGCCAGTTCCGCACGGCGCCGGGCGGTGACATCAAGGGCTTCGAGTTCAGCTACCAGCAGGATCTGACCTTCCTGCCCGGGTTCTGGCGCAACTTCGGCCTGCAGGCGAACTACACGCATATCGAATCGGAGCTGATGTACATCGTCGATCCGGGTACGTCGAATGGCTCACGTCCGCAGCTGCTGCAGCCCGGTCCATGGCTGGGTGCGTCACCGAACGGCTACAACCTGACGGTCTATTACGAGACGGACAAGTTCAGCGTGCGTGTCTCCAGCGCCTACCGCGAGGGATACATGACGACGTACCCGGTGGCGGCGGGCACCTGCGATCCGGGTGTTTGCGATTCGCCCCTGGTCAATGACTTCGTGGGCAGCCAGGACACGCTCAATGTCGATGCTTCGGTGTCCTACGATGTCAACGACAACGTGACGCTGAGTCTCGAGGCGCTGAACCTCACCAACCAGCCCGACGAGCGCTGGGCGTACGAGGACAGCCAACTGGTGGCCGGGTATCGGGCGACCGGGCGGCAGTTCTTTGCCGGCGTGCGTATGCGGTTCTGACCCTGTAGCGGACCTGGGCGGCCAGCCGGCCTTCCGTTCCTCCATCCTGGAGACCGGCCCCGCCCGGGTTCCGCGCGTTCATGGCCGCGGCGCCTGCGGCTGTACTTCCCTTGATAAATTCAGTTCCGGTCACTCCGGAGGATCTCCCGTAATGTTTTCACGCCGTGAGACTCTGAAATCGCTGTTGCTGGGCAGCGCCGCCGTTTCGACATCAGCCGGGGCCGACACTGCGAAGGCAGCAGCGTCGTCAGCGTTGCCCTGTGCTCCGGATTGGTCGGCGCTGAAATGGGCGAGGGGAATCGAAGGGCAGCGCAACGCGGATCTCGGTAACGGCACTTTCCTGAATCCGGTGATGGCGGGCGACCATCCCGACCCGTCGATTCTCAAGGACGGCGACGACTACTACCTGACGTTTTCATCGTTCGATGCGTATCCCGGCATCGTCATCTGGCACTCGCGCGATCTGATCAACTGGCAGCCGCTGACCGCAGCACTGCGCACGCCGATCGGGTCCGTGTGGGCTCCGGAGCTGACGAAGCACGGTGGGCGCTACTACGTCTACATTCCCGCGCGCACGCCGACGTATCGCTCCATCTACGTCATTCACGCGGATTCCATTACCGGCCCCTGGAGCGAGCCGATCGATCTGAAGCTGCCCGAACACATCGACCCGGGACACGCTGTCGGCGAGGACGGCAAGCGGTACCTGTTCCTGAGCGGCGGCGACCGCGTGCGGCTCACGGATGATGGCCTTGCCACCGACGGCGCTGTTCAACACGTGTACGACCCGTGGCGCTATCCCGACGACTGGGACGTCGAATCATTCTCGCCGGAAGGGCCGAAGGTGATGCGACACGGCGACTGGTTCTATCTGATCACCGCGGTGGGCGGAACTGCCGGACCTCCTACCGGACACATGGTGATCGCTGCACGATCGCGATCGATTCATGGTCCCTGGGAGAACGCTCCGGGCAACCCGCTGGTGCGTACGCGCTCTGCCGCGGAGAAGTGGTGGTCGCGCGGGCATGCGACGCTCATCGAAGGACCGGGCGGTGGTTGGTGGATGATCTACCACGGCTACGAGCACGGCTTCTGGACGCTCGGCCGCCAGGCATTGCTGGATCCGATCGAATGGACCGCGGATGGCTGGTTCGCGGTCAAGGGCGGCGATCTGTCACAACCGATTCGCAAGCCGGTCCGCGCCGCAGCCGGCCGACATGGCCTCGCGCTCTCCGATGACTTCAGCACCAACAAGTTCGGCATTCAGTGGAGCTTCTACGATCCGGGCGCCAACGAAATGCAGCGTCTGCGCATTGCCGATAACACGCTGACGCTCGCCGCGAAAGGCGCCGAGCCATACGACAGCTCACCCATCTGTTTCATCGTCGGCGACCAGGCCTATCGCGTCGAAGCTGACCTGGAAGTCGACGCCACCGCACGCGCCGGCCTGCTGCTGTTCTACAACCGGCGCCTGTACTGCGGACTCGGGTTCGATCGTGAACGCTTCGTGATGCATCGTTACGGGCTCGAGCGCCGCGGGCGCAAACCCGAAGCGTCGGGTCAACGACTGCGGCTGCGCATCACCAACGATCGTCATGTCGTGACGATTCACCACAGCCTCGATGGCAAACAGTGGACACGGTACCCCGTGCAGATGGAGGTCTCCGGCTATCACCACAACGTTGCTGGCGACTTCCTGAGCCTCAGGCCCGCGATCTATGCCGCCGGCACGGGCGAGATCAGGATTCGCGACGTGCGTTACCAGGCGCTCTGATCCATGAGAGCAGGGAACGTGGACTCACGCGTGCTGTTGTCCGCACTGGCTTTGCTGCTGATCGCGCGCACCGCGCCCGCTGCAGACCTGCCGGCATTCCCGGGCGCAGAGGGGGCGGGCCGCTACGCAGTCGGTGGACGCGGCGGAGCGGTGCTCAAGGTGACGAATCTCAACGATGCCGGGCCGGGCAGTCTGCGCGCCGCGGTCCAGGCGAAAGGTCCGCGCACCATCGTCTTCGACATCTCCGGCACGATCGCGCTCGAGCAGCCGCTGCGTATCGATGAACCGGCGATCACCATCGCGGGGCAGACTGCTCCGGGCGATGGCATCACGCTGAAGAACCATCCGCTCATCGTCGCCGCCGATGATGTGGTGATCCGCTACCTGCGTTCCCGTCTGGGCGACGAACGCCGTGCCGAAAGCGATGCGATCTGGGTCTACAAGGGTCATCGCATCATGCTCGACCACGTGTCGGCGAGCTGGTCGGTGGACGAGACGCTGTCGGTCAACAACTCGTTCCGTGATCCGGCCGAAGGTTTCTACGACGTCACCGTGCAGTGGTCGATCATCGCCGAGTCGCTGAACAACTCCGTTCACGTGAAGGGGCCGCACGGCTACGGCTCACTGAACGGCGCAGGCGCCGGCTCGCACGTGAGCTTTCACCACAATCTCTGGGCACATCATCTCGCCCGCAGTCCGCGGCCCGGTAATCCACTGCCGCCCGAACGCGATCCCGTCGGGTCATTCCAGGACTATCGCTCCAACGTGTTCTATGACTGGGGCGGCAACCACTCGGGCTACAATGCTGACACGGGTCCGAAGGCGTCGCTGGTGCAATACAACTTCGTCGACAACACGTACCTGCCGGGAGCGGCATCGGGCGGCGCAATTGCGTTCGACGAATCCAACGAGCTGGCGCACGCCTGGTTCGCCGGCAACAGCATGAACGGCGTGATACCCGAAGACCCGTGGAGCCTGGTGTCCGGGAAGTCGACCGGGAGCTATCGCCTCTCAGCCCCGGTGGATGTGGCGCCGGTACGCGCTGAACCCGCGGCCAGGGCGTTCGAAAGCGTGCTCAGGGACGCAGGCGCCTCCCGCGTGCGCGATGCCGTCGATCTGCGCATCGTGCAGAGCGTACGCGATCGCAGTGGCGCTCTGATCAACAGCCAGAAGGATGTCGGCGGCTGGCCGAACCTGGCGTCGCTGCCTGCCAAAGTCGATACGGACCATGACGGCATGCCCGATGAGTGGGAGCGGGCGCATGGTCTCGATCGACGTCGCGCCGATGGCAACGAGGACGCGAACGGCGACGGGTACACGAACCTGGACGACTATCTCAATTCGCTCGCCGGACCGCGGCTGGTTGCGGCTGCGGATCGTGTGAAAATCGTCGGTCGCTCCGGCGGATTCAGTTCACTGCAAAGTGCGGTCGATGCACTGCCGGCCGCGGGCGGCGAAATTCTGCTGGCTCCGGGCGAATATCGCGAGAAGGTGCGGATCGACAAGCCCGGCGTACGTCTGCGCGGCCTGGGTTCAGATCCAAGCGCTGTCGTGATCGTGTGGGGCGACGGTGCCATTCACGCCGGCGGCACGGTCCGTTCCGCCACGCTGCAGGCCAGCGGTGACGACTTCCGCGTCGAGAACCTCACGATCCAGAATGACTACAGCCTGCACTACAGCGTGCCATCGCAGGCGGTGGCGTTGTCAGTCACGGGCGATCGCGTCATCGTCCGCAAAGTACGGCTGCTCGGCGCACAGGACACGCTTTACGCGGCCTCGAGGAAGTGCGCGGGTGCGGATTGCCGTGTCAGCCGGCAGTACTTTCGCAACTGCTACATCGAAGGTCACGTGGATTTCATTTTCGGCGACTCGAAGGCGTTCTTCGATCGCTGCGAGATCCATGCGATCGCGCACGATGAGATCATGCTGACCGCGCATGCCCGCACCGCGCCGGACCAGGACCGTGCTTACGTGTTCGACCATTGCACGATCACCGGCGATGCAGCGGCGCGCGATATCTACTTCGGACGCCCGTGGCGCGACTACGCGGCAGTCGTGTTCATGAATTCGCGCATCGAGGCCAACCTGAATCCGGCGGGATGGCGTGAATGGACTCCGGGCACGACGCAGCGCTTGCAGACCGCCTATTACGCCGAGTACCGCTCGAAGGGTCCTCACGCCGACGTGTCCTCGCGCGAGCCCCTCGCACACCAACTTTCCGCTGCCGAAGCCGCAAAGTGGCAGATCGACCCTTTCCTCGTCGGTACCGACGGCTGGCGACCCGACAAGCAGCACTGGCGCTGAGGAAAAGTCGGTCGCCAAACGTCTGGGATTGAATGGATGGCGGTGCAAACCCGGCAGTGGCGGCCAGAGTCGTGCGGCTGGGCCGGACGATCGCTGTCCGGCTTGCGCACGTCGGCGCAGAGAAGCAGCCGCTGCGGATCGTCGACCATGTTCTCGACGATCCGCAGGCCATGATCGGCGCCGCCTGCAACGCGACGTTCTACGTGCCGCAACACACGCACTATCCGGGTATCAACGCGCCGCTGCCGGAAGCGTATTGCCACACGGTTGTCACTGCGCTGCGTGGCCCCATCGAAGCCGCGTTTGGTCTGGCGCGCAACATCGAGTTGCGGTACTTCGGCTTTTTCGCGCTCGCGACAACGAGCGCAGAGGACGCGCAGCCCATCCAGAAAATCCCGCACCACGATTCTCCCGATCCGGATCGCCTGGCGATGGTGCACTATCTCTGTCGCGGTTCCTTCGGAGGCACGGGCTTTTTCCGTCACCGCGCGACTGGTTTCGAATCGGTGGACCGCTCGCGCCACGAAGCCTACGTCGCCAGTGCCACGCAGGAGCTGGCCGCACCCGGCGGGTCAGCGCCGATCTACGCCGGCGCTGACATGGCCAACTACGATCTGGTCGGGCGCGCCGATGCTGTCTTCAATCGCCTCATTGTCTATCGCAGCCACGTACTGCATTCCGCGTTGCTGGATGCGGCGACCGGCAGCACCGATCCGTCCCGGGGTCGCCTGACGGCCAACGGATTCATCGAAGCGATGCGGCCGCGCTGATATTTCGGGCAAGACAGCGTTGGAACACGCGCTCGATCCCCCCGATCCGCGACAAACGCCGTTGCGCCAGCGGCGCGCCCCGCTGAGGTTTTTCGCCGGCTCGTTCGTCAAGGTAGCAAGGGGAGCCATCTCGCGCGTGTACGAATGCGCGCCAGCTGCAGCGGCTGGCGTGACGTTCAGAACGTGCGCCCCGCCTCTCGGTCGTTGACTCATCAACGTAAGACAAAGCCGCAAGCACGAGCTGAGGAAACGCCCCGCCTCGTTCGTCATGTGACTGAAGCGGCGCTGCTGCGCTTCGCATCGACAACACGATACGAGAACAGGGGAAACCAATGAGGCAATCAAAGACCACAACGGGGACGGCGGAGCTGCGCTGGCGCAATCCGACGTTACGAAGCGCAATCCTGCGCAGCGGTGCATCGTTCGCGACACTGGCTGCTGCAAGCGTTGCTGGCGTTACCTGGGTACAGGCGGTGGCGGCGGAGGATGTCGAGGAAGTCGTGGTCGTCGGCATGCGCCAGTCGCTGGAGACCGCGCAGGAGATCAAGAAGGATTCCGATACGTTCGTCGATTCCATCACCGCAACCGACATCGGCGCATTCCCGGACAAATCCGTGGCTGAGGCACTGCAGCGCGTGCCGGGCATTACGGTTTCGCGCCTGCAGTCGAGCGACGACAGCACGCACTTCTCGGCCGAGCCGTCGACGGCGCTGATCCGCGGCCTGACGTTCGTCCGTACCGAATTCAATGGCCGCGACAGTTTCTCGGCGGACGGCTATCGGGGTCTGAACTTCAACGACATTTCACCCGAGCTGATGTCGGGCATCGATGCCTACAAGAACCAGACGGCTGACATGATAGAAGGCGGTATCGCCGGTACGGTCAACCTGCGCACGCGCCTGCCGTTCGACTCTGACGGCCAGGTGATTTCACTGACTGGCCGCGCCAACTACGGCGATCGCAGCGGCGACACGACCTACGAGGCTTCGGGTATCTACAGCAACGTGTGGGACGTGAGCGCGGGCCGCATCGGCTTCATGGTCAACTACGCCTATTCGCACATCAAGACGCAGACCGAAAGCGTCGTCATGCAGCGCATTGGCGCGTTCTGCAATGGCGGCAACAGCGATGCAAACGGCATGGCCATCGTCAATGCCGACGGCTCGATTCCCTGCACCTCGACGCCCTATGGCGGCAACGACTGGCAGTACATACCTGATCAGGTCAATTACTCGCAGGTCGTCTACGATCGCGAGCGGCACGGCGCGGCGGCAGCGTTGCAGTTCGAGAACACGGACAAGACGGTCGTGGCGACGCTCCAGTACCTGGATTCGAAGTACGACAATCCGTGGCTGGAACGCAGCTCCAACATTTCGCTGTTCGGCCTGTGGGCGGCTCCGGCGTATTCGCCGCAAACCACCGCGTTCATTGCGCCTGCGCCCGGCACACCTGCTTTTACCTTCGGACCGGATGGCATGCTGACCTCCGGCGTTCTGACGCAGCCCATCGGTGACTGGGGTGGCGATGCGACGACGGTCTATAACCGCGGCTCCGCAGTTCCGGGTCTGCCGTTCGTCAGCTATTGCGGCGGCGGCGGGTGTTCGAGCGATCG
>Ga0126377_10002947_pt1 | contig 11915 bp, 10 predicted proteins | sample PanSoiMetPlot_22_FD_92647 | JGI IMG/M metagenome (GOLD analysis project Ga0126377, IMG submission 92647) | Tropical forest soil microbial communities from Panama - MetaG Plot_22 | ecosystem: Environmental > Terrestrial > Soil > Tropical forest > Bulk soil | place: Panama | collected 2016-02-17
ACGCCGTCGGCCTGCTGATCCTCGATGTAGTCGTCGTGCCACGGATGCTCGTCGTAGGCGGTCAGGCGTTCGCGGTAGCGCCCGCGATTGGCCACGTCTGAAATCGATCGGCCAGCCTCGACGACCGTCACCCGCAGCGATGGACGCAGCGATGTCAGCTTCTGCGCAAGCATCGCCGACGTGATGCCCCCGCCGATGATGCAGACGTCGGTTTCGTGGACTGGCATGACGGCGTCTCACGCCTTGGGCGCTGGCCGGCTGGTCGTGATTTGAATCGGCCGGCAGACTTCACGCTGGATCATCGCGCGATAGCAGTCGTCGTTCGCTTCGGTGCTCCGGAAATAGAAAGCCATCAGGTCGACGACGACGTGCTGGCCGGAGGGCCGCAGCGGCAGCCCGCGGACACCCGCCTGCGTGAACGCGTCGTCGAGCAGCGCACGACGCGTCTCGAGCGGAAGCGATCCGAACGAACCGCCCTTGTCGCGCGCTGCACGATCGAGGGCAGCAAGCTGAAGCAGATATGCAGGCAGTGGCGACGGCGCGCTCTTCCGAAGACGAGGGTGACCGTACCCGTGCGACAACGCCACGCCTTCGCGATAACCATGCACCCACGCCGCGAAGCCGTCGACGGCGGCGTGCACGCGCGTTGCGCCGATCGCTGATGGAAGTACCGTCGGCGCGACGTCCTGCAGCAGCGCGACGGCCTCCGCCGTCAGTTCCAAGGGTTGCGCGCGGAGACGGACTCGATGGAACGGTACGACCGCCGACGCCGATGCGATCCAGCGCAAGAGCGCACGTCGATGCATGGCTGCGCAGGATTCTACGATATAGTTGGGCCATGGAAGGCATTTTCCAGGCCTGGGGTCGAATTCTCAGCGGCTACACACCAGCACTCTCGATTGAAATCACTCGCGAATGCCCGCTGCATTGTCCCGGCTGCTACGCCTACGGCGACGACCACCTCGGCGGTGGCGAGCTCACGCTTCGCACCGTTCGCGATTTCAAGGGCCAGGAACTCATCGACGGCTTCATGGCCGTCGTCGACAGGCATCGCCCGCTGCACGTGTCGATCGTCGGCGGCGAGCCGCTCGTGCGCTACAAGGAGCTGGATGCGATTCTGCCCCAGCTGGCAAAGCGCGGCATCCACTCGCAGGTGGTCACGAGCGCCGTTCGAGAAATTCCGAAGCACTGGAACAAGATTCATCGTCTCTCGCTCGTCGTGTCGATTGACGGCCTGCAACCCGAACACGACGTCCGGCGGACGCCGGCGACCTATGACCGTATCCAGAAACACATCGTCGGCCACAGCATCACCGTGCACTGCACGGTGACGCGCCAGCAGGTGAATCGGCCTGGCTACATCGAGGAATTCCTGAAGTTCTGGTCCGCAAAACAGGAAGTCACGAAGATCTGGGTCAGCCTCTATACGCCGCAGATTGGCGAGATCTCCGACGAGCGGCTCCGCCCGGCGGATCGCGAGATGGTCGTCGCAGATCTCCTCGCGCTGCGCCTGCGCTATCCGAAGCTCGCCTTGCCGAAGGGCTTGATCGACGTCTACGCGAACCCGCCGGACTCGCCGGCCGAATGCGTCTTCGCGAGAACGACGACGACGATTTCAGCGGACCTGACGACGCGGATCACGCCGTGTCAGTTCGGAGGCAATCCCGACTGTAGCAGCTGCGGATGCATCGCGTCGGCGGGCCTCGCCGCCGTCGCCCGTCACCAGCTGTTCGGGTTCATTCCAGTCGGCTCGATTTTCAGCGGATCTGTGAAGGTCGGCGAACAAGTCCGCAAGCTCCGGCCGGCCGAATCGGCCGCCTGAGTTATACTTTTCTGATCCTTTGAGTGCGCTGACCTCAGCAAGCCGCAAGGCGAGATCCGTACGCGAGTTCGTTCGCGGCCTCACGCATACCGCACATCCGCTTCTCGTCCAGATCATCCCGATCCGGCGCTGCAACATCGACTGCGGATACTGCAACGAGTACGACAAGGTGTCGCCGCCCGTCCCGACAGACGTCCTGATGCGGCGGATCGACAAGCTGCACGAGCTGGGAACCTCGGTCGTCGCGTTCAGCGGCGGCGAACCGATGCTGCACCCGGATCTCGACGACCTGATCCGGCACATTCGCGCGCGCGGCATGATGGCCGGGCTGATCACGAACGGCTACTTCCTCGTGCCGAAGCGCATTGAGGCGCTGAACGACGCCGGGCTCGACTTCCTGCAGATCAGCGTGGACAACGTCGAGCCGGACGAAGTGTCGAAGAAAAGCCTGCGCGTCCTCGACAAGAAGCTTCAGAACCTGAAGGACTACGCCGACTTCGACGTCAACATCAACTCGGTGCTCGGCGGCGGCATCAAGAACCCGGAGGACGCGCGGACGATCAACACCCGCGCGCGGGAACTTGGGTTCTCGACGTCGATCGGCATCATCCACGACGGGTCGGGGCGGCTGAAGCCGCTCGGGCCGGCGGAGCGCAAGGTCTACGACGACGTCTCAGCCGCCATCAACGGACCGCTGCAGGTCTTCAAGAATCTCTACTCGGGCATCCGCAGCTTCCAGGACAACCTCGCAGACGGGAATTCGAACGAGTGGCGGTGCCGCGCAGGGGCGCGCTATCTCTACATCTGCGAGGACGGCCTCGTGCACTACTGCTCGCAGCAGCGCGGTTATCCGGGCACGCCGCTCGACCGCTACACGATCGACGACATCCGGCGCGAGTTCGCGACACAGAAACCGTGCGCGCCGTACTGCACCGTTGGCTGCGTCCATCGCGTCTCGACGATGGATTTCTGGCGGAGCCCGCAGGACGCGGGCCGGACGACGCTCGAAGAACGAACGACGCGCTGACGAGGCGCTCGGCTGAAGCCTCGCGCTCCATCCGATACGCAACACCCGCAGACCGACTAAATCCCCCCGAATCGAATCCGTACACCCGCGTTGACGAGCGCCGGCGTCCCAATCGTGTCGGGGAGCGTGCCCACGAAGAACGTCTTGTTGAACAGGTTCTGGGCGCCGGCGAAGACCTCGAAATTGCGGTTGATTGCGCGCGACGCGGTTATGTCGACGGTCGTATAGCCGGGCAGGCCTGGACCGATGGTCGTCGAGTAGCCCGCGTCGGCCAGCGCGGCGGGTTGCACCGCCCTGACGTTCTGATCGTCGTCGTACTGCAGGCCGTAGATCTGAATGCCGACGGCCGCGTTGAAGTACTTCGGGTTGGCATACGCCAGCTGCAGCGTCCCGCGATTCTTCGGCACCTGCGGCAGGTACTTGCCGACCAGCCCGGCATTCGCGACGCCGCCGTCGGTCACCTTCGCGACGTTGTACAGATACGCGCCGCTGATCCGCCAATCGGTCTTGATTCGATACTCGAGATCCGTCTGCACACCCCAGATTTCCGTGGACCCCAGGTTCTGGCGCTGCTGCGTCGTCTGCGTCGGCGTCGTCGCGATCGTCACGTTGGCGACTGGATCTGAAATCTGGTTGTCATACCAGGTCGTCCGCCAGGTGAGGTTCTTGGCAACAGCGACGTTGACTCCGGCTTCGCCGCCGAGCAACCGCTCCGGCCCCAGTTGATTGTTCGCCAGCGTCAGCACGGTGCCGACGCGGAACTGGCGGTAAAGCTCGTTGAGTGTCGGCGCGCGGAAACCACCGCCCCAGGCCCCCCACGCGCTGACGCGATCGGAGAAGTGATAGAGCACGCCGATGCGCGGGCTGAACCGGCTGTCGGACCGATCCGCAAAACTCGGCTGATTGTTCACGGGGGTGCCCGGGATCACCGCCGTTTCCAGGTTGTGGCCGTCGTAATTGCTCCAGTGATCGAAGCGCCCGCTGACCGTGATCGTCATCTGCGGCAGTGCGGTGATGACGTCCTGCACGAACGCGCCGCCAATCTGCTGTGATCCACCCGACACCCGCTGAAGCGCGAGGACGGCGCCGAGCACCGACGGCGCAACGACCGTGGGCGGCACGGCCGCGTTGTACTGATCCTCGTGGCTGTCGCCCTGTACCCAGCGCCAGTCGAAGCCAGCGCTCAGCACCTGCTTGCTCCCCGCGACTTTCGACCACTGCGCCATCGTCCCCGCACCATCGGTCGGCACGTGCTGATCCACCGACAGGCGGACGAAGTTGCGCAGCGTCGTCGAATTGCTGACGGCCATGAACGTGCTGTGGAACCGCTGGTAGTCGAGAAACACCCGCGCAGTCAGGTTGCTGTCGTCGGGCAGCTGGAATCGCGCACCTCCGCTGAACGACGTCCAGCGTGTGTCGTTCACCTCATCGATCTTGCCGTTGACGCGATTTTCCGTGAAGTAGCCGCCCCGCACGAAGTACTGCGTCTTGTCGTTCGGCGTGTATTCACCCTTCGCCGAAAAGTTCGCGTACTTCACCGTGGCGTTGATGTCGATGGGGCCGGCCTCGACGGGCGAGACGATTGGGAATCCATCGGTCTTGAACGCGCTGCCGTCGACGACGAGGCCGAATTTGTCCCAGGTGTCGCTCGCAACGAAATCGACCTTCGGACTGTTCTTGCTCCCGTACTGCGGCTTGACGTCGATCGTCCGGCGTTCCGCCCGTGCGCTGACGATGTTGATGACACCGCCCATCGCGTAGTTGCCGTACAGGCTCGCTGTCGATCCGTCGACGACCTCGATGCGATCCGAGCTCTCGAGCGGCACACGCGTCCAGTACACCCAGCCGCCGAATGGATCGTTGAACGGCACGTCGTCGAGCAGGACGAGCGTGCGGCTCACGCCGCTCGGACCAATGCCGCGCAGCGACACGCCCTGCGACGTCGGATGCGTCGAGAGGCTGTTGCTGCGCCGGAACAGGCTGAACGTCGGAATCTGCCGCAGCACGTCGTCCGCCACGACGGCGGGCGACGACTTGATATCCTCGGCGCTCAGGATGCTGATGCTCGCCGGCGTGTCGCCGACCCGCTGTTCGCTCCGGCTCGGCGTCACCGTGACGGTCTCGAGAACCCCGGCCGGCGCCACCACGAGATCGATCTCGCTGGCGCGCTCGGCCGCAGTCACTCGTTTCGTCGTCTCAGCAAAGCCGCCCGCGCGAACGATGAACGTCACGGCTTCGCTTTCGGGCGCGTCAACCGTGAAGCGGCCGTCCGGTCCGCTGGTGGCCTGCCGTTCCGCACCGCCATCGATTTTCACGATCACGAGCGCACCCGCCACGGCGCCGCCGGACGAATCGTGGACGATGCCCGTCATTGCCGTCAGTGGCGCCGCCGTCGTGGTGAACACCGAAAGTGCCAGGACCAATGCCGCGATCAAGGGTGTCCTCCTGAGGTCGATTGTCCATCCAGAGCGAATGCCATCAGCGCCGCATCCTCGCCGCCGCCCGTCGCGATGACGACGAACTGACGTCCGTTTTTGGCGCGGTACGTCATCGGCGTCGCGTTCGCGCGCCGCTCGAGTGCGACGCGCCATTTTTCCGATCCGTTCGCAGCGTCGAGCGCGTGAAACGCGAGGTCGCCGCCGCCCGCGAAGACGAGGCCTCCCGCAGTCGCGAGCACGCCCGGAGCGCCCGGCACGCCGAGCTGTGCGGGAAGCTTCGCGTCCTTCAACGCCGGATGCTTGCGAAGCGCTGGAGTGTCGCCAAAGGGCACGCGCCATGCGATCGTCCCGCGATTGAGATCGATCGCGACGATGTGTCCGTATGGTGGCTTGAGGAGCGGGATCCCGTCCATGAACTCCGCATTCGTGTCACCGACGCGCACGAGCTCGCCGTCGACTTCCGCAGCACGCGGATTCGACGGCGATCGATCCGGCGGGCCGACGCGGATGATGTTGGCCTGGTTCGTGGTCTTCAGGAACAGGAGCCCGGACTTCGCGTCGAATGCGCCGCCGCCCCAATTCGCGCCTCCGATGATGCCCGGACGCTGCAGCGTGCCGCGCAGCGTCGGCGGCGTAAACAGCGGGCCGATGCGGTACTTCCGCAGCTCCGCCTGCGCCACGGCCTTCAGCTCGGGCGTCAGATCGAACGCATCGTCGAGCGTCACGCCCTGCTCGGTGAACGCCGGCGGCCTGGCTGGAATCGGCTGCGTCGGCCACGCGCGCTCGCCCGCGACGTCGCTCGGCGGCACCGGCCGCTCCACCATCGGCCACACCGGCCTGCCGGTGACGCGATCGAAGACGTAGGCGTAGCCCTGCTTGGTCAGCGCGACGACCGCGTCGATCGGGCGGCCCGACGCAATTCCAGGGGCGAGGGGCGGCGGGGGCGAAATAGTGACGAGGCTGGGCGGTGAAGGGATGTCGTAGTCCCACAGCCCGTGGTGAATCAGCTGATAGTGCCAGACGCGCTTTCCCGTGTTCGCGTCGAGGCAGACCAGCGACTCGGCGAACAGGTTCGAGCCGGGACGACGGCCGCCGTAGAAGTCGTTGCTCGGGGTCGTGACGGGCAGGTAGACGAGCCCGCGCTCCTCGTCGAGCGTCATCGGGGCCCAGACGTTGGTGTGGCCGGTGAAACTCCAGGAATCGTTCTTCCACGTGTCGTTGCCGAACTCGCCGGGCTGCGGGATGGTGTGGAACGTCCAGACCATCTTGCCGGTGCGCGCGCTGAACGCGCGGACGTCGCCAGGCGGATCGTTGCGATACGCCAGCCGATCGCCGACCCCGTTGCCGAGAATCACCAGATCCTTGTAAACGAGGGGCGGCGACGTGTTCGTGTAGTGCTTCTTGTTGATCTCCCAGATCAGCCCCTTGCTCAGATCGGCGGCGCCGTTCTCCCCGAAGGAACTCACCAGGCGTCCCGTCGCCGCATCGAGACAGATCAGGCGGTAGCGGCTGTTGATGAAGATGCGCAGCGCGTTGTTCGACCGCGCATCACGCCAGGCGGCGACACCGCGATGCACGAAGCCGGTGCCGTTCGGCGGCTGGCCGTCCTCGTATGGCTTCGGATCGTAGGACCAGATTTCAGCGCCGGTCTCGGCATTCAGCGCGACAACGCGGTTGTACGGCGTGCTCAGGTACAGCACGTTGTCGATCATGATCGGCGTCGTCTGGAAGTTGCCGGGACGCGTGCCGAACTGATCGAGATTCTTCTCGCCGGTCGACCATTCCCAGGCGCGCGTCAGCTTTGCGACGTTCGTGGTGTTGACGTCGGCGAGGGCCGAGTACTTCGCGCCGCCCTGGTCGCCGCCGTAGTACGGCCAGTCCTGCTCCGCGCGATCCGTCGCACCGCGCTGCATGCCTTCCCCGCGCGACACGGCCACCGCAGGAGCCAGGGCGCCCATCGCCAGCAGGGCGATAAGGATCACAGGGACCGGTTTGGTCATAACCTTCGGATTCCCGAGGATTATAATTCGCGCCATGCGAACCACAGCATTCGTTCTCGCGGGTTTCACGGGCGTTTTCGCGCTTGGCGTGACGCTCTCGTCACAAACCCAGACAATTCGAATTCACGCCGGTACGGTGATTGACGGCGCCGGCAAGTCGATTCGAAACGCGACCATCGTGGTCAGCGGATCCAAAATCACGGCGATCGAAACCGGGAGCGCGTCGAAACCCACGTACGATTTCGCGCGCCTCACCATCGTCCCCGGCATGATCGACGTCCACTCGCACGTCGGCTGGCATTTCGACAAGTCCGGCCGGTATGCGGCGCGTCCGGGATCGCCCGCAGAGGAAATACTGTACGCGGCCGAAAACGCTTACACGACCTTGATGGCCGGATTCACCACGATCCAGAGCCCGGGCCAGGCCAACGACGTGGACCTGCGCGAGGCGATCGCCAGGGGCACGCTTCCCGGCCCGCGCATCCTGACGTCGATCCGCCAGTTCAACGAGCGCAGCGGCACGCCCGCCGAGATTCGCGAGAAAGTGCGGCAGCTCAAACAGGAAGGCGCCGACGTCGTCAAGATCTTCGCGTCGGCCAGCATCCGCGACGGCGGCAAGCAGACGATGACCGATGACCAGATTCAGGCCGTCTGCAGCGAGTCGAACGCGCAGGGCCTGCGCACCATGGTGCACGCGCACAGCCCGGAATCGATCCGCGCGTCGGTCAACGCGGGCTGCAAGCAGATCGAGCATGGCGTGTTCGCCACGCAGGACGTCCTGACGCTGATGGCGTCCAAGGGCGTGTACTTCGACCCGAACATCGGCGTCGTCCTGCAGAACTACCTGACGAACAAGGCGAAGTTCCTCGGCATCGGCAACTACAACGAGGAAGGATTCGCGTACATGGAGAAGGGCTTGAAGATCAACGAGGCGATGATCAAGATGGCCGTCGCCACGCCGAACCTCAAGCTCGTGCTCGGCACCGATGCCGTGGCCGGCGCGCACGGCCACAACGCCGACGAGATCGTGGAGCGAGTCCGGCAGGGCAATCAGAAGCCGATGGATGCGATCACGTCGGCGACGTCGGTTTCCGCCGAGTCGCTTGCCCTCGGCAAGGTGATCGGAACGATCGCTCCGGGGTTCGAAGCCGACCTGGTGGGCCTCGCCGGCGATCCGCTGACCGACATCACGGCCGTGAAGCGCGTGTCGTTCGTGATGAAGGGCGGAAAGGTTTACAAGAACGTCAACTGAGCCTCATTCGGTTGGAGCGCGAAAGCTTCAGCCGAGCGATCAGCTCTTTCATGTCGTCCGGCAGCGGCGCCTCGAACGTCATCGCGCGGCCGTCCCGCGGATGCTCGAACGACAACCGCAGTGCGTGCAGCGCCTGCCGCGGAAACGCGATCGGCCGCAGCGTGTCCGGCCCGTACACGTAGCGCTGCTCGCCGACCAGCGTGTGCCCCCGCAGCCGCGCCTGCAGCCTGATCTGATTCCGGCGTCCGGTGACGAGCGTGACCTCAATAAGCGACGCGCCCTCCAGCCGCTCGACGACGCGATAGTGGCAGATGGCGTCCTTCCCGCTGGCGTCGTGTGGATGCGTTTCCTTTTGAATCAAGGCCTTCTCGTCCCAGACCAGACGGTCGCGCCACGTTCCCTCGGGCGGTGTCGGATGGCCGTACACGATCGCCAGATAGAGACGCTGCGGTTTGCGCCGCGTGAATTGTTCCCTGAGCCGGTGTTGAGCTGCCGCCGTGCGCGCGAAGACCACGAGGCCGGACGTATCCCGATCGATCCGGTGCACCACGAACGGCCGCGGCTGCCGTCGGCGCGCGAGGTACGCCTTGAGATCTTCGTACACCGATCGCGCGTCGCCGCGCCGCTCGAGCGGCACCGACAGGACGCCAGGCGGCTTGTTCAGCACGACGATTGCGGAGTCTTCGTACAGAATCGGCAGGTCACGATCGTCGCCGAGGGCCTGGCGCCGCCTGGACGAACCGGGGCGATCCATCCAGAGGCGCACGACGTCGCCTTCGCGAAGCTTCGAGCCGGCGTCGGAGCCGGTAGCCTCCCGATCGTTCACGAAGATCTTCCCGCGCGCGAGCGCATCGGACGAACGCGCCCGCGATCCCAGCCGGGCGGCGGCCGCCAGAAACCGATCGAGCCGCTCGCCGGCTTCCTTGTTCGAGACCGTCCAGCGATCGGCCACGATCACCGCGGGCGCTTGAAGAGAAGCATCGTGCCGCCGTCGCCGCCCGGCCACGCGATACCCGTCGTCTCCCAGCCTTCCGCGCCGAGCGCGCTCAACGTGCGCGCCAGCTGCTCGTCCGGCTTGACGGTCGCCGTTCGATACTCCCACGTCGTCTGCGCGACCGAGACGCGCACCGGCGGAATCGAAGAGTTGCGCTCTCCGTTCACGACATGGATTTCAAGCGGCCGGTCGAGATTGGCCTGGCGCAGGTCCACCGGGATGGCCTCGGAATTCCCGTGATTCATGACCCAGACGTCGGGCCGCGGAATGTCGCCGGGCCGCGCGGTCGGGTACTGACCTGGCGCGGAGACGGCCGACGCGCCGGCGACGAGGAGTGCCACGGTCGCAGACGTCAGAAGTTCTCTCACGATAGTCCTTTCTCGCTTGGCTGAAGCCTTCCGCGATTCATCGCTCGGCTGAAGCCTCGCGCTCCGTTCGATCTCGCGTTCCTTTTCCGTTCGTCATCGAAAATAGGCTGGCAGATCGGGCTTCGTGTCGCGGAGGATCTCGAGAACGGCCCGGCGATCGTCAGAAGACAGGCGTGCGTATCGCGTGTCCCGGTCCGCGCCCGAGAGAACCTCCCACAGGCGGCGGTAGATCGCGTCGCGCGCGGCCGATGGCAATCCGTCAAACGCCTCCGAATAGATCATGTAGCTGCACGGATAGCGCATCAGCCGCCCGTCGAGCGCCAGGTCTCTGAGCGATCGACCTCGCTGATCTCGAGGGCCCTCCGCGCTGAATCGTCCCGCGAACTTCGTCGTCCCCCCGACGCGCGCCGGAAGCGGCGCCTCGTCCACGAACAGCATGTAGTCCACGAGCTCCGCGGCCATCGCTCGAAGTTTCGACGCGGGCGCCTCTTTCTTCGCGTCGGCGACACGGGTCTCCCAACCAACCCGCGCGATGAGGTTCATCATGCGCATCTGGTGATCGAAGACCATGAGGGCGGCGATGTCGCTGTGCGGCGAGAGATAGGCGTCCGCCTCGAGCCGATCGCCGAGCGCCGGAACCGCCTGCATGCGTGCGGTGCCGGCGTCCGGATCGTCCCGGGTCGCAAGGACGTTGCCGAGATGGCCGACTGGCGCGCCGGTGCTCGTCACGTAGTAGCCCGCCCAGCGTTCTGCGAACGGGCTTCGATGATCGATGACGTAATTGCCGAATTGCGGAAGCGTCAGCCCCGTCGGCGACGTGACGACGCTCCGATCGAGCATGCCGGGGACGCCGAGCGTTGCATACGAGTAGTGGCACTGCAGGCAGAAATCGCGCCGTTCGATCGTCGGGCGAGCGCCGGGCTTCTGATCGAGCGTGTAGAAGATGGTCCCCTGCCGGGGATCCTGCGCGGCGAACTCCAGGTAGTCCGCGCCTCGGATGTATCCGACGGCCACCCGGTCGTCGAAGTAGAGCGCGCGCGGATTGCGCGGGTTGATGCGGACCGCCTGGACGCTGGTCTTCGAGTAGATGAGAAGCTGCGAATCGATGGACAGCTTCAGCGCCTCGAGAACAGGACGCAGATAACCCTGCGCCGGATCGAACGGCAGCTGAACTTCGCCCGCGTCCAGGCGCCGTTTCAACCGCGCGACGGGATCAGTCGGCGGCGTCGTGAAGTAGCCAATCGCCGGCTCACGGACGAGATCGTCAAACGTGTTGCCGAGCTGGCCACCGAGAGCGATCAATGCGAACGATGTCGCGAAGGCGACGGCAAGAACCACGACGCGGACAGAACCGGACACGCGCATGCGACAGCACCCATTCTACGCGCGGCTTTCTGGCCTTCCTGCCTCTCCAGCACTGCCCGCCCTTCCTGCCCGCGATCAGTAGAAGTCGTGCGCGTTGAAGTCGATGTCCAGGCCGCGCAGGCCGTAGACCTGTTCGGCGCGCACCGACGTCACGCCGTCCTGGTTCTGCAGCACGCCGTCGACGATGAGGAAGGGCTCCTCGATGACGGTCAGCCGGTCCTGCGCGAACAGGTCAGGGCGGATGATGATGTTGGCGATGCCCGTCTCGTCCTCGAGCGTCAGGAACACGAAGCCTTTCGCGGTTCCCGGACGCTGACGCGTGATCACCATGCCGGCCACGCGGACGCGCCGTCCCTGACGCGTCTCGTACAGGTCCCGCGCGCGCAGGATGCCGCGCATCGACAGTTCGCCGCGCTTGAGCGCCATCGGATGACGGCCGATCGTCATCCCCGTGCCGGCGTAGTCGGCGACCAGGCGTTCGGCTTCGGTCATCGGCCGCAGCGGGCAATCGTCGTCGTCATCATCACCAGGCCCACGCGACCCACCAGACCCACGCGGCCCATCTGACCCACGCCGTCCCTCCTGCCCTTCCCGCCCCTCTTCAAACAGCTCGCCCGACGGCCTGACTGCTCGCTCCGCCTGCCAGAGC
>Ga0126377_10002948_pt1 | contig 11915 bp, 9 predicted proteins | sample PanSoiMetPlot_22_FD_92647 | JGI IMG/M metagenome (GOLD analysis project Ga0126377, IMG submission 92647) | Tropical forest soil microbial communities from Panama - MetaG Plot_22 | ecosystem: Environmental > Terrestrial > Soil > Tropical forest > Bulk soil | place: Panama | collected 2016-02-17
GAGCAGGCGAGCCCGGCTGCGTCGAGAGTTGCGCCTGAAAGGCCTGCTCGCTCAACTGCGGGACGGACGGCTGCTCCGCACCTGTGGCCGGCTGGCCCCCCGAGCCCGCCAGAGTCTGGTTTTGGAAGACCCGCAGGGGATCTCGGCCTGCGGGACCTGCGGGGATCTCGGCCTGGAGACCCGCGGCGGGATAGCGGCCTGGGGACCCGCGGGATGATGTCGGCCTGCGCGACCAGGAGGCGCGGACCCTCCGCAGCAGCAGCGTGGGTCTTCCCCCTCGTCATCGGGTCCGGCAAGCGCCTGTTCTCGGACGGCACCTTCCCCTCCGGGCTGAAGCTGGTCGACAGCAAGGTCTCGAGCACCGGCGTCCTGATGGGCACGTACGAGCCGGCAGGCGAGATCGTCACAGGACCGTTCGCGCTGGACTGATCGCGCGGGTCAGCCCTTCACGCAGAGGACCTGCTTCAGGCGCGCGCGGACGGTGACGAGGTCGGTCTGGGCGGCGACGACCTCGTCGATCGGCTTGTAGGCACCGGGGATCTCGTCGACGACGCCGGCGTCCTTGCGCGACTCGACCCCGGCGGTCTGCGCCTCCAGGTCGGCGACCGTGAAGGTCCTGCGGGCCCGGTTGCGGCTCATCCGCCGGCCGGCGCCGTGCGACGCGGACTCGTACGAGTCGGGGTTGCCGCGGCCCTGGACGATGTAGGACGCGGTCCCCATCGAGCCGGGGATGATGCCCCACTCGCCCGTGCCCGCGCGGATCGCGCCCTTGCGGGTGACCAGGACGTGCGTGCCGAAATGGGTCTCCTCCGCGACGTAGTTGTGGTGGCAGTGGACCTCGCGGGTCACGTCCGTCCTGCGGCCGAGCGTGCGCGCGATCGCGCCGCGGATCAGCTCGAGCATGACCGCGCGGTTGGCGGCCGCGTAGCGCTGCGCCCAGAACAGGTCGCGCCGGTAGGCGTCCATCTCCGGCGTGCCGGCGAGGAACACCGCCAGGTCGGGGTCGGGCAGGTCCGCGTTGTGGGCGAGCCGCCTGGCGATCCCCATGTGATGCTCGGCGAGGACCAGCCCGACCCGGCGCGACCCGGAGTGCAGCATCAGCCACACCCCGCCGTCCTCGTCCAGGCACAGCTCGATGAAGTGGTTGCCGCCGCCGAGCGTCCCGAGCTGCAGCCGGGCGCGCTCGCGCAGGCCCTGCGCCGGGCGGGCGAGGCGGTCGAACTCGGCCCACAGCCGCTCGTGCGCCCGCCCGGGGGGAGCCGGGACGCGATGCGTCGCGAACCCGACCGGGACGGCGGCCTCGACCGCCGAGCGCAGCGGGCCGAGGTCGTCGGGCAGGTGGCCGGCGCGCAGGTCGAGGTGGAGCGCTGCCATGCCGCAGCCGATGTCCACGCCGACCGCGGCGGGCGCCACCGCGTCGCGCATCGCGATGACCGATCCGACGGTCGCGCCCTTGCCGAAATGGACGTCAGGCATGACCGCGACGTGGTGGAACACCCACGGGAGAGCCGCGATGTTCCTGAGCTGCTGCAGCGCCTGGGGCTCGACGGTCTGCGGATCGGTCCACAGGTAGATCGGGGCGGTGGCGCCGCTGAGGGTCGACGGCGGCATCGGACCTCCCTTCGCCGGCCGCGACCGGCAGGCCCGCGGCGATCGCGGGTGCGGCCGGCGTCAGCATGCGGCCGCCGCGGCGAGGAGCCAACGGATTTCGTCCGCGGTGGCGCCCGGCACCCGCCGGCGGGTGCATCGGCGGGTACATCATCGTCGGCGCAAGCGTACGCCGCCGGCCGCGCGGCGCCCGCCCGTCCCGGGCGGGCGCCGGGTCGTAGGCTTGGCGCAGGACGGACGGGCGGCGGAACCGGTGGACGGATGGGTGGGTGCCGATGGCGGAGATCGTCCCGCTGACCGACGCGATCGCCGCCGCCGTGCACGACGGGGACACCGTCGCGATGGAAGGGTTCACCCACCTCATCCCGTTCGCGGCCGCGCAGGAGGTCGTCCGGCAGGGCCGGCGGGACCTCACGCTGGTCCGGATGACCCCCGACATCGTCTACGACCAGCTCATCGGCATGGGCTGCGCCCGCCGGCTGGTGTTCTCCTGGGGCGGCAACCCCGGCGTCGGCTCCCTGCACCGGTTCCGCGACGCCGTGGAGAACGGCTGGCCGGCGCCGCTGGAGGTCGAGGAGCACAGCCACGCCGGCATGGCCAACCGCTACGCCGCCGGCGCGTCGGGCCTGCCGTTCGCCGTGCTGCGCGGCTACGCGGGCACCGACCTGCCCGTGCACGGGGCCACCGTCAAGCCCATCACCTGCCCGTTCACCGGGGAGGTGCTCACCGCGGTGCCGGCGCTGCGGCCCGACGTCGCCGTGGTCCACGCCCAGCGCGCCGACCGGCGCGGCAACGTGCAGCTGTGGGGCATCGTCGGGATCCAGAAGGAGGCGGTGCTCGCCTCGGCGCGCTCGGTCGTGACCGTCGAGGAGGTGGTCGACGAGCTGGACCCGCGGCCCGGCGCGGTCGTCCTGCCCGGCTGGGCCGTCGGCTACGTCGCGCGGGCGCCGGGCGGGGCGCACCCGTCCTACGCGCACGGCTACTCCGAGCGCGACAACGACTTCTACGTCCGTTGGGACGCGATCAGCCGCGACCGGGACGCCTTCCGCCGGTGGATGCGGGAGCACGTGCTGGAGCGCCGCGCGCCGGGGGGGTCGGGGGGGTGACGGGCGGGACGCCCGCGCGGCCGGGCGGCCACAGCGCCGCCGAGATGATGGCGGTGGCGGCCGCGCGCCAGCTGCGCGACGGCATGACCTGCTTCGTCGGAATCGGCCTGCCGAGCACGGCCGCGAACCTCGCCCGGGCGACGCACGCGCCGGCGCTGGTGCTCGTCTACGAGTCGGGCACGATCGGGTCCAGGCCCGACCGCCTGCCGCTGTCGATCGGCGACGGGATCCTGGCCGACACCGCGGACGCCGTGGTGAGCGTGCCCGAGGTGTTCAACTACTGGCTCCAGCCCGGCCGGATCGACGTCGGCTTCCTCGGCGCCGCGCAGGTCGACCGCTTCGCCAACCTCAACACGACCGTGATCGGCCCGGACTACCGGCACCCGAGGGTCCGGCTCCCGGGGGCCGGCGGCGCGCCGGAGATCGCCGCGTCCTGCCGCGAGGTGATCGTGGTCGCACGCCACAGCCGGCGGACCTTCGTGGAGCGCGTCGACTTCGTCACCTCGGTCGGCTTCGGGAGCGGCCCGGGGGACCGCGAGCGCCTCGGGCTCGGCGGCGCCGGCCCGCGGACCGTCATCACCGACCTGGGCGTCCTGGAGCCCGACCCGCGCACCTGCGAGCTGGTCCTGACCAGCCTGCATCCGGGTGTCACGCTGGAGCAGGCGCGGGCGGCGACCGGCTGGCCGCTCGCCGCGGCCCGCGGAGGGGCGCGGCGCACCGAGCCGCCGACCGCGGCGGAGCTGGCCGCCCTGCGCCGCCTGGAACGGACCCGAGGCGTGACCTGACCGGGCGCCGGAGCGCGGGTGCGCCCGGGGCGCCCCCAAGGCCTGATCCCGCCTCCGCCGCGGCGTGGGGGTGCGAGGCGCTCCTGCGGCGCCGGCCCCGGGACGGCGGTCAGGGGGCCGGGTCGGGACCCTCGTGCCAGCCACCCTCGGCGCCCTTGGGCCAGAACGGCCACTCCTCGAAGGCGGTGCAGCGGCCGTCGCCGTCGAAGCGGACGATCCACAGGTCGCGGTACTCCTGGCGCAGCGGCTCCCCGTAGCGGACCTCCACCCGGGCCACCCCGGTGTCGCCCTCCACGGCCACGACCTCGCTGCGCATCGTGAAGACCTCGTCCGGCCCGTCCCGGCCCGCGTCCCACATCGCGGCGATCGCCGGCAGGCCGCGGAACGGCTCCTCGTACGGCGCCGTCCGGTAGGTCGCCTCGGGCGCGAACAGCTCGGCGAGCAGCTCCGTGCCCGCGGTCCGCCAGGCCCGCTCGTACAGCGCGATCCAGGCCTGCAGCCCATCCCGGTCCATGCGCGGATCGTAGCAAGCGGCCAGGACACCTCGCGCGGCCGGCGCCGCCTGCCCGCGCCGGCCGCGGCCCGCGGCATCATGAGCGCAGCCACCGCCGGCCCGCGCAGGAGGAGCCGATGAAGCTCGCGACCGCCTTCCGCCCCGACGGCTCGACCGCGCTGCAGGTGGCGGTGGGGGACGGGTACGTCGACGTCCCGTCGGCCGCCGCGCGCAGGGGCGAGCCGGAGCTCGCCGGGCTCGGCGACGTGGGGGCGTTCCTGCGGGCGGGGCCCGGCGCCCGCGCGGCGCTCGACCGCCTGGTCGCGCGGCTGGCGTCCGAGGGGGTGGGCAGGGTCGCGCTGGAGGCGCTGCGGCTGGCGCCCGCGGTCGTGGATCCGGGCGCGATCGTCTGCATCGGCCGTAACTACGCCGCCCACGCCGCGGAGCGCAAGGAGGAGGTCCCGCCGTTCCCGCTGCTGTTCAGCAAGTTCCGCAACACCCTCCTCGGGCACGGCGGGACGGTCCGCTACCCGTCGCTGACCAGGGAGCTGGACTACGAGGGCGAGCTGGCGGTGGTGATCGGGCGCACCGCCTCGCGCGTCCCCGCGGCCGCGGCGCTCGAGCACGTCGGCGGCTGGACGATCATCAACGACCTCAGCGCCCGCGACCGGCAGGCGGGCGACCCGCAGTGGATCCGTGGCAAGTCCCTGGACGGGTTCGCGCCGCTCGGGCCGGTCGTGGTCACCGCCGACGAGCTGCGCGAGGTGGACGGACTGCGCGTGCAGACCAGGGTCAACGGCGAGCTGCGCCAGGACGAGACGTGCGCGCGGATGGTGTTCAAGGTGCCCGAGCTGATCGCCTTCATCACCGAGGGGATCACGCTGCAGCCGGGCGACGTGATCGCGACCGGGACGCCCGCGGGGGTCGGGCAGGGCTTCGACCCGCCGCGGTACCTGGTCCCCGGCGACACCGTCGACGTCACCGTGAGCCGGATCGGCACGCTGCGGGTCTCGATCGCCTGACGGGCCGCGCCGGGGCGCGCCCGCCCGGCCCCGGCGGTGGCCCCGGCGCCGGCCCGCCCGCGGCGCCTTGGCCGGGGACCCGCCGTCCAGGGCGGGCGACCGCCGGGAGCGATGCCGGACCCGCCGTCCACAGATCCCGCCGGACCGGGGCCGCCCGGGCCGCCGGTCGCGGATGATCCTGGCACCGGCGGCACCGACCCGGCCCGCCAGGGCCGGCTCCGGGCAGGGCCGGCACCGACAGGGGAAGGAACGCGATTGCCCTCACTGGACATGGCGCGGGGCCGTGCCCGCCTGAGCTACGACCACATCTCGGTGCTCGGTGCGCTGCTCGCCCGCAGGCCGATCCCCAGCGGGCAGCGCGCCGCGCTCACCCAGCTCGCCGACTCGGGGCTGCTCGGCCCCCACGGGGACCCCGTGCCGACGCTGGAGCCGATCATGCGGGTGCTGGCCGACGCCACGGTGATCCTCGACGTCCAGACGATCGGGATCGGCGGGATCGTCGGGCACGGCGCGTGGGCCACCGCGACCGAGGCGGTCGCCGCCGACGGCTGGCCGGGCGAGCGCGAGTGCGAGTACATCCCGATGGAGCTGTCGGTGCTGCCGTGGGCGATCGCCCGCACGACCGGCCTGCACCGCCCCGGCGTCGACCGGCCACGCCCGGTCCCGCCGCGGCTGCAGGTCCCGGCGCGGCTGTTCGACGGCGCGATCTCGGCCGTGGCCGACCTGCCGCCGGCGTGGGCGCGGCGGGTGCCGGCGGAGGCGGTGGCGGATGCCGTGGGGGGCGTCCTGGCGCGCGCCGGCCCGCTTCCCGAGGCGGGGCGGGGTCCGCTCACGCGGATCCTGCTCGGAGTGCGGGTGTTCTGGCGGGTCGTGGCCACGGAGGCCGCCCCGGAGGGGTCCAGGGTCGCGGGCTCGCTGGCGGTGCTCGACGCCGGGCCGGCCGGCTCCTGGCGCCACGAGCAGCCGGCCGCCGGAGCGGGCGGTGAGGTGCTGCTGACCAGGCGCAGCCCGGACGAGCTGTGGTCGGAGCTGGTCGAGCTGCTGCCCGCCGCGGCGGTGCCCGGGCGGCCGCCGGACGATGGGCCGTAGCCCGCGGCCCCGGCGGGGCGCGCCAGCGGGCGCCCCGCCGCCCCCCTCCGGGGCCGCTACATCTGGTCGGGCGCCTGGATGCCGAGCAGCCCTAGGCCGGTGGTGAGCACGCGCGAGCTGAGCGCGCACAGCGCCAGCCGGCTGGCGCGCAGGCCCTCGTCCTCGGCCTGGAGCACCGGGCACGCCTCGTAGAACGCGCTGAACGAGGTGGCCAGCTCGTACAGGTAGGTGCACAGCCGGTGCGGCTGGTGGCGCTCGGCGGCGAGGCCGAGGGCCTCCTCGAACCCCAGCAGGTGCAGCGCGAGGGCCCGCTCGGCGGGCTCCGGCAGGCACACCGGTGCGGTCACGTCGTCGGGCACGCCACCCCGGCGGAAGATCGACCGGATCCTGGTGTTGGCGTACTGCAGGTAGGGGGCGGTGTTCCCGTCCAGGGCCAGCATCCGGTCCCAGGAGAACACGTAGTCGCGGATGCGATCGTTGGACAGGTCGGCGTACTTCACCGCGCCGATGCCGATGGGCGCCGCCAGCTCGGCCACCGCCGCCTCGTCCAGCTCGGGCCGCTTCTCGCGCAGGAGCGCCGCCGCGCGCGCGGCCGCCTCGTCCAGCAGGTCGGCGAGCCTGATCGAGGCGCCGGCCCGGGTGCGCAGGAGCTTGCGGTCCGGCCCGAGCACCGAGCCGAACCCGACGTGGACCGCCTCCTGCTCCGGCCCGAGCCACCCGGCCATCCGGGCCGTGGCGAACACCATCTCCAGGTGGAGCTGCTGCGGCGCGCCGACCACGTACAGGATCCGGGTCGCGCCGAGATCCCGAGCCCGCAGGCGGATCGTGGCGAGGTCGGTGGCGGCGTACCCGTACCCGCCGTCGGCCTTGCGGACGATCAGCGGCTGCCGCTGCCCCTGCCGGTTGGTGAACCCCGGGGGGAAGACGCACAGCGCGCCGTCGCTCACCTCCAGCAGGCCGAGCTGCTTCAACTCATCCACGATCGAGGCCAGGACGGGGTTGTAGCGGCTCTCCCCGTCCTCGTCCTCCGGGATCAACAGGACCCCGAGCCGCCGGTAGACGTGCTGGAAGTAGGCGCGCGACTGGTCGTAGAGCAGTCGCCACAGCGCCAGGGTCGGCTCGTCGCCGGACTGCAGCGCGACCACCCGCCGCCGGCTGCGCTCGGCGAACGCCTCGTCGCCGTCGAACTTGCGGCGGGCGTCCTGGTAGAAGCGGCTCAGGTCGCCGACCGACAGCTCCGCGACGGCCTCCTGCTCGCCGATGTCGAGCAGGTGCTCGATGAGCATCCCGAACGGGGTCCCCCAGTCGCCCAGGTGGTTCTGGCGGATGACGGTGTTCCCCAGGAACGTCTGGATGCGGCAGAGCGCGTCGCCGATGATCGTGGAGCGCAGGTGGCCGACGTGCATCTCCTTGGCGACGTTGGGCGCGGAGTAGTCGACCACCACCGTCGCGGCGGGCCGCGTCACGGGGACGCCGAGCCGCTCGCCGGCCATGTCCGCCAGCAGCCCGGCGACGACCGGCTCGCGCAGCGTCAGGTTCACGAACCCCGGCCCGGCGATCTCCACCCGCTCGCAGAGGTCGTCCAAGCGTACGCGCCCCACGACCTCGGCCGCCAGCTCACGCGGGTTGCGCCCCAGCCGGCGGGCGAGCGCGAGCGCGCCGTCGGCCTGGTAGTCGGCGCGCTCCGAGCGGCGCACCGCAGGGTCGGCCGCCGCCTCGCCGGCGACCGCGGCGAACGCCGGCGCCAGCCGCCCGCCGAGCATCGAGATCGGGTTGGTCATCGTCTCCCACCGGTCGTCGCGGTGCCGCACCTCGGCCTGCTCGACAGCAGGCCGTGCCTTGATGCCCCCCGACGGACCCCATGCTGCCATGCCTCGGCGCGTGTCCCGCCCTGACCTGATCGACCGCGACGCGGAGCAGGGCACCTGCAGGCGCCGGTCCCAGCGACACCCCGGCGGCCCGGCCCGCCGGGGTGGTCCGGCCCGCCGCTCAGCCCTTGTTGGCGCCGTGGGCGCGGACGAAGTCGTTGACCTCGTAGTAGGCGTCGATCGACTCGCCCGCGTCACCCCAGAACCCGTCCAGCACGTCGTACTCCATGCGGCGCTGCCCGACGTAGAAGTTGTTCACGTCGGTGATCTCCAGCTCGCCGCGGCCCGAGGGCCGCAGCGTAGGGATGACCTCGAACACGCTCGCGTCGTAGAAGTAGATGCCGGTGACCCCGTAGCTGCTCGGCGGGTCGTCGGGCTTCTCGACGATCCGCACGACCCGGCCGTCCGCGTCCAGCTCGGGCACGCCCAGGTGGCGCAGGTGGCTGGCGTCGTCCACCAGCGACAGCAGGATCCGGGCGCCGGCGTCCTGGGCGCGGAAGTGCTCCACGGCGGGCCGGACGGAGCGCTCGACGATGTTGTCGGCGAGCATCACGCACACGCGGTCGCCGTCCACGAACCGCTCGGCGAGCCCGAGCGCCTCGGCGATCCCGCCCGGCCGCTCCTGGTAGGCGTACAGGAGCCGCTCGATGCCCCACTCGTGGCCGTTGCCGAGCAGGCGCAGGAACTCCCCCGCATGCGTGCCGCCCGTGACCAGCATCAGCTCGCCCACCCCGGCCGACACCAGCGCCTCGATCGCGTAGGTGACCATCGGGCGGTCGTAGATCGGCAGCAGGTGCTTGTTGGTGATGCGGGTGAGCGGGTGCAGCCGGGTGCCGCTGCCGCCCGCCAGGATCACGCCCTTCACGAGACCCACTCCATCGTGTCGCTGCGCACGCTGACCTCCAGGACGTTCCGGGACCGGGACGGCGCCCACGCTCGGCGGACGCCGCGCGAGGCGACCGAGCCTACCGGAACTCGCGCGTCCCCGACCGGGCCACGGCGGGCGACCGCGTGCCCCGAGCGCGACGGACGGGTCCCCACACGTGCTGATGCCGGCCGTGACCGCGACGAACTAGACTCCTCCTCCCGTGGCTCGGTCCCCTGTCCTCCGCGACCCGCCGCCGGCGGCTGGGTCCGCCGGGGCGGGCGACGCAGCCGTCGACGAGCGGCTCCCGCGCCTGTTCGAGTACCTCCGCGCGGTCCGTGCCCTGTTCGACCGGCCCGTGCGCGACATCACCGCCGCCGGCGAGCTGTACTGGCAGCAGCGCCTGGTCGCCGCGCACGGCACGCACGTCGGCCCGCCGGCGGACCCGGCGACGCCGGGGGAGGCCGAGCCCTGGCGGGGGTCCCGCTGGAGCGGCCAGCCCGGCGCCGAGCCGGCCGGGGACGACGCCTGGCTGCTGGTGCGCAGGCAACCGCCCCCGCCCGCGCTCCAGGCACCCGACGGGATCGACCCGTCGCTCGTCCGCGGACCGGTGGACGACCCCTGGATCCCGCCCGAGTTGGACGGTGCGGCGCTGGAGGGGCTGGCGAGCGCCGCCGCGCTCCAGGAGCGGTTCGCCGAGTGGGCGGCGCACATCTGGTCGGCCTGGGCCGGCGCGACCCGCGCCCACCGCCTGTACCGCGACCTGTGGGACCTCGCGCTGCGGCTCGGGCAGGACGAGGCGACCGTCGAGCTGGTCTGGGGCCACGCGCTGCTGGGCTGGGAGGCCGGGGGCGAGCGCCTGCTCCACCCGCTGCTGGTCACCCCGGTGCGCCTGCGGATCGACCCGGAGCGGGGGCAGGTGCGGGCGCACCCGACCGCCCCGGCCGCGCTCGAGGTCGCCTTCCTCGAAGGGCTCGGCCTGCCGGGGCTGGAGGCGCTGCGGGGCCTGCGCGAGCGCGTGCGGGAGGATCCGGTCGACCCCTGGGACGACGACGCCGTCCGCGAGCTGTGCACGTCGATCGGCGCCGTGCTCGACGCCGGGCTGCGCGTGGTCCCCGTCGGCCCGCCGCCGCCCGGTCCCGAGCCGGTCGTGACCACCACCTCGGTGCTGTACGCGCGCCGCCGCACCGTCAGCTACCGGCGCTTCCTGGAACGTGCCGCCGAGGTGATCGGACCGGGGCGGCTGGCCGCCGGTCCGCTGGCCGGCGTCGTCGGCTCCGGCGCGCCCGCCGATCCGCCGATGTCCGAGCGTGCGGACGGCGTGACGCGACTGCTCACGCCGCTGCCGGCCAACGCCGAGCAGGAGGAGATCGGCCGCCGGCTCGCCAGCCACCAGGGGATCACCGTGCAGGGGCCGCCCGGCACCGGCAAGACCCACACCATCGCCAACCTCCTCAGCCACCTCATGGCCGAGGGCCGCCGCGTGCTGGTCACCAGCCACAAGGAGCAGCCGCTCGAGGTCCTGCGGAGCATCCTGCCCGAGCGGATCCGGCCGCTCTGCGTCAGCCTGCTCGGCGTGGACGCCGGCGGGCTCGGCCAGCTCGACCAGTCGGTGCAGGCGATCCTGCGCGAGACGTCCACGCTGGACCGGGAGCGGGCACGCACGGTCATCGCGCGACTGCGCGCGCAGCTGGAGGAGGCCGACGGTGAGGTCGCCGACGTCCGCGCGGAGCTGGCCGCGTGCATGGAGCGCGAGCGCTCCCGCTACGAGCTGGACGGCCGGCCGCGCTCGCCCGCGGAGATCGGCCGCCGGCTGGCCGCCGCGGACCCGGCCCTCAGGTTCATCCCCGACCCCCTCGGCCCCGACGACCGCCTTCCGCTGGACACCGCCGAGCTGGCCGAGCTGTACCGGCTGGCGGAGCGGATCTCGGAGCCCGACCGGCTGGCCGTCGCGGCGCAGCGGCCCGACCCGGCCGCGCTGCCGCGCGGGCAGGCCCTGGCGACCCTGCTGGCGAGCGTCGCCGAAGCGGACCGGACGCTCGCCGCGCTCGCCGGCGAGCCCGCCCAGGGCCGCATCCCCGCGTCGATGTCACCCGCGGGCGTCGAGGCGATCGGGCGGCGCGTCGAGGCGGTCGCCGAGGCGCTCGCGCGCGTGGACGAGCCCTGGCTGGTCCGGATCTGCGAGGACCTGCGGCGCTCCGAGCCGGCCCGCGACGCGTGGCGGCGCTTCGCCGAGTTCGTGGCGCGGTCGGTCGCGGAGCTGTACGAGCTGGAGCAGCGCGTCGGCCCGCACGAGCTGGTCCTGCCCGACGGGGTGCCGCCGCGCCAGCTCACCCAGCGGCTCACCGCGGTGCGCCGGCAGCTCGACGGGACGGCCCGCATGCTCGGGCCGAGGACGCTCATGCGGCGCTGGAGCCTCGCGTCGCTCGGCCGGATCGCCCGGGTCGACGGCAGCCCCGCCCGGTCCAGCGCCGACGTCGAGCTGCTCGCCGCCGCGGTGACCCTGCGCAGGTGCCGCGGTGAGCTGGTCACCGCCTGGAACCGGCAGATCGGCAGGGTCGACGGCCCGACCGTGGAGCCGGACGACCCGGACGCGCCGGCCGCCATCGAGCGCGCCTGGGCCGTCGCCGAGCGGGCGCTCGAGCTGGAGACCAGCGTCTGGCCGCAGCTCCAGGAGCGGCTGCGCTGGTCGGGGCTGGAGCTGCCGCCCGTCCCCAGCGCCGAGGAGGTCCGGGCGCTGCAGGAGGACGTGGCGCTCGCACGCTCGCGGGTCTCGCGCGACCAGGACCTGCGCCGCGCCCGCGAGGCCCGCGCCGCGGCACAGGCCGAGCTGGCGAGGATCCGCGAGGCGGTGGAGGCCGGCGGGCGGCGCAGCCGCGCCGGCCCGCTGTGGGCGGAACTGGCCGCCGCGCTGCAGCTCGAGGACACCGACGCCTGGGAGGAGGCCCTCCAGGAGGCGCACCGGCTCGCCGCGCTCGAACCGCAGGTGCGCCGGCTGGACGAGCTGGCCGCCCGCCTGCGCGAGCGCGCCCCCCTGTGGACCGAGCGCATCACGAGCGGCGCCCCGCAGCGCACGGGA
>Ga0126377_10002949_pt1 | contig 11912 bp, 8 predicted proteins | sample PanSoiMetPlot_22_FD_92647 | JGI IMG/M metagenome (GOLD analysis project Ga0126377, IMG submission 92647) | Tropical forest soil microbial communities from Panama - MetaG Plot_22 | ecosystem: Environmental > Terrestrial > Soil > Tropical forest > Bulk soil | place: Panama | collected 2016-02-17
CGTCGTAAACCTCCGACGGCGTTCCGATCTGCCGCACCTCGCCGAAGTTCATCACGACGATCCGGTCGCCCATCGCCATGGCTTCGACCTGGTCGTGCGTGACGTAGATCGTCGTCGTCGCGACGCGCTTCTGGAACTGCTCGAGCTCGGCGCGCGCCGAGGCCCGCAGCTTGGCGTCGAGGTTGGACAGCGGCTCGTCGAGCAGGAAGACCGACGGCTCGCGCACGATCGCGCGCGCCAGGGCCACGCGCTGGCGCTCGCCGCCCGACAGCTCGCGCGGCTTGCGGTCGAGCAGCTTCTTGATTCCGAGCAGCTCCGACGCCCACTCCACCTTCTTGCGGTGCTGGTCCTTCGGCACCCGCTGGGCGCGCAGCGGAAAGGAGATGTTGCGGTAGACGCTGAGGTGCGGGTAGAGGGCGTAGCTCTGGAACACCATCGCGATGCGGCGCTGGCGGGGCGAGAGGTGGTTCACGACGTCGCCGGCGATCAGCACCTCACCCGAGGTCGGCGTCTCCAGCCCCGCGATCATGCGCAGGAGGGTGGTCTTGCCCGAGCCCGAGGGCCCGAGGAAGACCAGAAACTCGCCCTCCTTGGTCGCCAGGTTGACCTGGTTGACCGCGCCGAGCTCGCCCTCCGTGAAGACTTTGGTCAGTTCGCGTGTCTCGACGACTGCCATCTATTTCCACCGCGCGAAGATCCGCTTGTACTCCTTGTCCGCCGCTGCGGCCGCGTTCTCGGGCGTCTCCAGCCCGCGGGCCACCTTGGCGAACATCGTGGGGATGACCCAGGTGCGGAACGCCTCGTCGATGCCGGCGGTGGCATAGCCGGGATAGCCGACGTTGGTCGTCCAGTCGAGCACGTCGCTCAGCACCTTGTACTTGTCCTTGGGGTCCGCGCCCGCGTCCATGGCGATGGCCTGCTTGAGGTTCGGCACCGTCTTCTCGAAGCAGGGGAAGTTGTAGAACTTGCTCGCGTTGAACGCATCCTTGAACCCGCCGATGTAGTCGATGAGGAACTTCTGCGCGCCGTCCTTGTTCTGCGCGAAGTTCCAGATGACGTAGCAGTCCATGACGTGCTCGGCCGCCATGCGCCTGACCGGGCCCTTGAGCGCCTTGCTGATCCCGATCTTGCTCGAGATGGGCTGGTGCTCGCGCTCCGCCTGGCGGGAGACCGAGATGGCGTTCTGCACGAACGAGGTCCGGCCCGCGAGCATCGCGCGGTTGTTGGCCGACGGATCCCAGGTGAAGACCTCGGCGGTCATCGACTCCTGGAAGAGCGCCTTCATGTACTTCAGCGACTCGACGGTCTGCTTCGAGTTGATGGTGACCACGCCGGCCTCGTTCTGCTCGGCGGCGCCGAACGACCACATGAGCGCGCGCAGCGCCATGCTGGTGTCGAGCTCCTGCGCGAGGCCGATGCCGCACGGGTTGCCTGCCGTGGCGCGGATCTTCTTCGCGCCGGCGCGCAGGTCGTCCCAGGTGTCGGGCCCGTGCGGGAAGCCGGCCGCGCCCCACAGATCGATGCGGTAGTTGCCCGGGTCGGGCACGTACGAGTCGGAGAAGGCGAAGTACTTCTTCGTCTTCGGATTGAAGGTGGACTTGTGGGCCAGGTCGAGCTTCTTGCCGTACTTGCGCTCGCACTCCTGGTACACGTGCGTCATGTCGAGGACCTGCGGCTCGAACGCCGCCGGCGGCGACAGGAACATGAACAGGTCGTGCCCCTTCTTGGCCGCGACCTCGGAGGCGGCGCGGGCGGGCAGCTCGTTCAGGTTGATGTGATCGACGACGACCTTGGTGTTGTTCTTCTCACCCCAGGCCTTCGTGAACACCGTGTCGAACCACTTGTCGTAATCGGGTACGAAGTGACTCCACTGGGCGATCGTGAGCGTCTTCTGCTGGGCGTATGCCCGGCGTGGAATGCCGCTCGCGACTCCGGCCGCCAGCGCCCCGGCGCCGACGGTCTTGACGAAATCCCTTCGTGTCCACCCCCGCTTGCTCTTGCTGGCCATCGGGCGCCTCCTCTCGGAGCTGGGACAGAACGCGGAATAGTCTGTCTGTGTGAAAAAGCGCCCCATCATACGCCGGCAGCGGCCGACCGAAAGAGCAAACCGAGGAAACGATCGAGTGGGAGCCGTTCCCACCGCCATGTCGCCGCGCCCCGCGCCGCGCGCGCCCATCGTGCTCGCGAGCCCGCACGCTATCATTCATTCATGAGTGAGCGACACGCGCTCCTGGCCGCCTGGGACGAGGCCCGACGGCTGAGCCAGGACGCGCTCCTGGCCACGGTCGTGCGCATCGAGGGCTCCACCTACCGGCGCCCCGGGGCGCGACTCCTCCTCGTCGGCGACGGCCGCCGCGTCGGCTCGGTCAGCGGCGGCTGCCTGGAGGACGAGGTCGCCCGCAAGGCGTGGTGGCTGACCGGAGACGGGCCGACCGTGCAGCGCTACAGCACGCGCGAGGAGGACGACGGCGCGCGCTTCGGCTCGGGCTGCGAGGGCGTGGTCGACGTGCTGCTCGAGCGGCTGCGCGGCGACGGACCGCCGGACGCGCACCTCCAGCTGCTCGCGGACTGCCACCGACAGCGGCGGGCGGGCGCCGCGGCCGTGGTCATCGGCGTCGGCGGCGATGGTGGCCCGAACGATGGGGGAGCCGCGAGCCGCGCACGCATCGGCGATCGCGTCCTGGCCGGCGCCGGCGGCGCGATCGAGCGGCGCTGCGACGATCCGGGCGCCGCCGAGGCGATGGTGGCCGGCGTCGAGTCGTGCCTGGCCGCCCGCCGGTCCGCCCAGGAGGAGCGCGGCGGCGTGGTGGTGTTCATCGAGTACATCCCGCCGCCGCGATCGATCGTCGTGTTCGGCGCCGGCTTCGACGCCATGCCGGTCGTCCGCATGGCCTCCGAGCTGGGCTGGCACGTCACCGTCGCCGACGGCCGCGCCGACCGCGCGCGGCGCGAAAGGTTCCCGCTCGCCGACCAGGTCGCCGCCGTCGATCCGGCCCGCCCGCTCGAGTCGGTGGACGTCCCGGAGGGCGCCGCCTGCGTGCTGATGACCCACAGCGCCGATCAGGACCGCGCGCTCCTGGCCGCGCTCGCCCCGCTGCCGCTCTCGTACCTCGGCATCCTGGGGCCGCGCCGGCGCACCGAGCAGCTCCTCCGCGAGCTGGGCGAGGCGGGCCGGAGCGCGGAGCGGCCGCCGCGGCTGCACAGCCCGGTCGGGCTCGATCTCGGATCGGAGACGCCAGAGGAGATCGCGCTCGCCATCGTCGCGGAGATCCAGGCCAGCTTCGCCCAGCGCGACGGCCGCCCGCTGCGCGACCGCGCCGACGGCCGCATCCACACGCGCGCGTGAGGCATCGAGCGAGTCGATGACGCCGCGGCTGATTCGCGTGAGGTCGGAGAGCGGCGACTACCAGCTGCTCGAGGCGCTCAAGAAGAGCCGCGTCAAGCGGCAGAAGCAGGGCCGCTTCTTCGTCGAGAGCGTGGCCTGCATCAACGCCGCGCGCGCGCACGGCTGGCGCTTCTCGTCGTTCATCTACGCGGCCGACCAGCAGCTCTCGGGCTGGGCGCGAGACATCCTGGCCGCGGTGCCGGCCGAGCAGCACCTCGAGCTCGCGCCGGAGCTGCTCGAGCAGCTGAGCGACCGCAGCGAGGCGTCCGAGCTGATGGCCGTCGTCGAGATGGCCCCGGACGACCTCGCGCGCATCGCGCTCGGCGAGGGGGACGGCGAGCCGCGTGGCGACATGTTGATCGTCGTCCTCGATCGCCCGTCGAGCCCCGGCAACCTCGGCACCATCCTGCGCACGGCAGACGCCATGGGCGCCCACGGCGTCGTCGTCACCGGCCACGCCGCGGACATCTACGACCCGGTCACCGTCCGCGCCAGCCTCGGCGCCCTGTTCGCGACCCCCGCCGTCCGCGCCCCCTCCTCGCAGGCCATCGAGCCCTGGCTGGCGCGCCTCAGGTCGGAGCACGGCGCCCAGCTCGTCGGCACCTCCGCGCGCGCCCCCGCCCACCTGGCCGACCACGACTTCCGCAGGCCCACCATCCTCTTCCTCGGCAACGAGACCGCCGGCCTCAGCGCCCACTGCCGCTCCCTGTGCGACACCCTCGTCGGCATCCCGCAGCGCGGCACCGCATCATCATTGAACGTCGCCAGCGCCGCGGCCATCGCCCTCTACGAGATCGCCCGCCAGCGCCGCGAGTCTCGGCCGTGCCCCGGCTAGGTCGCCGAACGGTTGGAGGCCGTTCTCGTTAAGGTCGACGTCGACGTCGACGTTGTCTTGGTCGACGACATTGACGGCGCCGTGGACGTGAGCGCCACCATGGTCGTTGACTCGACCTGGTGGCCGCGCCTCGAGCCGTGATCCCGCCGCAACGGTGCGTCGGAGGGGCCGATAACCTCGGGATGCTCAGCTTTCAGCGACTCGACGTCTACCAGCGCTCCATCCAGTTCCTCTCTCTCGCGTTCGAGGTCGTCGACGCGCTTCCACGCGGACACGCCGAACGGGCCGACCAGCTGATGAGGGCAGCGGAGGCGGTGCCACGGAATATCGCGGAAGGCGCCGGTCGGTGGTCGAGAGCCGACATGTCGAAGCACTACAAGATCGCACGCGGTGAGGCGATGGAATGTGCGGCTTCGCTCGATGTGCTCAAGCTCAGACATCTCGTCGAGCAGCCTCTTTACGGCCGAGGCATCGAGCTATTGGGAGGCCGTCGTAGCCATGTTGACCAAGATGATCTCGGTGGACTCGTCAACCTGATTCGACAACGGTGGCGCTCACGTCCACGGCGCCGTCGAGGTCAACGACCACGTCAACGCAACCGTCATCATCTCTGTGGCGTGTTGCTAGCCCGCCAGGCCGCGGAGCACGGCGGCGGTCATCGCTTCGGTGCCGAGGGTGCCGCCGAGGTCGCGGGTGCGGGCGCCGGAGGCGATGGCTGCGTCGACGGCGCGCTCGATCGCGGTGGCCTCGGCGTCGAGGCCGAGGGAGTGGCGGAGCAGCATGGCGGCGCTGAGGATCGCGCCGAGCGGATTCGCGGCGCCGGTGCCGGCGATGTCGGGGGCGGAGCCGTGGATGGGCTCGTAGAGGCCGAAGCGACCCTCCGCGAGGGAGGCGCTGGGCAGGAGGCCGAGCGAGCCGGACAGGACGGATGCCTCGTCGGTGAGGATGTCGCCGAACATGTTCTCGGTGACGATGACGTCGAAGGCGCCCGGTGACGTGATGATGCGCATGGCCGCGGAGTCGACCAGCTGGTGGTCGACGGCGATGTCCGGGTGTGAGGCGGCGATCTCCAGGACGATCTGCCGCCACAGGCGCGATGACTCGAGGACGTTGGCCTTGTCCACCGAGGTCACGCGGCGGCGACGGCCCGCGGCCAGGCGGAACGCCAGCGCCACCACGCGGCGGATCTCGCCCTCGGTGTAGAGCATGGTGTCGTACGCGCGCTCGCCGTCCTCGCCGCGCTCGCGCGCCCGCGGGCCGAAGTAGAGGCCGCCGGTCAGCTCGCGCACGAACAGGATGTCGACGCCGGCCAGGCGATCCGGCTTGAGCGGCGACGCGTCGGCCAGCTCGGGCCAGGTCCTGACCGGGCGCAGGTTGGCGAACAGGCCGAGCTCGCGCCGGATGGCCAGGAGGCCCTGCTCGGGCCGGACCGGCGCGCGCGGGTCGTCCCAGCGCGGGCCGCCGACCGCGCCGAGCAGCGCGGCGTCGGCGCCGCGGCACGCCTCCAGCGTCGAGGCCGGCAGCGGCTCGCCGGTCGCGTCGATGGCGGCGCCGCCGATGAGGTGCTCGTCGAACGCCAGCGCGTGGCCGGCGCGCGACGCCGCGCGCTCGAGCACCGCCCGCGCCGCCGCCACCACCTCGGGTCCGATGCCGTCACCCGGGAGCAGAACCACGCGCGCCTTCACGCTCCGGTTCCCTCTCTCGTTCTCGTTCTCGTTCTCGTTCTCGTTCGCGTTCGCCTTCGCGTTCAACGTCACGTCCGATCACCTCCGCCGTCTCGGTGAGACCGTACTCGAAGCTGTCGGCCAGCGCTGCCCACGAAGCGGCCAGGATGTCGGTGCCCGCGCCGACCGTGCTCCAGCGGCGCGCGCCGTCGGACGAGTCGATGAGGACGCGCGTGATGGCCGCGGTCGCGCTCTGGCTGTCGAGGATGCGCACCCGGTAGTCGGTCAGCCGGATGTCGGCCACCTCGGGGTAGGCGGGCCACAGCGCCTTGCGCAGCGCGCCGTCGAGCGCGTGGACCGGCCCGTTGCCCTCCGCTACCGCGTGGATCACCTCCGCGCCGACGGTGATCTTGATGGTGGCCTCGGCCCAGTTGCCGAGCCGCTCCTGGAACCCGGTCATGACCCGGTACTCGACGAGCCGGAAGGGCGGCGCGTAGGCCGGCGAGCGCCGGCGCAGGAGCAGCGCCACCGACGCCTCGGCGGCCTCGAACGAGAGACCGCGCGCCTCGCCCTCCTTGATCTCGGCCAGCGCGCGGCCCGGGTCCTCGCCCGCCAGCTCGAGGCCGAACTCCTCCGCCTTGGCCAGGAGGTTGGCGCGCCCCGACAGCTCGCTCACCACCACGCGGGTCCGGTTGCCGACCGCCTCGGGCGCCACGTGCTCGTAGGAGCCGGCGCAGCGGCGCACCGCCGAGACGTGCACGCCCCCCTTGTGGGCGAACGCGCAGCGGCCCACGTACGGCTGGTGCTCGTCGGGCGGGAGGTTGGCGACCTCGGCGACGAAGCGCGCGAGATCCGCGAGCCCGGGCAAGGCGCCGGGCGGCAGGCAGCGCCGCCCCATCTTGAGCTCGAGCGTGGGGAGTAGCGCGCACAGATCCGCGTTGCCGCACCGCTCGCCGTAGCCGTTGATGGTCCCCTGCACGTGGGTCGCGCCGGCGGCGACGGCGGCCAGCGCGTTGGCGACCGCGCAGCCGCCGTCGTCGTGGGTGTGGATCCCGACCGCCGGCCCGCCGGGGCCGAGCGCGGCCAGCACCGCCGCCGTCGCGCCCTCCACCTCCCAGGGCAGCCGCCCGCCGTTGGTGTCGCACAGGACCACCGCCTCGGCCCCGGCGCGCGCCGCGGCGGCCACCACCTCGAGCGCGTAGGGGGCGTCGGCCGCGTGGCCGTCGAAGAAGTGCTCGGCGTCGAACACCACGCGGCGCCCGTGCGCGCGCAGGTACGCGACCGTCTCGCCCACCAGGGCCAGGTTCTCGTCGAGCGAGGCGCGCAGGACCTCGCGCACGTGGAGCGTCCAGCTCTTGCCGAAGATGGTGCAGACCGGCGTCTCCGCCGCCAGCAGCGCGGCCACGCTGGCGTCGTCCTCGATGGCGATGCCGGCGCGCCGGGTGGCGCCGAACGCGGCCAGCCGGGCGTGCCGCCAGTCGACGTCGCGCGCCCGCGCGAACAGCTCCGCGTCCTTGGGGTTGGAGCCGGGCCAGCCGCCCTCGATCATCGAGACGCCGATCTGATCGAGGCGCCGCGCGATGCGCAGCTTGTCCTCGCACGAGAGCGAGATGCCCTCGCGCTGGGTCCCGTCGCGCAGGGTGGTGTCGTAGACGAGGACCTCGCCCGGGACGCCGCCCGGGCTGCTATCGCCGGCGAGCTTCATGGGATGCGATCTCGGCCTCGAGGGCCAGGAGGTAGCCGAGCTCGTCGATGCCCTCGAGCAGGCAGCGCCGGTGAAACGGATCGACCGTGAAGCCGGCCGCCGCGTCGCCCGGCCACTCGACGACCTGGCGCTCGAGGTCGACGGTCACCGGCAGCGCCGCGTCGGCCTCGCGCGCCCCGACCAGGCGGGCGTGGTCGGCGCGGGCCAGCTCGACCGGCAGGAGGCCGTTCTTGAGCGCGTTGGCCCGGAAGATGTCGGCGAACGACGGCGCGACGACCGCGCAGAGGCCCCAGCCCACCAGCGCCCAGGCGGCATGCTCGCGCGACGAGCCGCAGCCGAAGTTGTGACCGGCGACGAGGATGCGGGCACCGGCCGCCTCGGGCCGGTTGAGCGCGAAGTCCGGTCGCGGCGCGCCGCCCGGGTCGCGGCGCCAGTCCTCGAACAGGTGCGCGCCGAGGCCGTCCTTGCGGGTCACCTTGAGGAATCGGGCCGGGATGATCTGATCGGTGTCGACGTCGGAGGCGGCCAGCAGGACGGCGTGCGAGGTCACTCGCGAGAACTGGGCAGGCATATCTCGTCTCTCCTCGTCGCGATTCACAGGAGCGTGCGCGGGTCGGTGATGCGGCCGCTGACCGCCGCGGCCGCCGCCGTCAGCGGCGAGGCCAGGAAGGTGCGCCCGCCCATGCCCTGGCGCCCCTCGAAGTTGCGGTTGCTGGTCGACACGGCGTACTGGCCGGGCTGGAGCTGGTCGCCGTTCATGGCGATGCACATCGAGCAGCCCGACTCGCGCCACTCGGCGCCGGCGGCGCGGAAGACCTGGTCGAGGCCCTCCGCCTCGGCCTGGCGCTTGACCTCCTGCGAGCCGGGCACGACCAGCATGCGCACGCCGGGCGAGACCTTGCGCCCGCCCATCACGCGGGCGGCCTGGCGCAGGTCGCTCAGGCGGCTGTTGGTGCACGAGCCGAGGAAGACCAGGTCGACCCGGTGGCCGAGCAGCGGGCGGCCGGGCTGCAGATCCATGTAGCGAAGCGCGCGGACCAGCGCGCCGCGCGCGCCGGCGTCGCCGAGGTCGGACGGGGCCGGCACCGGCGCGCCGAGCGGGATGCCCATGCCGGGGTTGGTGCCGTAGGTGATCATCGGCTCGAGGGCCCCGCCGTCGACCGCGATCACACGGTCGAAGACCGCGCCCTCGTCGGTGGGCAGCCGGCGCCACCTGTCCACCGCGTCGTCCCACGCGGCGCCCGCCGGCGCGCGCTCGCGACCGGCCAGGTACTCGAAGGTGGTGTCGTCGGGCGCGATGAGCCCGGCGCGGGCCCCTGCCTCGATGGACATGTTGCACACCGTCATGCGCTCCTCCATCGACAGCGCGCCGATGGACGATCCGGCGTACTCGATGACGTGACCGGTGCCGCCGTCGACGCCGATCGCGGCGATGACCGCCAGGATGATGTCCTTGGCGGTCACCGCGGGGCCCAGCCGCCCGTCGACCCGCACCAGCATCGTGCGCGGCTCGGACTGCAGCAGGCACTGGGTGGCGAGCACGTGCTCCACCTCGCTGGTGCCGATGCCGAAGGCGAGCGCGCCGAACGCGCCGTGGGTCGAGGTGTGGCTGTCGCCGCACACGATCGTCATGCCGGGCTGGGTGAGGCCGAGCTCGGGTCCGATGACGTGCACGATGCCCTGCCGCCCGGAGCCGAGCGCGTGGAGAGGCACGCCGAAGTCGGCGCAGTTCCGCTCGAGCTCGGCGATCTGGGCCGCCGCCTGCGGTTCGGCGATCGGGATGCGCCCGCGCGCCGGCCCCGGCGCGGTCGGCACCGAGTGATCCATGGTCGCGAGCGTGCGCTCGGGGCGGCGCACGACCAGCCCGCGCCCGCGCAGCCCGGCGAAGGCCTGCGGCGAGGTCACCTCGTGCACCAGGTGGAGATCGATGTAGACGACCGCCGGTTCCCCGGCCCGCTGGGCGACCAGGTGGTCGCGCCAGATCTTGTGGAACATCGTGGTGCGTCTGGTCGACGCGGTCGTCACGGGGCTCGTCGTCACGGGGCTCGTCGTCACGGGGCTCGTCGTCACGGGGCTCGTCGTCATGGGGCTCCCTGGCCGGCGCGCGCCTCCGGCGCTGCCTGGCCCGCGGCGACCAGCTCGAGCAGGTCGCCGTCGTCGATGGTGCGCTTGTGCGCGGCCACTCGCTTGAACGCGGCGAACGCGAGCGCGAGCGCGTCGTCGTCGAGCGCGTAGCCGAGCTCGGCCAGGCGCGCGCGGAACGCGTGCCGGCCCGACTGGCGGCCCAGCACCAGGCGCGTGCCGCCGGCGCCGACCGCCTCCGGCCGCATGATCTCGTAGGTCTGCTCGTGCTTGAGCATGCCGTCCTGGTGGATACCCGACTCGTGGGCGAACGCGTTGGCGCCCACGATCGCCTTGTTGGGCTGGACTACCATGCCGGTGCACGCGCTGACCAGGCGGCTCACCGACACCAGCTGCCGCGTGTCGACGCCGGTCTCCAGCCCGTGGACGTCGCGCCGCGTGGCCAGCGCCATGACCACCTCCTCGAGCGCGCAGTTGCCCGCCCGCTCGCCGATGCCGTTGACCGTCACCTCGGCCTGGCGCGCGCCGGCGTCGATGCCGGCCAGGGTGTTGGCCGTCGCCAGCCCGAGGTCGTCGTGGCAGTGCACCGAGATGACGACCTCCTCGACGCCGGCCACGCTGGCCCGGATGCCGGCGATGAGCGCGCCGAACTCGTGCGGCAGGCGGTAGCCGACGGTGTCGGGGATGTTGAGCGTGCCGGCGCCCGCCCGGATCGCCGCCTCCAGCACCTGGTAGAGGAAGGCCGGCTCGCTGCGGCCGGCGTCCTCGGGCGAGAACTCGACGTCCGGGCAGAGAGCGCGCGCGTGCGCGACCATCTCCGCCACCCGCGCCAGCACCTCCGGCCTGGTCATGCGCAGCTTGTGGCGCATGTGGATGTCGCTGGTGGCCAGGAAGGTGTGGATGCGCGGCCGCTGCGCGCCGGCCACCGCCGCCCAGGCGGCGTCGATGTCGCCCCGCTCGCAGCGGGCCAGGCCGCAGATGGTGGGCGGCTGATCGGACGGCCGGCCCTCCTCGGGCCGCCTGCCGACCAGGGCGGCGATCCGCGCCACGACCTCGCGGTCGGAGGGCGATGAGGCCGGAAATCCGGCCTCGATGACGTCCACGCCGAGGCGCGAGAGAGCGCGCGCGATGTCCAGCTTCTGCTCGGCGCTCATGGCGGCGCCCACCGACTGCTCGCCGTCGCGGAGGGTGGTGTCGAAGATGCGTACTCGATCGTGTTCGCTGGCCTGTTCGCCGGTCTGTTCGCCGGTCTGTTCGCGGGTCACGGTCAATCTCCTGGCTTCACGGTGACCGGATCCAGGAACGGCATCATCTGGCGCAGCTGGCCGCCCACCCGCTCCAGCTGGTGCTCGCGCTCGGCGCGGCGCCGGGCCTCGAACCAGGGCCGCCCCTTGTCGTTCTCCTCGATCCAGCGGCGGGCGAACGCGCCGCTCCTGATGTCCTCGAGGAGCTGCATCATGGTGGCGCGCGCCTCGTCGCCGATGACCCGCGCGCCGGCCACGTAGTCGCCGTACTCGGCCGTGTCCGAGACCGAGTAGCGCATGTAGTTGAGCCCGCCCCGGTACATGAGATCGACGATCAGCTTGAGCTCGTGCAGGCACTCGAAGTAGGCCACCTCCGGCTGGTAGCCGGCCTCGACCAGCGTCTCGAAGCCGGCCTTGACCAGCGCCGTCACGCCCCCGCACAGGACCGCCTGCTCGCCGAAAAGATCGGTCTCGGTCTCCTCGGCGAAGGTGGTCTCGATGACGCCGGCGCGGGTGGCGCCGAGCGCGCGGGCGTAGGACAGCGCGATCGCGCGGGCCTCGCCGCTCGCGTCCTGGTGCACGGCGACGAGCGCCGGCACCCCCTGCCCCTCCTGGAAGGTCTCGCGCACGCGGTGGCCCGGCCCCTTGGGCGCGATGAGCGAGACGTCCACGCCGTCCGGCGGCACGATCGTGCGGTAGTGGATGTTGAAGCCGTGGGCGAACATGAGCGTCCGGCCCGCGCCTCGGCCCAGCCCGGGCGCGATCTCCTCGGCGTAGAGCGCCGGCTGCGCCGTGTCGGGCGCGAGCACCATCACCACATCGGCCCACGCGCAGACGTCGCGCACCGTCTCGACCGTGAGCCCGGCCGCCGTCGCCCGGGCGCGGCTCCTCGACGTCTCGGGCAGGCCGACGCGCACGTCGACCCCGCTGTCGCGGAGGTTGAGCGCGTGCGCGTGGCCCTGCGAGCCGTAGCCCACGATCGCGACCTTGCGCGCGC
>Ga0126377_10002950_pt1 | contig 11912 bp, 10 predicted proteins | sample PanSoiMetPlot_22_FD_92647 | JGI IMG/M metagenome (GOLD analysis project Ga0126377, IMG submission 92647) | Tropical forest soil microbial communities from Panama - MetaG Plot_22 | ecosystem: Environmental > Terrestrial > Soil > Tropical forest > Bulk soil | place: Panama | collected 2016-02-17
GAGATCTTGCTCTTGGCCTTGCGCAGGTTGAAGAACAGCTTCTTCTGGTTGGCGGTGGTGCCCATCTTCACCAGCGACCACGAGCGCAGGATGTATTCCTGGATCGCCGCCTTGATCCACCACATGGCGTAGGTGGCGAGCCGAAAGCCTTTGTCGGGCTCAAAGCGCTTGACCGCCTGCATGAGGCCGACATTGCCTTCGGAAATCACCTCGGAGATCGGCAGCCCGTAGCCGCGGTAGCCCATGGCAATTTTTGCCACCAGGCGCAAATGGCTGGTGACGAGTTTGTGCGCTGCGTCACGATCGCCGTGCTCGCGCCAGCGCTTGGCCAAAATGAATTCGTCCTGCGGTTCCAGCATCGGGAACCGCCGGATCTCTTCGAGATACCGGGACAGGCCGGATTCGGCCGTTAAAATCGGCAATGCCGCCGTACGGGCCATATATAAGCGCCCTCCAAAGTTTGCCCCCGGTTGCACCGGCAGGCGGATCGCACCGCCGCTCCCCGAGCCGGCGGTGCTCGTCATGCTGCGACCGCGAAGGACGTGATCGCGGCTGCAACACTACAGGACAGGCGGTCCGAAAGACAGTTAACTCGGCGTTACGTCGCCGTGACCCCTTCGTGTACACCTAAGTCCTTGATCCGGGCCGAGCTTTTGTCTCAGACCGTTGCGCCCTGCGCACGGAGGCTCCGGCGTAAACGTAGGAGATCGTCCGGCAGTTCCGAGCGGAACTCCAGATTCGTGCCCTGCGATGGGTGTTCGACAGCCAGTAGATAGGCATGAAGTGCCTGTCTGCCAAGGGCTTGCAGCGCCGCTCGGGCGTCGTCACCCAGCTGATTCGCTTTCGTCTTGAACCCGCCGCCGTAGACCTCGTCGCCCAGCAGTGGGTGTCCGATCGCGGCGAGGTGGACGCGGATCTGGTGCGTGCGCCCGGTCTCGAGCCGGCAGGCAATGAGGCTCGCGACCGTCGCGCCGTCGCGCCCCCCATAGCGTTCGAGCACCTCCCAATGCGTGACCGCCGCGCGGCCGCCCGTGCGCACCGCCATCTTCTCGCGCGCGTGCGAGTGGCGGCCGATCGGCTTGTCGATGGTGCCGCGCGGGCGCTCCGGTACGCCCCAGACAAAGGCGAGATAGCCGCGGGCCAGCGCCTTGCCGCGCCCGTGGTCGGCAAACTGCCGGCTCAACGCGCGGTGCGCGCGGTCGGTCTTGGCCACCACCAGGAGGCCGCTCGTATCCTTGTCGAGCCTGTGCACGATGCCGGGGCGCTTGACGCCGCCGACGCCGGCGAGGCTTTCCCCGCAATGGGCAAGAAGCGCGTTCGCCAGCGTGCCGCTCCAATTGCCGGCGGCGGGGTGCACGACCAGCCCTGCCGGCTTGTCGATGACGACGAGCTCGTCGTCCTCGAACACGATGTTGAGCGGAAGGTTTTCGGGCGCGAGCGCGGCGTCCGCGGCGGGCGGAAGCTCGAGCACGATCTTTGCGCCGGCGTTGACGCGATGGCCGGGATCGCGGATCGTGGCGCCGTCGATCGCGACCCGACCCGCGAGAATCAGGGCCTTGTGGCGCGAGCGCGACAGCTCGGCCAGGCGCTGCGCCAGCACGCGGTCGAGCCGCTCGCCGGCCTCTTCGGCGGCGACCACCAGTTTGCTGCGGCGCTGCGTTACGGCCATGAGCAATCCGTCGGCGGAGATTGAAGCGCCACTCGATCTCGCGGCCGCGCGCATCCTCGCGCGGGTGCGCTGGCTGATGCTGATCTCGGCCACCACCACCTGCCTCGCGATCGCGGCGGTGATCGGCGTCATCGGCTATCGCGTTTTCAAGGCCGAGGGAAGCGCGGGAGCCGACGTCACCGCGCTGTTGCCGAAGGGCGCACGCGTCGTTTCGACCGCGCTCGCCGAGGACCGCATCGCCGTGACGCTCGACATCGGCGGCGCAATCGAGATCCGCACCTTCGACGCCAAGACGCTCAAGCCGATGGGTCGGCTCAAATTCGCCCCCGAGCCGTGAGGGCGGCATCGTAACGCGAGGCGACTGGAGACTCTTCATTTTGCGATGGGTGCATAATTGAGCCGCGCACTCGGTGCGTTCCCTCTCCCGCTTGCGGGGGAGGGTTAGGGAGGGGGCATGCGACAAGATTCGCGCGTGCCCGCCCCCTCCCCAACCCTCCCCGTAAACCGGGGAGGGGGCACACCGACTTCGTTGCTCGCGCTGACGCCACTTCACCCGAATGCGTTTCAACATGCTGACGCGACGCAATCCACCTATCCCGACCGGGCGATCAAGGTCATCCTGCCGTACACGGCGGGATCCCCCAACGACACCATCGCGCGGGCCGTTGCTCCGATGGTGTCCTTGCGCCTGAAACAGCCGCTCATTCTCGACAACCGGCCCGGTGCCGGCACGCTCGTGGGCGTGAAATCGGTGATAAGTTCGCTGCCCGACGGCTACACTTTGCTGTTCACCAATACGCCGACTCACGTCATCGCCCAGTTTCGCGCCCAGGGCCTCGCTTACGATCCGATCGGCGACTTCGTGCCCATTGTCGCGGTTGGAACGACCTCGCTCGTGCTGGTCGTCGCGGCGCGAACGCCAGCGGATACGCTGCAGGACTTCGTCGCCTATGCCAAAGCCAACCCGGGCACGCTGAACTTCGGCTTCGGCCAAGGGACGCTGCCGCATCTGATCGGCGAGGCGTTCAAGCTCGCCACGGGAACCGACATCGCCAGCATTCCTTATCGCGGTGGGGCGCAGGCCATCACCGACATGCTGGGCGGCCGCGTCGACATGAATTTTGGCACCGAGACGACGCTCCTGCCTTTGATCCGCGAAAGAAAGATCAAGGGGCTCGCGGTGACGAGCCCGGCGCGCAGTGCCGAGCTTCGCAACGTTCCCACCATGATCGAGTGCGGCTTGCCGAATTTGACCACGGTCACGCATTACGGATTTTTGGGGCCCGCCGGCATTCCCGCAGATGTGATCGCGACGCTCAACCGCGATACCAATGACGCTCTCGAATCCGCTGACGTCCGCGCGAACCTGATCAAGGCGGGCATCGAACCGGCGGGCGGATCGCGGCAGGACTTTGCGGCCGTGATCGCGCAGCAATTGCAACAATGGGCGCCGGTCGTGCAGACGACGCGGTTCCAGCTGGATTAGCGAAACGTGGCCGCCGCGCCTCTCTTCCGTTCGTCACCGCGAGGGGCACCCCGCGACGCTCGCTTCGCGGGGACCCCGTTGCGGGGACCCAGCCTTTGGCCCTGAATTCTCGCTGTCGCGGGAACGATCTGAATTTGCTGCGCGGCCGGTGATGTGCGGACTGACGGGCGCATGTTCGCCTTGCGCGCGGCGGTGATCGGCGCTATTTGCCAAGCTTCTCGCCTGCTCCCTTCGTCTAGCGGCCCAGGACGTCGCCCTCTCACGGCGAAAACAGGGGTTCGAGTCCCCTAGGGAGCGCCAGCAATAACAAGCACTTAGCAATAAATTAGGGCTGGATCGGCCCTATTGACCAAACATGGACCAAACGTCGGCCACTGCCACGGCTATGATGCTAGTCGGTTAGCCGCAGAAATCGGGCATTGGCGATTCCGGTGTTTCTTTCTCGCATGGTGGCAACGCGTCCTCAGTTTTCTGCTGAAATTAATGCGAACTTGAGCGGCGCGAATTACCGACCAAACATCCGGGTTACTAGGCGACATTGTTCGCCGCCGTTTGCTTGCGCTTGCAATTTTCCGCGAATGCTTCTAGGTACATCGCGCCCGCCGCCCGCCTGGTCCGATTCCAGACGTGAATGTGCGCGGACCGCGACACTAGCCCGGTCGGAGAAGTGAACGAAGGGCACCGCGACGTAGCCGGTTGAGACGGAAGCGTTCACAACATAGGGGCCAAGGCCTCGCTCCGTCCCGGTTGGTCGCCAGCGCTAATTGAGCGCCGGCGACTTTTTATTTGGTGTTGTCTCCGGCGCACATTCGGAGACGCCAAATGGAAGACGAACCCTCACTAACGTTTGGCGAGTTCTGTCGTCTCGAAGGAGTCTCAAAATCGTGGCTCTACGAGCAATTGCGGCTTGGCCTAGGTCCTGAGATCACAGAGCTCGGTCCACGCGTACGCAGAATTACGCCGAAAGCCCGCGCTGAGTGGCACGAGCGCATGGCCGAGCTCGCGAAGAGCGAATCTCGTCAGCTCGAGGCCGAACGGCGGCGCGCGCAGGCGGCCTCGGCTGCGAGTCCGCGTCATATTTCGCGGCGTCGGCGTCAGGCGACATGAGAGAGCGCGCAGCGCAAGCGGCACACCGGCACATGTGCGGGATCAACCACCTGCGCCGGCACCGGTGCCGGTCGTGTGCCGGCCTAAGTGGCTGACACGTCAGCGTAGTGCCGGTGTGACGGGAGACAAGGGATCAAGCCATGGCTAAGCACTTCGACGCGGGCAAGGCTGCGAAGATTCTCGCGTTCGTGCTCGGCTCGCCGTCCGCCGGGGAGGGGGCCAGCGCTCGGCACACGCTGATCCGGATCCTGGACGCCCACAGCATCGCTGGCCGCGACCTGCTGCCGCATCACTATCTCGACCGTGGTGACGCTGCTGTGGTCGAGCAGGTCAATAACCTGTTACAGCCGCTGTGGACTGGTGACGACGATGCTGCGCGCGAGCAGCAACGGGCTTTCGTCGATCGGCGCCTAATCCGCTGGCGGCTGGGCTGGTCAGATCTGATCGAGCGACTCCGCAGTGGAAGTAGCGACGCGGCCACGTGGTACTGGTGGCCGCGGAAAAATATCCGCGACCTCCAAAACTGCGCGCGGCACGCGCGCCGCGCGATGTGTGTGCATTACTTCACAGACGCTGCCCGGACGATGGTCTACCATCGGCACACTGAAACACCGAGGTGGGGTCTGCTTGGCAAGGTCATTTACCATGAACCTTCTTGTCGATGACTTGGGCCGCCTCCGTGCTAAGATCGTGGAGCTAGAGGAGCGCGGCACACCTCACTTTGGAGGCCGAGATGGGCCTGTTCGACTATCCCACAGGGGTCGACTATCCCACAGGGGCCAAGCCGGACGCTTCCCCCACGTTCACACTTCTCGCGGACTTGCCGGAGGCCACTTGGAAGAAAATTTTGGCAATCGTCGGGGAAATCCATTTCCGCAAGGGCGATTGCATCATCCGACAAGGTGAACCTGACAACGCCTTTTTCATTCTGACCTCTGGCTCGGTTGAGGTGGTTTTCGATCGGCCCGGGCACGAAACCGTGACCATCAAAATCCCGCAAGGCTCAGTCTTCGGTGAGATCGCATTCTTTGACGGATCGCCGCGGATGGCCACGGTCCGCGCCCTCGAAGATGGTGTTGCCGTTCGCGTGACTAGAAGCAATTTCGAACATTTGGCGGCATGGGAACCGCAGATTGCTCGTCGCATCCTGCTTGAGCTGGGGCAAGTCATCGCGGTCCGCTTGCGCTCGGCAATGCAGCAGGTCGTCTAGGTCCGCAATGGCGATATTGAGCAAAGGTATGACGTCGCCAGCGATCATAAATCGATTTCCGAACTATTCTGAGATGCCGGGTCGGGTCCCAGCCTCGGTCTGGAGCGTTCTGCGCATAACGACGCTCGCGGTCACTTGCGCTCTAATTGTCCTCCTAATCGTGACACCGGACCTCGGGCTTCTGCTGGTGTGGGGTCTGACGATCCCGCTCATGCCGGGGATTTTAGCCTTCGCTCCCGGGCTGTGGCGGCAAGTCTGTCCCATGGCCTTCCTCAATCAATTGCCGCGAATGTTCGGCTTCGGATGCGATCTGCCGCTCCCGATGCGGACGAAGCATTTGGCTTACTATCTGGCGATGATCCTGTTCTTCGTTATCGTCAGCTTGCGGCACGTCGGCCTGAATGACGAGCCCCTGACGTTAGCCGGTCTCATTATCGCAATGCTGGTCGCTGCCTTGGTGGGCGGTGTCGTCTTTAAGGGGCGAAGCGGCTGGTGCGGTACATTCTGTCCACTGGCGCCAATCCAGCGCGCTTATGGGCAAGCTCCGATCGTGATCGTGAAGAACGGGTATTGCCCGACCTGTGTAGGCTGCCAGAAGAATTGCTACGACTTCAACCCGCGCGCGGCGGTGCACAGCGATCTTGCAGACCCCGATCGGTGGTATGCCGGGCACAAGGAAATCTTCATGGGTGCGCTGCCCGGGTTTATCATCGCGTTCTTTCTTGCGGAAAACCCTGCGAATACCGGGCTCCTCCACTACTACTTACATTTTGCGTCGTGGATGGGAATCTCGCTTGGGCTCTACATGGCCCTGACACGACTCATCTTTGGAATCCGCTACAAGGTCGCCCTCGCCTACAGCATGTCCGCCCTTTTGATATATTACTGGTTCGCCGTACCGATCATCCTGGAGACGCTCGCCAAACTGTCCGGCGCGCCTTTCCCATCATGGAGTGGCAGTGCGGCATGGGCTGCGATCTCACTTCTTGGAGTGAGCGTTCTGATCGTCGGACTGCTCACCGAGCGGGACTTCAAGCGCGTCAGCGTCACCAGTGCCGATGTCAAACAAACCATCAATTTAAATGCGAAGGTTTTGGGCGCGGCGGCCGCTGTTGATGCCAAGGACCTCGTCATTGACCGCGGCACCGATCGCAGTTTTCCCGCCGATCCGGGCCAATCGCTGCTGGAGGGCATCGAGACGCTCGGCGTCGCGATGGATTTTGGCTGTCGGATGGGCATGTGCGGTGCAGATCCGATCGTCGTTGTCCAAGGTGCCGACTCCCTAACCAAGCCGACCGACGACGAACTCGTGACGTTGCACCGTCTCGGCCTTGAGGGTCGGGCGCGCATGGCTTGTGTATGCCGGCCGCTGCGTGGCGGCGTGGTGATCGACACCAAGACCAAGGCAAGCGACCTCCCAGCGCCGGTCGCAGCGCAGCCCCAGGCCGATGCCGCGCTCGCTACCGGCATCGGCAAAGTCGTCATCATCGGCAATGGCACAGCCGGTATGACGGCCGCTGCCGAGATCCGACGGCTCTCCCCGTCCTGCCGGATCGACGTCGTCACGAAGGAAAGAGAGCACCTCTACAATCGCATGGCGATCGGACGATTGCTCTATGGACGCTCTGCGATGGCCGGGATGCATCTGCTGGCGCCGGATTGGCAAGACAAGAACAACGTTACGGTGTGGTTGAACACAATCGCGATCAAAATTGAGCTAAACAAGCGTGAGGTGCATCTCGGCACTGGAGAGGTGCTGTCCTACGATCGCCTTATCCTTGCGCAGGGCAGCAGCGCGTTTGTGCCCCCGATCGACGGCATTACCCTGCCGGGCTGCTTCGTGCTTCGTGATGCCGCGGACGCCATGGCGATACGGGCTTGGAGGCAACAGCGCAATTGCCGGACTGCCGTGGTGCTTGGCGGTGGAGTTCTTGGCGTGGAGGCAGCCGACGCACTGCGGCATCTCCATCTGGACGTCACCATCATCGAACGTTCGCCGCGGCTGATGGAACGACAACTTGACGATAAAGGCAGTGCAATCCTAAGCCGCTATCTGGCCGGACTCGGAGTGTCGGTAAAGTTCAGCGCCGCCGTCGCACGCATTCATGGTGAGGGCCACCTATCGTCGGTGGAACTTGCTGGCGGAGAGCGCATCGGTGCCGATATTCTCGTCGCCTGCGCCGGCATCAAGCCGAATATCGAAATCGCAAAGCTGGCGGGACTCAAAGTGAACCGCGGGGTCATCGTCGATGCCGGCATGCAAACTTCTGACCCGAACGTCTTTGCCATCGGAGACGTGGTCGAACTGTCGGGTGCCATTAGCGGTTTGTGGGCGGTCAGCACCAATCAAGCGCGTGTGGCAGTGGGCAAGATATTCGGCACTGAAATTTCCGCATCGCGGCCGAGCATGCTTGTCAGCTTAAAAGTCGAGGGCATCGACGTGAAGGCTTTTGGTCTAGTGAGGCCCACCCACTCCGGACAGGAGGTCATCCAGTCCGCTGAAGAGCCGGCGGGAGAACACCGCATGCTGATCGTGGAGGGGTCGAAAATCGTTGGCGCAGTTTTCGTTGGCCCGCCGGGCGCGGGCAAATTCATCGGAACGATTATCCAATTGAACATGGATATCGAAAGTGTCATGGCCGACTTACGACGTGGCAATTGGGAAGCACTTGGTCGCCTGGTGACCGGCGAAGCGGTCGCAAATACCAAGGAACGCCTTGCTCAATCATGCGAGCCTCGAAGCGCAGTGGGGCCGGTCGTGTCGGACCGCTCGCCGACCGAATCCCTCGGGGCAGGCTCCCCGCGGACGGCACCAGCCTAGCATGGGTGAGCGATCAGTTAGGCCGTCAACCGCACCAAGCTACCGTACCGGCCTCCTGTCCAGCGATATTGATGAACTCGCGGCGCTTCATAGCGAATCCAATTGTGGAAGATCCCAACGGTGAGCCAGTATGGCAAAGCACACCTAAGACCAGATGCTTCTTTGCTCCGATGCACTCTTCCTAGTCCAACCACGCATGTGGCGGATCACGGGCTCGACAGGACGAGCAGCGTCTGTGTTGATGCAGCTCGTCGATGAAGGCTTGGTAAAGCGTGTGCCTTCAACCAGACCAGGATAGCATATGCCGAGCGGCTCGACGGCCATGGGGAGGGGGGCTGCATAAACCACGCACTTATCGAATTTACGGTATTCATGTCAGGCCAGCGCGGAGCATCTTAAGCAATGCGCTGAATTTCCGCTGCTCCGCTATCGCGGCCTTCGCGCGCTCGCCGTGACTGCCCATTCCGCTTGCCAGAAGGGCCGCCGCTACTCTGCGGTGGTACACCAAGCCGCCACGTCAATACGGATCTGCGGTGATACACCAAGCCGCCACGTTAATACGGACTTGGTTCCATTTCGGGAGCTGCGGTTCTAAGTCCCCAGGGGTTGGACTTACAATGTTCACAAACTTTTTGGATGTAGGAGAAGCGGCGCTTTTTCGTCCCGAGCGCAACGCAGAATCTACGCAAATAGAGGAGGACGATCAAATATGTCTACTGAAACGCTGACCACGATGGGCGCTGCATTCGATGCTGCGTGCCAGGGTTTCCCTGCCGATCTGAAAGATCATGAAGGGGCAAGGAGAAGACTGGCGTTGCTCATTCTTAGACACATGGATCGAGGAGGCGTGATGCAACGCGCCTTAGCGACCTAGCTTTGCTCGATTTCATGAGACCGCTCGCGCTTAAGCAGCAGTAGAGAAGCGACCCCGATGGTCATGATGCGCATTATTGCCGTGTCTATTTTCGCGGCCCTGCTCGCTGCTTGTTCCGGCAGCAGCAGGGTTGCAGATATTTTTCGAGCAAATACACCGTCACATCCACCAACACCGTACACGGCAAGCAAGAGCAGTTTAGACAATCGCGGTACGCCTGAAACAGGAACGCGCACCACGGTTGAAGCGGTGCCACAAGAGCCGCCAAAATCAGTGGTTCGAAGCCTCTCCGAAGAGTAGACCGCCTCAGCGCAGGCGGCACCGTACCTGTCGATCGGCGAACCCGCACCAGCACCGCCGGCACAGCGCCAGCATAAAAAATCTCAGTGGCCTTTGTATTTTTTTGCGATGATCTGCTTCGGGTGCAGGGTCAGTCTCAGCGGAACTTCCAACATAGACCACACCCATCAACGGGCTCGCCTCAGCTTCCTCATTCGTACCTGTAGCTGTTGTGGCACTTTGCCGTCGAGGTGCTCGGCCAGAAGAGCCATAGCGTGTGCATTGCCGCCGGCTACCCGTGGGCACTGCTCTACATCGAGCGCTGGTTGAAGGCGGCCCGTGCAGATGGAGGACGGTAACGTCGTGCCGCGCATGGCGGGAACACCGCAGGGTGGGGTAATCTCGCCCCTGTTGGCGAACCTATTCTGCATTACGCGTTCGATGCGTGGCACGTTTGCGTGCATCCCATTCGAACGGTACGCGAACGACATCATCTGTCATTGCAAACAGCCGCCGCCAGCCCGAAGGCATTGACGCGCATCAGTCGGGAAATCTGGATTGGACGTTACATCACCGCAGCGACAAGTCCCTGACTGAACTGGCCCAGATGTACAACCCATGCATCCGTGGCTGGATCACCTATTACAGCCACTTCTACAGCAGCTCTCATCGCGCCCGCGGTCGTCGGTGGTCCCCGCTGCCATGAGTGACGCGGCGCGTGAGTGCGCACGGGTGCCATGCAAGTGGGAACCGCGCAGCCACCGGCGAGGTTTTCAGAGCGAAACGCTCAGCAGGAGGCCGGTTATGATGAAATTCAAACACTTCGCAGGTATTGGCGCGACAACCCTACTGACGATGGGCTTGGCTGTGCCGGCTGTAGCGCAATCGCCGAACGCCGCGCTCAAGGGTGCGAACGGGCAGGACGTCGGAACGGTCTCGATGTCGCAGACTCAGGCCGGCGTCCTGCTCAAGGTTTCCCTCAAAGGATTGCCGCTGGGCGAGCACGCCTTCCACGTCCATACCGTCGGGAAATGCGACCCGCCCTCGTTCGAATCGGCAGGCGGCCATTTCAATCCGACCAACGCCCATCACGGCATGCTGAGCGGACCGGGCCATGCCGGCGACATGCCGAACCTACACATCCCGCCGACGGGCACGCTCGAACTCGAGGTGCTCAATGCGACGATCACGCTCGACGAAGGCAAGCCCAATTCGGTGTTCCATCAAGGCGGCGCCTCTGCGGTGATCCACGCCGGCAAGGACGACTACATGAGCGATCCCGCCGGGAATTCCGGCAATCGCATCACCTGCGGCGTGATCAGCGAAAGCCCGGCAACAGTTGGCCGCTCGCCGGCGCGCTAGCTCGGCGTCCCCCAGCCACTAGGCGCACGTTACGGGGTGCCGCAATCCAGATCGCTGCCACAGAAATGATGCAACACGCGATGACCAGAAGAAAGGCCAGCCTGTAGCTGCCTGTGGCGTCATGAATGATATGTTCGAGGACGATCAGCGCAAAATAGCAAATCGCGAAGCCCGCGCACCCGTCCCGGCCGAACCGGTCCGACAATGCCCCTATGATAATCTGGCCAGGAATGCCGACCACGCTGACGACTCCAAGAGCCCAAGCCGCCACGAGCGGCGTGAACCCGAATCTCGATGAGGTACTTCGTCTGGTGGGCCTGCACGGCGTACCACGCGACGGTGCCGCAGAAGTAACCGAGCGCGATCCACCAGAAGCGGCTTGCGCGCGGCCCGCGCAAACGCGAGCGCAGTCTACAGGTTAGTCCACAACAAGTAAGCAAGGCCAGCCGCTGCTAACGCGAGGCCTGCCCATCCGATAGGGTTGCGCTCGGATGGCGCTGCGGCCGCAACGGCTATCAAGGCAGTCTTTGCCGCCAACGATGTCCGCGCAGTCGATGTCAAACCAGCGATGCCCATGGCAAGCCCCCATTTCGCGTTGAATGCGCTGAGTAGCAAACCAAGCAATCCGCTCAGCAGTGGGGCTTTTTTTCGAAATTGTTAAAGTGTTGCAACAGAGCCACAGTTGCTGGGGCTCTATCATTGAGCCCGGCGAGGTCATTGTTTTCGCTCAACTTTCGTCTCGACGCTTGAATACAGCGAGCAGCCGTGCCTCAACCCGATCCAGCATCGACTGACAGACGCCGCAGCAAAGCCGCCGCCCACCACCCCCCTCGAAAAAACCGTGCGCGATGGGTGCCAACGGCGCGCGGATGCACTGCGGTGGATTAGGCCCCCAGGGCGAGGGGGGAAACGTTAATTTAAAATTTTACTCATAACGTTTTTTGGGTGTTACGGACATAGGAGGCTACCCATGCGATTAACGCTCATCGTAGTGACCGTAGCGGTGGCAATGTTGCTCGACCTTCGCGTCAGCCAAGCCACTCAAATGCCGTGGTGCGCGGGCATGAATAAGGGCGCTGCCTTTCCTTACAATTGCAGTCTGCC
>Ga0126377_10002951_pt1 | contig 11910 bp, 10 predicted proteins | sample PanSoiMetPlot_22_FD_92647 | JGI IMG/M metagenome (GOLD analysis project Ga0126377, IMG submission 92647) | Tropical forest soil microbial communities from Panama - MetaG Plot_22 | ecosystem: Environmental > Terrestrial > Soil > Tropical forest > Bulk soil | place: Panama | collected 2016-02-17
GGCGGGGGAGATGACGCGCCTTTTGGATCAGGGCTACCTCGGCCAGCTGTTTCGGCTCGCGCTGAGCCAGCATATGCCGGACTATCAGCCCGGGCACCTCGACGGCCTGCTAGCAGCCTACCGCAATTGCGCACCGACGTTGACGCTATTCGACGATGCCGCCTGGGCGCTTTCCCATTTTGGTAGCCAGCTGAAGCTCGGGTTGATCACGGACGGCACCCACGGCGTGCAGCGGCGCAAGGTCGAGGCGCTCGGCATTGCCCGTCACTTCCGGCAAATCATCTATACCGATGCCCTCGGCGGCCGAGCCTTCGCCAAGCCGCATCAGCAAAGCTATCAGCGCATGGAGGTGGCGCTCGGCAGCGGCAACGACCGCTTCGTCTATGTCGGTGACAATCCCGCGAAGGATTTTGTCGCCCCCAATGCGCGAGGGTGGGTTACGGTTATGATCGATAGACCCGGGGTGCAAAAGATTCACGCCGGAGCCAAGCCGGCCGAGGGAGGTGGACCACACCACACCGTTGCCTCGCTGACCGAGCTGCCGGCCGTGCTCAAGCTCTAAGCGGACCCATCGGCAAACGCCCGGTGCTATAGTCAGAGCCAATGCAATGAAATTGCCTGCAACGAAATTGCTAGCCACGCCATGAGCGTCAAACCTCCTCCTTCCCCGACAAACGCGGCCGTGCCCGACGCGGCGCCAGGCAATTGGGTCGATCGGCTGGCGCCCGAAAGCTGCCGAGCGTTTCTGCGTCTTGCCAGGTTTGATCGTCCGATCGGTGCTTGGCTGCTGCTGTTTCCCTGCTGGTGGGGGCAACTGCTTGCCGAAGCATCGCTCGGTCGCGCGGCTGCGGATGCCTCCGTCCTGTTTCTCTTTCTGGTCGGCGCCTTTGTCATGCGCGGAGCGGGCTGCACCTACAACGACATCGTCGACCGAGACTATGATGCCCGCGTTGCGCGCACCGCGGCGCGGCCGATCGCCTCCGGGCAGGTGAGCTTGGCAGAGGCGCAAATGTTCTTGGCCGTGCTGGCCCTGATCGGCTTGCTCGTGCTGATCCAGTTCAACCTCTTTACCATTGTGCTCGGGGCCACGTCCCTGTTGCTCGTGGCCGTCTACCCGTTCGCCAAACGCTACACCGACTGGCCCCAGGTCGTGCTCGGCTTGACCTTCAAATGGGGCGCTCTCGTGGGCTGGTCGGCGATCACGGGAGGGCTCTCGCCGGCTCCGCTTGCGCTTTACGCGGGCTGCGTCCTGTGGACCGTCGGCTACGACACCATCTATGCCCACCAGGATAAGGACGATGACGTGGCTATCGGCCTCAAATCGACGGCGTTGACGCTGGGCGATGCCACCCGCCCCGGCGTGGCACTGCTTTATGCCGGCGCCATCGTGCTGTGGGCCGTGGCGGGAACGCTGGCGGGCACCGGCCTGGCGTTTTTTCTCGCGCTTGGGCTGGCAGGCGTGCAGTTCGCCTGGCAGCTGGCGACGCTCGTCACGGAGGATGCCGCCAACTGCCTCAAGCGCTTTCGCTCCAATCAGCTAGTCGGTTGGCTCCTGTGCCTTGGCCTTGTCCTGGATTTGAGCAGCAGGATGCGTCTTTGAGGCAGAGCAGCGGCGTCGGCGGCAGCGCCGCCGACACCGCGTTGGCATCCTGTCAACCCCTGAGCGGCCGTCTCGGGCAGCCTTTGCAAGGTCAGGCTCGCATAAAAGGCTTCCGAAGCACTTAAGCAAAAGCGTTAATGGAGCGTTAGCATGCGGGATGGGCGGCGCCACGCAAGGACGCCCTTTTTTGCTTGCCGAGGAGACGTACGGTGACGACGACTGACAGCACCCCCAGACCTGCCAAGCAGCTTCTGCATCTCGTCTTCGGTGGCGAGCTCAAGACCTTGGCGGACGTCGAGTTTAAAGACCTCGATCGGCTCGACATCGTCGGCATCTATGCGAGCTACGCGGAGGCCTACAAGGCCTGGCGGGCGGCCGCTCAGCGCACGGTCGACAATGCGCAAATTCGCTACTTTATCGTGCATATCCACCGCCTGCTTGATCCGGCGCCAGCATAGCTTGAGCGGGTCGCCTGCGCGGCAATCGCCCACAGGTCTTGCCGCCGCTAGTGGTGGTGCGCTGTTCGGCGACCTGGTATCTACCAGGGCGCTGCGGCAACGGTTGGGAGCACCTTGGGCAACACGTCAAAGCTTAGAGCCGGGAAGGCCAGATCGTTGGCCCTCAATGCGCGCGAGCGCGGATTGTTGCGGCGATTTCTTGCGGATTGGATTTGGCCGCGTTGGCGTCAGATCGTGCTGGCGCTCCTGTTTACCGCTGGCTTGGCGGCCGCGACCGCCGGCTATCCGCTGATCATCAAGGCGGCATTCGATTCCCTGATGCGGCCCGGCAACTTGGCGCTGCCTTGGGTGCTGGCCTCCGTGATCGGCATCACCGCCTGCCGCGGGCTCTTCCTTTACCTGCACCAGATCACGACGTCTCGCATCGTTACGCGCATGGTGACGGACATTCAGAAAGCGGCTTTCGCGCATCTGATCAATGCCGATTTTGCGCGATTTGGGCGCGAAACCACGGGACACCTGGTATCGCGGCTCACCAATGATCTGACCTTCATTCAGCAGGCGGCCCAGATCTCGCTCGTCGCCTTCGTCCGAGATGCACTGACCGTGGTCGCGATGATTGCGGTCATGTTGAGCCTCGATTGGGCGATGACGCTGGTCGTGCTTGCGGCCTGTCCCGTCGCCATCGTGCCGGTCCGCAATATTGGACGTCGGCTGCGGTCTGTCGCTCGGCGCACTCAAACCGAGCTCGGCGGGATGACCTCCCGACTTACGGAAAAATTCTCCGGTGCGCGGCTGATCAAGGCCTTCCGGCTCGAGCGCTATGCCACCGAACGGCTGAACGAGAGCTTCGAGCAGGTGTTCAAGCTGCGTATGAAGGCAGTGCGGGCGCGGGCAAGGGTGGCATCCATTCTCGAAGCCTTGGCGGGTATCGCCATCGCGGTGGCGATCGCATTTGCCTACTGGCGCATCGCCTCGGGCCTCGGCACGGTTGGCAGCTTCGTCGCCTACGTCACCGCCCTGCTGCTGACGGCGCAGGCCATCAAATCGCTCGGTTCTCTGAGCAATTCCACTTCCGAGGGTTTAGCGGCGGTTGAGCGTGTCTATGAATTGCTCGACGAGAGGCCGACGGTCGTCGATCGCGAGGGCGCGCGTCCAATCTCGGTCAGAAGCGGGACCGTGGCCTTCGAGAAGGTGGGGTTCGCCTACCCGGCGGCGCCCTTAAGTCCGGCGGTGAAACAGTTCTCTTTGCTGGTGCCGGGCGGCAAGACGGCAGCGATCGTCGGTCGCAACGGCTCGGGAAAATCCACCGTGCTCAATCTCGTCGCCAGGCTGTTCGACGTGCAGTCGGGTCGGATTTTGATTGATGGGCAGGATGTACGCGACGTCACGCTGGCAAGTTTGCGCGGCTGTGTCGCCATCGTCAGCCAAGAGGTTACCCTGTTCGACGACAGCATCAGGGCCAACATTGCCCTCGGCCGCCTCGGTGCCACGCAAGAGGAGGTGATTGCCGCCGCCAAAGCCGCCGCCGCCCACGATTTCATCATGGCGCAGCCGTGCGGCTATGACACGATGATCGGCGACGGCGGTTTGCGCCTGTCGGGCGGGCAGCGGCAACGGCTGGCCTTGGCTCGCGCAATCCTCAAGGACGCGCCGATCCTCCTGCTGGATGAGGCGACGAGTGCACTCGACAGCGAGTCGGAACGGCTTGTTGGCGAGGCGCTGGCACGCTTCACCGAGAACCGTACGGCCTTGATCATCGCCCATCGGCTCTCGACCATTCAGCGCGCCGATATCATTTGTGTCATGGAGGCGGGGGAAATAATCGAGGTCGGCAAACATGCCGAGCTGATGGCGCGCGAGGGGGTCTACGCGCGCCTGTGCCACTCGCAGCTTTTCGACGATCGCCAGGGTGCCAAATCTCGCCCGATCGAAGTGGCCTAAGACCATAGCGACGGCCCTAATTTATTGGGTCGGATTAAAGGGCTATGGACGACAAGCAAGGATGGGCTATAGAAACGCGAATCCCTTCAGTCGAGGCAACCAATCGGGTAAAGCCGCTCGCAATGGCGAAGGCGCAAGACAACCCCCAGCACGGGCCCCACGACAGGTCGAAAGACAGCCCAAGACTACTCGCGTCGTGCGTTGGCTCGGCGTTGGCGCGCTATATCAAGTTCGTGCACCGCACCTCCTGGCAGACCGAAGCCATGACGGAGACGCTGGAGCAGCACTACCACAATCACCCCTGCATTGTGGCGATGTGGCATGGCCAGTTTATGCTGCTTCCCCTCATCAAGCCGCCATTCATTCCCGTCGACATTATGCTGGCACGCCATCGCGATGCCGAGATTCTGGCGGAAACGCTGCGCCACTTTGACATGCAGCTGATCCGTGGCGCCGGCGCCGCCGCGCGTGGCAGGGATCGCGGCGGGGCGCATGCCTTCATGGCCGCCGTGCAGGCACTGCGCGATGGGCGCACGGTGGCCATGACCGCCGACGTACCCGGCGGCAAGGTGCGCTGTGCCGGGCCCGGCATCGTCATGGTCGCGCGGCAATCCGGGTGCCCGATCCTGCCGGTCGCCATCGCCACCTCCCGCTATTTGGCGTTCAACACCTGGAGCCGCATGACGGTCAACCTCCCCTTTTCGGGGTTGGGTTTTGCCGTGGGGCCCATGGTGCAGGTGCCGCGCGAGGCCAATCCCGCCGAGCTTGAGACCTATCGCCAGGCCGTGGAGGCCTCGCTCAACCAGGCGACGGCCCTTGCCTTCGCCCGCGCCGGCGCCGACCCGACGCGTGCCACGCCACGCTCCGCGCTCGCCACCCGGTCCACGCCCGGCTTCTCGATCCGGGCCTACCGCGTCGCCACTACCTTGGCCCGCCCGGCAACCCCGTTGCTGTTGGGACTGCGCGAACGCAACGGCAAGGAGGACCGAGGGCGGCGTCCGGAACGGCTCGGTTGCCCGAGCGCGTCGCGGCCACCGGGCCGCCTAGCCTGGTTTCATGCCGCCAGCGTTGGCGAGACCATGGCGGTCCTGCCGTTGATTTCGGCGCTGGCGGCAGAGCGCCCGGTCCTGTCGTTTCTGCTCACGACCGGAACCGTAACGTCGGCCGAACTCGCCCGGCAGCGCATCGGCCCCCGCACGATCCATCAGTATGCCCCGCTCGACGTGCCGCATTACGTGCATGGTTTTCTCCAACATTGGAAGCCCGATCTGGCGGTCTTTGCCGAGTCGGAGATCTGGCCCAACTTGATCATTGAGAGCGCCGCGCGCGGCATTCCTCTCGCCCTGATCAACGCGCGCATGACCAAACGATCCTTTCGACGCTGGCGCCGCGTGCCGGGGCTGGCGCAACCCTTGTTCGGTCGCTTCGCACTGGTGCTCGCGCAAAACGAAAGCCTGGCCAACCGCTTCAGCGCTCTCGGGGCTCCCGCAACCATGTCGGTCGGCAATCTTAAAGTCGATGCGCCGGCGCCGCTGGTGGATAGCGCAGCGCTTGAGCGGCTGCGCGCGGCCTTCGCCGGCCGTCCGTTGCTGATGGCTGCCAGCACGCACGATGGTGAAGACCAGGTGGTGGCCGAAGCGCATCGCGCCTTGGCGCAAAGTCTGCCCGGCCTGTGCACCATCATCGCCCCGCGACACCCGGAGCGCGGCGGGGCCATCACCGAAATGCTGAAGGAGCGAGGCCTGCAGGTGGCGCAGCGATCGCGCGGAGTTCTGCCGGATCGCAGCAGCGAGGCATACGTTGCCGACACGATCGGCGAACTGGGCACCCTTTACAAACTCGCACCGGTCGCTTTTATCGGCGGTTCCCTGGTCAATCGCGGTGGGCAGAACCCGATCGAAGCGGTGCGCCAAGGCGCCGTCGTGCTGACGGGACCGCACTGGCAGAATTTCGGTGACGCCTACGACGTTCTCATACGCAACCGCGGTGCCATCGTTGTGCATTCCGCCGAAGAACTCGCCACCGCCGCCCGGCAACTGATCACCGACCAGGCCGAACTCGGTAGCATGCGTGCGCGCGCCGATGCCGCGCTCGCCAAAATTTCTGGCGCATTGCCGCGCACGATCGCCGCCCTGCTTCGCTACCTGCCGAACGAGGAAGGCTTGGTGCGTGCATCTTGATGAGCCGTCCTGGTGGTACCGTGAGGCGCCGAGCGCCGCGGCGAAAATTCTGGAACCACTTGGTGCCGCCTTTGGCTGGCTGGCCCGCGCGCGCTACTACCGAAGCCGCCCCCATAAGGCACGCTTTCCGGTGATCTGCGTCGGTAATTTTACGGCCGGCGGCACCGGTAAGACGCCGCTCGCTATCTACCTGTGCGAACAGCTCAAAGCCGCTGGGCACGAGCCGGTCGCGCTCACGCGCGGATACGGCGGGCGCCTCAGCGGTCCCTACTGGGTGAACGCCGCCAGCGACCGCGCTCGCGACGTGGGCGATGAGCCCCTCCTGCTCGCGCGCGCGGCGCCAACCCTCCTGGCCCGGAACCGCCGCCTGGGCGCCGAAGCCATCGCGCGTGGCCCACATCCGGTCAGCGTCATTGTCATGGACGATGGCTTGCAAAACCCGACGCTCGCCAAGGATTTGACGCTCGCCGTCGTCGATGGCCGACGCGGCCTCGGCAATGGCCGGGTCATTCCGGCTGGACCGTTGCGGGCCGCCCTCGATATGCAGCTGGAGCTCACCGATGGCGTGGTGGTCAACGAGGCGGCGCTGGCACCAGGCGATGTTGCCGATTGGCTGCGCCATCGGTTTGCTGGACCGGTCCTGCGCGCCACCACGACACCGGCCTGCGCGCTCGATTGGCTAACGGAACGCAAGGTCCTGGCTTGGGCCGGCATTGGCGCGCCGCAGCGCTTTTTTTCCCTCTTGCGCGGTCTGGGCGCGGACCTCATCGCTGGCGTGACATTTCCCGATCACCATCGCCCCTCCGAGGTCGAGGCGGCGAGGCTGCTGGCGGCCGCGCGCTCCGCTTCGGCAACGCTTGTGACCACCGAAAAGGACGCCGTGCGCCTCAGGGGAGAAGCCGGAGCCCTCGAGGACCTCTGGCGCCAGTCCCGTCCCTTGCCCGTGCGTTTGCAATTCTCCGCTCAAGAGGCCGAGCGCTTGGCAGTGCTGGTGGACGCCGCCCTGCGCCGACACTGAGGTGAGCGGCTAGCCGCAGGTCTTATAGCAGTTCGCCTGGTTCTGCCCGTGGAGCCTGTGCTGGGACAATTAGCCTTGCTTCCGCCCCGATCCTGCCCCATATACCCGCGCAGCCGGTGTACCCCTATGAGGGTACGTCCTCAAGATTGCGGTTTTGCTGCTTGCCCAAAGGGCGGTTTGCCTTCCCACGTCTGAGATGCAAGGGCCGAGCGTGCGGCCCTATACATGCCGGCCAATCCACGCTTCTTTGGGAAAGGGAATCCCCACATGCGCGTCACTGGTACGGTGAAGTTTTTCAATACGGCCAAGGGCTATGGCTTCATCCAGCCTGAGAACGGTGGCAAGGACGTGTTCGTCCACGCCACGGCGCTCGAGCAGGCTGGCATCCGCTCCCTCAACGAGGGCGACAGGGTAACGTTTGTGCTCGAAGACGACCGGCGCGGTCGCGGCAAGCAGGCGGGTCAAATCCAGAAAGCATAGGGTCCTCGCGAGAATTTGAACTGGAGAGCGCTCCCCGCAGCCAGTGGGGAGCGCTCCCGCATGTGTGGGGGCGAGCCGTGGGTGCGAGTTGGAGTTCGTGTATGTCAGGCCATAAGTTCAAGGTGGGTGCCACCGTCCACTTTAGACCGGGGCGGATGGGATTGCCGGCGGCAAGTCGCGAATGCACGATCGTACGCGTGCTCCCCACCGACGGCAGGGATCTGCTCTACCGCATCAAGTGCACGGCCGAAGTTTTCGAGCGCGTGGTATCCGAGGGCCAGCTCGCCGAGCGCACCTGAGGCAAGCGGCGCCGCGGGCCGCTCAGGCGATCTGCTGGCCGGTCTTCTTCCAATCGGCGAGAAACAGCTCCAGGCCCCGGTCGGTGAGGGGATGCTGAACAAGGGCACGCAAGATTGCCGGGGGCATGGTTGCGGCGTCGGCGCCGATCATGGCCGCTTGCTTCACGTGCAAGACGTTGCGAATCGAGGCGGCCAGCACCTGGGTTTTCAACTCGGGATAATTGTCATAGATGCCGCGAATCTCGCGCACGAGGTCCATGCCGTCGGCACCCGCATCATCGAGCCGTCCAAGGAACGGTGAGATGAAGGTGGCTCCGGCCTTCGCCGCCAGCAGCGCCTGATTGGCCGAAAAGCACAGCGTGACATTGACCATGGTGCCATCCGCGGCCAAGGCCCGGCAGGCCTTGAGGCCGTCCCAGGTGAGCGGTACCTTGACCGTTACGTTCTTGGCAATTTTGGCGAGCGCGCGACCCTCGCGCAACATTCCTTCCAAGTCCGTGGCGGCCACTTCCGCGCTGACGGGACCCGCCACGACGGCACAAATTTCGGCAATGATTGCCTTAAAGTCGCGCTTGGCTTTGGCAACCAGCGACGGGTTTGTCGTCACCCCGTCGAGCAGGCCGGTGGCGGCCAACTCCTTGATCTCAGCCACATCCGCAGTGTCGACGAAGAACTTCACGGCGCGCAGGTGCTCCCAGTTGCCTTGGGCTTGCCGCAGGGGCCGCTAAAGTGCCTCACTTGCAGCGAAGCTGATTCGGCGTTCTAGTCCTCGAGATCTCGTTTGGAAAGTCTGCTCGCACCATTTGAGGACGGCGTACCTGGCGGAGGCATGGGCGGCCCGGCCGTGCCAGTGCTGTTGCCGGTGGCGCTCGACCAGACCTACGACTACCTCTTGCCCGCCGACGGTGAGGTGCAGCCAGGCGCCTTCGTCGTCGTGCCGTTCGGACCACAAACACGTATCGGGCTACTCTGGGATCGCCCCCTCGGCGAGGCGGCCGGTAAGGCTGCGGCCAACAAGAAGCTCAAGCGCATTACCCAGGTCTTGGCCGAAGTGCCTCCCTTGCCCGCCCTGTCGCTGCGATTTGCCGAGTGGGTTGCGCGCTACACCCTGACCCCACTCGGCATGGTCGCGCGTATGATGATGGGACCAAGCTCCCTGTTCGAGCCGACGCGGCCCCGCTTTGGCGTGCGGCTCGCGGCCGCCGCCCCGCCCCGCCTTACGCCCGCGCGCAAGCGCGTCCTTAACATCGTCGCCGATGGTCTTGTCCGCGCCAAACCCGCCTTGGCGAGCGAAGCCCAGTGTTCGACCGGCGTCATCGACGGCCTGATCGCGGCCGGCACCCTCGTGGAAGTCGCCATCCCCGAACGCCGCATGCCGCTCCCCAACCCCGCCCACGCCCGAGTCGAGTTTGCCGGCGCGCAGGCCCATGCGGTCGAAGCGGTCGGTGCCGCGGCCGCGGCCGCCGCCTTCTCCGTAACCCTAATTGATGGTGTCACGGGTTCGGGCAAGACGGAGGTGTATTTCGAGGCCGTGGCGCAAACGCTGCGCAAGGCTGGCCAGGCGTTGATCATGTTGCCGGAAATCGCCCTCACCAGCCAATTCATGGATCGGTTCGCCAATCGCTTTGGCTGTTTGCCGGTCGAATGGCACTCGGCGCTGTCCGCGGCCGAGCGCGCACGGGCATGGCGTGCGATCGCCACCGGTGAGGCACGCGTCGTCGTCGGCGCCCGCTCGGCCCTCTTCCTGCCTTATCGGGAGCTCGGGCTGATTGTCGTCGACGAAGAGCACGACCAGGGCTTCAAGCAGGAAGACCGCGTTCATTACCAGGCCCGCGACATGGCGATCGTGCGGGCAAGCCTCGGTAAATTTCCCGTCGTCCTCGCCTCGGCCACGCCATCGATCGAAAGCCATGTTAACGCGCGCACCGGTCGCTATCGCTACGTCGAACTGGCCGGCCGTTTTTCTGGTGCCAAGCTGCCGGATATCGTCACCATCGACATGCGCAAGGAGCCGCCGGCGAAGGACAAGTGGCTGGCGCCCTCCCTCGTGAGCGCCGTGACGCAGACGCTACAGGAAGGGCAACAGACGCTTTTGTTCCTCAATCGGCGCGGCTATGCCCCGCTGACGCTGTGTCGTTCCTGTGGTCACCGTCTCGACTGTCCCCAATGCACCGCTTGGCTGGTCGAGCATCGCTATCGGCACCGGCTCAACTGTCACCATTGCGGCTTTGCCCTCCCGATTCCGGAGAAATGCCCAAAGTGCGGTGACGTTAACTCCCTCGTTGCCTGTGGGCCTGGGGTGGAGCGCATTGCCGAGGAAGTGGCGGAGCGCTTTCCAGGCGCGCGCGTCGCCTTGCTCTCTTCCGATCTGGTGCCCTCGCTCGTGGAAATGCGCCAGATCATCGGCAGCATTGAGTCCGGGGCGATCGATATCGTGATCGGCACGCAGATGGTGGCCAAGGGGCATCATTTCCCGCGCTTGGCGACCGTTGGGGTGGTCGATGCCGACCTGGGGCTCGGCACCGCCGACCCGCGCGCCGCCGAGCGCACCTTTCAGCTTTTGCACCAGGTGACGGGCCGCGCGGGGCGCGTGCTTGCCTGCGGCCGTGGTCTGGTGCAGACCTATCTGCCGGAACATCCGGTGATGCAGGCGATTATCTCGGGCGACCGCAACGCCTTCCTCGAAAGCGAGATCCGCCAGCGCCAGTCGGCGCTGCTGCCACCCTATGGTCGCCTCGCCGCCCTGATCGTCTCCGCGCGCGACAAGGAATTGGCGGCGCTGGTGGCCCGCGATCTTGGCCAATGCGCCCCCGCCGCAAGCCGGATCGAGGTGTTAGGCCCGGCAGAAGCGCCATTGGCCGTCATTCGCGGGCGTCACCGCTGGCGGCTTCTCGTCAAGGCGCCGCGTGAGCTCGACATTCAAGGCTACCTGCGTCTTTGGCTTGACAATTTGCGCAAGCTGCCAAGCGACGTGCGCCTTACCGTCGATATCGATCCTTACAGTTTTCTCTGATCATCCGGCCCAAGACGTCGGGCCATCCCTGCAGGGATGGCCCGGCCCCATACCGCACGCACCCACTTGCTCGCGCTAGCGCAGGTAGGGGCAGACCCGTTTCTCGCCGGAATAGGCCGTGTAGAGCCCCGTGTTCCACTCGAAGGAGCGGAAGCGCTGGGCACACAGGTTGCGGGGATCACCGGCAAAGCCGGCGGGCTCGTCGTAGGGCCCATCGTAGGCATAATCGTCATAATAGTAGCCGGCACGCGGGCCGTAGGCCTCATTGGCGATAATCGCGCCCAAGACGCCGATCCCGAGCCCGACGCCGAGACCACGGCCAAAACCCCCGTGCCGGCGGTATTGCACGTGAGCAATGCCAGTACCTAGCGCGCCGCTCGCCGCCGACATGGCGCCGTTCAAGGCCGGGGCTGCGGCAGCCCCAAGGGGTGCAAACGCCAGCGCCGCAGCCACTGGCCATCCGATCCATTTCACCATTACCGTCTCCTGTTGTGGGCTGTGGTGCCCCCCAAGTCGCGGGCCAGTCAGCTCAATTGTGCTTCCGACGCCCCCCGGCAATGTTCGCTATAACGTCGCGCGCGCCAGGCTCCGTCGCAGCTTTCCGCCCCGTGCGCGCAGGAGGCGCCGATGCGGCATTCGATGCAGCGGCGGCAGGTTGCTGGCAAAGGCGGCCCATGCTATGCGCGGGGCGCACGCGGGTGCGTGAGCGAGGGCGTTGGGCCTTTCGGCCCGTGCGGCGAGGCCGGACGCGGTCAGCCGACGGTTGTTCTCTGAAAGTTCTTGGGGCGAGACCACTTGGCCACGGATGATCCCATGATGGCGAGCATGGCTGGACGCTATGCCGCCGCGCTGTTTGAGTTAGCCAAAGAGCAAAAGCAGCTCGACCAGGTCGAGCGCGACGTTGCCTCCTTTCAAGCC
>Ga0126377_10002952_pt1 | contig 11909 bp, 13 predicted proteins | sample PanSoiMetPlot_22_FD_92647 | JGI IMG/M metagenome (GOLD analysis project Ga0126377, IMG submission 92647) | Tropical forest soil microbial communities from Panama - MetaG Plot_22 | ecosystem: Environmental > Terrestrial > Soil > Tropical forest > Bulk soil | place: Panama | collected 2016-02-17
AAAGGCTCCGGTAGGGGGCAAGGCTGGCATGACAGGGCATCGAGCGCAACGTGGCCGGGCGAAACGGTGATATTTACGGCTTGTTGACCTCGCGCGTGTCCCATTGCGATGGATCACCCGGTTCGGGTCAAGAACATCTGTTCCGGATCGATGGTAGAACGCACGTTGTCGAGCGGCCGCTATCAAAATGACTGCTTGCGTTGGGGCTCCATCTCGTCGAGTCTGGATCGTAAGGGCGACCGGTAGGGGGTGCGCCGGCCATGGAAAAGTCGGATCCGTTGGCGTTAGAGGACGCCCAGCGACTGCTGGGTCAATGCGCGCTTTTTCGCGGTCTTCAGGACAGCGAGCGGAGTGCGCTCGTTGCGCGTGCACATGTACGCAAGTTCGCAACCGGCCAGAACATCTTCCTGATGGACTCGCCGGGTGACAGCCTGATGGCGGTGCTGAGCGGCAATGTCCGGATCAGCGTGCCGTCGGCCGAGGGCAAGGAGATCGTGCTGGCGATCCTGCGCCCCGGCGAGGTGCTGGGCGAGATCGCCGTGCTCGACGGCCAGGGACGCACGGCGGACGCACAGGCCATGACCGAGTGCAGTCTGGCGCTGCTCTATCGGCGCGACGTCCTGTCGTTCTTCGAACGGCATCCGGACGCCTGGCCGCGGCTGGTGGATGTCCTGTGCGAGCGGCTGCGCGCGACCGATCAGCACATCGCCGAGGTCGCGCTGTTGGAGCTTCCCGCGCGCCTCGCCAAGGCGCTGCTGCGCATGTCGGCCGAGCAGGGCTCGCCCGCCCGCGGGGCCGACATCGCGCTTACCCAGCGCGAGCTCGGAAACATCGTGGGGGCCTCACGCGAGAGCGTCAACAAATGTCTCAGCGACTGGCAGCGCCGCGGCATCGTCAGAATCGAGGACAACATCATCAAGGTCACCAATCGGTCGGCGCTGACGAAGTATGCGGATCCCGGCGCCGAGTAGGCCGCGCGTCACCGACGATCTCAAGCCCGCCCGGATGTGACCCGGGATAGAAACCGGCTCTCCAGCAGTCACGCGCGAGCTGTCCGATCACGCCTCGCCGCGATGGTGAGCTGCGTCACCTGGTGGCCCGGGATTTCGGGCGCCTGCGCGCATCACCGAGACATTCAGACGACTCGCATGTCCGCGCGTCGCGGCGGCGGGTGGGCGCCGGGTGCGAAAGGGCTGACGTGGTCTCAGGCCGCGCGGCGAAAGAAGGCGCCGATCTTGCGCTCTGCGGCGTCCACCAGCTCCAGCTTGCGATCCCTGACGCCGCTGGCCATCCACAGCGCATAGGTCGCCGCGATGGCACTGAGCGCATTCGTCAGCAGCAGAAACACGATCACAGTCTCGAGAAAGCCAATCATCTGTTCACGAAACATGAACCATCTCCATCCGTCGGCGGCGGCGGCCTGCGCCGCGACCCGCTCGACCGTGCACGGGCTCATGCGCGCTTATGACGTCGGGAGCGGCGATCCGGAGTGACGGAAGTCACACGGCTCGGATTATTTCCGTAAGGACGGCGAGCCGGCCATGCGAACGAGCGTGTGACCGAGGTCATTCCTGATACGGCCCTGCGCGCGCTATCGATGCTGATGTCGGCGCCTTCAATCCGGACGTCGGAATTGCTCGGCGTACGCGAAACCAGAGGAGGCAGAGATGGACACCTCGAGAATCTTGTTCGCGCTCACGGCCGTGACCGCCGGCGCGATCGCGGCAAGCCAGGCCATCCCAGCGCGCTCGGCCGCGGACCGCGATCGCGGCGCGCCGCACTGGCTCGATCAGACCATCTATCGACCGGAATGTGCGGACAACGAGCGCAGTCACACGTGGCGCGCCGCCGAGCAGATTTGCCACTCCGCCGCGTCGCGCTACCGGTGAGAGTCCGCCCCATCGGGTTGACTGCTGCGGTTCCGCAGTTCGCGGGACAGGCTGTATCGCACTACCTGACCGCGCAAAAAAATGCAGCGCGATGTGAACTTGTTCACCGGCGAATCCCGCGGTTGGGAGTAGTGAGGGTGCACCGACAAAAAGGCGATCGAGCGTTCAGCGCTCGCAGCCAGAGGAGAGACCTCCACAATGTCTAAGATTATGAAAATTGCATTCATCGCGGTTGTCGCAGCGCTCGCGATCGCCGCAACGCGATTCATCCCGCATAGTGCGCAGAGCGGAATCGGCATTTCCGCCTATTCGGAGAGCACGCTTTATGTGTCACCTGCCGACCTGATGAAAGCGCCCGGCCCGCTTCCCGTGACCAAGGTCGAGAATTACAACTGAAGACGTCATATCTGCCGACGCCGCCGTGCCGCCGCGAGCGGCGTGGCGGCGTGATTGTTTTGCAGACGTGATTGTTTCTCAGATTGGATACGTGCGAAGCGATTCGCGCGGATGTGAAAGCGGCAATTCGCTCGGAACCGAATATGGATCCCCCGCTTGCCGCCGAATCGCGATCGCGAAGGCACGCCACGATCCCGGAAATGGATCTGCAACGGAATCTGCTCGTGACGGATGCTACTGCACCGTCACGCCGACGCGAACGACCGAAGTTCTATCGAACCGCGCCGACCTGGCGCGCAGCGTGAACACGAACGAGTCTTCGCCCGTGAACTGGCGCGCCGGCCGGTAGATCACCCCGGTACGGCCACGCGCAATGACGACGCCGTGGCTGGGCGGCGCGGTGATGTCCAGCTGCTCGATCGAAGCCGTCGAGGTCTTGACCCAGAGCGAACAGGCCATCCCGCCGCGCAGGGTCATCGTCGCGTCGGCATCAACGCCGGCCGCAAGCGCGACCGGTTCGGCGCGGCACCCGGTGGGCGGCGCCAACTCGGACGACGCGGCGCCGATCAGCACGACGGAGGCGGCGGCCACTGCCAAGGCCCCCAATATGCGAGGGCGGCGCCGGATTGCATTGGCGAGAAGATCGCGCGCGCGATCGGTGCGGCCGATGATCGACCGGGACGTATCGGCAGCGAGATCGGGTTGGGCAGACGATCGCAAGGACATCCTCCGTTCCGCGTTCTGCAGCTTTTGCCGCGCGGACGGTGGAAGACTAACCCAAGGTCAAGCCACAACCCTGTGATCAGGGTCACAGCCCGACCACATTTTCCGTGCCCTGCCGGCACACTGCGCGGGCGCCGCCCGCGGATCGATCTCTTTCCGCGCAGGAGAATCTGCCGATCAACCCCCGGCATAGAGCTGCCGAATGAACCCGCTCTGCTCCACTTCGTCGATGATCGAAGAATCGACGATATCCGGTTCCTGCAGCTGTCGCGCCGCGGGATATCGAGAGACAAGGGCCTCGCGCAGGACCTGCATCCCCGACACATCCGGCCGGGGCACCGTCGGGAACAAGGGCGCATAGAATCTGCACAGCGCGTCGACGGCCCTTCGGTCGTCGAATTTCAAATAGCGCTGAAGCAGCGGCGCCACGACGTCGGGACAGGTCTTGAACAGATGAATGGTTTCGACGAAGCCCCGCACGACACGCAGCACCAGATCCCGGTCGGACGCGATCATTCGACGTGTCGTGGCGAAAATCGACGGCACGTTGAACGATACGGTTTCAAAGGAATTCCAGCCGTGCCTCTGCCCGAGAAAGCGAAAGTCGATCGGCAGGATTCCGGCGTCGACTTCGGCTGCGGCGAGAGCTTCGTAGATGTTGCGGTAAGTGCCAAGGCTCACATATACGGCCGAGACTCCCGCTTTTTCCAGCGTCACCTGAGCGATCATGCTCGACTGTCCGGAATGCGGGGGCACCAACACACCGATCCGCCGTCCCGCCAATTCACCAAGGCTCGTGAACTCCGGCCTTGTCATGATGAACAGTCCAACCTGGTCGAGCGTCGTGTTTCGCAGGAGGATGACGGCATCGCCGCCCTGAAGCTTGGATTCGGCGACTGGAAGCGTGCCGGTCTGGGCGAACTCCCAGTCGCCTCGGCGAAATCCCGCCGAGGTCTCTGGACCGCCCACTTCGAGCCGTGGAAAGCTCGCATCGACGCCGTGCTTGCGAAAAACTCCGGCTTCGGTGCCGATCCATGCAATCGAGTGGCTGGTCGCGCGGAGGCCGGTCGTCATGCGAACCTTGGCGCCGGTCGCGCCGAGCGGCGCCGCGTGCGCCACGACGGCAAGCTCGACCGCGTTCACTGCGCCGACGATGAACGACCTGCGCGACAGCTGGAACGTCATGGATGCCTCCGATTGCCGATCATTCCTCTTCCCGCCAGATGCCGAGCGCCTGCTGTGCCGGCCGATCGGACAGGCTGAACAGCACGGCCTGCTGGTCGGCGCTGTGCCAGTGGCGCTTCCAGCCCGGTACGATGAAGACGTCACCGGCCGTCCATCCGAGGCGCTCGCTCCCGACCGTGGTGACACCCTTGCCTTCGACGCATGCAAAGATCGTCGCATCGGTCGAACGGTAGCCGCGGCCCATGAAGCCCGCGGGGAGCAGCGCAAGATGCGAGCCGATCGTCGGCGTCACCCACCCGCCATTGAAGGGGTTGGCGTATCGAATACGCACACCATGCCGCGGGTCGACATCGCCGGCTTGGGCGAGTCGCCGAAGGATCGGCCGCATGCGGGCGTACGGATAACTGACGATCGGACTGTATTTCACGGTCGTATCGGTGCCCTCAGGCACGGCGCCCGACCCGTAGCGCAGAAGCGAATCGCCGTCGTCCCGTGATGACTCCTGCTTGCGGCCGACATGCTGGAAGAAACCCGCCTCGAAGAAGCTCATCATCGGAAGATCGAGCACATCGAGCCAGATGACCGGCTGATCGGAGATGTTTCCGTGGTCGTGAAGCGCAAGGCTCGGCGTGACGACGAAATCACCTCGCCGCATGATGCATCTTTCACCGTCGACCTGAGTGTAGGCCCCCTCACCGTCGAGGACGAAGCGGACCGCGGTTGCGGCATGCAGGTGACTCGGCGCGATCTCGCCGGGCAAGATGAGCTGAATTCCGCCAAGCAGCGTATTGGTCGTCAGACCTTTGCCTGGCATGCCTGGATTTTCCAGAATCAGCACGCGGCGCATCGCGTCCTCGGCGGTGATGAAGTCGCCGGCCGCCAGCATCAGCCGCTTCGCGATCTCGAAGCGCCAGACGTATGGGATACAGTTGGACTCGGGCTCCTTGCTGACGAGACCCCGCAGCTTCTCCCAAAGCGGCGCCATGTGATGGACGGCGATCTCGTCGTAAAGGCCATTTCGCTGCCGGCCATCCACACGGTTGCTGCCGTCCACAGGACGGTCGGGCGCCCCGTCCGCTCTGCGCGTGATCGGCGCGACGCTTGCCGCTCCGCGGATCGTCGCGGTCGTCATCCTCAGCCTCCCACTGCATGTGGTGATGCGAAACCGAGCTCGCGCCAACGCGCCCTCACGCCCGCGAGGTCGTGCGGGCTCGGCCACACGTTCGGCGGGAAACCCTGTCCTTCGGCTGCGCGGCTGCACTGCCGACGCCGCGTCGCGTCGATCAGGACCCGATTCCAGGTAGCTGTGCCGAAGAGGTCCGCGCTCTGGCCCGAACTCCCGGTCGAGGGATCGAGCGCGGCGCCGTAGGTCGCCGGCATGACGACGATGTCGTCTTCGCCCGCATTGACGCGATATGCAATCGCCCAGTCGACCGCGGCATAGTCGTGGATGTCGATGTCGTCATCGACGACCGTGACATTCTTGTAGCGCACGTGGGCGGCCGACGAACCCCAGATCGCATTCGCGGCCTGTTTCGCCTGCCCGAGATAGCTCGGTTTCATCCGAATGAGCAGGTGGATTCCGGCGGTCACCGGCGGACACCAGACATCGGTGACGCCGGGTACGCCTGCCTGCTCGAGCACGTTCCAGGCCGTCGCTGCGCGCAGGATCGAGCTGCAGACGGCATTCTCCGAATAGCTGCCCGGCATCGACCCCTCGATGGTCCCGCGCAGGATGGGGTCGTGGCGATGCGTGATCGCGGTGACGCGGATCGTCGGCCTGGGCGCGCGCTCGCCGGACAGATAGCCCGTAAACTCGGCGAACGGGCCCTCCATCTCGTAGGTCGCCGGATCGAAGCCGAGGTACCCCTCGATCACGATCTCAGCGCTCGCCGGGACGTAGAGATCGACGGTCTCGCATCTGACGAGGTCGACCGGCTGGCCGCGGATCGCGCCCATCACGTCGTATTCGCACACGCCCTTCGGAATCCGTGACCCGGCACAAAGTCCGAACGCCGGTTCCCAGCCGATTGCGATAGCAATCGGCATTTCGGATCGACCGCTGCGCTGCCAGGCGGTGGCGTGATCGCCGATGTGCTGGGCTCGCCACATCATGACGGACAGGCGGTCCCGGCGTGCGATCATGCCGCGATAGATGCCGACATTCATAATGCCGGAATCCGGATCCCGGGTGACCACGCCCCCGTAGGTGAGCAGATAGCGGCCGCCGTCGGGGCGATTCCACTGTGGCGCAGGAAGATCGAAGAGATCGACGTCTTTGCCGGTGATCACCTTCTCCTTGACCGGCCCGTCCTTGACGACGGTCGGCGCGATACGTCCATCGAGGATGGTGCGCCCGACCTTGACCAGCGCGCGCGGATGCGTGTCGGGCGGCAGCCCGAGCATCATTGCGATGCGCCGATAACCGGAGAGGCCGCCGCCGAACAGGCGCCGGCAGCGAGAGCGCGGCAGGTTGTAATCCTTGATATTGTTGAACAGCAGTGCCGGGCCGGTGCCGGCGCCCTGCGTCAGCCGCATGATGGTGCCGAGCTCGACATTCCAATCGACTTCGGCGCCGATGACGCGCAGTTCGCCGGCCGCCTCAAGCGCTGCGATCCATCCGCGCAGGTCCCCATAAGCCGCCGGGACGCGCTCGATCTCCGCCGAACCGCCGACGCGCGCGGAAATCGCGCCCAAAGCCTTCGTGGGCATCATGGCGCTGGCGGAGGCGGCGGCTGGAGCGGGGCGCGGCCGCACCAATCGGCGTCGCGTGCTCGTCCTGGTCATGACCGCCCTGCTCCCTCGACCTCGTCCGCGCGCGAATCACGCCATCTCGGCTGCGACCGGCGCCGGCGTGTGCGCCGCCAGCGGACCGGCCTCGTCGTCATCGCGCCCGAGGAAGACGCCATCCGCCGCCAGCATGCGCTGCAGACGCTCGGCCGGAATTGCGTCCGGCGCGCGGCCGGTCGCCAACGAAAGATGTGCTGCGGTCCCGGCCGCCTGTCCCATCGCGAAACAGCCGCCGCTCGCGCGCGCGGCCGACTGACCCTCGTGCGTCATCGACGCGCACCGGCCGGCCACCAGCAGGTTGTCCACGCCGATCGGCAGCAGCATGCGATAGGGAAGATGGTGGAAGCCGCGCGAGGTCGAGATATCCGGCCACTGCCAGCGGATGTCGCCCGCAATCGCGTTGTCGATCGGCAAGCCGGCCACGCCGATCGTGTCCTCGAAGCTCGCGCAGGAGATGACGTCGTCACCGGACAGCTGATACCGGCCGGCAAGACGTCGCGTCTCGCGAATGCCGAGCTGCGGCGGGATGTCGACCATGTAGGCGCCGGCGAATCCGGGGACCTCGCCCCGCAGGAAATCGAGAAATGCCAGGGCCTGGCGCCTCCCCTCGATCTCCCCCGCACTGAGCTCGGCCGCGTTCGTGCCGTCGACCGGCCTGCCGTCCGGCGTCCTGATCTTGGTGACGCAGACGCGCCATTCGATCGGATTGCGTTGCGGCCGCAGGATCGCCTCGCGACCGGGCAGTCGAACGCCGCGACGCTCCGCCTCCGCCATGATTCGGCCGATGCTGCGCCATGCCTCTCCGGCCGCGGCCGGATCAACGCCATTCACCCGGAACATCATGGTCGGGTAGAGCGTGTTGCCCGCGCCGTCGCCCAGCTCGAACGGCGCGCCGGACCAGGCCGAAAGATCACCGTCGCCCGAGCAGTCGATGAAGACCTTTCCCAGCACCGCGCGCCGGCCGGATTTGGTCTCGATGAGCAATGCGCCGATGGAATCTGCGCGATCCATCAGGACGCCGGCGGCGAGCGCGTGAAACAGGACATCGACCTCCTTGGCGAGCAGCAGATCGTCGGCGGCGCATTTGTAGGCCGCCGTGTCATAGGCCTGCGCCATGGTCCTGCCGCGCACCAGATGCGGGGCATTGAGACCGCCGAGCCGAGCGATGCGGGCGAGAAGTTCACCGGTGATTCCATGCACCACCCGGCGGATCTCGCCGTGGACGTTGGCGTAGAGGCCGAAAAAATTCGTGACCCCCGCGGCCGTTCCCATCCCTCCCAGGAACCCGTAGCGCTCGATCAGAAGCGTGCGGCTGCCATGCATCGCGGCGGCGGCCGCCGCCGTGATGCCGGCCGGACCGCCGCCGACCACCACGACGTCGTACTCGCCGTAGACGGCCACGTGCCGCTCGGGCTCGCGCAACGTCCGCGACGGCCGTGTCACGGATGGATGTCCGGCATGCGGCTGGGCTGGATATGACAGTCCGCCGAGGCATGTCCATTTTGCAGGGCGACGATCGCCAGGGCGGATCGACTTTGCACCGAGAAATGGCGAAGAAGCGCGGCGACGTGAATCTTGATGGTGTGCGGTGACACGTTGAGCTCCTTGGCGATCTCCTTGTTTGATCGCCCTTCCCGCAGCAAGCGGAGCACGGCGCTTTGACGGGCCGTCAATTGGCGCCGGTCTCGATACACGAAGGGAAGTTGCGGATTCCTGATCGGCTGGTGCGCCATCGGGGTGGTCAAACTTGACGGCACGTGGATTTCGCCGTCGAGGATCGATCGAATGGCCCACTCGATCTCCGACTGGCTGGAATACGCACGCACGTATCCGGTCACGCCCGCCGCCAGGTAGTCGAGAATCTCGTCGGCGCGATCCGCCCGCGAGAACACGGCCAAGACAAGCCGCGGATAGCTCGCGTGAAGCATCCGGAGATCGCCCGGCCCGTTGAAGTCGTCCGTATCGACGTCGAAGATCGCGATGGAAAATTCCTCTCGCATCAGCCGCGCCCTGGCATCGTGAAAGCACCAGGATTCGACGATTGCCGTGCTCGGAACGAGTCCGCATGCGATGCTGGCAACGCCCTTGCGGAAGACGCAGCTTCCAACGATGAGGATCCTGCGGTGATCCGCGTCCGAAGGTCGGTCTGACATCGAACTCTCTCCCTCATTTGAGCGGCTGGCTGCTGCCGATCACATGTCAGGTCGGCGGCTGGTTCCCGTCATCACGCCGCATGACAGCGATGATCTCGGGCGCATCGACGACGAGGTCGGCAAGCTTGCCCACGACGTTGAAACGCCCGACACGACGGCCACGAAGATCACTGACTTCTCCGCGCCATACGGCCTCGAGATTGAGACCGTCACGCATTTCCTGCCAAAATCGGATCATCAAGACTTGCGGCGATCCCGGCTTGGGATTGGCTCTGGCGCCGGTTGCTGCCCCGGACGACCTCGCCCGGCTTGCGGACGGGGAACGCGCGATATGCTGTTTGCGTGACATGCACGGACGTTACGGCGCGGCCGTCACCGCAGCGTCACCGCGGTGTCACCAGCACGTCACCGCTGTGCAGGGGACAAAAAAATTCGCGCCGCCGACCGGGTCAGCCGGCGACGCGTGGCGGGGCGTGCGCCTCTATTCGCCGATTTGCCGCAAGTCGGTCTGCCCCAAGGACTCGATGGCCTGATCGAGCTGCTGTCGTGACGATGCCAGAGCGCGCTGGGCGTGCACCATCTGCCGACGAATGTTCGCCAGGTTCGGCCGAGCGGGCGGTGAGGCGGCGGTGATGATGGGCTCCTGCGAATGCGCGAGCTGGCGAAACAGGGCTTCCGTCTCTTCCATGGGGTCCACGCCCAGATCGGTGCGGAGCACGCGTTGGCATCGGCGGTACTGAGCGATCGCCATGGCACGATTGCCGCTTGATGCATAGGCGCTCATCAACAGCCGATGAACATCCTCGCGCAACGGCTCTTCGCTGCTTAGCCGGCGGCCGCACTCGATCGCCCGGTTCCAATCCGACGCCGCCACATAGGCCAACGTCAAATGATACAGCCCGTCGAAGAACAAGTTGCGAATGCGCTCGCGTTCGACAAAGGCCCAGTCACCGTCCATGCCGGCCAGGAAGTCGCCCCGGTAGAGCGCGATCGCGCGCTCGAGATGGATCAGTTGGGCGTGCCCAAGTGCCTGCGGCGCAACGCGGAGAAGCGGCCCGATCCTGCGCTCCAAGGCAACGGAATCGACCCACGCGGTCGCCGTCCAGTTGAGCGTGATGTCGTTGCGGTCGCAAAGGGACAAGAGCGGCGGCATGTCCGGCTCGGTCGTCTTCTTGAGCCGCCAAAGCGCCGTCGACAGGCATCGCCGGGCATCGTGGCCGCCGTGATCGCTCCACAGCGTTTCCGCCAACTCATCGCGGGTGACGTGTCGATGCCGATGCGTGATCAGATAGCCCAGGACCGATCGGCAAGAACGCGCGATCGGCAGGCTCCTGCGCCTGCTGCTGGAAACTGCCAAGCCCCCGAGATCGTGCAGGCGAAGACGCGGCATAATCGAGCATCCCCTCGCCTGAGCGTAGCACGCGCGAGGAGCGCGACAAACGACAATCTGTGCAATTACAACCTTACGGAATATGAATCAGCGCTTGCTATCTCGAGAGGCGATCGTCGCCTTCCATTGCAACGCCAGCTCCGCGAGGGAGTGGCCGAAGACTTCGTCCCAACGCTCTGGGTCGCCGGCGTCGCGTTGCCGCGGAATGAGCGGCGTCTTGGCATAGAGAATTCGATATCTGTCCCAGCCATAGGCGTCGATGAGAAATCGAGTAAACGACCCGGCAATCACGTAGGCCCAGGCGCCCTTGGTCGTATGCCGCTGGAGCCTGAACATCAGCATGCTCGGGGTGGAAATCTTCTCGAGCGTTTCGAGATGGATATCGTCGAGCGTTCGGCGCAGCTCGGATTCGAGTTTTCCCCGAATGAAATCGTGGAGGTCCTCGCCGAAGTTTGGAAAGACGGCGTTGCATCCGATCTCCTGCTGAAGGTGGACCGCCAGTCCCTCAGCCAGCATACGATTACCATTGGGAAAATAGACATGCACCAGCTCGTGCAGGACGTTGGCTTCGCCCACAGCAACCCGGTAGGCGGGAAAATTCATGCGTCCGACCTGGCCTTTCCACTGCGGCCAAAGCGACGCTGCGAACTCGTATTGTCTCGAGACGTAGATATGCAACGTCGGAAACGGCGACGGGAGAAGCCACCCCTCCTTCGCGGCCCATGCGTCGAGCGCCTTCATCTCGCAGGAAAAAAGCGCCTTGAACGTCTCCTGTTGCCGAGGGGAGACACTCGGGAGCGGAACGTCAACCCCCTCGATCTCGTCCTCGAACGTAAAGGATCCGAGGCGCTTGTCCCCGGTCGGCGCGCCAGCAGTCGCATTGGGGCGGTGGTGCTCGGCCAGTGTCAACGACATTTGCGCGCGGACTCCTAGCCGGCAACGATTTCAACCGCGTCCGCCCGCCGATCGACGTGCCGAGAAGGTTGCGCCGATCCAATATTCCCAGGCGACAATCGGCGCGTTTCGCAAATGTCGCGCAGGATCGATTCCAGCCGCCGCGGAAAGCCGTTATCGGCCTCGATCTCGACGCCATAGTGCCGCGCGCGACGGCGCATGTCCCGCGTCCGGTCGGGCGAGTCGAGAACCGAGACCAGCTTGCCCATGAGGTCTTCGACATCGTTGACGTCGCGGACCGCGATGCAGCTTCGACCGTCGGCCAACCTGTGCGCCTCCGGCAGCTTGGCGACGACCTCGGTGGACGCCACCAGGCATCCCCCACAGGTGAGAACCTCCCGGGCGACCACCGGATCATGGAATGCGATCGGGAAATCCTGCTCGAGGCAGCAGATCGCCGCGCAGCGCCGGATGAACTCCGGAACGCGC
>Ga0126377_10002953_pt1 | contig 11909 bp, 9 predicted proteins | sample PanSoiMetPlot_22_FD_92647 | JGI IMG/M metagenome (GOLD analysis project Ga0126377, IMG submission 92647) | Tropical forest soil microbial communities from Panama - MetaG Plot_22 | ecosystem: Environmental > Terrestrial > Soil > Tropical forest > Bulk soil | place: Panama | collected 2016-02-17
ACGTAGTCGCCGACCATCCGCTCCGGCGCGAAGCGCTCCTCGACGTAGCGGCGGCATGCCATCGGGTCGATCGCGTCGGCACGCTCGAGCGCCTCGGGGATCTCGCGGTAGTCGTCGACGATGATCCCGCCCTCGCCGTCGCCGATCACCTCCGGCACGGCCCCGTGACGCGTCGCGATCACAGGCGTCCCGCACGCCATCGACTCGATCATGACCAGCCCGAAGGGCTCCTCCCACTCGATCGGGAAGAGGGTCGCCCGCGCGTTCTGGAGGAGCTCGACCTTCGTACCGTGGTTTACCTCGCCGAGGTACTCGATGGATTCACCGAGGTGCGGCTCCACGAACTCCGAGAAGTACTCGCGCTCCTTCGGCTCGCGCACCTTCCCGGCCAGTTTCAGCGGCAGCCCGAGCTCCATGGCGACCGCAACCGCGCGGTGGGCGCCCTTCTCGTGGTTCATGCGCCCGAGGAAGAGCAGGTAGTCCCCGCGGTGCGGGTGCGTGGGATACAGCTCGAGGTTGAGCGCGTTCGGGATGTTGGCGACCCAGTTCAGGCCCGGCCTGGGGCGGCGCTGGTTGAGCGAGATCGAGATCAGGCCCACCTTTGACGCGATCGCGTTGATGGAGTCGTAGACGGGGCCGGCCTCGCCGTCGAGCGGCCCGTGCACCGTGTGGACGACCGGGGTCGTCGAGAGACCGCCGAGGACCGCGCCGAGCGGGCCCGTGTGGTCGTTGAACACCTCGAACTCGTCGGCCCGCTCATAGCAGGCGAGGACGTGCTCGAGCTCCGGCATCGTGCGGCCGATCAGCTCGCTCGGCGCGCGCTCGAAGACCGACGAGAGCGTCGCCTTCGTCCGCGAGTCGCCCGAGGCGAACATCGTCACCTCGTGGCCGTCGGTCACGAGCCCGTCGGCGAGCAGCGAGACGATCCACTCGATGCCGCCGTAGCCGGTCGGAGGGACGGGGAACCAGACGGGGCTCAGGATGGCGATCCTCACCTCTACACCTCCTCGACGATCACACGACCGTTGTCGACGCGCACGTCCCACAGCCGCTCGAACGCGCGGATGCCGCTGAGCCGCAGCGACCGGCCCGCCCACGAAGGCAGCTCCTCGGGCGCGAGCGTCTCGAGCTGGTGGCGCCGCCGGTCCGGCTCGAGGCCGAGCAGCACCTGGAGCAGCAGCACCGGCGTCCCGGCCGCCCAGGCCTGCGGCCGCGCCGCGGTCGGGTAGGCGATCGGGAACGGGGTCTCGGCGCGCGGCAGCCCGGCGAACACCTCCGGGAGCTGGAAGTCGAAATGCGCGGCGGCGCTCATCATCCGCCGCACGATCCGCTGCGCCTCCGGCCACCGCGCCTGCCGTGCGAGCCCGTGCGCGATCAGCGAGTTGTCGTGGGGCCAGACGGTGCCGTTGTGGTACGAGAGCGGGTTGTAGCCGGCGTCCCGGGTCGACATCGTCCGGACGCCCCACCCCGACCAGAGCTCCTCGCCCATCAGCGAGTCCACGACGGTGTCGACGCGCTCGCTCGGGACGATCCCGCTCCACAGCAGGTGGCCGACGTTGGAGCAGAGCGAGTCGACCTGCTGCTTCTCGCCGTCAAGCGCGAGGACGTAGTAGCCGCCGTGCTCCTCCGACCAGAACCGCTCGTTGAAGGCACGGCGCAGCTCCTCGGCCTCCTGCTCGAGCCGTTCCGCGAGCACCCGGTCGCGCCAGACCTCGCGCGCGAGCTCGGCCAGCCGCACCTTCGCGTCGTAGACGTAGCCCTGCACCTCCGCCGGCGCGATCGGGGCTCGCGCGATCGTCCCGTCGTGGAAGCGCTGCGAGTCGCCGGAGTCCTTCCACGACTGGTTCTCGAGCCCGCGCGGCGTGCGCCGTTCGTACTCCACGAACCCGTCGCCGTCCCGGTCGCCGTAGTCGTCGATCCAGGCGAGCGCCCGCAGGGCCGGGTCCCTCAGCTCGCGGACGAGCGCCGAGTCGTCCGTCCAGCGCCAGACCTCGGAGAGCAGGACGAGGTAGAGCGGCGTCGCGTCGACGGTTCCGTAGTAGGCGTGGAACCAGTTCTGCGCAGCCTTTCCGGAGCGGAGCTCGTGGACGATCTTGCCCGGCTCGGCGTCGATGTCGGGGTCGTCCTCGGTCGCCTGGAGCTCCGCGAGCACCTCGAGCGCCGTGCGGGCCAGCTCGGGCCCGAACAGCAGCGTCTGGAGGCACGTGATGATCGTGTCGCGGCCGAAGACCGTCATGAACCACGGCATGCCGGCGGCCGGCAGGCGCCCCGTTCGGCCGCGGCCGCGCATCCGCAGCGACGCGAGGTCGGAGACCGACTGGAAGAACGCGTGGTCGAGCTGCTCCCAGTCGGCCCGGATCTGCGGCACGCGTAGCTGCCAGGCCGCGAGCGACTCCCGCACGCGCGTCATCTCCTCGCCGAAGCGCCGCTCGGCGACGCGAGGCGTCACCTCGTCGCCGTCGATCGAGGCCAAGATGTCGAGGCGGAGCTCCCAGCTCTCCCGCGGCGCGAGCCTCAGGCGGTAGACCACCTTCGACCCGTCGACGTCGCCGCGCTGCGAGAGGATCACCTGCGTCCGCGCCCTCCCGTTCTCGCCCGGCTCCTCGAGCACGAACTGGTTGTCGGCCTCCTCGTAGCGGCCGCCGACCGGCTCGGGCAGCGGCCGCGCGCGCTCCGGGGCGCCGAGCGCGAAGTCGTGCTCCTTGACCGAGAGGATGTCCGCGAAGTCGGAGGCGAGCTCGATCGCGAGCTCGAGCTCCAGCGGCTCCATGCCCTGGTTGCGGACGACGACGTGGTCCTGCATCCCCTCGCCGACGAAGCGGTGGCGCGTGACGGACAGCGTGTCCTGCGGCAGGCCTCCGGCCAGCGGGTTGCGCAGGTAGAAGGCGGCGGAGAAGTACTCGACCTTCCCGTACGAGAGCAGGAGCGGCTTCGCGCCGTTGATCGTCAGCCGCAGCAGCGAGAGGAAGCGCGTGTCCTCGGCGAAGAGGCCCTGCGTGCTCCCGTCCAGATCCCCTCGCTCGTCGCACAGGCAGAAGACCGAGCCCTCGAGGATCGTGATCGTCATGGGCCCTGGTCGCGGACGATCCGCACGGCGCTGGACTGGGCCAGCGTCTTCACCACGATCTCGTCGACGTTCACGTGCGGGGGCCGCGTCAGCGCGAACATGATGCAGTCGGCCACGTCGTCCGGGGTCAGCGGCTCGACGTTCGCGTAGACCGCGCCCGCCTTCTCCTCGTCGCCCCGGAAGCGCACGCGCGAGAAGTTCGTCTCGACGAGGCCCGGATCGACGGTCGTGAGCCGGATCGGGCGGCCGAGCAGGTCCTCCCGCAGCGCGTACGTAAACCCGCGCACGGCGAACTTCGAGGTCACGTACACCGCCGCGTTCTCGTACGGCTGGCGGCCCGCCACCGAGCCCATGTTGACGATGTGGCCGCCGTCGCGGATATGCGGCAGGCAGAGGCGGGTCATACGCAGCAGGCCGTGGACGTTCGTCGCGAGGACCGTCTCCTCGTCGCCCTCCGTGCTCGCGTCGAACGGGTCGCGGCCGAGGCCGAGGCCCGCGTTGTTGACCAGGATGTCGAGCCCGCCGAGCGCGCTCACGGCCTCCTCGACGAAGCGCTCGCAGCTCGCCGGGTCGGTGACGTCCAGCTCCAGCGCGAGCTCCGTCTCGAGCCGGTCCGCGCGCCTCGCCCCGCCGGCAACGCGCGCGCCGGCGGTCGCCAGCGCCCGGGCCGTCGCCGCGCCGATCCCGCTCGAGGCGCCGGTGACGATCGCGGTCTTGCCCTCGAGCCCCGCCACGGGCCGGAGCTTAACCCGGGATGACCGGGAGGCCGTGCTGCGGCCGGGCCGCGACGGGCGAGTGCTCGACCTGGAGGGTCGAGTGGTCGAGCCCGTAGCGCTGGACCAGCATCGCCGCCAGCTGCTGGCGGATGGCGTGGCAGTCGGAGCCCGGCTCGACGAGCACGTGCGCCGAAAGCGACGGGAAGCCGCTCCCCACCGTCCAGACATGCAGATCGTGGACGTCGACGACCTCGGGGACGGCCAGCATCGCCGCGGCCACCTCCCGCGGCTCGGCGGGCGACACCTCGAGCAGGATCCGGGTCGACTCCCGCAGCAGCACAAAGCTCGACCAGAAGATCAGGCCCGCCACGACGAGGCTCGCGATCGGGTCGAAGCGGTTCCAGCCGGTGGCGATGATGAGCGCTCCCGCGAGGGCGGTGCCGCAGAACGCGGCGAGGTCGGTCGCGACATGGAGGAACGCGCCGCGCATGTTGAGGCTCTCGCGGCTCGGCTTCGCGAGGATCGACGCGGCGACGACGTTCACGACGATCCCGACAAGGGCGACCACGAGCACGATCCCGCCGTGCACGTCCGGCGGGTCGATCAGCCGGCGCACGGCCGTGTAGACGATCAGCACCCCGACGACGAGCAGCGTGATCCCGTTGATGTGGGCGGCGAGGATCTCCAGGCGGCGGAAGCCGAACGTCCAGCGGCCCTGTGGCGGCCTGGTCGCGAGGCTCGCGGCCACGAGCGCGAGGGCGAGGGCGGCGGCGTCGGTGAGCATGTGGCCCGCGTCGGCGAGCAGCGCCAGGGAGCCGGCGATCGCACCGAACACGACCTCGCCGGCCATCAGCCCGAGGATCAGCGCGAGCGCCCAGGTGAGGGCCCGCTTCGAGGCGGAGCGGTCGTGGTCGTGCGTGTGGCTCACAGGCTCATTGTGCCCGCGCGGCGGCTATTCGCTCCGGCGGGGTCGGGTGCGTGAACAGCAGCACGTACAGGGCGTGCGGCGGGTCGAGGTCGGCCAGGTTCGCGAGCGCGAGCCGCCGGTGCATCGCCTCGAGCGCCGCGCCGTCGCCGGTCAGGTCGAGGGCGAAGCGGTCGGCGGTCCGCTCCCACCGGCGCGAGAGCCACGTCTCGAACGGGAGCACCGCCAGCTCGAGGATCCACAGCGCGAAGAGCACGAGCGGCACGACGCCCGGGTCGCCCGGTCCCGAGACGTCGGCCCACGAGAGCAGCGTGTCCCACGAGAGCAGTCCCCACAGGATCAGCACCGCGGCCGCGGCGCCCGCCATCCCGAGCAGCGTCCCGGCCGCGACGTGGCGGTAGCGCCGGTGCCCGAGCTCGTGCGCCACGACCCCGCGCAGCTCGCCGCGAGGCGCGTCGTCCAGCAGCGTGTCGAAGATGACGAGCCGCCGCGTCGGCCCGAGGCCGGACACGTAGGCGTTGTGCTTCCGCGTCCGCCGGCTCGCGTCTGTCACCAGCATCGTCCGTACGGGCACCCCGGCCCGCACCGAGAGCTCCCGCAGCTCGGCGGCCAGCTCGGCGTCGGGGAGCGGCCAGAAGCGGTTGAACAGCCGCTCGAAGATCAGCGGCGCGAACAGGCTCAGCACGAGCGTCAGGAGCGCGGCTCCGGGCGCCGCCACGGCCGGCCACCAGCCCGGCCAGGCGCGCGCGGAGCCGATCAGCGCGACGAGGCCGAGGCTCGTGATCGCGACCCCGATGACGAGCCCCTTGACGCGGTCCCAGAGCCACGCCCGCAGCGTCTGCGTCGAGAAGCCCCAGCGCCGCTCGTACGCCCAGCCGCGCCACGCAGACAGCGGCAGCCGCACGAGCGTCGAGATGCCCAGCACGAGGGCGGTGAGCTCCACGACCTGAGCCCACCACGACCCTCCGGCCGCATTTCGTATCCAGTCTCCGGGCGGCCCGAACGCGAGCGCGGCGAGCACTCCGAGCTGCAGAACGATGTCGATTCCGAGCGCCAGATACAGCGGGCGGTGGTAACGCCGTGCGCGCTCGACCTCTTCGGCTGCAAACAGATCCGATGCCTTCACGTCGAAGTACGTGAGCTTAGTGACATCTACACTGGGCAAATGACGGCCCAGCCGCGTGCGAACCGGCTTCTCTCGGCCGAAGAGTCTCGTGAGCTGAGCGATCAGTGGCGGGCGCTGAGGCGGGCCGCCACCGCCGTAGCGCTGCTCTCGAGCCCCGCGCTCTTCGTCTGGCTCTACAAGCACGAGGAGTGGTCGTTCGGGTGGTCGCTCGTGGCCACGTTCCTGGCCGTATGCGCCTTCCGCGGCGGCCTGGACTTGCTCTTCCGCCGCTTCATCAAGTGGCCGAGCCTGTTCGGTATCGACAACCCGCAGGCGCGCGAGGAAGACGTGGTCGCGCGTCGCCGTGTCTGGTTCTGGCGCTTCTGGTACCGGATCCTCTGGTTCGCCATCCTCGTGATCCTGGCGATCTACGTCGTCCGGGTGCTCACGGACGGGTTCGACGACACGAGCTTCCTCGGGACCGCCGGCGATGTCTGGCACGGGCTCATCAACGCGCTCCAGAAGGTCCCCGCCTTCCTCCCGATCGGCCTCTACTTCTTCGCGTTCTTCATCTTCAACTTCCTGATCCTGATGGGCCCGCTGATGCTGATGGGGATCACCCAGATCCGCGGCTTCGAGCCGGGCGACGCGGACTGGGGCGTCAAGCTGGACGACGTCCGCGGCCAGGCCGAGGCGAAGGAGGAGGTCAGGCGGGTCGTCTCCCTGTGGCAGTCCGGTGAGGCCTTCGAGCAGGCCGGCGGCAAGCGCGAGCGCGGGCTGCTCTTCCTCGGCGCGCCCGGAACCGGCAAGACGATGCTGGCCAAGGCGATCGCGACGGGCTTCAACTCGCCGATCGTGACCATCCCCGGCTCTGGGTTCGCTCAGACCTTCATGGGCATGGACGCCGTGATCGTGCGCTGGCTCGCCCACAAGGCGAAGAAGCTGGCGCGCAAATGGGGCGGTCAGTGCATCGTCTTCATCGACGAGATCGACGCCGTCGGGATGCGCCGCCAGGCGCTCGGCGGCGGGCAGCCGTCGATGACCGGGCCCGCCGCGATGAGCTTCCACGACCACTGCTTCTTCGGCCCGAACGGCGCGCTCAACGCCAGCGAGGACCTCGTGCTCGAGTCGCGGGCCTGGCGCGACCGCCTGTTCCTCGAGCGCAAGCCGGTCCCGAAGGGAGCGAACCCGTTCGTGGCGCGCGTCGGGGGCCTCGTCAACCAGGCGGTGCCCGGCATGTTCGGCGGCGGCGGCCAACTCGCGCTGAACCAGCTGCTCGTCGTGATGGACGGGATCGACAACCCGCCGTTCACCCGGCGTCTGACGCTCAACCGGATCAACACCTTCCTCGACGCGACCTACATCATCCCGAGGCGCATCGGCCGGGTGTCTCTGCGGATCCCCCAGGCCAAGCCGAGCGGCAACCAGATCTACTTCATCGGCGCCACCAACGTGCCGATGGAGATGCTGGACCCGGCGCTCACCAGGCCGGGCCGCATGGGCCGGCACGTCTGGTTCAGGACGCCGACGAAGACCGACCGGCTCGACATCTTCGACCTCTACCTCACCAAGGTCTCGCACGACGAGGATCTCGACACCGAGAAGCGGCGCGACGAGCTGGCGCGGGTCACGAACGGCTACTCGCCGGCGATGATCGAGCAGGTGTGCTCGATGGCGCTGACGCACGCTCACCACGATGCGCGTCTCTCGTTCGACTGGGCCGACATCGTCGAGGCGATGACGACGGTCGAGTCGGGCACCGCGATCGGCACCGAGTATGTGCCCGAGGAGACCCGCGCGGTTGCGCTCCACGAGGCCGGCCACGCCGCCGCGGCCCACGTCTACATGAAGGGCGCCGAGTCGACTCGGCTCTCGATCCGCCGGCGCGGGGCGGCCCTCGGCCACCACCAGGCCCGCGAGAAGGAGGAGCGCTTCAGCTCCTGGCGCTCGGAGGAGATCGCGCAGCTGATCTGGGCGCTCGGCGCGATGGCCGCGGAGCGGGTGTTCTACGGCGAAAACTCGACCGGCGTCGGCGGTGACGTGCAGAGCGCGACCGCCAGGGCGGCCTGGATGGTCGGCGCGTGCGGCATGGCGCCGGACCCCGTGGAGCTCAACGCCTCTGCGAACGGCCGGCCGCGGATCCGCAACGTGACCGAGAAGCGCGAGGAGATCGCGAAGCGCTTCGAGCAGATCGGGACGCAGATCATGAACCGGACCGGCGACGGCGGGCCGCTCGGCCACGACCCGCTCGCCGGGGTGCTGAACGACCCGCAGAAGCGGGTGCTCGCCGCGCAGCTGCTCGGTCAGGCGTACGTGACCGCCTACGCCCTCATCGCCCACAACAAGCGGGCGGTCGAGCGGATCGCCGAGGCGCTCATCGAGAAGCGCGAGCTTTTCGGCGACGAGCTCGTCGAGATTCTCGAGTCCGCGAGGCTCAAGGTGCCCAAGATCGACCTGGCCCAGGAGGCCGTGTGGCCCGCTCTCTGAGCACCCGCGGGCGGTTCTTCGCCGCCTATCTCGTGCTCGGCCTGGCCGTGGGCACCGGGATCGGCACCTTCATCGTCCTGCTCGAGCGCGACGGCCCGACCCCGCCGCCGCCATGGTCCAGCTGGGTGCCGAGCACCGAGACGACCGCTGGCCGGGCGGACCAGATCGCGACCCACGTCGGCGACGCCTACCGCCTGCCGAGCGGCAGCCGGCTCACGCGGGTGGTCGTCGGCGCGCCCGGCTCCGGCCAGGGCAACCTGACCGCGATCGCGATCCCGAAGATCCTCCAGCCGCGGACCGTGGACGACTACACGATCTACGACCCGCGCAAGAGCCTGATGTACGTCCTCTGCGGGCCCGGCAAGGGCTGCAAGATCACCGAGGGGAAGCCGTCGGTCGCGCGCGGAACCGTGCTGCGCCGCGAGGCGCTCGAGCTCGCCCTCTACAGCTTCGAGTACTCGGGCGTCGAGAACGTGATCGTCTTCTTCCCGCCCGGCAAGGGCGAGAAGGGCCCGACCTCGGCGCTCTTCCTCCGCCGCGGCGATCTCAGCCGCCAGCTCGACCAACCCTTGAGGCAAACCCTCTCGAACCGGCCGCCGCTGCCGGGCGCGATCAAGCCGCGCGAGGAGCAGACCGTCAACGATCTCACCGGCGCCCGGCTCTTCCGCTACACCCTGCAGGACCTCCAGGGCGGAGGGCGCGTGCTCGTGCTCGAGCCCGTGGTCTGAAGAACTACGAGAGCGGGAGCAGGAACGCGCAGGGGCGGGGCTCACCCGGGAACGGCGCGCGGCCGACCTTCGTGACGACGAGCCGCTCGTCCGAGACCTCGACCTCGTCGCCGGGCTCCGGGGGCGGCCCCAGCCGCTCGACCACGAGGTAGCGCTCGGGCGTCGGCACGAACAGGACGTGCGCCGACGGCACCTCGGGCGACTCGACGACGCTCAGCTTGGTGAACTCGGCGTGGAGCCGCTCGATCTCCATCTGGAGGCGGCGGTTCTCGCGGTAGAGCGCCTCGACCTGGGGATCGGGTGTGGGGTCGGGGTCTGGCACGGCTTCAAGGGCTACCTTCGGTGGCTCGAACCGGACGACATTGTCCTCGTCCTCGGCGGAGTCGGCGTCTTCCCCGTCGGTCCCCCCGCGGCCGACACGATGCCGGCGGTCGATCTCGGCCCAGAGGCCGGTGCCGAAGCCGCGCTCGGTCGCGAGCTCGACACCGTACTGCTCGGCGAGCGCGATCGCGAGGGCGGGGCCGGAGACGAAGCCGCGCTCGACGAGCACCGCTCCGAGCAGGCGTCCGCTCTCGGCCTGCTCTTCGAGCGCCAGGTCGAGCTCTTCTCGGGTCACGAGCCCCTTGGCTACGAGAAGCTCGCCGAGGGGTCGCCAGGAGCTTTCCGCCGCTTCCACGCCGTTTCTTATCGGCGCGAACGGCCTCCACCTAGAGCATCAGTGTTCTCGCCGTCGCGACAGTCGTGGCAACGCAGGGAGCCCAGCTGCTCGAGCACGCTCGCGACCGGCTCGCCGCAGCCGACGCAGGTCGTGCCCAGGAGCTCGCCGAGAGGCTCCAGCCCCTCGTCGGTGATGCCCGCCGTTTCCGTGCCGAGTGTCCCCATTCCCCACGAGCGACCCCTGGGCGGCCGGGACGCTCCGGCGGAGGATGGGCCATCCGTCCGGGCCTGTCAATGGATCTTTACGTCCACAACAGTGACTGTCACTGTGACTGTCACTGGGTGTGGACAGCCGCGACCGCGGCGAGGCCCGACTCGGGCCGGCTGCCCGAGAGGGCGGCCATCGCGTCGGCGAACACGTTGCGCCCGGGGAGCGAGTAGACGGGCCTGAAGTCGACCGCGCCGTTGAGCTCGAGGACGGTGAAGCCGCCCGGTCCCGTCGGCAGCAGGTCGACGCCCACGAGATCGAGCCCGGACGAGGCGGCCGCGGCGAGCGCGAGGCTCGAGGCGACCGAAGGCGGGTCGGCCGAGACGACCGCCGCGCCGAGCGCGACATTCGTCCGCCACTCGCCGGGCGGCGCGATTCGCTGGGCCGCGCCGACCACCGACCCGGCGGCGACGACGATGCGGAGGTCGTGACCGCGCGGCGGGATCAGCTCCTGCGCCAGCACGCCGCCGCGGCGGAACCAGAGCCGGAACGCGAGCATCTCGAGGTTCTCCTGGAGCTCGTCCCGCGTCGCGCACAGCATGACGTCCCTCCCCCAGCTGCCGAAGCGCGGCTTCAGCACCGCGGGAAAGTCGAGATCGGGAAGCGGCGCGTGCCGCTCGATGAGGGCGGTGCGCGGGTGCGGCAGGCCGGCCCGCCGGAGGCTGCGCGAGGTGAGGAGCTTGTCGTGCGCGTTCAGGAGCGCGCCCGGCGGGTTCAGGATCCGGACGCCGGCGTCGCGAAGCCGCTCGAGCGCCCAGAGGCCCTCCTCGACGCCGTCGAGGTCCTCGCGGACGTCGAGCCGCGCGAGCGCGATGTCGCCGCTGCCGAGCTGAAGGAGTGCGTCGCGCGGCGAGAGCACCTGGGTGGGCAGGCCGTTCCAGCCGTGTGCAGCAAGGGCGGCATTGGTGCGGCTTCGGGTATGCGCGATGATCGCGGCACGCATCGTCCTCCCCGAATTGTGCATGCTGAGCGGGGATTTCGTGGGGTCCGAGACGGTTACGGACTCGTGAAAAAGTGGCGCAGCTAGTCGGGCTCCGTCTCCTCCCTCTCCCGCCGTACACGGCGCTCCGCCTTTTCCCGAAGTAGGCGCTCGTACATATCGAGCCGACGCACGTCCGGAGTGGCAGCCGCGATCGTCAGCTCGCGCTCGAGCTCCTCGTCGGTCAGCTCCTCCGGCCGCAGGTCACCCGGGCGTTCATCGCCGCTCTCGTCGCCCACCCACGCGATCATGCCGACGTCACGACGCGCAGTCAGCCGCCCGCCCAACGTCGTGACCGCTTCGTTACCGGGTCGTTACGCGGCGCGCCGGGTGGGCGCCCGCCGGGGCTCTGCGAGCGCAAGCGAGACCGGCCGCCGCGAGCGCAGGTACTCGACGACCGCCTCCTCGGAGCGCTCGGCCGGGATGACGCTCTTCCAAGTCGCGAAGTGCTCGGGCCGGTGGAAGTCGCCGGTGGCGACGGCGGGAAGCCGGTTGCTCGCGACCCAGGGAAAGAAGTCGTGCCGGTTGCAGAGCTCGAAGCGGTCGACCGCCGTCGCGGCCCATTCGGCGTTCTCGGCGAACCGCGCGGTCGTCCGCGTCGCGGTGCGCGTGCCCGCCAGCGTGTACGGGTGCGCGCCGACGAGCGCGGCGCCCCGCTCCCGCGCGTGCGCGAGCGCGTGGTCGAGCCCGCCGTCCAGGGAGACGTAGTCGCGGACCCCGATCGCGAGCGCGTGGGCGGCGAGGCACGGGTCGTCGTCGTCGAAGGTGAGCTCGAGCCCCGGGATCAGCACCAGGCCGTATCGCGCCAGCGCGCGCTCGCCCTCCTGGGCGAGCTGCTCGAAGTACGCGGGCGCGCGCTCGGGCCGGAGAGACGCGCCGCGAGCCTCGAGCTGGCGGCCCCAGGGATCCTCGCTCCGGACGACGTGGTCGGTGACCGCGAGGACGTCGAAGCCGGCGCCGCCGTAGAGATCGACGAG
>Ga0126377_10002954_pt1 | contig 11908 bp, 15 predicted proteins | sample PanSoiMetPlot_22_FD_92647 | JGI IMG/M metagenome (GOLD analysis project Ga0126377, IMG submission 92647) | Tropical forest soil microbial communities from Panama - MetaG Plot_22 | ecosystem: Environmental > Terrestrial > Soil > Tropical forest > Bulk soil | place: Panama | collected 2016-02-17
AAGAATAACTTTGATCCCGCCGTCCAGCCACTTCCGGAAACGTCCATTCTGCTTACAATTGACTACAGCGAATTCCAGCGCCGTCCATAGGTGTCATGGGACGTTGATGTCCTACTCGCACACCACTGGCGGCAAAAGTTCGGCTCGCTACCGCGGCGTCATGAACCGCGGGACCGGGCGCGGATCCTTGACGCGCCGCGAGCCGATCACATTCAAGGAGTGGCCCACAAGGAGGCCCATGGGTAAAAAGGGAACATCGAACCCCGAGGTATATCGCGTTCTTAGAGGGGTTCTCGGCAGACAGTTTTTGCTGCGGGAGCCGTTCGATAACCTGCTCGAACAGACAGGCGCCGTTGAACAGATCGTGGCTTTATGGGACGCCCAGTGTCTCCCGCGAAAAGCGAGCGATTCTGAAGCGCCGGAAGATTTCCAAAGGATGGAGACGCGGCGCGATTACATCAGACAAAGACTGCTCGATAGGCTTTACTGGGCCGCCGTCCTGACCGTGATAGAGGCGGACTTGGGGCCGGAGGCGCCGCGAGAGGACATTGAGGAGTGGGAAAAGGCGATGGCCGTTTTAGGGCGTAGGGATGAATGGCTGCCGAAGCAGGGAAGACCGCAAGGCGCGAAGACCCGCCGACCGGCCAGGCGAGACGAAAAAGAAGAGATCAGGCGGAATCAAACGCTGGAAGCCATCGGCGCGATACATCGAGAGTCATCCGAACTCGCCCCACTCGCCCTGATCACACGGAAAGCCGTGGCGCAAAAGCTCGGCATAAACGAGAGGGAATTGAGACGCTGGATTCATGACTACGAATGGGATTGGGATCTTATGGAATCCAAGTGGGCGCTCGAAACACTTCGGCGTAGCGGACATGGAAATAAAAAATAATTTCCATGTCCGCTTTGCAACACGAGATCTGGAATCCACTGTAATGTGCGCCTGTCTACTGGAAATTTCAAAGGGAGGTTAGTTGACGTGGTAGTTCAGAAGTATTGGCTAAGAGTCAAGGAAGCGTCGCCGGTCACCGGACTTTCGGCGAAGGCGATCTACGAGCAAATACGGACCGGGATTTTCCCGTTCGAGTTCCGGCGCGCCGGCGGCGCGATTCTTATTTCAGCTCGCTCGCTTGGATTAATCACCGAGCAGTCCGCAAATAACGAGGCGCAGCCGCAGGAAGCTTTAGCAGAGACAGCCTGCGACCGCGCTGTTCGCCGATAAACAACCATAGTGGGCTTATAGGCTGAGTCTATTGTAACCCAAACTCAGCCGACGCCCACCACGCTAATTTGCGTAGGCGAAACTGTCTAGTTTCCCGTCGCAAATCGAGAGCGACTCACCTGGAGGCGAAATGAACAATCAGAGCGCGCTCAGTCCGAGCGCGCTGACACCGGATGAGATATGGGAGATGGTTCCAACCGCCGAGGAAATCTTCGATCGACCTTACGATCCGCCTACGGTTCCGTGCCCGCCGGCCTGGACGGGCGATTCGATCGCCGTGGAACTCGCCGACCGCGAATGCGCGCGGTTGATTGCGAACTGCATGTTCGATCCGCCGATCACCGAGGAAGAGATCGACCGGCACGCCAAGCGCTTCAAATTACCACGGCACGAAGCCGAGCTTGAGATAAGGGGGGCGCGCCGTGTTTGATACTTCGACCGCTGAAGGAAGGATTGCGCTGCTACGGGCAGAGCATGCTAGTAATTCTGTCCACTCTGTCCATTCTGTCCATAAGTCAGAAGATTTCACGCTCGACGAATGGGAAACGCCGGCGCCGTTCGGTGAGTACGATCTGCCAACGTTCCCGATTGATGCGCTACCAGATTGGCTGCGCTCTTTCGTTCAGGGATTGGCGATCGAAACACAAACGCCGGTAGACCTGGCAGCGACACTCGCGCTGGCTAACTGTTCGTCTTGCATAGCCGGGCGCGTCATCGTTCGCGTTCGTGAAGGATGGGCGGAGCCGGTCAACACTTACTGGCTAAACGTACTCGGCGTCGGCAATCGTAAGACCGCCGTGCATGACGCGACGAAAGCGCCGCTTGAAGAAGTCGAGCAACGACTTTGCCGCGAGATGGAGCCGGAGATCGATCGCACGCGCATCGAGCGAGACATGCTGGCGGCTCGACTTGAACACCTGAAGAAATCCGCCGCGAAAGAGAAGATCCAGGGCAAGCGCCAGGCGCTGGTTGATGAAGCGAAAGACACGGCGGCAGAGATAGCGGACATCAAAGTGCCAGCCTCGCCTAAGCTGATCGTGTCAGGCGACATCACGCCGGAGGCGCTGGCCTCCACGCTGGCGGAGCAGGGCGGACGCTTGTTTCTGTCGAGCGATGAGGGCGAACTGTTCGAGATGGCCGCCGGGCGCTACGGCAATGGCGCGAATATCGAAATGCTTCTGAAGGCGCACACCGGCGCGAAAGTCAGGATCAACCGCCGGGGCCGCGCCGAGGTCATCGAAAGCGCCACGCTGACAATAGGAATGACCGTTCAGCCGGACGTCTTACGGGGCATCGCCGAAAAGCCGACATTTCGCGGCCGGGGGCTGTGCGGGCGTTTCCTTTACACGATGCCTAAGAGTCTTGTCGGCGGGCGCAATTCCAGGCCGGCGGCGATGAGTGACGAGGCGAAGACTGAATACGACCGGCGCTTAAAGACTCTAGCCGGACTAGAGAAGGTCCAGAACGCAGACGGCGCGCTAGAGCCGCGAGTGGTTAGGTTCAGCCGCGACGCGGTTGATTACATGACGGCGTTTATGGACTCGCTCGAATCGCAGATGGGCGAAGGCGGCGCTCTCTGTTCGATCGCCGATTGGGCCACGAAACTGGCGGGCGCCGTCGCCAGGATCGCCGCGATCCTCCACTTCGCTGAGAATTCCTACTCGCCAGGCTCTATTACTGAAATCCCGGCCGGCGCCGTCAAGCGCGCTATTAAGATTGGCCACTATCTGATCTCGCACGCTCTCGCCGCATATGCCGAAATGGGCGCCGATCCGCAGATAGAGAATGCAAAACAGCTGCTCCGGTGGATTCGCAAAGAACAACTTGAGCAATTCACCAAGCGCGAGGCACATAGAGAGAATCGCGGCAGATTCAAAAAGGTCACGGAGGTTGAGCCGGCGCTCGATCTGCTCGAAGGTCACGGATATATCCGAACAATGGTCAGGTCGGCGGAGCCAGGTCGAGCCGGCCGGAAGGCGAGTCAGCTTTTTCAGGTCAACCCGGCCACGTTCATCGAAAAATCAAACTCTCTACGTGTGGACACAATGGACACAATGGACACAATTGCCACCGAAAACGCTGATTCTGTCCATTCTGTCCATTCTGTCCAGCCGTACGAGGATTTAGATTCTGCGCGCGACGCAAGCGACAACGGCTCGCAAGTCACTGCCGGAAATGACTTTCCGAACGGCGCCAGCGTCCCGTTCATGATCACCAGCGAAATGCGCCGGCGACTTTATGAACTGGGCTACAAGGGGCCGGAAATTAACAAAATGACCCCGGATGACGCGTGGGCGATCCTGAACGCCGGGACGGTGAAGCCGGCAGATCGGACCCAACAAGGAGCGAACCATGGAGCCAACTAAAGAGGACTTTAAAAAGGCAGTGAAAGTGAAGACGCTTAGAAACAAGCTGTATTACACGACCACGCCGATGAAAGGGAGCGGCACCGAAACACGCGCAAGGGCGCGACTGCAAAAGTTCTGGCTCGCGGATAAGTCTGCATACTTCCACGAAACGGCCGCCAATCCCTCGCGCATGCTCTACGCCTGGCTGACGGAGAAGGGCGCAAGCGATGAGTCAATGCGTAGATGCGGGCTGCAACTCTTTAATGAGGACGACGCGTTGAAAGGTGCGGATAGGATCATAAGCGGGCCGCGGGGATGGTTCGACCACACGAGGGTAGTGTGCAGGCGGAAAGACTCCCACTTGTTCATCCTGTCAGAACCCTACAACCTGAGTAACGGCGGGCTGTCTCAATTGGCCGAATTGGACAGGCTGGGCTTTTACGTCCATATCACCGGCGAATCCGGCTGGAATCCTGGGCGGACGCTGTTAATTCTCGTCTCCGATTCACCCCCGGAGTGGATATGACAATCACGGATTCAACATTATCTGCCAGCCTTCGCCGCGTCGCCGCCTCTTACGGACTGCGGCAAAGAAAATGGCGCCGAACCGACGGCGCCAGAACTCCATTAAAACCTTAAACATCACTGAAAGGACGGACTCAAAATGATGAAAGAAAATAGCACACCACGAAAAACATTCTCAACATTCAGCGTCACAGGGCTGCTTAAACTCGCGCAGCTCGCAGCCGACGCCCACCACGACGGGAAATATACGATCTTTTCAACGAGCGACGGATTCAAAGCCCTCTTCGGCTCGGGCACGGCGGCTCAAGCTGAAGCCGTCGAGGCTTACGATTCGCTCAAAGGCGCGTTGGTCAACTTGCTGGTCGAGGCGCCCGCTTTCGCCAGCGCGGATTCATCGTTGGCGGCGTCAAGGTGATGTTATGAACCTGACCGATTCCAACCTGACCGAACTCTTGAACGGGCTTTCGTCGCGCGATCGCAAGATCATCGCCGACGCGCTACGCGAAGGCGGTCAACTCACCCAGGACGTCCGGGCGATTCTTCGATGGCTTCGGCGAAGACTGAAGCGCCGGGCCAGGGCGGGACGGCGAATCCGTTGAAGACGTGGGCATATCAGGGGCAGGAGGTAGAACAATGAAACAAACTTTGAATGACATCTCGATTACGTTCGACGACAAAAGCGCGGCGGCTATCAATGGGTTGACGGAACGCCAGGCGGCGCAGTTGTCCGCGATATTGCAGGCGTCGGGCGTCTGGTACAGGTGGAACGGGCAGTTAGTACAACAACCGCCGTCTATCTGGGCGCGCCTCGGCGCCCTGTGGCGGCGCATCAACGCGTGGATGATGGGCGGCTGCGCCATCGTCGCGCTTATGCTCGGGGCGCGGGAAGCGTTCGCCCAAGAACTGAAGCCGCGCGCAATCGAGCCGATCCGCGTCTCGCTTACGCTCGAAGAATCGGAAGCGCCGGGCGACTTCAATAAACAGTTGCACGTCGAGCTGCGTAAGTTCCGGCGCGCTGTGTTCGTCTCGAAGTCCGGGGCTGCGAACCTCGGAATATACATCAAGGCCGGGCCGATCATCGCCGGGGATCGAGCCATCGGCTACGCTTCGGCCGTGGCGGTCATAAGCGGATGCGGCAAGGACGAGCCGATAGCGGTACTGCTCATACAAGGGGCCACCTCCGGCGCGGTCGCCAGACGGACGGCTCAGGAAATAAACGAACATTTCTTCGAGAAAATATCGAGGTGATTTATGGCTCTAACAGTCAGACAGCCCACGAACAGAGAAACGCCGGACAGTGGCCAGGGCGGCCAGGCGGTAACAGGCGTATCCAACACCGGCCACTCAAGCACTGTTACCGCATCCGCCGCTGTAGACAGTCCGCCGCCGGGCACACCTGTATCAGACAGTGATTCCAAATCCGCCAGGTGGTTTGGACTTCAAGAGGTCTCCGGACAGAAGATACTTGTCAAGCTGAAGTTCACCTGGTCAGCGTCGGGCGCGGTTGACGCGACCGGCGGGCTTGGCCAGGGGCCGCCGCAGATAGACGGCTCGGCGTCCTCGACCTGCAGTTTCCAGATTCAATACTCGCTAAACGGCGGATCGAACTGGACGACGCACGTCAGCGATTCGGCGTCGGCGTCGTCTATAGGTCCTCCCGACTCCGATTCGTTCACCAACAACGGCTCCGCCGACATTACGCTCGGGAATGGCCAGGATGTCAGCCAGATTCAAGTCAGATGCTTGTATCAGACTGGCGCAAACGCTGAGGCTGGCAACGGATTTGACAATGCGACGGCGAATGCGAGCGTGACTGCGACAATCTCGGGCATTCAAGTGGAAGTTACGACGGCAGATCCGGAGCCTATCATCCTTTGGTGAATGTGAAGGCCGTAGAGTTTTTATTGGCGCCGGCCGCCGGACGAACACACCGCTTAGCGCAACACAAGAAGGAGAAAGCTTATGCCTCAAATCTCAATCGAAGAAGCTCTAAAGCTTCCGATCCAAAAACCGAAGAAGCGGAAGCCGCTCTCTATCGAGGAGGCCTTGGCTCTCCCAATCATCAAAAAGCCGAACTCGATTGAAGAGGCGCTCTCGGCTCCCGTTATCAACGGGCCTTCCGCGCCGGCGCAAGAACCCGAAGGCGCATTCAGCAGCTTTCAGACGGGCGTGGCCGGGCCACTACTGAGAAATGTTCTTAACACTGCCGCCGACATCTACAGCCGACCACTTGAAACCTTGGAGCGAGCCGGGCGAGCCGGACTTGAGTTCGTCTCCGCATTCGACCCTGCGGGCAATGCCTACGAGCCGACCGTCGCCAGCCAGGAGCCACGCTTGCAAGAACTGAGGGCGCGCGCGGCGGCAGACCGTCCCGAAGCTCTCAAGATGATGGAACTCGGAATGCGAGAAGAGGAAGCCAAACCTAGAACACGCGGCGGGCGTATAGCTGGCGCGGTCGGTACGATACTTGGTGAAGCGGCGTTTCCTACCTCGCCCGAAGGCGCAGTGCAGAATGTCGTGCTAGCGCCATTTGCCGGGGCGGCGCTGAGTACCGCTGGTAAGGTTGTCGCTCCGATCATTCGCAGAGTCCGCGCAGGACGTGGGGCGGCGGCTGCGGCCGCAGAGTCGATTCCAACTACGGCGCAGGCGGGGGCTACCAGCAACATTGACTTCGTTGGGGCGTTCAGGGGCGTGGGAACCGGCATAAGCGACAACCTAAAGAACACTCTACGCGACAGCGTGGCGCGCGCTGGCAGACTGCCATCCGCCGAAGCTAATTCGTCCATTGGCCGGGCATACGAGGCGGCGGTATCTCAGGGCGCCCCGCGCAACGTCGCCACACTCGACGCCGTTCTACAGTCTGTCGAACAGGGCGCGGCGCCAGCAATTCGCGCAATGGGGCCAGCCACACAGGAAGCCACCCTACCTGCCGCATTACCCGCAAGCTCTCGCGTCCGTCCGAATATCGAAAACCTCATCCGCGCCGAAGAAGGCTTGCCGCTCCTCGAAGCCGCTGACATCGCGGCCTCAAAGACCCCGGCGCGCGCGGCGACGGCCGGAGCCAGGTCTCGAGTGACAGGACCTCGCGCCGCGTTCGAGGCTGAGTTGCAAGCCGCCCCTGTCGAAAACCTCGTCACCGCCGCCGAACGCGACGGCGTTCTCGAAGTCATCGGCGCGCTTCGCAAAGCCGGACTGCTCACCGGCTTCAAGACCCACTTGAAAAACCTGGGCGGCAACCTGGGCTTTCAGCTGGGGGAGGAAGCCGCCAGGCTGCCGGGCGCCATCGTGGACATCGCGCTCTCGGCTCGGACCGGACAGCGAACGTTCGGCGGGCCGTCGCTCAGGGCTGTCGGGCGCAGCGCCTACGAAGCCGCCTCGCGCGGCCTCAAAGAAGCCGGCGAGATCCTGCGGACCGGCGGAACAGCCGAAGACCTCGCGCGGCTCGAAGTCTCCCGCGAACTGCGCTCCGGCTCGAAGATCCTGGACTCCTACGTCAACACCGTGTTTAGAACGCTCAACGCCGAGGATCGGATTGCGAGAGTGTTCGCCTATCGTCGCGCTCTCGAAGACAGGGCCAGGGCGCAAGCTCTTTCAGAAGCTCGCTCAGGCGCCGTCGCGCGAGGAAACGTGAACAGCCGGGCGCAGGAGCTTGTAGACGGGGCGTCTGAAAGCCTGCGCGCCGAAGCTTTGGCCGACGCCGAGACGGCGGTATTCGCCAATCCGAACGCGGTCAGTGATTTCATAGCCGCCGGACGCCAGAAGATAGCGACGCGTCCCGGCGGGCGCGCCATCAACGCCACAATCGATTTGTTTCTGCCGTTCGTCAGGACGCCGACCAACGTCATCGCGCGAATGCTCGACTTCACGCCGCTCGGACTGGCGAAAGCGAATAACCTCAAAGTCGCGACTTCCCTCATCCGTAAGGCGGAGATCACGCCGGCGATGCAGCGCAGGTTCTCGCAGTCGCTAGGACGCGCCTCCATCGGTTCGGCTCTCATCGCGCTGGGGGCCAGGCTCTATGACAGGGGCCTATTGACCGGCTTTCGCGAGGACGATCCGACGCGTCGGGCGCGTGACGAAGCAGCGGGCCGGACGCCGGGCGCCCTTTTGATCGGCGATACGTGGCGTCAGATCGCAGGCTTCGCGCCGCTTTCGAACCTGCTCGTTCTCGGCGCGACGCTGCAACGCGAATCCAATCAGGAACGCGAAGAAAGCGTCCTGGGACCCGTCGCCGAAGCCGGCGCGCAAGTGATCGGCGAACAGCCGCTCGCCATCGGCGCTCAACAGATCGCCTCGGCTCTCCGTGAGCCGGGCTCTACCGCCGCGCGTCTCGGTGGGGGCATCGCCGGCTCGTTCGTTCCAACCGCCGTAAGCGACGTTGCGCAAGCCATCGATCAGACCGGGCGCGAAGCCCAGACTCTTCCCGCTCGCGTCGCCGCCCGAGTTCCGGGCCTGCGTGGAACTCTCCCGGAAGACGTGGACGTCTTAGGCCAACCGCGCCAGGCTCCCGGCCCGGTCGGAGCTATCGCCGATCCGACCCGCGCCACAACCGACGTGGCTCAACAGAACCCGGTACTCGCTGAACTGGTCAGGCTCGACTACGGCGTCTCCGGCTTTCGCAAAGACATGGGGGAATCAGACGACGATTACCGCCGTCGCGTTCAGAACTTCGGCAGGCTCTACCAAAGCTTCGGCGCGCAACTCGTCTCAAGTCCGCAGTATCGCGGCGTGACCGACGAAGACCGCCGCTTCCTGTTCAAGACTCTCAACGACCGTAGCAAGCAGCTCGTTGATGAAGGCCAGTTGAACCGGGCGCAGTCTCTACTCAATCCGGCTTCCTTATTCGCCGCTCTGCTGAAGCGTCGCGGTCGGCAAGAGGCCGAACGAAGAAAGACCGGCCGCAGATAAAGAAGCCGTCGCCTACATCAGACTGACATATCATCCGCGGGGAATCCGGCCGGCTTCACGCTCGCCGCAATCGAAAAAGGAAGAATATGGGGCAATCCTGCAAGATTTGTATACACGCTTCACGCCAGGCCATAGACGCTGCGCTTCTCGCAAACCGCGACGGACTGCGCATAATCGGAGCGCAATACGGCGTGAGCAAAGATTCCCTCGCGCGTCACTTCCGCGCTCATCTTGAGCGCAGCGAACCGCGACAAATAAGCGAGCTGCAATCCGAGCCTGACCCCGGCCTGGGTCGCTATTACGCGTTCATTGATCGCTTCCGTGGCAAGCGCATCTCTCGCGCCGAGGTCCAAGGCTGGGGCTACTCGCCTGAAGAAGTCGAAGTCTTCGTCGAGGTCGCTCTTGAATGCGGCGATCTGCGTAAATCATAGCGACGCAACGACTTGAAGGGGGCCAGATGCCCCATGGGGGAGTGGGGTGGGGAAGGATCACTCAGCTATCTCCCCTGGAAAAACCCCCATCTTTGGCCATTCCACAGGTAGGATCATTAGTCTATCTGTGTCAAATAGATACAGGCGAAAACTTAAGGTTTAACTTTAGGTCGTCTTTCGGCGCCGCGAAGTGATCACCTCGCCGCCGTACTCACCGCCATACGCCCTTCGTCCACAGCTTTAATAACTTCAGGCGTGGCGGTCTTGAGCACCTTGGTTGCGTAGTCAACCGTCTTGCCGGAGACGCCGACGGCTTTGGCTGCGTGGTCGCGGGCGTCGCCTTTCAGTTCCGGTAAATTTACCGGAAGTGATTTCTTTCCCGGCGCTGTTCCGCCGTGATTCTTCTGCCGCTCCTTCGCCTGCCTGTCGTAAATCTCCCTAGCTCGCGCCGCCACCATTCCCAATTGGGCCAGGGGGTGGATGGGTGGATGATCATTTCTCTATCCCCTCTGGAAATTCCCACCATCAGGTTTGCGGCTCTCGGGCTTCTTCTCAGGATGCTTGGTTTTCGAGCGGAACCGGCGCAAATCGACGACTTTTAGCCGCAGCCTATGCCGTGGTATGGGTTTGAGATTTCAGGGGGCTTCCGGGGCGATTATGACGAAATGTTCGCCGGTGGAATGTCGTCTGATTGGCAATCAACGGGTAAACAAGCGAAAAGCCGGGCTTGCTGGACCCGGCTTCGTGTTCGTGGCGGTAGGGCAGGGAAGATCAGGCCGCCGCAGGAACTGGCGTCGAAGAGCCGAGGATCGCACGCAGCTTCTCAATCAAGACAGCCGTCTCGGCGTCCGGCTTGTTGTGCGGCTTGCCCTGGATGATGGCCGCGACTTGCTTGACGTGACGCTCGATCTGTTCACGCGCCTTCGAGTCTTCGATGCTTTCGTCGGCCACGGCCAGGATCGCGCCCAGACTCAGGATGGCAATTTCTTTTCCCACTTCGTTCATGCTGATAACTCCTTTCGGATATTCCCGGCCAGGCGCAGGGCCGTCGCCGAGTAGTGTTGAACGTATTCGCGCCGGCGGACTCGGGCGCCGGTTTCGTCCGGTTCATACCACGATCTTAGCAGCGTCCAGCCGGTACCCTGACGCCGCCATTCGTGGCCTTTCAGGGCCTTCGGTTTCGGGGCCGGTTCGGCCTTTGAGACACTGCGCTTTTTGCCCTTTGCGACAGTACTGTCTACGGCTTTCTTTCTCTTTACGTCCGCAAGACTTACGACCTTTGCGACAGTACTGTCTACGGGCGGCGCGGGCATAGTGTCGCAAGAGGGTTGAGACACTAGTGTCTCAGGGGTCTGCGACAGTAGTGTCTCAGGGGCCTTCGGCGCAGTGTCTCGCCGGCGTGAGACACTATGCTTTGCGACAGTACTGTCTACGACCGAAACCGGGGCCTCGGCCAGTGTCTCAGCCGGCTTTTCTTCAGCCGCCACAGTCTCCGCCCGCGCGACCGTGACGGCTACTATTTTCCCGACTTGACTCGAATCGGGCCTTTCGTGCTGGCCATCAGCATATCGGTGTTGAACTCTGGCGGGATGTCCGTGTCCCGCTGGTTCTGCAAATGATCCGGTATGCCGTCGTGGTTCCGGTCCCACTCCCACACCCCGGCCAGGATCGCGCCGGCGAGTACTCCGGCGACGCACTCGGCGATGGCCAGGGCGGTCAGCTTCCACCACCAGCTCTCCCGAACCTGGTCCGGCGTCAACCGGGCGAGAGGCGCCGGGGCCGTCGCCGATCCGGGCGGGACCAGCGACATAGGGGCGATGATGGGCATCTGCGTCGGCTCGGGCGCCGCAGGGGCCGACATCATCGAGCGACGCTCGCTCACCGGCAGTTGAGCCAACCGGCGGCGCTCTTCGCGCTGAAGTTTCGCCTGCTTGTCGGCCAGCTCGGCCTCGGCCTGCCTCAGCTTCAACTGCCGCTCGACGTCGGCGGCCTTGCGGGCGTCGGTTCTGTCTTCCTCGGCGTGGCGTTCGACTACGCCCTGCCTGGCGGCCGAGACCTCGCGGGCAAGTATCCAATGGCCGGCCAGGTTGGCGCAGAGGATCGCGCAGATGATGAAATCCGCGACGATGCAGTAGCGGGAAATCTTCCGCGTCGCTTCGCCCGACTGCCAGGTGAAGATCGCGCTCGCGCTGACCGTCACGGCCAGCATCAGGGTGGCCTGCCATAGACTGTCAGGGAACACGGTGTAATTGGAGATGCCCACAATGACGGCGGGCAGGAGAATGACGGCTGCGAAAAGTAGGAGTCTGCGCATCGGTTGCCTCTCTTTCTTGAGGCAGGCGCAACGGGCAGGGGCTTGATAAAAGCTAAGCGTATGGCTTAAAAAGCGGTTGCCCGTCACTTACCTGCTGTTTCCAGGTTTTATGCCGATTGAAGCTTCCAACTTCTCCCGGCAAGTGACGGGCAAGACTATA
>Ga0126377_10002955_pt1 | contig 11904 bp, 8 predicted proteins | sample PanSoiMetPlot_22_FD_92647 | JGI IMG/M metagenome (GOLD analysis project Ga0126377, IMG submission 92647) | Tropical forest soil microbial communities from Panama - MetaG Plot_22 | ecosystem: Environmental > Terrestrial > Soil > Tropical forest > Bulk soil | place: Panama | collected 2016-02-17
CATGTTCACACAATGGCTAAGGGTCGGTTCGCACCTAAATAGCCTTGCCCTTTGACTTCGGGGAGGCGGTTCTGGAAGGGTTTTTCCTACCGGGATCGCCTCTTCGCAGAAATCGTACGGTCTATTTTTCCGCCCTCACAAAAGCGTTTGTGACCCTAAACGCAACCAGGCCAGTGGCTTACTGAAATGCCGATAAATCTTAGGAAACTGGCTAAAACCAGAAAAAATACGGTCTCGACAGATGACTGGGCGTGAGTTAACGTAGCAGCCCAGTAAAGACAAACGACTAGCACAAGCGCCCCACTAAAGAGTTAACAGATTGAAACTATTGAAGTCTGTCTCCTGGCTTTCGACGCCGAAGTGTCGAAGCGGGACAGCTGTTTAACCTTAAACCGATCCAATCAGTAAACCCACGCGACAATGCCGCCAACTCTGATTGGGTCAATCTAAATAGCGCAGGTTGTTACCGACCGTTACTGGATAGGTAATTCCCTCGAGCCCCGATGAAGCCGTACCCCCTCTTTGTCTACCTACAATTCCCGTCTGCTGTAACTGTGCTCTTGTTAGTGTGGACGACACTCCACGCTCAATCGACAGCTGCGATTGAAGGACAGGTTACTGACCAAGCTGCTGCGGTGATCTCGGGTGTTGAACTTAGGCTAAGTAGTAGGGATATCGGCATCGAGCGCGCTACTTACTCCGACTCCTCTGGCTCCTATCAATTTGCTGCGTTACCGGTTGGTTCCTACCGCATCGAGGTCCGTGCGAAAGGCTTCAAATCGCAAGTACTGGAGGTTGTACGCGTCGAAGTGGGACGGAAAATAACGCAGAACTTCCAATTGGAGGTGGGCGAGATCTCGCAGCAAGTGAGCGTCACGACAGCCACCGACCAGATCGACTATGCGACGGTTTCGGTGGGACATGTGATCGAGGGAAAGATGGTGCAGGAGCTTCCGTTGAATGGCCGCTACTTTCTTGACCTTGGCTTACTCGCCCCTGGTTCAGTCACACCGCCGCAGGGCGCATTTTCTTCGGCCCCAATACGCGGCCTGGGCTCGTTCTCTATTACCACTGCCGGTAACAGAGAAGAGACTGTCAACTACATCATCAACGGCATCACGCTCAATGATCTGACCAATAGCGCAATCAGTTTTCAGCCTTCGATCGGCACCGTGCAGGAGTTTAAGGTTGACAACTCCACCCTCAGTGCTGCGTACGGCCAAAGCTCGGGCTCAGCCGTTAACATAGCAACAAGATCGGGCACCAACGAGTTTCACGGGGAGTTGTTCGAGTTCTTTCGCAACGATGTGCTCGATGCGCGCAACTTTTTCACGTTTACGTCGAATCATCCACCACCATTCAAACGCAACCAGTTTGGGGCGCAACTGGGTGGTCCAATCGTCAAGCAGAAGGCGTTCTTTTTCTTTTCTTACGAGGGTCTGAGACAACGGCAACAACTTGATGTTAACAGCCTGGTGTTGAGCGACTCACAACGCGCCTCGGCGACAGATGCGGTCGTCAAGAATCTGCTGCCACTGATCCCGCAAGCGAATTTCATCGACTCATCCGGCACTGCCCGCTTTGTGGGTTCGGCCACTGCGTTAGTGAATACTGATCAGTGGGGCGCGGACATCGGCTACAACCTGGGGAAGAACGATCGGCTACACGGGTATTATTCTGTTTACCGCACCCTGAATACTGAACCGACTCGAAACGGCAACACAATCCCCGGTTTTGGTAACCAGTCAAAACTGCTACGCCAGGTTTTCACGCTTAATGAGACCCACATTTTCGGCCCCCTGACGGTGAACGAACTCCGTTTAGGCTTTAACCGTTTCGCCGGCAGGACTACGCCTAAGAGACAACTTAATCCTGCCGACTTTGGTATCAACAATGGAGTCAATCAGGAAATCGGGCTACCTCAGATTACCGTTGCCGGAGGCTTAAATTTCGGTGGTCCATCAGCGAATCCATCAGGACGCAGTGACACTACAGTAATCGTCGCAAACACTTTGAACTACCTGCGTGGTAGACACTCGTTAAAGCTCGGTGGTGAGTTTCGCCAGTTTTTCAATAACAATTTCAGAAAAGGCCTGGGAACCTTTAACTTCCCGACAGTGGCCTCTTTTCTCACTGGTATCGCAAACAATTTCACGATGACCCTGGGCAATCAATCAAGCAGTATTGCCGAAGGGGCTCTCGGCTTTTTTGTGCAAGACAGCTATAAGGTACGACCGAACCTGACCTTTGAAATGGGACTGCGTTACGAGTGGAACAAGACGCCCACAGAACGTTACGACCGCTTCATCATCTTTGACCCGGCGACAGCCTCGCTCGTTCGCGTTGGTTCAAATATCGACGAGGTCTATCAGCAAAACAATAAAAATGTACAACCGCGCGTTGGTTTTGTCTGGGATCCATTTGGTGATGGTAAGACGTCATTGCGTGTCGGTTATGCGCTGATGACCGACCAGCCAATGACGAGTATCGTCATTGGCACTAGCACCAACCCGCCGCTGGCGATCCCGCTCACCTTTAGTGGTCCTATCAGGCTCGACAACGCCATCAGCCTCGCCGGTCCAGCGGGACTCGCGCCGCAATCGATTGACCATGGATTCTCTAACGCATATGTGCAGTCATGGAACCTGAACCTGCAACGTGAAGTAATACCCAATCTCGCAGTAATGGTGGGTTACTTCGGTACGAAGGGGACGCACTTGATTCTTCGTCGCAACCTCAACCAACCTATCAATGGCGTGCGGCCATTTGCCAAGTTGTCACCGACCAGCCCCATCCTGCCAAACGCCAATCTTGGCAATATCACCCAGGTTGAGAGCGCCGGTGTTTCGAGTTACAACGCCTTTTGGGTTACTGCGAGTCAGCGCCTAACTCGGGGGCTCCAATTCAATGCCTCTTATACGTGGTCCAAGTCTCTGGACTACAACTCGTTCAGTACTGGAGGCATAATTGGCCAGGACGGCTTCAACCTCAAGGGTGACCGCGGGTTGTCGGATTTTGACGTCCGCCATCGTTTGGTCTTCAGCGGAATTTATGACTTTGGATTTCGTGGCAGCCGGTGGGTTGAAGGTTGGCAGCTCGCACTAATTATTCAGTCGCAAAGTGGCAGTCCGGTAAACGTCGTTACCACTAACAGCACGGTCAACGGAGTTGCGAATACTCTGCGACCGGATGTCACTGGTCCGATAGCAATCATCGGCAATGTTAACCGTTGGTTTGACACGTCTGTGTTTGTACCCGTACCCCGCATCGGCAATTTGGGTCGCAACGTAATCATTGGACCAAGCTTCAATAACGCAGATTTTTCTATAACTAAGAACACCAAGGTCGGGGAGAGACTGCGGGTGCAGTTTCGCGCGGAGTTCTTCGATGTTTTCAATCATGCGAACTTCGGCCCACCCGGCGTCGTCGTTGGCACCCCCAGCTTTGGCCAAATTACCAGCACACGATTTCCGACTGGCGAGTCTGGATCTTCGAGGCAGATCCAGTTCGCTTTGAAACTCAGCCTGTAGCGGTAGACACAATGATCTCAGCCGCACATTCCCCAAGCGCAAGATTGATAGTCTTCGCTGTGTCCGTGTTCCTGGTGGGAATGTTGTCGTGGGTAACACCCAGTACTCGTGCGCAGTTAAGGCCCAAGAGGGTGCTCGTGCTCTACTGGGACAATAAGGACTATCCAGGCAACATCAGGTTTGACGAGAGCTTCAAGTCAGAGTTGCGGGCGGAGCGTTTGGAAAACATTGAGTATTATCCTGAATACTTTGAGTTCTCTCGCTTTCCCCAGGAGAACCACGCGCAAGCCTTTCGTGATTACTTGCGTGAGAAGTATGCCGGTCGACCGATTGATGTAGTGGTTGCGACCGCTGATGCTCCGCTGAACTTTCTGCTCAGCTACCGCGCCGACCTGTTTCCTGATTCACCAATTGTTTTCGTTGCCAACAATCCTCCCGATCCAAACACGCTTGCGGCCGGACCAGGCATCACCGGAATCAACTACAAGAGCACTTCCCGGGGAACCCTGGAACTGGCGCTACGATTACGTCCGGCAACAACGCAGGTCTTTGTGATCAGCGGTTCGCCGCAGCATGACCGCAGATTTGAAAATGCTGCGCGCCAGGAGTTCGCAGGGCTCGAAAATCGCGTGGCCATTACCTTCCTTACTGATCTCCGATTGAACGAGTTAGTCGACAAGACCAAGAATCTGCCGGCCAATTCGGTGGTCCTCTTTGTGTGGCAGCAAGCAATAAATGACCAGGGAAGACTTTTGGAAAGCTACGAGGTACTGGGCCAGATCTCGGCAGAGTCATCGGCACCAATATTCGGAATGGGCACTGTCCTGCTGGGATCAGGAATGGTGGGTGGATACCTGCAAGGGCCCGAGATGAATGGTGCGAGAGTGGCTGAGCTCGCGTCCCAGATCCTTAATGGCACGCGTGCCAGAGACATCCCAGTTGAAAATGCTCGATAGATACCGATGTTCGACTGGCGCGAATTGCGGCGCTGGGGAATTAATGAAAAGAACCTTCCGCAAGGGAGCGTGGTGAACTACAGAGAATACACATTCTGGGAGCAGTACAAGTGGCGGATCATCGGGGTGCTTTCATTCGTGGTGTTCCAAACTATTCTGATCCTGGTACTACTGGTTGAGCGCCGGCGCCGCCGTCTTGCGAAAGAGTCACTCGATCGACTCAATACGGAACTGGAACAACGGATCGCTGCTCGCACTGCTGCGCTGGATGCCAAGAGCCGGGAGTTGGAGACCTTCGCGTATTCAGTCGCTCACGATCTCAAAGCTCCGTTGCGCGGAATTGACGGGTATAGTCGTTTGCTGCTCGAAGACCACCTCGACCAGCTCAATGACGAAGGTCGTGCTTTCCTGAAGACAATTCGTACTTCGAGTGAAGAGATGGACCAGTTGATCGAGGATCTGCTCGATTACTCAAGACTCGAGCGCCGGGAGCTGCAAACAGATCGGATTGAACTCAAGTCTCTCGTCGATTCCGTCGTGGCCCAGAAACAACGCGAAGTGGGCCAGGAAATTAACGTGGCAGTAAATGTTAACGGGGGCGTGGTGCGCGCTGATGCGAACGGGCTGAGCCAGGCGCTGAAGAACTATCTTGATAACGCGATCAAGTTCACGAAAGGCAGCCCGCAACCGCAAATAGAGATCGGTGCAGATGAGACGGCGGAGAATTGCCGGCTCTGGGTACGTGATAACGGAGTGGGTTTTGATATGAAGTACAAGGATCGCATCTTCGATATCTTTCAACGACTCAACCGGTCGGAGGAATATCCAGGTACAGGCATCGGACTGGCGATTGTGCGTAAAGCGATGGAACGGATGGGAGGAAAAGCGTGGGGAGAGAGCGAGCTGGGTCACGGGGCGACATTCTATTTGGAGATCCCAAAATGATGGTGGGAAAAAACTCATATAGTCCAATCCTCATTGTGGAAGACCGGGCCGTCGACCTTGATTTAACCAAGCGGGCGTTTGCGCGCCGGCACGTGCTGAATCCGATCCAGCAAGCGCGGGATGGTGAAGAAGCGCTGGCGTACATTGAACGCTGGGACGCTGGTGACCCTGTTCCCGTTCTAGTCTTGTTGGATTTGCGGCTACCAAAGATCAATGGGTTGGAGGTCTTACAGCGCCTTAAGAGTCACCCGAAGTACTCCGCGATCCCTGTGGTGGTGCTGACGACCTCGGCGGAAGACCGCGACATCGAAGAAGCGTATAAGCTCGGCTGTAACTCGTACATAGTCAAGCCCGTTGAATTCGACAAATTCATGGAAGTAGCCTCGCAGATTGAGGTCTACTGGTGCGCCTTGAACACGGGTCTGAGATAAAGAGATGAGGTTGCTCTACGTCGAAGACGATTTGCGTGATGCCGACATCACCGTGCGCATGTTGCGCAGGGCAGGGCGATCCTTTGAAGTGGAGGTGGTACCCACAATCGAAGCCGCGTTGGCACGGCTCTCTCAACTCGAGTTAGCGCCGCTTGATCTCGTGCTGACCGACATGCATCTGAGTGATGGTGACGGGATTTCTCTACTCAATCACATTCGCTCAAGCGCCATACCCGTCGCCGTAGTAGTCATTACGGGCCTGGGTGATGAAGACACTGCAGTCGCAGCGCTCAAAGCCCGCGCGGACGATTATGTTGCTAAGCGCAAGGATTATCTGGAGCGTCTGCCGGCCATACTTGAAAGTGCCTTGAATCATTACCGCGTCGACTCGGCCCGCCGCGCGCGTCCGTTAAACGTGTTGTATGCGGAACATCAACAGTCAGTGGTCGACGAGACGCGTCGTCATCTTGCACTAAACGCTGATCACATCCAATTAAATGCTGTCTCATTTGCTAGTGCGGCTTTCTATCTTCTGGAAAACGCGAAATCGACTCACTACGACGTTCTCTTGCTGGATATTGACCTGCCAGAACTCAATACGCTTGAAGCAATGAGAGAATTGCGTGAGGGATTGCGGTTAGACGCGCCCGTGATCCTGCTTTGCAGTGAGAGCGATGAAGAGGTCGCTGCTCAGTGCCTCAACCGGGGCGCCACCAGTTATCTGGTAAAGCGTCCGGGCTATCTCTACCAATTGCCCTGGGAATTGGAAGATGCTCACTCCCGCGCTGAGTTGATTCGTCGTGAAATAGCGTTGCAAGAGAGTGAAGAGCGTTTTCGCGCTATGGCTGACCATGCACCAGTTTTTGTCTGGGTCTCTGACGTAGATCTGCTTTGTACATATGTCAACAAACGTTGGCTGGAATTCACGGGCCGAACACTCGAACAGGAAATAGGCAATGGCTGGACGGAAGGCATTCATCCCGATGACCATGACAAGTGCTGGGACATATACAGTACCGCCTTCGCTACACGACAGGGCTTTCAGATGGAATACCGGCTCAGGCGTAATGATGGTAAATATTGCTGGGTATTGGACACAGGTGTACCGCGCTTCACGCCGGACGGGATGTTCATTGGCTACATTGGTTCTGCGGTAGACATCAGCGAGCGCAAAGCAACAGAGGAAGCCCTGCGCGAGAGTGAGAGTCGCTTGTTGTTAGCCCAGGAATCAGCGCAGGTCGGAACTTGGGAATGGCATGTGCCAACCGGTGCGGCGGTTTGGTCAGAGATGCTCTGGCATCTACTCGGCTTAGAACCTGGTGCCTGCGCCAGTAGGCTCGAGACTTTTGTCGAGTTCATCCATCCCGATGACCGCGAGCGCGTAATGCAAAAAGTCAACGAGGTGTTCGAAAACGGTGAGCAATATCAGGATGAATTTCGCATCGTGCGACGCAATGGCGAAGTGGGTTGGCTGTCATCAAAAGGTCGGTTGATTCGCTCGGCCGACGGCAAACCCGAGCGAATGATTGGAGCAAACATCGACATTACTGAACGTAAGCTGGGAGAGGAGTCGCTTAAGCAGGCTCACAACGAACTGCAACAGTTGAAGGATCGCCTCCATGACGAAAACATCTATTTGAAAGAGGAGATACGAGTAGCCACTAATTTCGGCGAGATGATTGGTGAAAGCGAGGCGCTGACCCGCGTCTTGCATCAAGCTGAACAAGTGGCCCCGTTAGATACCACGGTTTTGATTCTTGGTGAGACCGGAACTGGTAAGGAGTTGCTGGCGCATGCAATTCATAACCGCAGCCCGCGGGCCAAGCGGTCACTAGTAAAAGTCAATTGTGCGGCCCTGCCTGCTGATCTCATCGAGAGCGAGTTGTTCGGTCACGAAAAAGGTGCTTTCACCGGTGCTACCTCTAAGCGTACGGGACGTTTTGAAATTGCGAACAGCGGCACAATCTTTTTGGATGAGGTGGGCGAATTGCCACTGGATTTGCAGACGAAGTTACTGCGAGTGTTACAGGAAGGAGAGTTTGAGCCCGTAGGAAGTAATCGTACCGTGCACGTGAGCGTGCGGGTCATCGCCGCTACCAATCGAAATTTGGAGGAGGCGGTGCGACAGGGAGAGTTTCGCTCCGATTTGTATTACCGCCTGAGCATCTTCCCGATTACGCTGCCGCCGCTGCGTGAACGACGGAAAGATGTTCCCATTCTCGTAAAGCACTTCGTCAACGAAATCAACCGAAAGTTTAGTAAGCAGATCGATACCGTCCCGAAAGAGGCAATGACCGCACTGCAAAACTATCCGTGGCCAGGCAATATCCGTGAACTGAGGAACGTGATTGAGCGAGCCATGATCATTTCGGAGGGGCCGGAACTTCGTTTAGTTGATAGTCTTGAGTCGTTGCCGTCGGGGGCCGGAGACTCGCACTCTTTTGCCTTTGAGCTTGCCTCAATTGAGCTGAAAGGCAGCCGCGGTGAGACACTGGAAGAGAATCAATACAATTTGATCTTAAACACGTTGAAGAAAAGTTACTGGAGAGTTGAAGGTCCTTATGGAGCGGCTGCAGTCCTCAATATCCATCCGAGCAAGTTGCGCTCGTTGATGAAGAAATTGGGAATCGAACGACCGAAGATCAAGACGCAAAGTGGTGGCCAGAAACTACTCTGAGCCTTGGTCCAATGATATATGACCAATGATCTCTTACACTCAAACCTCACAAGCCTCTAAAAAAAAGCAAAAGGGCCAGAGCAATTACATCCCCGAGCTCTGGCCCCATTTGAGGTGCGCCTCCGTTAGGTGCTTTTCCTCCTGTGTTGGCACCAGTCACACCTCATTTTTCCGGCCTCTGTTGCAGGCAGAACTAACCGGCCTTGTCAATTTGTGCAAACTATTCCAGCGCAACCGGGGGCAACTAATTATTGGCCCACTGTGCCGGCGATGCCCTTGTTTACCATGAGCCGGATTTCGGCACGGCGGTTCTTGGCTCGACCTTCAGCGGTCTTGTTCTCAGCTACCGGTTCTAGTTGACCGTAACCAAACGGCTGCACCAAACGATGCATTGGTAACTTGTACTTGGTTACCAGGTAACGGATCACGGCTTGGGCCCGACGTTCACTGAGATCCTCGTTTTTCGCCGTCTTGCCGGTCGAATCAGCGTAACCGATAACAGCCACGACCCAGCCCTTTGTGTTTTGCGTCTTTACCCACGCTGCTGCTTCATCAATAGTGGCTTTGGCCTTTGGGCCAAGAGTAGCGCTATTGGTTGCGAAGTTCACGGTGATGGTCTTGATCGGATCGAAGTCATCAAGGCCATTTATCCGGTTATTAGCCAGATCGGCTGTCTGCTGAGCCTTCTTGGCGTCGGCCTGCGCGGCATTCGCCATGGCTTGAGTCTCAGCAAGCTGGCCCGCCAGGCGTTCTTGCTCTGCCTGTTGTTGCGCCAGCTTGTTCCGCATTTCCGCTTCCAACGGATCAACCGTTGCCTTGAGGGCCTGCGCAGATCTCAGATCCTGCTCATCGAAACGAACCTTGGCAGCCACAATTTGCCCCTGTGCATCGCCTACGCCGTCAACTTCGAGTCGCAGACCACGTAGGATGTAGCTTGCCTCATACTCCTTTGAGCCTCGGAAGACACCTTTCTTGTGACTTTTAACTTCGGTCGAAGGTGTTATGACGACTACGGTCTGCGGGCCGCCCATCGTGTCGCCCATCAGGAAGGAGTCGGCTTCGCGTTTACTGACGATACCCCGGAATTTGTCGACCTTCTGTCCCTCCGGAATCTTGTTTAGGTTGTCCTGTGCCAGAGCGGCGCTATTGTTGAATACGTTTACGGCTCCAGCCAGAATCAGAACGAAGGCTAGTGCCGCAGCTCTCAATACCTTGTGCGTGCTTAATCTCATGGGTTAGCTCCTTTTTCGATCTAGATGTGTTCAAAGGAACGAGTAAGCCTTCTGTTCCTCGAGCAACGCAGTCCACGTCGCCACTCGCGGCTTTCGCGCCTATAGACTGCCTAACTTGGCGCATGTTAGCCCTGCCGGAGAAGCAGTAATACTCGCAATTTTGCCAGTATTACTGGGGCAAGTTTGTGGCTAGATTCCTGTCATTCCGAGTTGGAGGGGCTACGTTTATGTCGGCGGTGATTAAGTCGATCAGGATTGTTAAGCGCCACGAGCGTGAGGCATCAGACTCGCCAGGCCTGGCCAAGACTGAGCGTCAATTGCGCCGGGAAATGGTTGAAATCGTTGACTCCTGGATTCTTGAGAGACGAGAAGTAGCTCAGAGCTTGTCCAACTACAAAGACTTAATGCTCCTGGAGGCGGAATCCAGCGGCTAAGTCAAACCTTCTAGCCAGTTTCTTAGTCCGTTGTTTCGTGGGAGGCAATTCGGGCAAGCACCACCGTAATGTTATCCGACCCACCGCCAGCGAGCGCCAGGTCAACCAACTCGTGGCAAGCTTGATGAGCTGAATCAGCGTGAAAGAGCGTCGCCTGAATAGTCTGGTCGTCGACTATTTGTGTGAGTCCGTCGGTGCAGAGGAGGATCTGATCGTCCTGCGTTAACTGCAACAGTTTCACCTGGGGTCTGACCACGTCATCCAATGAACCCAGCGCTGCAGTTAACACGTGGTCGGATGCTTGTGCCGCCACATCGTCAGCAGCGACAATCCCGGCATCGACCAGCGCTTGTACCAAAGTATGATCAGTTGTTAGTTGGTTGAGTATTCCGTTGCGTAGCAGGTAGGCCCGGGAATCGCCAATATGACCAAGAATAAGATCGTTACCCATTAGGCCGGCGATTGTTAGAGTAGTACCGATCCCGTGACGCGAACTATTTAGCCGAGCATCTTCCTTTAAGGCCTCATCAATTTTCCAAAAACGCTGATCCAGCCGCTCCAAAACAGTCCTCAGGTCTTGCTCACGCTTGAGCGACATGATCCAATCCGGAGTCTCGACCAGGAGATCAACCAACTTTTTGACGGCTAACTGGCTGGCAACTTCACCGCCTTCCGTGCCGCCAATGCCATCCGCCACCAGCATGACATAGCCAGTCACTTCATGGTCTTCTTCCAGTGCACCTCGATCCAGATTTGTTAACAGATTTTCTAGTGTTCGCCCGAAGCGAATCACGAGGTAGTGGTCTTGGTTAATGTCCTTGACCTTGCCCGGGTGAGAGGCTGCCGCCACGTCCAGCACTACCAGTCCGCTATCCAACGGTTGGGAGTTCATAACTCAGGGATGCTAGGGCACGTAGGCGCTGGTCAGAACTGGCAAAAGTTACAGGTTTGGGGCGGTCGAACGTCAAACGTCGAAAGTCCAAGGTCCAAGGTTTTTCGCCCTCGGCAGACGTTGGACATTCGACTTTCGGCTTTGGACTGCAGCTGTGTAAAACCTGTACCAATTGACAGTATTAGCTGAGCTCTAAAGCCTTTAACCTTGCGATATTAGATTGTTTGTCGTCGCAGTTCAGTCCCCCAAATCCAACATCGACTACCAAAAACTGTGGAGTGAAGAACTTTGGAGATGGACTTTGGACATTGGTCTTTCGACTGTACTGCGGTTGACTGGAAGGGTACTGGCATGATGAAAAGGTGTGCTGATCGAATGTCGCGATTGGTCCTCAACACTCTGATCATTTTCATTTGCGTTGTCTCAACTCAAGCCAAACGCACAGATGATGTAGTGACCATGAAGAATGGTGATCAACTCACCGGAGAAATCAAGAGCCTGCAGCGGGGCGAACTCAAGTTCAAGTCCAGCTACATGGCCGAGGCCGTCCGCCTCGACTGGTCCAAAGTGGAGCGACTGGAAAGTAAGGATCAGTACCTGGTGCTGTTGACCGACGGCAAATTGATAACCGATTTCGTCCAGCTTCGCTCCGCCAGGCACGACGAGGCAGACAATTTTCTTATCGGCGGCTCACCCCATGCCATTAAGGTAAGACAGGTTGACGTGCTGAAAATATTGCCGGTGGAAGCGAGGTGTTCGAAACAGTTAGAAGGCACGGTCGATTTTGGCTTCGGCTTTAGCAGCGGC
>Ga0126377_10002958_pt1 | contig 11902 bp, 11 predicted proteins | sample PanSoiMetPlot_22_FD_92647 | JGI IMG/M metagenome (GOLD analysis project Ga0126377, IMG submission 92647) | Tropical forest soil microbial communities from Panama - MetaG Plot_22 | ecosystem: Environmental > Terrestrial > Soil > Tropical forest > Bulk soil | place: Panama | collected 2016-02-17
TAGCACGCACTTTTTCGACCTCCTCAGACGCCCTGAGAGCGATGATCACCGCCTTCGACGACGCGCGAAGACTCGCGGCCTCGATCTCGTCCCAGCAGCGCGCTGCGAGCGCCAGGCGCGACGATCGATGCGCGAAGGCAACCCCGACGCGACGTGCCTCCGCAACTCCGTCAAACGAAATCGTACCTGATCGAAAAAAGTCGGCCCTCGTCGCGCGGCGATCGCTCGGGCCGACGCTCCCACTCGCGCGCCGATCGCGGAACTCTGCACGGACATTCCATGGACGGCCTCAGGGACATTTCATGGACAGCCTCCCGGGACATTTCATGGACACCCCACACGCGTCCTGCTCCTCTGGCCCTCTCGGCCTGGTTGCTTACGCAACGTTCTTCTGCCGGCTTGGTTTGGTTGGTTCGGGTGTTCAACCCCAGGCCGAGCCCATCGAGGAGCAGGGATCTCTGTGGGCAAGTGACGCTCCACCTCACCCCGCACGCCACGCGCGTCACTTGTCCATGGAGGGGTCCCGCGACGAGCCGCGCGGCCGCGGGCGCACCGAGCCGCGCGGCCGCGAGCGCACCGAGTCGCGCCGCGCGGAACGGCGCCGCAACCACCAGGACCCTCGATCATCGACGCATCGCCGCGAATGGAGGCGCGCGCGCCGTCATCGCTAGCCATGCGGAGCGGTGCCACCGTCGGCGCCGTCCTCGCCGGCATGCCGCACGCCGATCAGCTCGATCGCCGGAGCAGCAGGGCACGTCGCCGGCGGCGCGACCGGCGGCGCCGCCGGCGTCCTCGATCGCAATACGCCTCTGGCCACGTCGGCGACGTCCTTGCCAGCATGGCCGCCCGCCGATCGCCTCGACGCCGGAGCAGCAGGGCACGTCGCCGGTGGCGCGCTCGGCGGCGCCGCCGGCGTCATCGCCAGCATGCGCCTCTGGCCACGTCGGCGACGTCCTCGCCAGCATGGGCCGCACGATCGCTTCGATCGCCGCGCAGGGGCACATGGCCGGCGCCACGCCCGGCGGCGCCACCGCGCGATGCGCATCCATGCGGCCGTCGCGCGTTCGTCACCGTGGCCCGCTGGCCGCCCGCCGATCGCCTCGTTCGCCGGGCAGAACAGGACACGGACGGGCGCCGGCCATCGCGGCGGCCTCGCGCCGGCCGGCGAAGCCGGAGCCGCGTGCGCCGCGCTCGGCGCGGTGGCGCGTGGGTCGCGGACGCGGGCCGCGACGAGATCGAGGACCTGCGTCCGGCTCGACGCAGATTGCCTTGGCGCGAGGGGGGCACGGACGCCGCCGTCAGCGCCGGGAACAGGACGCGGGGCCGGCTGCACGGCGATCCCGGACCGATGCGTCTCGGTCACGGCTCCCCGGCGGGTCCGCGTGGACGCCCGCCGAGCTCGGCCGAAGCCTCGGGGCCCTAGAGGTGCTTGGTGACGGCGGGCTGGTTGCGCCAGTCGTTGTTGCGGCCGTTGGCGTAGCGGATCGGGATGCTGGCCAGCTCCTCGGGGGCGACGTCGTCGAGGCAGGCGATGTTGACCGAGACGTAGTCGCCGCCGAGGATGTCGAGGTGGCCGCGGCCGAAGGAGCGGACGCCGCAGTGCTTGCAGAAGAGGTGGTGGCCGACGTGGGTGCCGAACTGGTAGTCGCTCAGCGAGGACTCGCCGGAGAGGAGGCGGAAGGCGTCGGGCTTGACGATGATGCCCCAGAACCTGGTCTTGAGGCACATGGTGCAGTTGCACCTGCCGCTGCCGGCAGCGAGATCGAGGTCCGCCTCGTAGGTGACGGCGCCGCAGTGACAGCTCCCCTTGTAGGTCCTGATGGCCATGGCGGTGCGTCTACTCTCCGGCGCCCGCGCTGTCAATGCGGGGCGCGGGCGAGCCAGAGGAGGCTCAGCCAGCCGACCAGGAAGGCGACGCCGCCGAGCGGAGTCAGAGGGCCGAGCCAGCGCCACCCGGTCAGCGCGAGCAGGTAGAGCGAGCCCGAGAACAGCGCGATGCCTGCCGTGAAGAGGGCCGACGGCAGGACCACGGAGCGGCCGGTCGCGCGCGCGAACAGCGCCAGCGCGAGGAGCGCGAGCGCGTGGATGAGGTGATAGAGCACCGCGGTGTGCCAGATGGCCAGCTGCGCCTCGTCGAGACGGGCGCGCAACGCGTGCGCACCAAATGCGCCGAGCGCAATTCCGGTGACCCCGGCGAGTGCGGCCGCGACCAGTGGCATCGCGGCGCAGCGTAGCAGAGCCGCCCGGGCGGCGCGGTGACGGACCCGAGCTGCGACATGTGCGCGAGATGCGGCCTGGGGGAATGTCCCCTGTGGCGAGCGCAACGGGAAACGACTACGTCCGAAATGAAGGCCATGGACCGCGGACAGCCGTTCGTGTTCCCGGCCGCCCGCGCCCTCGAGCGCGGCCTGCCCGGGATCGGGTTTCGCTTGCAGCCGCCCGCCGAGGCGATGCTGTGCGCGATCGATCCGCCCGGCGCGGGCGGCGCGGTGCTGCGCCTCGAGGAGCGCGGGGCCGAGGGCCATCTCATCGGCTGGATCGAGATCGGCCTGTTCGGCGCCGCGCTGCTCATCGACCGCGCGGGGGTGCTGCGCGATGCCGCGCGCCACGCGGCCGAGGCGGCGCTGGTCGGGCCCTCGCGCGCGCGGCTGCTCGGCGAGGGCGAGGTCGAGTTCGCCGGCGGCGCGAGCGGCTTCCGCGTCGATCTCCTGCTCCAGCTCGACGACGAGGGTCGGCTGCGCCCCGAGTGTCCATACGGCTCGTGGATCGCCCTCGCCGGCGCCGACGTCGTCGTGGGCGGCGGCGTGTCGGCGCTCGTCCGCAGCGCCGGGCCGAGCTGGCCGCACGCGACCTCCGCCCTCGACTCGCTCGAGATCGCCGGTTCGCCCGACGCGGGTGGTGCGCGGATCGATCTGCCGCTGGTCGGGTAGGACCGACCGCGAACGCCCTCGCCGCGGCGGCCCGGGCGAGCGCTCGGGCGGACGGCTCCAGCGGGCGCCAGCAGGCCGGAGCCGCGGCTTGCAGCTATACTGCGGCCATGCGCTGCACGGCGATCGCTCTCCTTTCGCTCCTGGCCGCTGCCTGCTCGGCATCGAGGCCGAACGCGTCAGGCCCCGCCGTGCAGGTGCAGCGCGCCGAGCTGCGCGGCAGCAGCGATGAGTCCTCCGCCGCCGGGCCGTCGATCGCCCACGCGGCGCGCGGCCCGGTCCTCGCCGAGGTGCAGTTCCGCGATCACGTGCTGGTCATCCGCGCCGGCGCCGGCGCGGCGCAGCGGTTCGACGTCAAGACCCGCGGCGGCGCGCTCCTGGCCGGCTCGCTGACCCGCGCGGAGCTGGACAGCCAGTTCCCGGCCATCGCGCAGCACTTTCGCGAGTCGACCGCGATCCAGCTCGACGCCACGCTCTCGCGCTGAGCGGCGCCGGCGCGCCCCGCGGTCGGGCGGCCGATCCTGTAACCCCGCGCCCGCGGCACCGGTAGAAGAAGAGGTACGGACAGGAGCTCGGTCATGCTTGCCTCTCTCGCCGCCCGGATCGCCGTCATCTCGTTGATCGCATTGCCCGGCGCGGCCTCCGCGTCCCCCTTCGACGCGGGGCGGATCCCGGCCGATGCCGACGGCGTCGGTCACCTCGACATGGACGCGCTGCGCCAGACCTCGCTCCACCGGCTGGTCTGGCCCAAGCTGAACAAGTCGTCGAACTGGAACGACGTGAACGTCAAGCTGCGCCCGTTCCTGCAGACCCTGGTCGCCACCGCGCAGGGTGTGTCGTTCTGGGTGACGGACGCCGACACCGGCGCCGCGCTCATCCAGGTGCCCGACGGCCGCCGCATCCAGGCCATGCTCGATCGTCTCCCCAGCAGGGGGCAGGTGCGAGTCGGCGGCTACGTGGCGCGCAAGCTCGACTTCTCCGACGCGAAGGGCGTCACCCTCGGCAGCAGCGACGAGACCTTCGCGGCCGTGGTCGGCAACCTCCTCATCATCACCGGCAACCAGAAGAGCCTGGCCAGGGCCATCGACGCGGCGTCGGGCCGGAGCAAGAGCCTCGGCGCGACCCGCGGCGTGCCGGACGGCGCGCGCGAGCGCGGCCTGTTCTTCTTCACCGCGCTCAACCACAAGCTCCTCGACCACATCAAGGACGCGGCCCAGTCGACCACGCTGCGCATCAACATGACGTCCTTGACCCTGCAGGTGGGCGAGGTCCGCGGCGAGCTGCGCATCCGCGCCAAGCTCACGATGGCGACCCCGCAGGAGGCGCAGCAGCTCAAGAGCATGGCCGAGGGCATCATCGCGCTCACCTCGATGGCCGGCGACAAGGACGCCGCCGAGGTGGGCCGGTTCACCCGCGGCCTCAAGTTCACCGCCACCGGCAAGCTCCTGGAGGTCTCCCTGGCCATGGCGTCAGCCGAGCTGGTCAAGGCCATCGAGTCGAGCCAGTGAATGCGGCGCTTCACAGTTCGATGAGCCGGTCCGACCCAGCGCCCCCCCTGGCCGACCTGACGGTCGACGACCTCGCCACCCGGGCGCAGGGCGGCGACGAGGCGTGCTTCCAGGAGCTGGTGTCGCGCCTGCGCGGGCCGCTCACGTCGTTCATCGCGCGCCGCCTGCAGCGCCCGTCCGACGCCGACGACGCGGTGCAGGAGACCTTCCTCCGCGCCTATCGCCACCTCGACCGCTACGACCCGGCGCGGCGGTTCTCCACCTGGCTGTTCGCGATCGGCAAGAACGTGGCCTCCAACCACCGCGCGGCCGAGCGGCGGCGCGCGGAGCTCGAGCGGCGCGGCGCGCCCGGGGCGGCGAGCGCCGCGGATGCCATCGCGACGCCGGCGCTGGTGGCCGAGGCCGACGAGGTCTGGCGCGAGGCGCGGCGCGTGCTGGGCGGCGACTCCTACCGCGCGCTGTGGCTGCGCTACAGCCAGGAGATGTCGGTCGGCGAGATCGCGCACGAGCTGGGCCGCTCGGTCGTCGCCACCAAGGTCATGCTGTTTCGCGCGCGCAGGAAGCTCCTGCAGGAGGGATCCTGATGCTCTGCACACTCGCCCGCTGGCACATCGCGAGCGCGCTCGACCGCGAGGGCGAGCGAACGCCGCGCTGCGCCGCGCACGTCGCGGGCTGCGCGCGCTGCCAGGAGTTCGCCCGCCGGATGGAGGCGCTGCACGAGCGCCTGGCCGCGGGCGCGCTGGGCGCGTCGCCGCCACCGGCGCGGAGCCCGAGCCGCCTGGTGTCGCGGCCGCTGGTCGCCACGGCGGCGCTGGCCGCCGCCACCGCGGCCGTGCTCCTCTACGTCTGGGTCGCGCCGGGCCGCGAGCCGGCGCCGGGCGTCGGGCCCGCGGCGTCCGCCTCGTCCGCGGCGTCGGCGTCAGCCTCGGCGTCGCCCGCGCCGGCGCCGACTCGATCGCCGGCACCGGCCGCGGAACCGGCACCCGCCGCGGCGGCGGCCGAGGGAGCGGCCGAGGCCCCGGCACCTGCCGCGGCGACGGCATCGGCGGGGACCGCGTCGTCTCCCGGTGCCGACAACCAACCTCGCTCGACCGGGTCTGATGACCCCGCGCCGTCGGCGCGCGCATTCGTTGCGCGCGCACCGAAAGCGGGCGCAACGCGATCGCCGGCGTCTCCGGCGCGCAAGGTCGTCGGCCGGCTGTCGGTCCTGTTCACCGCGCCCCAGCCCCTCCAGGCCGAGCTCGATGCGCTGGCCGCCGACGGGCGCCGCGGCGCGCTGGCGATCCTCGAGCTCGGCGGCGTGCGCGGCCTGGCGCAGAATATTCGCTGAGCGCGCCGCCGGCCGCACACCCGCGCTGTGAGCCGCCGTACCGGCGATTGGCGCGCCTCATGCAGGTTGTGGCTCCATGCCCACGCGTGGCTCCTTCACTGTCCTGCACGTCGTGGGCGTCCCGGTGCGCGTCCACTGGACGCTTCTGCTCGCCATCCCGTACATCGCGTACGTCTTCTCCACCGACTTCGCCGGTGTCGCCGGCATGGCCCATGTCCGGGCGCCGCGGCTCGTGCTGTCGCCGCTCGTCTGGGGCGCGCTCCTCGCCGTGGGGCTGTTTGCCTCGGTGCTCGTCCACGAGCTCGCCCACACGCTGGTCGCTCAGCGCGCCGGCGGCCGGGTCCGCGAGATCACGTTGATGCTGCTCGGCGGCGCGTCGCAGATCGAGCGCATGCCGCGGCGAAAAGGCGTCGAGGCCCTGGTGGCGGCCGCCGGTCCGGCCACCAGCCTGGTTCTCGGTGCGGTCCTGCTCGCGGTCCGGTCGGCCGCGTCGCCCAGGGCCGTGGACCTCCACCTCGGGCTCTTCTACCTCGGCCAGATCAACATCGCCCTCGCCCTGTTCAACCTCCTGCCCGCGTTCCCGATGGACGGCGGCCGCGTGCTGCGCAGCCTGCTCGCGACCCGCATCGGCCACCTGCGCGCCACGCGCATCGCCGCGCGGATCGGCGACGCCTTCGGAGTCGCGATGGCGCTCTACGGCGTGTGGACGGGCAACTACCTCCTCCTGCTGGTCGCCTTCTTCATCCATGTCGGCGCCGGCCACGAGACGGGGCTGGAGCAGACCAGGAACGCGACGCTCGGCCTGCGCGTGGCCGACGTCATGACCCCGAACCCGCCGGCCATCACCTTCGACACGCCGCTGGCCGCTGCGCCCGCGCTCATGCGCACCGCCGGCCGCATGGAGCTGGTCGTGGTGGACGGGCGGGGGCACCCGCTCGGGCTGGTCCGCGCCGCCGACCTCGCGCGCGTGACACCGCGCGATCGCGCTCGCCTGGCCGTCGGCGACCTGCGCGCGCCGCTGGCTCGATCGGCCGTGCAGGTCCCGATCGGCGACAGCGCGAGCGACGCGCTCGAGCGCGCCGACGAGGCGGGCGCCGAGTACATCCTCGCGGTCGACGGCGCCGCCGCCGACCCGCCAGCGCTGGCGGGCCTGCTGGTCCGCCGCGACATCGAGAAGGCCCTGTTCCTCCGCGCCCTCGAGGGTCGCGCACCCAGCAACGGCCCCGACGGTGAGCCCGGCGGCGAACCGGGCGGCGAGCGCCGGGCCGCCTGATCGCCGCGCGAGTCAGGCGGCCGCGATCGCTCGCACGGCGGCGATGAGCAGGCTGGTCCAGAGGAGCGCGGCGACACGAGCGAGGAGGCCGCCCGGCCGGAGGCGGCCCGAGCGCTTCCCGCGGTGGGTGGGCTGGACGGCGGACATCGCGAGGTCGGCGAGCGGCCCGAAGACGGCGGCGCCGCCGGCCAGGGCGGCGACCTCGGCGGGTGTCATGCCGGGGAGGAGGAGGGCCCGCGCGAGCGCGGTCGCGGCCACCGCGACCAGCGCGCCGCCGACCACGTCCTCGCGGGTCCTGCCCGCGCCGTACCAGCGGGCGAGCGGGATCCGCCTGGCGGCGCGGCTGGCCGCGCGGGCGCCGGCGCCGCTCGACCAGGTGACCAGGAGGAGCGCGCATGCCCAGGCTCGCCCGTCGGAGGGGTCGGCGCGCAGGGCGGCCAGCGCGAACAGGCCCGGGCCGGCGAACAGGACGCCGGCGAGGACGTGGCCGACCTCCTCGGTCGCGCCGGCGACGCTGCGGCGCGCGCTCTGGAACAGCCAGGCCACCACCGCCGCGCCCGCGATGATCCAGAAGCCGGCCGCGGCGGCGGCCACGATGCTGCCCGCCAGCGCGGCGGGCAGGAGAGGCAGCGCCGCGGTGGCCGCGACACCGGGATAGGAGGCGCGCGACACGCGGCCGAAGACGGCGCCGTAGTACCCGAACGCGGCGAGGGCGCCCGCGGCGGCGAGGAGCAGGTTCCAGGACGGGCCGCCGAACCACAGGGCGGCCGCGACGACCGGCAGCGCCGCCCCGGCGATCGCGACGCGCCGGGCCAGGTCGGCCCACCGCCGCTCGGGCGGCGCGGCGGCGTCGCGATCGAGCGCGGCGTCGGCGTCGATGACGCGCAGCACGGGTCAGCCCGCCCCTCCGCGCGGGGCGCAGACGCAGCGTGGGCTCGCGCCTCGTCGCTCGCGATCGCCCCCGCGCGCGCGCACGCGCCCTCGCTCGCGATCGCACCCGCGGCGCGAGCCGCGCCCGGGCCCGCGCTGCGAACCGCGTCCTCGCCTTCGCCCGCGATCCGGTCCGGGTCCGCCCGCGCGCTCGCCGCGCTCTGCCCGCGGCCTCGCGCTCATCGCTGTCGGATCCTCATCGCCGTGCTCGCCGCTCCGTCCCCCGGTGACACCGAAGAGCAGCACGCGTGCCACGCATGACCCCGGCGGGACGTGGGTTGCGCGGCCACATGTGCGAATGGCGTGCGCGCAGCGCCCGCCCGGCGGCAATCCGTGCGCGTGCAGCCGCGCGTTGCGCGGCGCGGGTCCGGCGCTATTCTGGGCACGACGTGCGCCGCTCGGCCCCGCTCTTCCTCGTGCTCGTGATGCTGCTGCCCCAGGTGGCCCTCGCAAGCGCCTGGTATCAGTGCCGGCACGACCGCGTCGTGCGGCACAGCTGCTGCTGCCCCGCGGGGTCGCGCGAGCGCGCGCCGGAGTCGCGACCGCCCGGGCCGGAGCTTCGCCGCGCCTCCTGCTGCGACATCCTCACGCGCCAGACGCGCGAAGGGGTCGCCCGCGCAGAACTGGCGCCCTCGTCTCGCGTTCGCGGCCCGCTCCTGCTCGCGATCCTCGCGCCGCGCCCCCCCGGCGATGCGCCCAGCCTCGGCATCGCCTCGCCCGCACCGGCCCTGCGAGCCACGGCGCCACCCGCGCCGCCCGACCCGATCTACCTCCGCAACGCGTCGCTGCTCCTCTGATCGCCGCGCCTGCCCGGGCTCTTTCCACGCCCGGGCGGGTCACTGGACCCACGGTTCGCTCGTGTCGAATCCGACCAGGCGAACGGTGGGTCAGACGGGGTGCCGATTGTGTCGGCAGGTCCCCCGTCGAGATCGACAGGCTGAGCGCGAAAGCGCGAGGCCCTGACACTGGCGCTCACCGAGGTCGACCGACGTGAGCTCCGGCGTCAGTCGGTCGGCACGCGCGAACGGCGCGGCTCCGGCTCCGGGGCCGCAAGGAGGAACCATGCGAGTGAAAGCATCGAGCGGTGCACCGCTCTGCCAGCGGTGCATCGCGCCCGCGGCGGCAGCGGCGCTGCTCATGGCCTGCGCCACGTCCGCTCGGGAACGCAGCCACGGCGCCATGCTCGACCCGATCGGCCGCGCCGCGCCGCCGCCCGGGCCGAACGGGCAGGGTGACATCCGTGACGGGCGCGATCTCTTCGCCGGCGCCCCCGTGCTCGAGCGCGCCGACCTGGTCGACGCGGTGCTGGAGCGCAACCCGGACGTCGAGTCCGCGCGCCAGGCCTGGCGCGCCGCGCTGGCCCGCGTGCCGCAAGCGCGCGCGATCGACGACCCGATGCTCCGCTACGGCATCGCCCCGCTCAGCGCCTGGGACGACCGCGGCGTGCCGCTGGGCCAGACCGTCGAGATCTCGCAGTCGATCCCGCTGCCGGGCAAGCGGCGGCTGGCCGGCGAGTCGGCGCTGGCCGAGGCCGAGGCGACCAGGGGCGATCTGGAGGCGGTCAGGCTCGACCTCGCCCTCGCGGCCTCGAACCTCTACGACGACTACTACGTCGCGGTCCGCTCGATCGAGACCAGCCTGCACCACGGCGAGCTGCTCGAGCAGCTCCGCAGGAGCGCCGAGGCCCAGTATGTCGCGGGCCGCGCCTCGCAGCAGGACCCGCTCCAGGCCGAGGTCGAGCTCGGCAACCTCGAGGTCGAGCGCGTCGCCCTCGAGTCGGCGCGCGACGCCGCCGTCGCCGAGCTGAACGGCTTGCTCCACCGCGCGCCGGACGCGGCCCTGCCGCCGCCGGTCGCCGCGCTGGCCGCGCCGCCGGAGGCGCTCCCCGGCGACGCGCGCGCGATCGCCGCGGAGGCGCTGGCCCGCCGGCCGGAGCGCGGCGCCGCCGGGGCGCGCATCCGCGGCGGCCAGGCAGCCACCGCGCTGGCGCGGCGCGAGTGGCTCCCCGATCTGGCGGTGATGGGCTCGTACGACTCGATGTGGGCCGACGCCGAGCACCGGTGGATGGTCGGCATCGCGATCGACATCCCGCTCCAGGTCGGGCGGCGGCGCGCCGCGGTCGACGAGGCCGAGGCGCGCACCGCGCGCGCCCGCAGCGACGAGCGGGGTGTGCGCGACCGCATCGCGGTCGAGGTGGCCACCGCGCGGCTGCGCGCCCGCGAGAGCGCCCGCGTCGTGGAGCTGACCGAGACGCGGCTGGTCCCGGCCGCGCGCGACCAGGTGCGCGCCGCGCTGGCCGGCTTCACCGCCGGCCGCAACGCGTTCACCGCCGTCATCGACGCCGAGAAGAACCAGCGCGAGGTCGAGCTGCGCCTCCACGTCGCCCGCGCCGACAGGTGGCGGCGGCTGGCCGCGCTCGAGCGCGCCGTCGGACGCACGCCGGGCCACCACGCACCGCGAGCGCGACCATGATGCCCGGCAAGCTCGGACCCGCCCTGCGCGCCCGCGCCGTCCCGATCGCGCTCGGCCTGGCGCTCGTCATCGCCCTCATCGCCTTCCGCGTCCCGCTCATCGCGTGGTTCACCGGCGACGCGGCGACCAGCGGCGGCCTCCACACCACCTCGCCCGCGCCGTCGGCCGCCACTCCACCAGCCGCGCCCACCGGCAAGCCCAACGCCGCGCCGCACATCTCGCACGAGGGCCACGGCCACGCGGGCAGCGACATCGCCCACTACACGTGCTCCATGCACCCGTCGGTCGAGCGCAAGCAGCCGGGCACGTGCCCCATCTGCTCGATGACCCTGCAGCCGGTCACCTACGACGAGGTCGAGAGCGGCGAGGTGCGCGTCGACGAGGCCCGCGGCCGCGCCATCGGCCTGCAGACCGCCGCGGCGGCGCTCGCCCCGATGTCGGTCGAGATCGTCGCGCCCGGCCGCCTCACCTACGACGAGACCCGCCTGGTGGACGTGACCCTCAAGGTGAGCGGCTGGGTCTCGCACCTGCGCGCCGCCGCGACCGGCCAGCCCGTCCGCAAGGGCGAGACCCTGCTGTCGCTCTACAGCCCCGATCTCTACGCCGCCCAGCAGGAATACCTCCTCGCCCTCGACAGCGGACGCGCGGCCAGCACCGCCGCCAGCACCGCCGCCGGTACGGCCTCCACCGCCGCCAGCGGCCGCGGCTCCCTGGCCGTCGCCGCCGAGAAGAAGCTGCGGCTGTGGGGCATGACCACGGCCGAGCTCCAGGCGATCGCGCGGCGCCGCGCGCCGACCCAGGACGTCCCGATCGCGTCGCCGGCGTCCGGCTTCATCATCGAGAAGGACGTCGTCGAGGGCGGCGCGGTCGAGGCAGGCCACCGCCTGTTCCGCATCGCCGCGCTCGACAAGGTGTGGGTCGAGGCCCAGGTCTACGAGCGCGACCTCCCCCAGGTCCGCGTGGGCCAGAAGGCGACGGTGACCCTGGCCTACCAGCAGGGCGCCCCGATCGAGGGCGCTGTCGCCTACGTCCATCCCACGCTCGACCCCGCCTCGCGCAGCGGGCGCGTGCGCATCGAGCTGCCCAACCACGACCTGGCCCTCAAGCCGGACATGTTCGCCACCGTCGCGATCCGGGTCGACCTGGGTCCGCGCCTGCAGATCCCGGCCGACGCCGTGGTCTACACCGGTCCGCGCCGGCTCGTGTTCGTCGACCTCGGCGGCGGCCGCCTGCGACCGCAGGAGGTGAGCATCGGCGCGCGGAGCGGCGACGCGGTCGAGGTCGTCACCGGCCTGCGCGCCGGCGACGTGGTGGTCACCGCGGCCAGCTTCCTGGTCGCGGCCGAGAGCCGCATCCGCTCCGCGTCTCGCTTCTGGTCCGACTCCGACTCCGACTCCGACTCCGACTCCGACTCCGGGTCCGGGTCCGACGACGCGGGCGGCGCAAGGCCGGGGGCCGATCA
>Ga0126377_10002959_pt1 | contig 11898 bp, 14 predicted proteins | sample PanSoiMetPlot_22_FD_92647 | JGI IMG/M metagenome (GOLD analysis project Ga0126377, IMG submission 92647) | Tropical forest soil microbial communities from Panama - MetaG Plot_22 | ecosystem: Environmental > Terrestrial > Soil > Tropical forest > Bulk soil | place: Panama | collected 2016-02-17
GTAGACGAGGATCCCCGGGAAGGCCACCGAGGCGACCGAGAGGATCACGTAGAGCACGCGCACCAGGGCGGCATTCCAGCCGAGCCACTCGGCGATGCCGCCGCACACGCCGGCGATGATGCGCTGGTCGCGCGAGCGCTGGAGACCGGGCTTCTTGACGGGCATGAGGCGAGAACCTCCGCGCGGACGAACGTGGTACGCGCGCGCGCGGAGCCGAGTTCAGCGGAGCAGGTTCGAGAGCAGGCGCGCGCCGCCCACCCACGTGCCGACCATGCCGCCGAGCGTCGAGAGCGTGAAGACGAGGAGCACCCGCAGCAGCCGATTGCGCCAGAGCCCCGTCACCGAGCCGAAGTCGTCGAGTGCGGTCGACAGCTCGCGTACCAGCGGCGGGCGCACCCAGGACTGGACGAGCGCCGTCACGTGTCCGATGCCGATCAGCGGCGAGATCGCGGTGAGCGGCGCGAGCAGCAGCGCTGCGATCACCGTGACGGGATGCCCGAGCGCGAGCGCGGTGCCCGCGGCGCTCGGGAGCCCGGTCGCGAGCGCGAAGAACGCCACGTTCTGGCCCGCCGCGGCCCTGCCGTCGCGCAGCCCGATCACGAGCAGCGACAGCACCACGAGCACCGGGATCCCCCAGCCGAGCGCGTGGGCCCAGCGCGAGGTGGGAGGCACGGCCGCCAGGGCGGCGAGATCGACGCGCTCGCCGCGCTCGAGGGTACGCACGATGCCGTCGACGTGGCCCGCGCCCACCACTGCCACGATGCGGCGGCCGGGCGTCTCGCGGAGGCGCTCCGCCAGGAACGCGTCGCGCTCGTCGATCAGCACCGTCTTGAGACCCGGGAAGGCCTCGCCGAGCTCCGCCAGCAGGCGCGACAGCACGTCGGTGCGGCGGAGCTCGCGGAGGTCGTCCTCGGAGAGCTCTCCGCGTTCGAAGAGCGCGCTCGAAAACGTCGCGAGCAGGAGCATGCGCTTCCAGAACGAGAGTGCGCGCCACGCGCGACGCAGCGTGACGCGCACGTCGCGGTCACAGAGCGCGACCGGGATCCCCTCGGCGTCCGCCGTGCGCGCGGCCTCGAGGAGCTCCGCGCCGGGCTTCACGCCGAGCGCCAGGCCGAGCGAGCGCTGGTAGGCCGCGAGCGCGAGGTTGAGCCCGAGCGTCGCGAGCTGGCGCGTGCGGATCACCTCGCGGAGGTCGAGCGACTCGAAGCGGTCCGGACGCGAGAGCGCCTCGAAGCGCTTCGAGTCGAGCTCGATCGCCACCGCGTCCGGGCGCAGCTCGCGGATCGCGTCGCGCACGAGGTCCACCGACTCGCGTGAGACGTGCGCGGTGCCCACCACGACGATCTCGCGCTCCCCGTCGCGCACCACGCGCACGTCTTCGGAAGAGAGGACGCTCATGGGGAGCGGAACCTAACGGATGGATGTGGCAGCGGCCGGGGCGCGCCCGGCAATCTATCGACGCATGGCCCTTCCGTTCGTGAAGCTCGTCGCCGCGGGCAACGCCTACCTCGCCGTGGACGGACGCGGGTCCGACCGCGACTGGGCCGGGCTCGCGCGCGCTCTCTGCCGGCATCGCTTCGGCGTGGGCTCGGACGGGCTGCTCGTGGCGGTGCGCTCGACGCGCGGAGCGATCGGCCTCCGCATCTGGAACTCGGACGGCTCCGAGGCCGAAATGAGCGGCAACGGCGTGCGGCTGTTCGCGAAGTTCGCGCTCGAGAACGGGCTCGCGAGCGCCGGGCCGGACGGCCTCGGGATCGAGACGCGTGCGGGCCTGCGCACCGTCTCGCCGGTCCTCGAGGCCGGCCGCATGGTGGCGGGGCGGGTCGCGATGGGGGTTCCCGTCGTCGAGTCACGAGAGGAGACGCTCGATCTCGACGGCAGGGCGTTGCGGGTCGCATGTCTCTCTCTCGGCAATCCCCATGCGGTCCATCTCACCGAGCAGCCGGTCGACGACTTCCCCCTCGGCGACGTGGGCCCGCGCGTGGAGCGTCACGCGCGCTTCCCGGACCGCGTGAACTTCGAGGTCGCGAACGTGATATCGCGCGATCGGCTCCGCGTGCGGGTGTTCGAACGCGGCGAGGGCGAGACGCTCTCGTCGGGCACCGGCAGCACGGCGTCGGCCGTGGCGGCGCGGCTCGCCGGACGCGTGGACGCGGACGTCGCGGTGGAGCTGCGCGGCGGCGTCCTGCGCGTGAGCTTCGCGGGCGAAGGGAAGCCGGCCTTCCTGGAGGGACCCACCGAGGAGGCCTTCCGCGGCGTGATCGGGGACTGATCGGGGAGGGACTGATCGGCGTGCGATCTAAACTCGGTCTCCGACCGGGTCTCGATCCCGAGCCGGGTCCCTGGGCTCAAACCGGGATGATGCGCGTCCCCGCGATCTGCGCGGAGCCGTCGGGCCCGAGCACCCCCGCGCGCCGCGCCTCGTCGCGGAAGCGGGGGCGGTCGCGCAGCGCCACTTCGACGCCCACCAGCGCGGCCTCGCGCGCCCTCCGCGCCGGCACGAAGCGCACGCGCGTCCCCTGCTCGAGGGCGAGCGTCCAGCTTCCATCCTCGGCGGGGTCGGGGCGCGCGTCGAGCACCGAGCCCCAGCGCGCCGCGAGCGCCTCGGGCTCCGGCGCCTCGAGCACCGCTCCGACCAGACCGGTCGCGACCTCGGTCCGCGCGCGATCCCGCCAGCCCGGTCCCGCCCACTCCCACGACTCGGGCGGCTCCATCGCGTCGAGCGAAACGATGGCGCCTCCGACGTCGCGCGGGTGCAGGTGGATGGTGGCCGCGCCGCGCAGCGTGGTCTCCCAGACGACGCGCACGCCGAGACGCTCGATGCGGGCGCGCGCGCCGGCGAGGTCGCGAGTCTGGAAGATCGCCATGTACCCGGTGTCCCCGCCGCGCCGATCGAGCCAGCGACCCGCCGTCGTGTCGGGCTTCACGGGCGACACCACCTCGAGAAACGCGTCGCCCAGCGGGAGCACGCCGTTCTCGAGACCGAACGTGCCGACGCCGGGGTCGCGAAACGGCTCGCCCAGCCCGAGCACGCGGCGCAGGTCGCGGAGCACCGGCTCGAGCGAGCGCGCCACCAGCGCGACCTGTCGCAGCCGCATGCGCGTCCTCCCGCGCGCAGCATACGCCGGCTCAAGTCGGTCCCGCCGCCGCCCGATCCGTCCCGGCGGGGGGCGCATGCCCGATTCGGCGGCATTCGAGTATGCCTGCGGACAGCTCGAAGCCCGCACCTCGCTCGATCGCCTCGCCGCGCGCGGCACCGTGCGGATCGCGCTCAAGCAGGCAGGGCTCGAGGCGCGCAGCATCACCCGCGAGCAGATGGCGGTCGTGCTCCAACGCATCCTGCCGGCCGAGCTCACGAGCCGCGGCGTCGAAGCGGTGGAGGAGGTCTGCCAGGCGATCCTCGCCGGGCTCCGCAACGTCGCCTCCGGTCCGGTCTCCGAGACCCCCGACGCGGTCTTCAAGCGCCTCGGCGGCGCATAGGCGAAGGCGAGATGGCGATCGAGCTGCTGGTCCTGACGTCGGCTGTGGCCTTCGTCGCCGTCGGCGCCGGGGTCGGCGCCAAGCTGCTCTGGCTCGCCCGCCGCACGCGCGGGTTCCCGGAGCTCGTGGTGGGCTTCTCGCTGTTCGTGCTCGCGGGCGTGGCGTGGCCGCTGCTGCTCTTCGCGAGCGCGCCCACGCCGCCGCCGGCGCCCTGGCTGCGCGCCGCCCTCGCCGTCGCCGCCGCCGGCATGGCGATGGGCTGGGCGGGAGTCTTCCTGTTCACGTGGCGGGTCTTCCGTCCGACACACGCCTGGGGACGCGCGCTCGCCGTCGCGGGCATGGCGGTCGAGCTCGCCGCGGGCCTGGCCGGCGTGATCCGTGCCGTCCGGCTCGACGATGCGCTGGCGCTGCGCAGCCCATCGCCCTCGGGATTCGTCCTGCTGCTCGGCGCGCTCTGCGCGTACGTCTGGACCGCCGTCGAGTCGTTCCACTACCGGGCGCTGCTCCGGCGCCGCGTGCCGCTCGGGCTCGCCGACCCGCTCGTCGCCGAGCGCTTCGGGCTCTGGGGCTGGACCAGCGTGTTCGCCGCGGGCAGCATCGCGCCGGCCACCTGGGCGATGGTGACCGGTGGCGATCCGAACTCGCCGCTCAGCCACCTGGTGGTGGGCGTCTGCGGCCTCGCATCGAGCGCCGCGCTCTACCTCGCGTTCCTGCCCCCGGCGGCCTACACGCGCTACGTCCGCGAGAGCGCGCCTGCCGTCGCGCCCGAGGTCGGCCCGTGAGCGCCTTCCTGGCGGGCTCGGCCACGCTGGCATTCGTCGTGGTCTCGGCGCTCGTCGGGACGCGTCTCCTGCGTCTCGCGCGGCGCACGCGCCAGGTACCGGAGCTCGCGCTCGGTCTCGCCTTCGTGCTGGTCGGTGCGGTCGGCTACCCGGTCGGTCTGCTCTCGATCCTGGCCGGCGTGCCCGAGCCGCTCGCACGGGGGATGTTCGCGGTCGCCAACCTCTCGACGGCCGTCGGCTCGGCGGCGGTGTTCGTGTTCACAGCCGCCGTGTTCCGGCCCGACGCGCGCTGGGCGCGCACGCTCGTCTGGCTCGCCGCCGTGCTGCTCGCGGTGCAGGCGGCATTCGGGGTCGCCCGCGCGATCGCGGCCGACCCGGCACGCTTCGGCGAGCCGGATCTCGGCTTCTCGGCGCGCCAGGCGATCACCGCCTTCTCGTACGGCTGGACCGCCTGGGAGGCGTTTCGCTACCGGGCGCTCTTGGTGCGGCGCCTCGCGCTCCGCCTCGCCGACAGCGTGGTGGTGAATCGCTTCATGCTGTGGGCGATCGCCGGCGTCGGGGCCTTCGCGGTAATCTCTGTGATGAGCGCGGTCTCGCTCGCGGGCGTGCCGCCCTGGCAAGACCCGATCGCGCTCGGCGCCGTGGGCCTCGGCGGCTTCACCTCCGCCGTCTGCGCCTGGCTCGCCTTCATGCCGCCGCGCGCCTATCTCGACTGGCTCGCCCGCCGCCCCGTCTGAGCGCGAGGGCGGCCCGCGCGAGATCGGTCACCGCCTCACGGCTCTCGGCGTGCACGCTCCGGTTCCTTCCCTACCCTCGCTCGACGCGGGAGGAGGGACCCCGATGAAACGCATCTTCCTGTTCCTGGTCACCAACCTGGCCGTGCTCCTGGTGGCCGGGGTGGTGCTGCGCCTGCTCGGCGTCGACACGTACCTGGCGCGGCAGGGCGTGCACACGGACCTGGGCTCGCTGCTGATCTTCTGCGCCGTGTTCGGGATGACGGGCTCGCTGATCTCGCTGCTGCTCTCGAAGCCGATGGCGATGCGCGCGGTCGGGGCGGAGGTCATCCGGGATCCCCGCGGCCAGACCGAACAGTGGCTGGTCGAGACGGTGCGTCATCACGCGCAGGCGGCCGGCATCGGCATGCCCGACGTCGCCGTCTACCAGGACCCCACGCCGAACGCCTTCGCCACTGGCGCGCGCCGCGACAAGTCCCTGGTGGCGGTCTCGACCGGCCTCCTCCAGCGCATGAAGGCCGACGAGGTCGAGGCCGTGCTCGGTCACGAGCTGACCCACGTCTCGAACGGCGACATGGTGACGCTCGCCCTGATCCAGGGTGTGGTGAACACCTTCGTGATCTTCCTCTCGCGCGTGGTCGGTGGGGTCGTGGATCGCGCGGTGTTCCGCTCGGACGACAACCGCGGGTCCGGCATCGGCTATTTCGCGACGGTGATGGTCCTCCAGCTCGTGTTCGGGATCCTGGCCTCGATGATCGTGATGTGGTTCTCGCGTCAGCGCGAGTTCCGCGCCGACGCGGGGGGCGCGCGCCTCGCGGGCCGCGAGAAGATGATCGCCGCGCTCGAGCGCCTCGCGGCCGGCCCGGGGGCGCCGCTGCCCGGCGCGCTCCAGGCCTTCGGCATCTCGGGCGGCGAGGTCACGGGCTTCCGGCGGCTGTTCCTGAGCCATCCGCCGCTCCAGGAGCGGATCGCCCGCCTGCGAACGTCGACCATCTGAACGGCGCGAGCTGCTGGCCGAGGTAGCTCCGCGGGAAACGCGGCAGCTCCCCGATCCCGACCGGGCCCGCGAACGCCGAGGTCGGGCGGGAGAAGCTCCGGAACACGTGATCCCACACGTTCAGCACCGCGCCGTAGTTGTGGTTCGCCTCGCGCGAGAGCATCGAGTGGTGCCAGCGGTGCACGCCCGGCGAGCTCCAGAGCCAGTCGATCCAGGGCGGCGTCCGCATGTCGACGTTGCAGTGCTGCACCTGCCCGTAGACGGCGCGGACCACGAAGTAGGGTCCGAGGACCACCTGACCGGCGCCCATCAGCGCGAGCGGGAGCGACTCGAAGCTGATCAGCAGGAACAGGTCGAGCACGTGGAAGCGGGTGGCGTTCAGCCAGTAGAGGCGCGGTGCGCTGTGATGCGCGGCGTGGAGCCGCCACACCCAGGTGCTCTCGTGGGAGAGGCGGTGGAAGAGGTAGTGGCCGAGCTCGCCCAGCACGAGCGCGAGCGCGAGCTGCAGGAAGAGCGGAGCCTCCGTCGGCCAGAGCGGGGCGCCGGCGGCCGCCGTCACCCGGGTCGAGAGCGCGATCAGCGGGCCCGCCGCGAGCGCGAAGAAGAGCCCCTGCGCTCCCTGCCCCGTGAAGACCAGATGGAGCGCGTCCGTGAGCACGTCGCCGTGCGAGCGGTTCCACTCGCGGCGGTACGGGAACGCGCGCTCGAGCACGGCGATTGCCGTGTAGAAGAGCAGGATCGCGCTCGCCAGCCGGAGCGCTGCGTTCACTGCTTCGGGAGCTCCGAGCGCGCGCGCGAAATCGAGCGCGGGGCTCGCGAGCGCGTAGACGATCATCGCCGTCACCACGAGGGGGAAGAGGAGGTGCGGGGCGACGCGGGAGGGCGCGCTCATGCCCTTCCCCGCCGCGCCATCTCCTCTTCCCAGTGGCGGCCGTCGAAGCGCGAGGTCGGGAGCGCGTCGACGTCCACGCCTTCCAGACAGCGTGCATTCACGTCGATCTGGTCCGGATCCGAGCGTGCGACGCGGAACGGCGAGATGCCGCAGACGCGGCAGAAGTGGTGCTTCGCGATGCGCGTGCCGAACTCGTAGGTGGCATAGGCGTCGGCGCCCGCGAGCAGCCGGAAGCGCTCGGGCGGGATCGTCCAGTGCACGTAGCCGGTGCGCTGGCAGATCGAGCAGTTGCAGATGGACAGGTCCGTGAGCTCGCCGTCCGCTTCGAAGCGGATGCGTCCGCAGTGGCAGCCGCCGCGGTGCGTGCGCATGCGGCGAGCGTAGTCGCTCGGCACGCAACCTGCTCGGACGAAGCTCTGCGAAGAACTCGGTTGGTCAGGAGCCCGCCGCGTGCGAGGCTCGGCGATGGACGCGGGACTGATCGGCGGAAGCGAGGCCATCGCCGCGGTGCGCAGGACGATCGCGAGCCTCTCGGATCTTCCGACCACCGTGCTCGTGACGGGGGAGAGCGGGACCGGCAAGGGGCTCGTGGCGCGTGCGCTGCACGCGAGCGGCCGACGCCGTACGCAGCCCTTCGTGCACGCGGACTGCGCAGGACTGCCCGAGCCTCTCTTCGAGAGCGAGCTGTTCGGTCACGAGCGCGGCGCCTTCACGGGCGCGCTCGCCGCGCGCATCGGCCGGGCCGAGGCGGCGGCGGACGGGACGTTGTTCCTCGACGAGGTGGGCGAGCTGCCGCTCCGCCTGCAGGCCAAGCTGCTGCGGCTGCTCCAGGAGCGCAGCTTCGAGCGCGTGGGCGGCGGCGCACCCCGCGCGTTTCGCGCGCGCGTGATCGCAGCCACCAATCTGGACCTCGCGGCGGCAGTGGCGCGCGGCGCCTTCCGGCGCGATCTGCTGTTCCGCCTCGACGTCGCGCGGATCGTGCTGCCGCCGCTCCGCGAGCGCCGCGAGGATCTGCCGGCGCTCGCGCAGGCACTGGCGAGGCGGGCGGCCGAGCGGCTCGGTCGGGTGTGCCCGCCACTCGATCCTGCGTTCGTCGCGCGCCTGGCCGCGTACGACTGGCCCGGCAACGTGCGCGAGCTCGAGAACGCCCTCGAGCGCTGGCTGATCGGCGCCGAGCACCCGGCGGCGGCGCCTCGCGAGGTCGAGCAGATCGCGGCGGCGCTCGCTGCGGCAGGTGGCAACGTGGCCCGTGCGGCGCGCCGCCTCGGCCTGCCGCGCTCCACGCTCCGCGGGCGTATCGCGCGCCACGGCCTCGGCGCGGCGATTCCGAGGGACTGAGCGTCGCCGAGTGCCCGCGGACCGGGAGCGTCCCCGCTACCGGGCCGCCACGCACCCGTACACGAAGAACTCGCCCGTGCTCCGGACGCTGCCGTCGAAGCCGAGCTCGGAGAGCCGGCGCTCGAGCGTCTCCGGCGCGTGGAACACCTTCACCACGCGGAAGCGGCGGCCGTCGTTCAGGATGCGGTCCATCACGTGGTCGCCGGCCGCGGGGAGCCGATGGTCGCGCGCCGCGATGGCCGGATTGTCTGCATTGTCGACGAAGAAGACCTTGCCGCCGGGCGCGAGCGCGGCGCGCACCGTCTCCCAGAACGAAGCGAAGCGGTCCGGCGGGACGTGCGAGAGCCAGAAGCCGAAGAACACGAAGTCGAAGAGCCCGCGCGGCTGCCACTGGAAGAGATCGGCCTGCAGGTAGCGCACGCGATCGGACGCCACGCGCTCGCGGTTCAAGGCGAGCGCCTCGGGTGCCGCGTCGATCGCGGTGAGCTCGGTGGCGTGCTCGACCAGCCGGCGCGTCCAGAGCCCGGTGCCGCAGGCCAGCTCGAGCACGTGTCCGCGCGGCCCGGCCGCGCGGAGGGCCGACTCGACCTGCGCGACCTCCGCGAACCAGGCGTCGCGGTGCGCCTCGCCGCGGTCGTAACGACCGAGCCGGAAGAACCACTCCTCGTACTCGGGAGCGCGTGCGCGGTAGTACGCGATCTGCTCGTCGAGGAGCTCGCGGTCCATCTCGTCTCGGAGGCCGTGAAGGACTCGAAATCGATCCCCGAGGCCGGCCGACCCCGAGGCCAACTTGGTGACTCCGCTCGGGCTTCGCCCTCGCTGCGCGTTCAGCTTGCCGTCGTGACTCCGTTCGCCTTCGGCTCACTGGGCGCGCGTCTGTGCCGCGCTTGCACTCACGATAGGTCGAGGCGCATCACCACGCGACGCGCCGGGTCGAGCCCGCGCGCCGTCTCGTCCCACACGACCTCCGCGAGGCCGGGCCCGATCTCGTGCGGGGCGAGCACGCGGAAGCCCGCTCCCGCATAGAAGGGAGCATTCCAGGGGACGTCCCGGAACGTCGTGAGCGTGACCGCGCGATGGCCGGCGCTGCGCGCCCAATCGAGCACGACTTCGAGGAGCGCGCGCCCGAGCCCGCGCCGCCCGTGGGCCGGATCCACGTCGATCTCCTCCAGGTGGGCGTCGCCGTCGACGATCTCCACCTGCGCGAAGCCCACGCGCTCGCCGTCGCGCGCCCGCGCCACCCACAGTCGGCCGGCGGCGCGGGCCTGCTCGAGCTCGGCGAGCGAGGTCACGTCTCCAGCCGCGTCGTCGAGCAGCCCCGCCTCCTCGAGCAGCACGTTCGCGGCGCGTTCGACGCGAGCGAGCTCCGGGAGGTCGCCGGGGAGAGCAGCCTCGATCGCGTAGGAAGCCCTGGCGCCCCGTTCAGTAGCCGTGGGGCTGCGCCGCGCTTCGCGCAGTCGCGAGCTCTTGGTCGATCGAGCGCTGCATGTTGATGATCCAGCCGTTGTAGTTCTTGTGGATCTCGGTGCCGTCGTAATCGAGGTCGTGACTGTCGCGGTACTGGATGCTGTAGCTCCGCTCGGAGTACGAGATGTACACGGAGGCCTGGTGGCCGCGGAGGCTCAGGTCGGCGACCAGTCGGCCCGGGCCCGCATCGGTGACCGACCACTTTCGTGCCTCGGCTCCACGCGTGATCGCGTCGCGAACCTGGTCCGCGGTCAGCCCGGGCGGGACGGGCGCGTCCGTGACGTTCAGGATGGGGGCGGTCCGACAGGCGAGTGCGCCGGCGAGCACGAAGAGCACGACGATGCCGCTTCGAGCGAGGATCATGACGGGTCTCCTCCTGTGCCCCGCGCCCGGGTCGTCCCCGTCGGGGATGATGTACTTCATCGAATCGCCGTCTGCACCCGCGGTGAGGGAGTTCGATCGAACTTGCTCAGCCGCTCCATTGCTTCGCGAGCTCCGCGCGGAGCTCCCGCTTCATGAGCTTGCCGTTGGCGTTGCGCGGAAGCGGCTCGCTCCGGATCTCGATCTTGACCGGCACCTTGAAGGCGGCGAGGCGCGTGGCCACGTGGGCGCGGAGCTGGTCCTCCGTGACGCGCGTGCCGGGCTTCACCGTGACGATCGCGCCGACCTCCTCGCCGAGCACGCGGTGCGGGATCCCGACCACGGCGGCATCCATCACCGCCGGGTGGTCGTGGAGCGCGCTCTCGACCTCGACGCAGTACACGTTCTCGCCGCCGCGGATCACCATGTCCTTGGCGCGGTCCACGATGTAGACGAAGCCCTCGTCGTCGAGGCGGCCGAGGTCGCCGGAGCGCAGCCAGCCCGCGACGAAGGTGTCGGTGGTCGCCTCGGGCTTGCCCCAGTAGCCCTTCACCACGTTCGGTCCCTTGATCCAGATCTCGCCGATCTCGCCGGTCGGAAGAGGCCGGCCGCTCGGGTCGTCCGCAGCCACCACCTTCACCTCGCACACCGGCACCGGAGCACCCACGCTGTCGGGCTTGCGCTCGTAGTCGGCGGCGCCGTTGAAGGTGGTGACCGACGAGGTCTCGGTGAGGCCGTAGCCGTTGCCGGGCATCCCGGTCGGGAACACCGCCCTGATGCGGCGCACGAGCTCGGGCGCCGCGGGGGCGCCGCCGTATGCCACGCTCTTCAAGCTCGACAGGTCGTACTGGCGGAAGCGCGGGTGCTCGATCACCTCCCACACCATCGAGGGCACGCCGCCGAAGCTCGTGATCTGCTCCCGCTCGATCAGCTGCATCGCGCGCTCGGCGTCCCACTTGTGCATCATCACGAGCTTCCCGCCGAAGGCGGTGTTCGCGCACAGCACCGAATGGCAGCCGGTCGCGTGGAAGAAAGGCACCGAGAGGAGCTGCGCCTGCTGGGTTGCCGGCACCGCGGACGTCGCGGCGGGCGCGGGGCTGCGCATCGCGCCGCGCGCCTGCGCGAAGGCCAGGCTCACGAGATTGCCGCAGATGTTGCGCTGGGTGCCGAGCGCGCCCTTCGGCTTGCCCGTGGTGCCCGAGGTATAGAAGATGGTGGCGTCGTCCTCGGGCTCGAGCGCGACGTCGGGCAGCCCGTCGCCCGCAGGCGCCGCGGCGAGCACGTCCTCGAAGCGGAGCTGGCCGGCGACGGGGCCGGCCTCGTCGCGGGCCACGACCACGCGCTCGAGCGCACCGAGCTTCGCGAAGTGCGGCGCGAGGCGATGCGCGCGCTCGGCGTCGCAGAAGAGCACGCGCGCGCCCGAGTCTGCGAGGCCGTACTCGAGCTCCTCGCCCTTCCACCACGCGTTCAGCGGCACCACGATGGCGCCGGCCGCGGCCGCACCCCAGAATGCGACCGCCCACTCCGGGAAGTTCCGCATCGCGATCGCGACGCGATCGCCCTTCCTCACGCCCCAGACCTCGACGAGGACGCGCGCGATGGCCGCGGCGCGGCGGAAGTGATCCTCGAAGCCGATGCGCTCGTCCTCGTACACGAGGAACACCCGGTCCGCATGCGTGCGCGAGCTCTCGAGCACGGCGCGCAGCGACCGCGGCGCGTTCTTCCAGACCCGGGTCGCCACGCCGTGGATGTCGCGCGACTCGATCTCGAAGAGCGAGCCCGGAGCCGTGAGGCGCGCGTGCACCTCGGCGAGGGAGGGGATCGCGGACATGAGGCTCCTCCAGAGGA
>Ga0126377_10002960_pt1 | contig 11897 bp, 9 predicted proteins | sample PanSoiMetPlot_22_FD_92647 | JGI IMG/M metagenome (GOLD analysis project Ga0126377, IMG submission 92647) | Tropical forest soil microbial communities from Panama - MetaG Plot_22 | ecosystem: Environmental > Terrestrial > Soil > Tropical forest > Bulk soil | place: Panama | collected 2016-02-17
CGTTGTCGTCGTTGTTGTCGTCGCCGGGGGAGTCGGTGGTGCCGCCGCCGTCGTCGTCGTCGCCGCAGGCGGCGACGCCCCAGGTGGCGAGGAGTCCGGTCAAGAGGATCGGTGCGGTGCGTCTGAACAGTCTCTGCATTGAGCTAAGCCCTCCTTAAAGCCCCCGGCCGGTGGCGAGACAAAGCCGGTACGGTAGCGCGGGCGATGAGAATGGCTGAATCGCCTGCGTCACATCCCCCCTCGCCGGTGCGTGCGGGTCATCTTGCGATATGTGCGGCGATGAGCGCCACCGGTGGCCGCGGCTGATAACGGCACTCACGGGCCGGGACCCGACAGCCCCTCACGACGCTGACGGCGATGGCCTGCACCACGGCCGAGGGATCGCGCAAGGGGATCGGATCATGCGGTTTTTCGGCTTCGGCAATGTCGCAGCGGGGCTCGGGTGCGAGGTCTCGGCCAGTTAAGTGACTGGTCGGGAGCTCAGCAAACTCGATCCACGTCAGGTCGCGCTGCTACGATTTTTTATCCGAGGCGCTGAGACGGAGAGCAACTCGTGGACGCCGGACTCGATCGAAATCAAACGGGAATTTGGGATTGTTCTGCTGACAGGTTATCCACAGGTCCTGTGGACGGCCCCGATCGAATGAACTGCAAGGAGTGACGGTGAGACCGCTCATCCGAACGTCACAGAACACGGAGCTGCCGGAACCTCGAGCCGGAGCGGCGGCGGCCGCCGTGTCGCGCGCGACCGCGCTCGTCGAGGAGCTGCGCCAGAGGCCGTACGCGCCGTCGCGTCCGTGGCAGTCGTTCGCCAGCACGGCGGCCGAGGCGGCGAGCCTCGACGGCGGCCGCGCGCACCCCGACGATCCGGCAGAGGTCGCGGCCGCCGAGGCGGATGCGTTTCTGGCCCGCGCCGAGCTCAGCCTCACCCGCCGCATCCGCGCCCACCTGCCGCGCGGGTCGCTGTCGGTCACCCTCACCGACAATCGCCACACCATGATCTCGGTCCGTCGCGATCACAGCCGCGGGCCCCGCTATCGCGTCCGCCTCCATCACATGTTCGCGGACGCCGATCCGATCGTCACGCGCGCGCTCGCCCGCTACATCGGGCAGAACGATCCCACCGCATCGCGCGTGCTCGGCGCGTACATCGACTCGCACCAGCACCGGGTGCGCCCGCTCGGCCGGCCGCGCGGGCCGGTCAGCATCGAGACCCGCGGCCGCCACTTCGACCTGCAGGACATGTTCGACGATCTCAACCGGCGTTACTTCGGCGGGTCGATCGACGCGCGCATCACCTGGGGACAGCGCTGCGGCAAGCCGCGCCGCCGCAACAGCATCAAGATGGGCTCCTACTCGGTCGAGGAGAGGCTCATCCGCGTGCACCGCTCGCTCGACCGCGGCTTCGTGCCCGGCTACTTCGTCGAGTGGATCGTCTATCACGAGATGCTCCACCAGGTGCATCAGGCGACGCTGGTCAACGGCCGCCGCCAGTTCCACACGCCGGCGTTCCTGAGCGACGAGGCGCGCTTCGAGCACTACGAGCGCGCGCGGGCGTGGGAGCGCGCGCACCTCGACGAGATCCTCACGTACTGACTGACTGACGATCCCCGCTCGACGCCTGGGTGGCCCCATGGGACATCGGGCCGCCGGCGACTCCCGACCCCGGCGGAGCCGCCCGGACAGCGACGTCCGGAAATCGCGGCCCGGCCGGCAACAACGCACGGCACGGTCCGACACCTGAGCCATGCGGCCCGGATCTCGTCGAATGGACTGCCTGGATTCAGTCCTCGCCGGTGTCCGCGCCGCCACCCGCACCGGCCTCGGCACCGGCATCCGCCCCCTCAGCGTCCCCGTCATCGTCGCCCCCGAAGCCGTAGACCAGCCGCGCCACCGGACGGCCACCGGCCAGGTGCTCCTCGACGATGGCCGGCACATCTTCCGGGGTTGCGCCGGCGTACCAGACCCCGTCGGGGTAGACGACCGCGTTCGGACCGTCGAAGCATGGCCCCAGACACTCGCAGCCCGTCACGGCCACATCCCACAGCCCGGGCCGGGCGGCGACCGCCTCGCGCAGCGCGGCCAGGAGCTCGGGACCACCGCGTCCGCCGCATGCCGGCCGACCGCCCTGCGGACGCGACTGGATGCAGACGAAGACGTGGCGCCGGGCCCGCCCCACTCGCGCCTTGTAGCACGGAAACCTTCAGCACCCTCTTGCGGAGACCGACCCGAGCGATTTCAAATCACCATCCCGGGGATGGGGAGATGACGGGGACACCGACACCGCAGCACCACATCATCAAGGAGACGTCGGACTCCCTGGCCCGCTTTCTCCAGGACGAGTTCAAGCGCGCCGGCTACAAGCGCGTTCACATCGTCGACCAGGCGCCCAAGCCCGACGCGATCGAGGGCAAGCTGCCGGCCGTCTCCGTCTACCTCTACCAGGTCTCGCTCGACACCGAGGGCCTCGACGGCCACGTGACCAGCGAGCTCGTCACCATCGAGAAGGAGGACGGGACCATCGAGGAGTTCCGCCGGCGGCGGCGCCTGTGGATCCGTCTCGACTATCTCGTGTCCACCTGGGCCCAGACCCCGGAGGACGAGCAGCTCCTGCTCGGCCTGGCCATCCGCGCCATCATGGAGAACCCCTCGATGGGGCGGGACAAGCTGCGCGGCGGGTCGTTCGACGACGACTTCAAGCTCAACGTCCTCCTGTCCACGAGGCTGGACGAGGGCACCCTGGCCCGGTTCTGGGGCAGCCTCAACCAGCCGATCCGCCCCGCGATCCAGGCCTGGACCGCGGTCCCGATCGTGCCAGAGGAGATGGAGCCTTTCCGGCGCGTACAAGAGAGGCGACTCGGCTACCGCGACCTCAATTCCCCGGAAGGGCCCATCGAACCCGGGCCGACCAGCGAAGACCTGGTCCGGCGGCAGCTCGCCGGCAAGTAGCGACACAACCGATTCGAGGCGAAGGAAGAAGGAGGATCTTGGATGGCGACCAGTTATCTCTCCCCAGGTGTCTACGTCGAGGAAGTCGACCGCGGCTCCAAGCCGATCGAGGCAGTGGGGACCAACACGGTCGGATTTCTCGGCGAATCTTCCAAGGGACCGGTCAACGAGCCCGTGCTCGTGACCAACTGGTCCCACTTCGTCAGGACCTTCGGCGACTTCGCCCAGTGCTCGCAGCACCTCGCGCACGCGGTGTACGGCTTCTTCAACAACGGGGGCTCCCGCTGCTTCGTGGTCAACGTGGGCGGCAACAGCGAGGAGATCGACGCGACCCAGGCCAGCGCCGGCGGTGACAAGAAGGACGGCAAGGACAAGGACAAGCCGGCGGTGCCGGGCCCCAAGTCGGGGCCGGTCGACAAGGACGCGCTCTACATCGGGCGCGACCGCGGTCCGGGCCAGCGCTCCGGCATCAAGTGCTTCGACGAGGTCGACGAGATCGCCATCGTCGCGGCGCCCGGGCAGGTCTCGGCCGCGGTGCAGGACGCGCTCCTCACCCACTGCGAGACGCGCAAGGACCGCTTCGCCATCCTCGACTCGCCCGAGACCATCCAGGGCGGCATCGACCGCCTGCCCAAGCCGCGCGACTCGAAGTACGGCGCGTACTACTTCCCCTGGATCCAGGTCTACGACCCGGAGAAGGGCAATGTGTACGTGCCGCCGTCGGGCCACATCGCCGGCGTCTACTCGCGCACCGACTCGGAGCGCGGCGTCCACAAGGCGCCGGCCAACGAGACGATCCGCGGCGCCCTCGGCCTGAAGTACGCCGTGTCCAAGGGCGAGCAGGACCTGCTCAACCCGAAGGGCATCAACGCCATCCGTCACCTGAACGGCGCGGTGCGGATCTGGGGCGCGCGCACCCTGTCGACGGATCCGTCGTGGCGCTACATCAACGTCAGGCGCCTCTTCATCATGGTCGAGTCGTCGATCGAGCGCGCCACTCAGTGGGTCGTGTTCGAGCCAAACGACCATCGCCTGTGGAAGCGGGTCACGCGGACGATCTCGTCCTTCCTGACCCTCCTGTGGCGCAACGGCGCGCTCATGGGCACGTCGCCGGAGCAGGCCTTCTACGTCAAGTGTGACGAGGAGACCAACCCGGCCGAGGTCGTGGACGCCGGCCAGCTGGTGGTCGAGATCGGTCTGGCGCCGGTGAAGCCGGCCGAGTTCGTCATCTTCCGCATCGGCCAGATGGCCTCGGGCGGCGGCGTCGAGGAGTAGCAGCGCGCGGCGGGTGGCGGCAGGAAGCATGTGCTGCCGCCCGCCGTAGCAGGGATGGGAGCTACGGATGTGGGCGTTGCCTCCCCGGCATCGTGCCGAGGGGCTGGCGTGCGCACCCGTGGTGTGACCCGAAGAAATTCACCACCAGCAGGAGGAGCGCAGTATGGCGGCCAACGACCGATCGTATACAGGCGGGCGATTCGCCCTCGAGATCGACGGACAGATTGCGGGATACATGAAGGAGGTCGGAGGGGGCAACATCAAGGCCAACCTCGCGACCCATCAGCTCGGTCCGGAGAACGTCCAGAAGAAGCACATCGCGACCATCGAGTACGAGGCGTTCACGGTCGCGGTCGGCATGGGCATGACGCGCGGCTTCTGGGAGTGGATCGAGGCATCGTTCGCCAAGCGGTTCGAGACCCGGAGCGGCGAGGTGGTGGCGGCCAACTTCGACTACGAGCCGCAGAGCGCGCGCGTGTTCACCGACGCGCTCATCTCCGAGGTCACCATCCCGGCGTGCGACGGCTCCAGCAAGGAGCCGGCCTACATGACGATCAAGTTCGACCCGGAGAAGATCCGCTACGAGAAGCGGAGCGGGGGCAAGCTGAACTCGAAGATCGCCAACACCACCAAGAAGTGGCTGTGCAGCAACTGGAAGTTCGAGCTCGGATCGCTGCCGTGCACGCGCGTGTCCAAGATCGACTCCTTCACCTGGAAGCAGGCCGTCATCAAGGACGAGTGCGGCCAGTTCCGCGAGGCGACCAAGCACCCGGCCAAGGTGGAGGTGCCCAACCTCAAGGCCACCATCTCCATGGCCGACAGCGCGGCGTGGGCCGACTGGCACCGCACCTTCGTCATCGAGGGCAAGTGCGCCGACTCCGACGAGCTGACCGGCTCGCTCACCTTCCTGGGCCCCGACCTCAAGGAGGAGCTGGCCCGCATCGACTTCGACCACGTCGGCATCATCTCGATGCAGGAGGCGAAGAAGGAGGCCAACAAGGAAGAGGTGGCCCGCTTCGAGGTCGAGCTCTACGTCGAGGAGATGAAGTTCCAGTCCTATACCGGGTCCGACATGTAATCGAGCGCCGTCTGGCGCGAGAGATTTTGAGTATGATGGCGGCCCGCTCGGAGGGGTGTCCGAGCGGGCCGCTTCACTTTCAGCTCACCGCCGCGACCCGAACGAGGAAACAGCAGGATGGCCTTCCAGACCGAATTCCGGTTCCGCCTGCCCAAGGGGCTGCCAAATCCCGACACCGGCCAGCTCGAGCGCGACGGAGTCATGCGCCTGGCCACCGCGCGCGACGAGATCGTTCCGCTGCAGGACTACCGGGTGCAGGCCAACCGGGCCTACCTGGTCATCGTCCTGCTCTCGCGCGTCATCAAGCGGATCGGCGACATCACCGACATCGGGGTGTCGACCATCGAGAACCTGTTCTCGACCGATCTGGCGTACCTGCAGGAGTTCTACCGGAAGATCAACGAGGAGGGCGCGCCGCGCCACAAGGTCAACTGTCCCGGCTGCAATCGCGAGATCGAGATCGACATGGCGACCGGAGTCATCATCTCGCCGGAGGAGGAGGGAGGTGAGGGCCGGGCCGGCCAGGGGTGACTGGGTGGACGGTCGCCACGTACCCGCGCGAGCAGCTCTACCAGGAGATGGCGTACATCGCGTATCACTTCCACTGGTCGCTCGATCAGATCCTCGACATGGAGCACCAGGAGCGACACATGTGGCTGCGCGAGATCGCGCGCATCAACCAGGAAATCAACGAGGCGCGCAAGCGGGGATGAGCGAGGACGTGAGGGCAAGAGCCCGAGCGGCCGTCCGCCGACATCGTCGAAAAATGGCGTCGAACCACGATCGCCGTCGAACCATGATCGCCGTCGAACAAGATCGCCATGGACGCACCATGAGGACTCACCGAGGAGACGAGGAAGCATCTGCAGTGAGCTCGCGAGCGAGGGACGGGGAGCGTGGGTCCTGATCTGAGACCCCCCGGCGTCTATCCGGCCTACGCCGAGCCGGTCCCGTCGCCGCTCGTGCGCGCCGACACCCGGGTGACCGGCTTCGTCGGCGTCGCGCAGCGCGGGCCGCTCGGCATCCCGCGGCGGGTCGCCAGCTGGGACGAGTTCGTCGAGGTGTTCGGCTACGACGGCTCGTTCTACCTGTCCGACTCGGTCCACTCCTACTTCCGCAACGGCGGCCACGCGTGCCACGTCGTGCGCGTGGCCCACCTGCCGCCGTCGGGAGGGCAGCGCGCGCTCGAGCACGCCACCTGCGCGGAGCTGGTCGCCATCGACGACTGGGGCAAGCCGGGGCTGCGCGTGCTGGCCAACAGCGAGGGGCGCTGGGGCAATCACATCTGGGTCAGCTTCCGCCACTCGACGGGAGCCAGGGCGCTGCTCACCCAGGACCTCGAGGTCGGCGCCGGGGTGGCGCAGGTCTCGGTCACGCGCGGCTTCCGGGTCGGCGCGCTGGTCCGCATCTACGACCGCGAGCACTCCGACCACGTCATCCTGACCGAGATCGGCGAGCGCGAGCTCCACTGGGGGGCCGACACGCCGATCAACCGCGCGCACCGCTCGGCCGGCCCCACCTACCTCGAGGTGATGGAGTTCGACCTGCACGCCTCGCTGCGCGACCGGCGCGAGGTGTTCAAGGGGCTGCAGATGCACCCGTCGTCGCGCCGCTACGCGCCTCGCGTGGTGGAGCATGAGTCGCGCCTCATCCGCCTCGAGGACCTGGGCTCGAGCTCGCCGCCGCCCCACAACATGCCGGAGCCGTGCTCGCTGACCAAGCTGTCGTCTGGACGCGACGGCACCGACGAGATCACGCCCGAGGACTTCGTCGGCCACGACCACGGGCCGCAGGATCGGCTCGGCATGCTCGGGCTGGTCGCGGTCGACGAGGTCGCGGGCATCGCGTGCCCCGACGCGATGCTGTTCCTGGACCGCAACCCGGGGCCCGAGGGTGAGCTGCGCGTGCAGCGCGTGCAGGACACCATGGTCGACCTGTGCGAGAACCTGCGCGACCGCTTCGCCATCCTGGACTGTCCGCGCACGCGCGAGGTGGACGTGGTCAAGCGCTGGCGGCAGCGGGTGGACTCGTCGTTCGCCGCCTTCTACTGGCCGTGGGTCGGCATCTCGGCGCCGGATGGCAAGATCCACAAGATCCCGCCGTCAGGCGTGATGGCGGGGCTGTACGCCAAGCGCGACGGACACGACGGGGTCCACGTGGCGCCCGCCAACGTGCCGCTGGTCGACGCCATCGACGTGACGGTGCCGGTCACCGAGGACGATCTCGGCGTCCTCAACGCCGAGGGCATCAACGTCATGCGGCTGGGGCGCGGCATTCGCCCGTGGGGGGCGCGCACGTCCTCCTCCGATCCCCGCTGGCGCTACATCAACGTCCGCCGGTTCTTCATCATGCTGCGCCGCTCCATCGAGAGCGGCATGGCCTGGGTAACGTTCGAGCACAACAACGAAAAGACGTGGGAATCGGTCCGCGACATGGTGTCCGGATTCCTCGGCGACCTGCACCAGCGCGGCATGTTCGCGGGCGGGAAGCCCGAGGACTGCTACTTCGTAAGATGCGACGCGGAGACCAATCCGCCCGAGGCGGTGTCGCGGGGGCTTCTCACGTGTGAGATCGGGGTCGCGCCTGCCATTCCGGCCGAGTTCATCGTGATCAGCGTGACGCAAAACACCGGAGGGGACTGATGGCGGCCAACGAACAGAGCCCGGGTAACCGGCACGATCCGCTGACCGCGTTCTGCTTCTCGCTGCAGATCACCGGCATCATCGACGACCCCAAGACCGCCTTCTTCAAGAGCATCGGCGGGCTCAAGAGCGAGTCGGAGGTCGTGCCCTATCGCGAGGGCGGCCTCAACACGCACACGCATCAGCTCGTGGGGCCCACCAAGTGGCCCAACCTGGTCCTCAAGCGCGGCTTCGTGCGCGGAAACTACAAGCTGCTGGAGTGGCGGCAGGCCTGGACGACGGAGACGGCGGGACAGCCGTGCATCCGCCGGTCTGGCAAGGTCGTCCAGTACGACTCGGAGCTGAAGGCGGTCTGCAGCTGGGAGTTTCGCGACGGCTGGCCGTGCAAGTGGGAGGGGCCGGACTTCGACGCGTCCAAGACGGACCTGGCCATCGAGTCGATCGAGATCGCGCACAGCGGGCTCTTCTTCACGCCGTCCGGGTGATCGCACGTGGCAGCGCGCGAAGGCACCGGTTCAGGCGGCGGCGCGGCGGAGACGCGCGCGGCGCAGAGCGTTCTCGGCGGAGCCCGCTTCCGAGCGCCGGCGGCGGCGCGGGCGGAGTCGGCCAGCGGCGCGGTCGCGCAGAGGTGGGCGCCCGAGGGCGCGGCCGTCGAGCGGGCGCCGGCGATGCGCGCGCTGCGGTTCGCCGACCGGCACCTGTCCGCGTACCTGGGGACCGGGCATCCGGTGCACGGCCAGCGGGCGGATCGCTCGGTTCCGCCGGTGAACTGGCTGTTTCCGATCCCGTGGTTCGGGGACGAGTTCGGCTGGCTGTCGGCCGCGCGGGCCGCCGCGCAGGAGAGCGCGCGGGCGGCGTGGCGGGCGGGCGAGGTCGCGCAGGCGGCTGCGAGTCGTCCGGGCGCGGGCGCGCGGCAGGAGCGAGGGGCGGCGGCGGCGCGAGAGGAGACGCGGGTCGATCGGCCGGCGTCGTTCGTCGGGCTGCCGGTCGAGCTGGTGGCGCCTGCGTTCGCGGCTGCGCTGCCGCCGCGGCGGGGCGGGCGGTTCGAGGAGGGACTCGTCGCGGCCGGGGGCGCGATGCCGGGCGGTGCGGCGGCTGGCGCGGCGTCGAGCGGCGCGATGGCGGGCGGTGTGTCGGGCGCGGCGATCGCGGGCGGTGTGTCGAGCGCGGCGTCGGGCGGTGTGTCGAGCGGCGCGATGGCGGGCGGTGTGTCGGGCGCGGCGTCGGGGGGCGCGGCGTCGGGGGGCGCGGCGTCGGGCGGCGCGGCGGCGGGCGGCGCGGCGGCGGGCGCGGCCGGTTCGTGGAGTGGGGCGCGATCGCCGGGCGGGGCGTCGGCGGGTCGGGCGGGAAGTGCCTCGCGCGCGGCGTGGCGCGCGTACACCCCGCTGGTCGACGGTGCCGCGGCGCGCGCGGCCGAGTTTCTGGCCGAGCTGGTCTTTCGCGCGCAGGCGACGGAGGAGGCGCGGCAGGCCGCGTGGCGGCCGGCACCTCTGCTCGAGCTCGTGACGCCGGTCGAGATGGCGAGCGGAGCCGGCCGCGATCCCGGGACTGCGGCGCGCCTGGCCGAGGCCGGGCGCCGTGACCTCGAGGAGCGGCGCGCGGCGCTGGCGATTCGCCTGGCGGCGCAGGCCGCGGCGGCCGCGGGTCGAGTCTCCGCCGGCGCGGCGAGCGCCGGTGGCGGCGCGGCTGGCGCAGGGCAGGCTGCGGGCGGCGCGCCCGGTGGAGCGTCGGCGGGCGCGGTGACCGCCTCTCTTGCGGCCGGATCCGCGCGGGCAGCGGCTGCCGCGGACAGCACAGCGGCAGCGACCGCGGCGGCTCGGGGCGCGGCGGCGAGCAAGGATCACGCGGCACGCGCGCGAGCGTCGGCGGGCGCGGCGGAGCGAACGGCGGCGGGAGGCGCGGCCGACCAGGGCGGCGCTGCGGCCGCGGCGCGGGCCGCGGCGGCCGCGCTCGCCGGGCAGACGGACGCGCGCGTTTCGGGTGGCGCGGAGTCGGGCGGCGCAGAGTCGGGTACTGTCGCGACGGCCGGCGCGGCCGACGTCGATCGACCGGCAGCCGGGGCCGGTGCCGCGGGCGCGGCACCGGGGCGTGCGGGCGCGGCTGATCTGGAGGCGGCACGCGCGGCCGCGATCGCCGCCGCGCAGATGGCGAGCGCCGCAGCGGTCGCGGGCCCCGGGACGCTCGCGCGCCAGGCGAGCGCGTCGAGCGCGGCGTCGGCGGCCGGCTCCGGGGGCGACTCCGGCGAGCTCGGCGGGGTGGGCGCGTCCGCGATCGAGCGGGCGCTCGAGCTTCTCGCCGCCAACCTGGCCGCAGGGGGCGCGGAGTGGCTGGCGCCGGCGGCGGGGCCGCGCGTTCTCCTGCCGGCAGGGCTCGGTGGTTTCGTGGCCGGGTCGGCTGCGGCGCGCGCGGTCGGGCTGCCCGCCGCGAGCGCCGCCGGCACCGCTCGCGTCTGGCCGGCCGCCCTGACCGAGCCGCTCGGCGGCGGGCGTCCGGCCGCGCTCGACCACGTTCTCTGGGCCGATCGCTGGCTGGCTCGCTTCGCCGGCGCGTCTCCCGCGGCGCTGCGATCGTTCGATGCGGCTCGCGCCGGGTCGCCGGGTGCGTCTTCGTTCGAATCGGCCTTCGCGTCGCCCTTTGCTGCTCCGTTCGCGTCGGTCGGTCAGCTCCGCACCGGCGAGTGGAGCCCCGCGTGGGTCGCGCCCAGGGCCGACACTCCGGCGGCTGCGAGACTCGCGGCCGGCGGCGGCGTCGCCTCGTCGGCCCGGTCGTCGATGACGGCCGCGGTGCCCGCCCGGGCGGATGCGTCTTCGCCGGATGCGCAGGCGCCCGAGGTGCGGCGGGCGATCATCGTGGACGACGACGAGCCGGTCGCCGACAGCGTGTTCAGCGCCATCGCCGCCGAGGCGGCCGCCCACCGGCAGCGCGCGCGCGGCGGGGCGCGCCGGGCCGACGGGCCGCGCGCGGCGTCCGTGCCGTCGCGGCCGCCGGTGCCGGCGGGGCCGTCGGTGCCCGCGGGCCCGTTCCGGCCGCCTCTCGCCGATCGCGCGCTGGCCGGCTTCCCGCTCGGCGGCTCGCCCGGACTCGCCGCCGGCCTGGCCGCCTCACCGCTCGCCTCGATCCTGTCCGGGCTGCTCGAGCTCGCGCCGCAGCCCGCCTTCGATCCGCGCACGCTGTCCCTGACGGCGCTGGGCGACTTCCTCGCCCGCGGCGCGGTGGCGGCTCGCGCGCTGGGCGGGGCAGGGGGCGGAGACGATGCGGCGCCCGCGTCAGTGGCGGCCGCGCTCCAGCGGCTCGCCGGAAGCGCGCCGGGGTGGGTCTGGCTCTCGCTCGCCGACGGCGGCGGATCGGGCGGAGCGCTCGCCGCGGCGCGGGCCGGCTGGAGCGCAGCGGGCCACCAGGGGCCGGGGATGTCCGGCGGGCCGGGCCGCGCGCCGGGCGGCGAGTCGCAGGGCGCGATCGACATGTCGGCGGCGGCAGGTCTGTCAGGCGGACCGCAGGGCGAATCGACTCCGACCGCCGCGGCCGCGACCGGCCCGAGCGGGATCACCGGCGCGCTCGGGATCGCCGGCCCGAGCGGGACCGCCGGCGCGCTCGGCATCGCCGGCGCGCTCGCGTCGCCCGGCCTGCGCCAGGGTCATGCATGGCCGTCGCTGGTGGGCCCGGCCGGCGAGGCCGCGCCGTGGAGCGAGGCCCTTGGCCCGTCCGCGCCGCGACCCGGCGACATCGGTACGCGAGCCGAGTCGTTCGCCGACGCGCGAACCATCGCGGCGTCGGACCTCGCGCTCGACTTTCTCGCCCCGGAGATCCTGGCGGCAGCGCGGGCGGCGGGCATGGGCCCCATCGAGGCGGGCCGCGCCCAGCGCCTGGCCGCGTCCGGGCTGCCCCACCTGATGGCGCTGGCCATGGCGGTCGACCGCGTGTTCGTGCACGCGCTGTCGCCCGGCCACGGCAAG
>Ga0126377_10002961_pt1 | contig 11895 bp, 8 predicted proteins | sample PanSoiMetPlot_22_FD_92647 | JGI IMG/M metagenome (GOLD analysis project Ga0126377, IMG submission 92647) | Tropical forest soil microbial communities from Panama - MetaG Plot_22 | ecosystem: Environmental > Terrestrial > Soil > Tropical forest > Bulk soil | place: Panama | collected 2016-02-17
CTGATGGTCGGCATCGAGACCAGTGATGATGCCGCGGTGTATCGCATCAGCGAGGATCAGGCGATTGTCGCGACGACCGATTTCTTCATGCCGATCGTCGACGACCCGTTCGACTTCGGTTCGATTGCAGCGACCAATGCGATCTCGGATGTATACGCGATGGGCGGCCGGCCGCTGTTCGCGCTTGCGCTGGTGGCGATGCCGATCGACAAGCTCCCGGTCGACACGATCCGGCGCATTCTCGAAGGCGGCGAGTCAGTGTGCCAGCGTGCCGGCATTCCGGTGGCCGGCGGTCACAGCGTGGATTCGGTCGAGGCGATCTATGGGCTTGTCGCCATCGGGCTGGTCAATCCACGTCACGTGAAGCGCAATGCCGACGCCAGGCCCGGCGACAAGATCGTTCTCGGCAAGGCACTCGGCGTCGGTCTCTACGGCGCCGCGGTCAAGAAGCAGCAGGTGAGCGACGCGCAATACCGAGAGTTGATCGCCACCACAACACAACTCAACACCCCCGGGATGCGTCTGGCGCAGCTCGCCGGTGTGCACGCGTTGACCGATGTCACCGGCTTCGGACTTCTCGGTCATTTGTTGGAAGTGTGCCGTGGCTCAGGCGTGCGTGCACGCGTGCAACTGGGCTCGGTGCCGCTGCTCACCGACGCACGGACACTTGCTTCCACTGGATTCGTGACCGGCGGCTCGGCCCGCAACTGGAAGGGCTACGGCAGCCTCATCGATCTGACGATGCACGGTGCCGTGGAGCAGGCGATTCTGACCGACCCGCAGACGAGCGGAGGGCTGCTCGTGGCCTGCGCTCCCGAGGTGGTGGACGACGTGCTCGACTGCTTCCGGCGCGAAGGCTTTGAGCGCGCGGCGGTCATTGGCGAGGTCGAAGCGGGCCCGCCGGGCGTCACGGTCGTGTAGCGCGAGGCGCGATAGGATGAAAGGCGGAGAGTGATACGTGCCTGGTGGTCGTCACGGTCTTCAAAATCGTCGCCCCGGCACTTCGTGCCGGGGGGTGGGTTCGATTCCCACCCTCTCCGTTAGCCTTCGCTCGCCCTGCGGGCGAGCTTCGTCTGGGCCAGGTCTCCCGCGTTGACCTACTTGGCCGCCGCGCTCGGTTCGCCTTTTGTCATCGTGAACACGCCAGTATAAAACCCGCTGGTGAAGAAGCCAACGAACTCCTTGTCGTCGGCGCGTCCGATCCAGTCGTAGACGCCGCCGTCCTTGGGACCGAGATCCGCAGTGCCTTTGAACAACACGGCGCCACCCGCCTGACGCCCTTCCATCGTGATCGTGTACTTGTACGGGCGGCCGCAATCGCCTTCGAAGACCGCCTGCCATGCGTCGCCTTTCTGCGCGATGGTCGCCGTCAGCTTGGCGCACAACTCCTTGGGCGGCGCGCTGGCACGCGCCGGGTTGTAAGCGCTCCATGTGCCGGTCCACGCCCCGGTGATGTTCGGCGGACCTTGTGGCCCGCGGCCGCCTTGGGCGTGCAGACTGCCGATCGCACTAACCAGGATGAGGACCACGAAAACCGTGAGTCGTCGCATAGTGCGTCAGAGTGTAGATGATGGTCGCGGCCTCAGGGCGTGAAATCACGCGCAAAGACCGAACAATTCCGTCTCATTGACGCGCTCGATAGCCCCATCAGAACAACCGATTGGACCGCCGATCCGAGGTCGGAGATGCTTTGTCTGCCTTTCATGAACCCAGGCATCCAGCAAATTGACGTCGTCCGAGTTGCTGCGCAGACGGGCGTGCCCGTCATCGACCACACGGCCGCCGAAGAGCCCCTCGAGCTGCGGCTTGGTGGCGAGCCCTTTGTCGTGATCATGCGGACGCCCGGCGCCGACCGTGATCTCGCGGCCGGCTTCCTCCTCTCCGAGCAGATCGTCCGGGTCGGCCCCGAGATCTCGGCGATGCGCTACTGCACCGACGAGGACGGCCGCGACTCACCAAACGTGCTGTCGGTGTGGCTGAACGGCGATGCCGCACTGCGGGCGCAGCACGCGATGAGCGGGCGCAGACACGTGGCGTCGAACTCGGCATGCGGCGTCTGCGGGCGTCGGTCGATCGACGATCTCATGTCGGGCGCGCGTCGCGTCGACGCCGCCATGACGGTCGCACGTGTGGTGATCGACTCTCTGCCACACACCCTGCGCGCCGCCCAGGACACCTTCGAGCGAACCGGCGGCTTGCACGCGGCGGGCCTGTTCGATCGCCAGGGTACGTTGATACGTGTTGCCGAGGACGTCGGCCGTCACAACGCGGTCGACAAAGTGATCGGCGCGTCCGTGATGGCCGGCGACATGCCGATGAGCGATCGCGCGCTCTTCGTCAGCGGCCGCACTTCGTTCGAGATCGTTCAGAAGGCGGTGGTGGCTGGCATCCCGATCGTTGCGGCCGTGTCCGCGCCATCGAGTCTGGCCGTCGAGCTCGCGCGGGAGGCGGGCGTGACGCTTCTTGGTTTCGTGCGTGCGGGCGGATTCAACATCTACGCCGGTCAGGAACGAGTCCTGTTATGAGTTCCGCCCCGGCTTCGGCCGATCTGGATCTTGTCTACGCCATCGTTGCGCGGCTGAAGCACGACGACGGTCCGCTGCTGCCGATTCTGCACGCGCTGCAGGACGCGCTCGGCTACGTTCCGCCGGACGCTGTTCGCGTGATCGCGAGCGAGCTGAACCTCACGCGTGCAGAAGTGCACGGAGTCGTGACCTTCTATCACGACTTCCGGCAGACGCCCGCCGGACGACATGTCATCAAGCTATGTCGGGCCGAGGCCTGTCAATCGATGGGTTGCGAAGCGCTCGTCGCTCGAGCCGAGCAGCAACTCGGAATCTCCTGCGGTCACGGGCAAACGACGGTCGACGGCAACGTCACGCTCGAACCTGTCTACTGTCTCGGGCTCTGCGCCACGGCGCCAGCAGGATGGGTCGACGATCGTCCGGTTGGACGACTCACAACCGCCAGGCTCGATGCGATTCTGAAGGAGATCGCGTGACGCGGCGCTTCTTCATCCCCCGCGATGCGGCTGCGCTGGCGGTTGGCGCTGATGACGTCGCGCGGGCGATCCAGCGCGCTGCTGCAATCGCGGATCAGCCGATCGACGTCATTCGTACCGGCAGCCGCGGCATGCTGTGGCTCGAGCCGCTCGTCGAAGTCGAGATCGACGGCGTCCGCCACGGCTTCGGACCGTTCGAGCCCGGGGAGGCGCAGGCGCTGTTCGAGCGCGGTTTCGAGTCGCACCCGAAGTCACTGGGACCGGTCGAGGACATCGACTACTTCAAGCGGCAGACGCGGTTGACGTTCGCTCGTTGCGGCGTCATCGATCCGGTGTCGCTCGATGCGTATCGTGCGACCGCCGGATACGCGGGGCTGACACGAGCCCTCACGATGACGCCGGCTGCGATCGTCGAGGAGGTCACCAAGTCAGGGTTGCGTGGCCGCGGCGGCGCCGGATTTCCGACTGGTATCAAGTGGAAGACGGTTCTCGAAACGACTTCTGAACAGAAGTACATCGTCTGCAATGCCGACGAGGGTGACAGCGGCACCTTCGCCGATCGCATGCTCATGGAAGGCGATCCGTTCACGCTGATCGAAGGCATGACGATCGCCGGCCTGGCCGTCGGCGCGACCAAAGGTTTTATCTACGTCCGCTCGGAGTACCCGCACGCAGTGGCCACGCTCGACACCGCCATCGGCATTGCGCGCAGGGCCGGTCTGCTCGGGACCGCCGTCGCGGGCTCGAGTCATGTCTTCGATCTCGAAGTGCGGATGGGTGCGGGCTCGTATGTCTGCGGAGAAGAGACCGCGCTGCTGGAGAGTCTCGAGGGGAAACGCGGCATCGTCCGGGCCAAGCCGCCGCTGCCGGCGCACGAAGGTCTCTTCGGCCGGCCAACCGTCATCAACAACGTACTGAGCCTCGCTGCCGTGCCGTTCATTCTCTCCGAAGGCGCACAGGCCTATGCCGACTTCGGCTTCGGCCGTTCACGCGGAACGACGCCGATTCAACTCGCGGGCAACATTAAACACGGCGGTTTGTTCGAGACGGCCTTCGGTGTGACGCTCGGCGAACTGGTCGAGACGATCGGCGGCGGTACTGCGACTGGTCGCCCAATCAAGGCGGCGCAGGTCGGCGGCCCGCTCGGCGCATACTTTCCACCGTCGCTGTTCGATACGCCGTTCGACTACGAGGCTTTCGCAGCGCGCCAGGGTCTCGTCGGGCACGCCGGTGTGGTGGTTTTCGACGACACCGTGGACATGGCGCGTCAGGCGAAGTTCGCGTTCGAGTTTTGCGCGATCGAAAGCTGTGGCAAGTGCACACCATGCCGGATCGGATCCACGCGCGGCGCCGAGACCATTGCAAAAGTGATCGCCGGCGAGGAGCGTGAGGCGAACCTGGTCCTCGTTACCGACCTCTGCGAGACGATGACGTTCGGATCGGCGTGTGCGCTGGGCGGTCTCACGCCCTATCCCGTGATGAGTGCGATCAAGCATTTCCCCAAGGATTTTGGCCATGCTGATCAAAGAGACTGACTTCGGAACGCCAGCCTCCAGGTCGACGAAGACGGTCACGCTCACGATCGACGGCAATCGCGTGACCGTGCCCGCGGGCACGTCGATCATGCGCGCCGCGATGGACCTCGGCACGCAGATCCCGAAGCTGTGCGCGACTGACAGCATCAAGGCGTTCGGCTCGTGCCGCCTCTGTTTGGTTGAAATCGAGGGACGACACGGCACGCCGGCCTCCTGCACGACGCCGGTGGCCGAAGGTCTCGTCGTCCATACGCAGACCGATCGCCTGCAGAAGCTGCGGCGCGGCGTGATGGAGCTGTATATCTCCGACCATCCGCTCGATTGTCTGACGTGCGCGGCGAACGGCGACTGCGAGCTGCAGGACATGGCCGGCGCGGTTGGATTGCGCGACGTGCGTTACGGATACGACGGCGCGAATCACGTCTTCAAGAAGCAGAACGGCGCGACCAACCCGGTGTGGATGCCGAAGGACGAGAGCAATCCGTACTTCACCTACGACGCCTCCAAATGCATCGTCTGCAACCGATGTGTGCGGGCGTGTGAGGAGACACAGGGAACGTTCGCGCTCACCATCTCCGGGCGCGGTTTCGAGAGCCGCGTCTCGCCCGGAATGTCCGAAAGCTTCTTCGAGAGCGAGTGCGTTTCGTGCGGCGCGTGCGTGCAGGCCTGCCCGACTGCGACGCTGAGCGAGAAGTCGCTGATTCAGATCGGTCAGCCCGAGCACTCGGTGGTCACGACCTGCGCATATTGCGGTGTCGGCTGTTCGTTCAAGGCCGAGATGCGCGGCGAGACGGTCGTGCGCATGGTTCCCTATAAGGATGGAAAGGCCAATCGCGGCCACTCGTGTGTGAAGGGCCGGTTTGCCTGGGGCTATGCCACGCATCGCGAACGGCAGTTGAAGCCTCTGGTCCGCGAGAAGATCACCGATCCGTGGCGTGAAGCGACGTGGGAAGAGGCGATCGGCCGGGTCGCCTCGGAGTTCGCGCGCATCCAGGCGCAGTACGGCCAGGATTCCGTCGGCGGCGTCACCTCATCGCGTTGCACCAACGAGGAGACCTTCCTCGTGCAGAAGCTGATCCGTGCCGGGTTCGGCGTCAACAACGTCGACACCTGCGCGCGTGTCTGCCACTCGCCGACGGGCTACGGGCTCAAGACCGCGTTCGGCACGTCGGCCGGTACGCAGGACTTCGATTCGGTCGAGCACTGCGATGTGATGATGGTGATCGGCGCCAACCCGACCGACGGCCACCCAGTGTTCGCGAGCCGGATGAAAAAGCGCCTGCGCGACGGTGCCAGGCTGATCGTCGTCGATCCGCGCCGCATCGACCTGGTGCGGACGCCGCACGTCGAAGCCGACTATCACCTGCCGCTCACACCAGGCACCAACGTTGCCGTGCTCACCGCGATGGCGCACGTGATCGTCACCGAGGGGCTCGTCAACGAGGAGTTCGTCAAATCCCGCTGCGATGTCGACGCATTCAACGAATGGGCGGCGTTCGTCGCCGAGGAGCGGCACTCCCCTGAAGCGGTCGCCGAGTACACCGGGGTCGAACCGGAGGACATCAGAGGAGCGGCACGCCTCTATGCTACCGGCGGAAATGCGGCGATCTACTACGGCCTCGGCGTGACCGAGCACAGCCAGGGGTCGACGACGGTGCTGGCGATCGCGAACCTCGCGATGGCAACGGGCAACCTCGGACGTCCTGGAGTCGGTGTCAACCCGCTTCGCGGCCAGAACAACGTGCAGGGCTCATGCGACATGGGCTCGTTCCCGCACGAGCTTTCGGGCTACCGTCACATCTCGGACGAAGCGACGCGTGCGATGTTCGAAGCGTTGTGGGGCCGGCCGCTCAACGCCGAACCGGGGCTGCGCATTCCCAACATGCTCGACGCCGCCGTCGATGGCTCGTTCAAGGCGATCTACATCCAGGGCGAGGATATCCTGCAGTCGGATCCCGACACCCATCATGTGTCCGCCGGTCTGGCGGCGATGGAGTGCGTCGTGGTCCACGACCTGTTCCTGAACGAGACCGCAAACTACGCGCACGTCTTCCTGCCTGGCTCGACGTTCCTCGAGAAGGACGGGACGTTCACCAACGCCGAGCGGCGCATACAGCTGGTTCGGAAAGTGATGACACCGCGCAACGGCGGCTACGCCGACTGGGAGATCACGCAGCTCATTGCGAAGGCCATCGGCCTCGACTGGAACTACACGCATCCGTCGCAAGTCATGGATGAGATCGCCCGATTGACGCCGACTTTTGCGGGCGTCAGCTTCGCCAAGCTCGACGAGCTCGGCTCGGTGCAATGGCCGTGCAACGCGGCGAATCCCGAGGGGTCACCGGTCATGCACCGCGTCACCTTCTCCAATGGCAAGGGCAAGTTTGTCCTCACCGAGTACGTGCCGACCGACGAGCGCACCGGTCCGCGCTACCCGCTGCTGCTGACCACCGGTCGCATCCTGTCGCAATACAACGTCGGAGCGCAGACGAGGCGGACCGACAACGTGCTGTGGCATCAGGAGGATCGTCTCGAGATCAACCCTCACGACGCCGAGCAGCGCGGCATCAAGGAAGGCCAGTGGGTCCGCATCGCCAGCCGCGCGGGCGAGACCGCCTTGCGCGCGCTCGTCACCGATCGTGTCGCGCCGGGCGTGGTCTACACCACCTTCCATCACCCGTTGACTCAGGCCAATGTGATCACGACCGACTACTCTGACTGGGCGACCAATTGTCCTGAGTACAAGGTCACGGCCGTACAGGTGAGCCCCACCACCGGTCCGACCCGGTATCAACAGGAGTACGAGGCGTTCGCCACGAAGAGCCGCACGATCGAGTCACACGTGTCGGAGAGAGCGTAGCGCGTGCACACCGAAAAGCTGATCATGATGGCGAATCAGATCGCGGCGTTCTTTGCCGCTCAGGGCGAAACACGCGCCATTCCGCAAATCGCCAATCACATCGAGAAGTTCTGGGACCCGCGGATGCGACGCGAGATAACGGCTCACGTCGCCTCGAGCGGGGCCGGCCTCGATCCCCTTGCGCTGGCCGCCGTTCGATCGTTGAAGCCGATAGAATCGACTTCGTGAAGCCAGCGAAGGCCTCCCGTCTTCGAGCGATACCTGCTGTCGACAAAATCCTGCAGTCGTTAGGCGAAACCGGCCTTCCGGCGCCAGTTGTCGTGAACGCCGTGCGCCGTCATCTGCAGACGTTGCGATCGCACGAGACGATCCCTGCCGCTGACGCTATCGTCGCGGGCATTCGTGCGGAGCTGGAGCGGCTGCGCGCATCACGCATCACATCGGTCATCAACGCGACCGGGATTCTGGTCCACACGAATCTTGGTCGTGCCCCGCTCGCTGCCGAGAGCCTTCGCGCGCTCACCGAGATCGGCGCCAACTACAGCACGCTCGAATACAGTCTGAGTGACGGGACGCGCGGCAGCCGGGGCGCGTATCTCGAACACGCGCTCGCGATTCTCTGCGGCGCCAATGCTGCAACCGTCGTCAACAACAACGCGGCGGCTCTGGTCCTCATCCTCGAGTCCTTCTGCCGTGCCGAACCGTCCGAGGTCATCATCTCGCGCGGCGAGCTGCTGCAGATTGGCGGCGGCTTCCGTATCCCCGAGATCCTCGAAGCGCGCGGCGCGCGGCTTCGCGAGGTGGGCACGACCAACCAGACCGTTGTCAACGATTACGCCAGGGCGATCACGCGCAGCACGGCGCTCATCCTGAAAGTCCATCGCAGCAACTTCTTCATGGACGGCTTCGTCGAGTCGCCGTCAACGGAAGATCTCGCCGCGTTGGCCCGCAAGAAGAAGGTGCCGTTCGTCGAGGACCTCGGCAGCGGCGCAATTGTTCAAACGCAGGAAGTCGCAGGCGTGGAGCATGAGCCGACACCCGCGGAGGTCCTGACGCGAGGTGTCGATCTCGTCTGCTTCAGCGGCGACAAGCTGTTCGGCGGTCCGCAGGCTGGTGTCATCGTCGGGCGCAAGCGGATGATCGATGCGCTCAAGCGCGAGCCGCTCTTTCGAGCCATGCGGTGTGACAAGCTGATCCTCTCGGCGCTCGAGTCCACGGTTGATGCGTACCTTCGTGGCGAGACGCGGATCCCCGTTCTCGAGATGATGCACGTGTCCAACGATGAGCTTCGCGGCCGCGCCGAGCGCATCGTCACGGCGTTGGAGGGCCGGCAGCTCCGACTGCGGATCGGCGATGGGCACGCCCAGATCGGAGGCGGCACGTTGCCTCGATCGGCGCTGCCGTCGATCACAATTGAGGTGATCCATCCCAGGCTCGGCGCGCAGGCGCTGGCGGCACTGCTGCGGCGGCAACCCGAGCCGGTCATTGCCTACGTCGGCCGCGGGTCGATGAAGCTGGATCTCCGGACCGTCTTTCCACACCAGGACCCGGCCGTGATCCGCGGGCTTCTGGCTGCGTCGGGAGCGTAACAATCGCTGATGGACGAGGCGACGCACTACATCGTGGCCACGGCCGGCCACGTCGACCACGGGAAGAGCGCGTTGATCAAGGCGCTCACCGGAACCGATCCCGATCGTCTGCCCGAGGAAAAAGCGCGCGGCATCACCATCGATCTGGGGTTTGCGCATCTCGAACTGGCGTCGCCCTCGTCAGGGTCTCCGATCCACGTCGGCATCGTGGACGTGCCGGGACACGAAGATTTCGTCAAGAACATGGTTGCCGGTGTCGGTGCGATCGATCTCGCGCTGCTGATCGTCGCGGCCGATGATGGATGGATGCCGCAGACCGAGGAGCATCTGCAGATCCTGAGCTACTTCGGTGTCCGCAGGGCAGTGGTGTCGCTGACCAAGGCCGATCTGGTCACCGACGAGGCGACCGCAGTATCCGAAGTTCGCCGGCAGTTGGAAGGCACGGTGTTGGAGGGCGCTCCGATTGTTCCGACGTCTGTCGTGACCGGGCTTGGACTCGACGCGCTGAGAACGGCGATCGCGCGTGAGCTGTCCAACGCACCGCCGCCGCGCGACATTGGCAAGCCACGGCTTGCGGTCGATCGCGTGTTCACACTGACGGGAGCCGGCACGATCGTGACAGGCACGCTGGCCGGAGGACGGCTTCAACGCGGCCAGGCGGTCGTCATACAGCCCAGCGGCCGGCCGGCGCGAATCCGTCGGGTTCAGTCGCACGGAAGGGATGTCGAGACCAGCGGTCCTGGCACGCGCACGGCGCTCAATCTCGCCGATGTCGATCCGGTCGCTGGCGTGCATCGTGGTGATGTCGTCACGTTGCCGGAGATGAGCGGTGCGAGTGACTGCCTCGACGTGATGGTGGAGATCTCAGCGAGAGCGAGTCGGCCTCTCAAGGACGGCGTTCGCCTGCGCGTGCACCATGGCAGTGGAAACGTTCCAGCATACCTCGCGCTCGGAGTCGGAAAAGAGCTGGCAGTCGGACGCGGTCAGCTCGCGCAGCTGCGTCTCGAGGCACCTGTGTTCCTGTGCGCCGGCGACCGTCTCACTCTTCGCGACTGGTCCGAGCAACACACACTGGCGGGAGCGATTGTGCTCGATCCCGACGCCACGCGACGTGCATTTCGAAACGAGGCGCGACAGCAGTGGCTCGAGCGCCTCGCCGCATCGATTGATACGCCCGCCGACTTCGTGGCCGCTTACGTCGTTCGCGACAGGGCGGTTCGACGCTCACGCGCATTCGTGAAGACGCGATTCAGCACGCAGGACGTCGACCGCGCCATCGAACAGCTGGTTCGCGAAGGCACGGTGATTGCGACGGGAGATATGCTCGTCGGTGCGGCGAGTTGGGCAGCCGTTTATCGCCGAGCCGCGCAACTCATCGACGAGGGCCACCGCGATCACCCGGAGCGACAGGGATTGTCGCTCACCGATCTGCGTAACACCATCACGAAGGAATTCCCGGTCGACGAACTGTTCGACTCGCTCATCACCAGCCTCAGTCAGGAGGGCTTCACCCGCTCCGGTTCAATCATTCAGCGTGTTGGGCATCGCGCGCAGCTGCCGGAGCCGCTGCGGGCGGCAGGCGAGGCGCTGCGGCGTGCAATGTCGGCACAACCGCTGGAGCCGCCGTCACGCAAAGAGCTCGCGCCGGATGTGGCGTCGCAGCGGGCGCTCAAGTTCTTGATAGAGAGTGGGGAGGTCGTTGAGATCAGTGGCGATCTCGTCTTGAGCGCGGCTGCGGTCGCACAGGCGACGGCGCAGATCAAGGCCTTCGTCGCGAGGCATGGGCCGGCGACAGTGAGCGACCTGCGACAGTCGCTCGGGAGCAGCCGCAGGGTCGTCGTGCCGCTGCTCGAATACCTCGACCGCACGTTCGTGACCATGCGTCGCGGCGACAAGAGAGCGCTTCGATGATTTCGCTCGACGCCGTGCAACTGCGCGCCATTGGCGCCGATGTCCTCGGGCAATTGAAGGTTGATGATTTTGTCAGTGTCGTCGATGTCCGCGACCTCTCGGACGGTGCATGGTCCGTGAACTTCGACGATCGCTGGCCGGATGCGCGGTTTCCGGCGTTCGCCATCGAGATCCAGGAGGACTGGTCGCGTGAGGGAGCGGTCAGCGAGTTGCGCACTGTTCTGCGGGAGAAGCTCTGGATCTGCCCGCTCTGCCAGCGTCGAGCTTTGATTCGACGTCTCGTCGATATGAGCGTCTCCCGAGTCGAATGTCATCACTGCGGCCGATTCGAGATCGAAGGCGACGTGCTGGACCTGTTTCGTTCTGCAGTCGAGCGCGGCGACGAGCACATCCTGAAGGCGTTGCCGCGCCTATCGGCTGCAACTCGGATTGCGACCTCTCCGTTATCGTTGGGCGTCGATACCTGGCAGGGCTTGGCCGGCGAATGATGCTCGGAGTACGATCGGAGTCTTCGTAGGGGCCGCCTTTAGGCGGCCCCACGAGAGGGCCGGCTAAAGCCGGCCCCTACGTACTCCAAACCATGGCCGACAGTATCGGAAACCCACTCGAGAGTACCGGCACGCCGCTGACTCCAGGCAGCCGGCGCTTTCTGATGAACGCCGGGCGGACAACAAAGCAAGGCCAGCAGGTCAGCTCTGGCAAGTTTCTCGACGACTACAAGGCCACCGTCAGTACGATGCTGATGCACCCCGACGACATGAAGGAGATCGGGGTGCCGAATGGCAGCACCGTCCGTGTCCGGTCGTTGTGGGGTGAAGAGACCTTCAAGTGCGTGGCAGGGAAGACGCCGAGCGGGATGATCTTCATCCCCTATGGTCCGCCGACCTGTCGATTGATGGGACAATATACGGACGGAACGGGCATGCCCCTGTCGAAGGGGTGGGAAGTCGAGGTCGAGCTGCTCGAAGCGCCGCCCTCGGGCTCGGACGTGGCCGCCCC
>Ga0126377_10002963_pt1 | contig 11891 bp, 7 predicted proteins | sample PanSoiMetPlot_22_FD_92647 | JGI IMG/M metagenome (GOLD analysis project Ga0126377, IMG submission 92647) | Tropical forest soil microbial communities from Panama - MetaG Plot_22 | ecosystem: Environmental > Terrestrial > Soil > Tropical forest > Bulk soil | place: Panama | collected 2016-02-17
CGGCACCATCACCGCGCTCGACGCCATCGTTGCCGGCAAGGTGCGCAACGCCTACGCCCTAGTGCGCCCGCCCGGCCACCACGCCGAGCGCGACCGCGCGATGGGCTTCTGCCTCTTCAACAACGTCGCCGTCGCGGCCGAGCACGCCGTCGCCGCGCTGGGCTGCCGCCGCGTGGCCGTGCTCGACCCCGACATCCACCACGGCAACGGCACGCAGCACTCCTTCTGGGAGCGCGACGACGTGCTCTACGTCAGCAGCCACCGCTACCCTTTCTATCCGGGCACGGGCTGGTTCGACGAGGTGGGCGCGGGGCGCGGCGCGGGCTTCACCGTCAACCTGCCGCTGCCCATGGGCCTCGGCGACGCGGACCTGCTGCACGTGTGGTCGGCCGGCGCGGGCCCCGTCATCGCGGCCTTCCGCCCCGACCTCATCCTCGTGTCCGCCGGCTTCGACACGTGGCACCGCGATCCCATCGGCGACCTGCGCGTGACCGCCGCCGGCTTCACCGCGCTCTGGAACCTCTTCCGGAGCTGGACCGACGCGCACTGCCCGGGCCGCCTCGTGGGCGCGCTCGAGGGCGGCTACGACCCCGCGGGCCTCGTGGCCGGCGTGCGCGCCGCGCTGGCCGCCGCCGCCGCGCCGCGCGCCGGCGAGACCGGCGTGGACGGCCCGGTCAGCGACGCCGCCCGCGCGATCGCCGAGCGCTCGCGCGCGACGCTGGCGCCCTGGTGGCCGGCGCTGCGGGGTGCCTAGCGCTCGACACCAAGGCAGAAAGATTACTATTGTTAAAATAACATTCGTGACGAGAATGTTGTTTTGAAGTTTGCCATCAGGTCAACGGGAAGGGCATGGGCCGGCCACCACTCTGGTCTCCGACGCAGGAGGACTACTCCCGGATCTTCCGTGAGCAGAACCCCTGGCATCAGTCGGGCTCTGTTCCCGAGGCTCTGGCCCCCGCTGTCGAGCGGCCGCTTGCCAAGCAGCTGTGGCACCGGGTGCTCCGCGAGGAGCCGTCGCGATTCCAACTCGTCCTGGGACCGAGGCGAGTCGGCAAGACCACGGCGATGTACCAGACAGTGCGTCACCTTCTCGCCAGCGGCATACCCCCGCGGCGCTTGTGGTGGCTGCGACTCGATCATCCACTTCTCATTCCATTGTCGCTCGACGCTCTCGTTCGATTCGTCGCTCAGACTGCCAAGGCGACGCCTGAGGAACCCGTCTTCCTGTTCCTCGACGAACTGGCTTATGCCACGGACTGGGACCTCTGGCTCAAGACCTTCTATGACGAGCGCAGGCCCTTGCGCATCGTTGCAACTTCGAGCTCGACGGCTGCACTTCGAAACCGCCGAATGGAGAGCGGGGTCGGCCGCTGGGAAGAGCAGTATCTGGCACCATATCTGCTGACGGAGTTCCTCGATCTCGCATCGAGGCCTGTCGCTCTGGGCGCCGACTCGGACCTTGCCGGCGCCATCACCAACGCGGTCTCCGGCACGACCGACCTCTCGGGTCTGGCGGAGCTTCGGACGCGGTTCCTGCTCACCGGCGGCTTCCCCGAACTTCTCATCCCCCTGACCTCGGCCTCGCCCGACGCTGCCGGCGAGGAACTTCAGCTCTTGCACGCGCAGCGCACGCTACGGAGCGACGCCGTCGAGCGTGCGCTCTACAAGGACATCCCACAGGCCTTCGGGCTGGACCGACCCATGGTGCTCGAGCGTCTGCTCTACGTGCTGGCGGGGCAGATCACCGGCGTTCTGTCGCCCAACAAGATCTGCGAGAGCCTCGATGGACTGTCGCAGCCCACGTTCGACCGGTACCTGTCCTATCTCGAACGCGCCTTCCTGGTGTTCACGCTGCCGAACTTCTCGCCGACGGAGAAGGGTGTCCAGAAGCGCGGTCGGAAGCTCTACTTCGTGGACGGTGCCGTCCGGAATGCCGCGCTCCAGCGAGGCTCCGCTCCAAAGCAGGATTCCGTCGAGATGGGTCATCTCCTCGAGAATGCCGCGGCGAGCCACCTCCATGCGCTGAGTCAGCAGGCGCAGGTTCGGCTGTTCCACTGGCGGCACGGTGGCGACGAAGTCGATCTGGTCTACAACCATCCCGAGTCTCCGCTGGCTTTCGAGATCAGCCTCTCTCCGAACCACTCGCGCGCGGGCCTTCGGGCCTTCGTCAGCCGATTCCCTCGCTTCAAGGGTCGCTGCTACATGGTCTCCGAGGTGGACCATGCCATTCCGCCGGAAGCGGATCGCGATTCGATCGGCACCTTGCCGCTCGACATGTTTCTCGTGGTGGTCGGAAAGCAGGCGGAGTCCCAGCTTCTTCGCCGCCTCCTGTAGTCCTCGTCCCAGCGACCGGGAATCGAATCGCGCTCAGGTCGTGGACCAGATCGCGACCCAGCCGTCGTTGGGCACGGGGTCGGGCGCCACGACGCCGGCGCCCCAGATGTGGTCGGCGCCGACGTCGCCGCCGCCGGTCCGGGTGGGGTACATCACGCCGACCCACACGTCGGGGCCGTCGGGCGCCAGGGCGCCGTTGGTGCTGGGCTGGATCTCCTGCGCCGCGCGGAACCACGCGTGGAGCAGCGTCTGGCCGTCGCGGACGTACTGCACCACGCGCTTGCCCTCGTCCTCGTTGTCGTAGGTGATGGCGCCGTAGCCGAGGAGCTGGTGCAGGCCGTCGAAGGCGCCGCCCCAGCGCCGGAAGACGTCGCCGCCGCCGGGGCTGATCGCGTCGTCCTGCAGCGGGCCCGACGCGGCCACGACGATCCACTCGCAGTCCTGGCTGCCCCACAGGTCGCGCGGCACGTTGCCGCCCACCTCGGAGGCGTCGAGCCAGCTGTCGTCGGGCCTGGACAGCACCCAGCCGTCCAGGCTGGCGTGGCCGGTGTAGAAGACGAAGTCCGCGGTGTCGACCCACTCGTCGTCGTGCACGCGCCAGTCGGACTCCCACGCGGCCGCGTCGCCCCACTGGAAGTTCCGCGTCCAGGCGTCGCTCTGCAGCTCGCTCACGAAGCCCGCGGCGTTGGCCGCGCTGCCGGACAGGCCGCCCGAGAGGCCGATGTACGACGCGCCGCACTCCATCCAGCTCGCCCGCGCGCCCGGCGGCGGCATCCCCAGGATGTACTGGCTGCCGTCCGAGCCGTGCTCCTCCGGGCCCTCGGGCTCCGTCGCACGCCGCATGGGCGTGTCGCGGTCCGTGCGCGCGGGCGGCGGCGGCGGCACCTTGGGCTTCGGGCCGAACTCCGTGGCCGGCAGCAGGATCCGGCGCAGCGGCACCACGTGCCCGTCCACGTCGGCCGTCGCGCTGTAGACGCGCACCGGGTACAGGAACTCCTGCTCGTCGCCGAACGGCGCCGCGTAGTAGGCGAGCGTCGAGTCGAACTCGCGCACCTTCAGCGCGCGCGTCAGCTCGCGGAACTCCTGGTCGGCCGTCGCGCGCGGGATCAGGCGCGACTCCGTCTCCACGCCGGCCACGTCGCGCCAGGTGCCCGAGTAGCCGATCACGCGGCCGCCCTCGCCGACGGTCACCCGCACCTCGTCGCCGCCGCCCACGACCGACCACTCCCGCGCCTGCTCACCGGAGCCCGTGCGCACGCGCGCCGTCCATGTGACGGCGCGGTCGAGGTCGAAGTCGTTGCGCGCGCCGCCCGGCAGCTCGACGTGCGCGAGCTTGCTGCCGCCGACGGTCGGCACGGCCGCCACCGCGAGCGGCTCCTTGTCCATCGGCCGCAGCCCCGCCCGCTGCAGGAACTCCGTCGCGATGCCCACCGCCTCCGCCGGGCCGGGCAGCCGCGGCATGACCTGCAGGTTCCAGAGCTGCGCCTCGTCGGCGGCCCACACGCCGCCGCTCACCGCGCACAGCTCCACGAAGTCGTCGCCCGCGCGGCTGCTGAAGCCCGCGCGGCTGCGCCGCGTCTCGCCCGCCGCGCCGAAGATGCGGCGCGCCAGGTCCGCGGCGCGTGGCTCGTTCACCACCGGCACCGCGAGCCGGTACACCGGCAGCGTCTCCGGCTCCGTGACCGGCGCGGGGCGCGCCGTGCGGCAGCCTGACGTCGAGAGCGCCAGCGCCAGCCCGGCCGCCCCCGCCGCCAGCCACGCCGTCCGCGCGATCGTGCGCAGCCCGCCGGTCCGCGAGCCCGGTCCGAACGATCCCCGCGTGCTCATCGCGCTCCGCTCCTGCGTTCCCGCTGCATGACGCGCGGGAGCTCCCTTTGTCACACCATCCTCGTGAGCGGAGCGCGGCGGCGCAAGGAAGCGGGCCGCGGTCCGCGGGCCCGCGTCAGGCGGGCCGCAGCCGCTCCGGCTCGACGTCCCCCTGGCGCAGGCGAGCGAGCAGCGCCGCGAAGCCGGGGAACGAGATGTCCGCCGCGTCCAGCGCCGGCAACGGCCAGCCGCCGCTCGCCGCCGCCACCGCGGCCGTCAAGGCGAGGCGGTGGTCGTCGAAGCGCGGCGGGCGGGCCGGCGCGCGCAGCACCGCCACGCCGGTGATCGACAGCGTGTCGCCCTCCACCTCCACGCGCGCGCCGAGCGACGCGAGCAGCTCCGCGACGCCCGCGATGCGGTCGGACTCCTTGAAGCGCAGCTCGCGCAGCCCGCCGAAGCGGCTTGTGCCGCGCGCGCGCGCCGCCGCGAGCGCCAGCACGGGAATCTCGTCCACGAGGTCCGGCACGTCCTCCGGCGCGATCTCGAAGGCGTGCAGCTCGCTGGAGCCCGCGCGCAGGTCGCCGCTCGGGTCGGGCGCCGCGCTGCCCGCGCTCGCGTCTGCGGCGCCGCCCGTGCCGTCCGCGGCGGCGCGGCGCAGCACCATGACGTCGGCGCCGGCGCGCTCCAGCGCGCGCAGGAAGCCGGTGCGGCGCGGCCACAGGCCGACGTCGCGCAGCCACACGTCGCTGCCCGGCGTCAGCAGCGCGGCCACCACGAGGAACGCGGCCGACGACGGATCGCCCGGGATGTCGAGGTGCGTGGCCGTCAGCCGGCCGGGATGCACGGTCACCGCGCCGGGCTCGGTCTCGAGGCGCGCGCCGAAGCGCGGCAGCCAGCGCTCGGTGTGGTCGCGCGTGGGCACGTGCTGCACCACCGTCAGCGGGCCGTCGGCGCACAGCCCGGCGAGCAGCAGCGCGCTCTTCACCTGGGCCGAAGGCGTCGCGACCTCGTGCCGCCCGCCCGACAGCGGTGCGCCGCGCAGCTCCAGCGGCAGCCGCTCGCCGCGGACGTCCGCGCCCATCGCGCGCAGCGGCGCGATCACGCGGTCCATCGGCCGGCTGCGCAGCGAGGCGTCGCCGTCGAGCTGCCAGCGCCCGCGCCGCCCCGCGAGCAGGCCCAGCAGCAGCCGCGCGGCCGTGCCGGCGTTGCGGCAGTCCAGCGGCGCCGGCGGGCTGGCAGGCTCCTGCACGCCCTCGATCGTCACCGTGTGCGGGCCCGCCTGCGGCGCGTCGCTCGGGCCGGCGTGCGGACCGCTCCAGCTCACGCGCGCGCCGAGCGCGGCCACGGCGTCCGCGGTGGCTTGCGTGTCGCCGGCGCGGAGGGCGCCGCGCGCGACGGTGCGGCCGTCGGCCACGGCGCCGAGCAGCAGCGCACGCTGCGTGCACGACTTGTCGCCCGGCAGCGTGACCGAGCCGATCAGCGGGGGCGAGGTCATGCGTGCATCGTAGCCCTCGGCGACCTATCGTGGCGCCGATGGTCGCCGCGCCGCACCGCTCGATCGTTCCGCGCCGCCGGCGAGCCGCGGCCGCCGCGGCGGCGGTTGCTGTGCTGGCCGCCGCGGTCACCGTCACGCTCTCCGCCGGCTGCTACGCCACGCGCCCGACGGAGGTCGTGCTCAAGAGCGGCCAGGTGCTCGGCGGCGAGGTGCGCGGCGTCGACGGCGGCGTGGTGGACCTGCTCGACAAGTCCGGCGAGGAGCTGCCGCTCCCCCGCACGCACGTCCGCGTCATCGAGGGCGACGGCCCGTTCGCGGACCCGCCGCTGCTCTGGCGCAACGTGCCGTCGGTGGCGCGCGACGACACGCCGCCCACGAGCTTCGTGCGCGCCACGCACGAGCCCGACGGCACCGGCGCGCTCGAGGTCGCCTTCGCCGGCTACGAGCTGCCGGGCAGCGACCGGCGGGTCTACCTGGTGGGCGCCGTGCACGTCGCGCACGCCGGCTTCTTCCAGGCCATGCAGGGCATCCTCGACAGCATGGACCTCGTGCTCTGGGAGGGCGTGGGCGGCAAGGAGCAGCCCACCGAGGAGGCGATGGCGCGCTTCGACGTGCTCTTCAAGTCGCAGATGCTCCTGAAGAACCTGCTCAACCTCGACTTCCAGCTCGCGGAGATGGACTACAAGCGCCCCTTCTGGCGCAACAGCGACATGTCCATCAACGACCTGCAGGCGATGCTCACCAAGCGCGGCCTGTCGATCATGCCCAACGAGCAGCTCTTCCGCACGGTCTTCGGCGCGCTGTTCACGTTCGTGGATCCGGAGAAGGTGCCGCGCAACGAGGCCACCGGGCGCGGCTACCGCGCCCTGATCGCGCCGCTCATGGCCGACCCCGAGGGCATGCTGCAGCGCGCCGGCGCCGCCGGCCTGAAGGAGGTGCTCATCGACGAGCGCAACCGCCACGTCATCGATGACCTGCGCGGCGTGCTCGCCGAGCCGGGCCCCGAGCGCATCGCCATCTTCTACGGCGCCGGCCACCTCACAGGCATGGACAGAGCACTCCGAGAGGAGCTGGGCCTGAAGTTGATTGGCATGCACTGGGTCCCGGCCTGGCGCTTCTAGTCATGGCGCGCGGCGCGGGGCGCGCGACATCACAGGTGGTCCCGCGCGCATGTCACACATCACAACTTTGTCGTCGACCCGTTCGACGACAATGTTGTCATCTCTGACATGGCGCTGGTGAACCCACGAGTCCGAGCGCTCAAGGCCGCGTCAAATCGAGCCCGCGCAAGGCGCCAACGCAGCCCGGGCCGATTTGCCGCGTGCCGGCGACCTAGACTTCCGGCTCTTCGTCCGGCGCCTTGCGCTTGTCTTCGGCCTTCTGCTGCTCGATGTAGGCCTTTTCCTGGTCGCGCAGGCGGCGCTCGGCTTCGCGGCGTGCCTTGAGGCGTGCGAGCTCCTGGCGCGCGACCTCGCGGTCGCCGGCCTCGGCGCGGTAGTAGCCGAGGCGGTCGGCGTCCTCGCGGTCGGGCGGCAGGCCGGTGAGGAAGGTGCCGAGCACCTTGCCGCCCGCCCGAGTGATCGCGTGGAACGAGCGCTGCACGAGCTCGCGGCTGGTCTCCTCCATGCGCACGACCAGCAGCGCGCCGTTGCAGCGCGCGGCGAGCACGCAGGCGTCGGTGTAGGGGTTGACCGGCGGCGTGTCGATCAGGATCCAGGTGTAGCGGTGCTTGAGCTCGTTGAGCAGGTTGCCGAAGCGCTCGCTGCCGATGAGCTCGGCGGGGTTGCGCGCCTCGGCGCCGGTGGGCAGCACGTCGAGGCCGGCGATGGCCGTGCGCCGGATCACCTCGTTGAGCGAGCTCAGGTCCAGCATCAGCTCCGTGATGCCGGGCTCGTTCTCGACGCCGAGCAGGCCGGCCTGGCTGGGCGCGCGGAAGTCCGTGTCCACGAGGCAGACGCGGCTGCCGGGCTGCTCGGCCAGGCAGGCCGCGACGTTGGCCGCGGTGATGGACTTGCCCTCGCCCTTCTTGCTGCTGGTGACGACGACGGCCCACGGCGCGCCGCCGCGGTTGAGCGCGGTGAGGTTCGTGCGGCAGGCGCGGTACTGCTCGGCGTGGAGGCCGCGCGCGTCGTGGTACATGACCACGGCGCTGGCGACCTTGCTGAGCAGGCTGCCCGGGCGCTCGGGCGGCGCGCCGCCGTTGGGCGGCGTCGACCCGTTGGCGGGCGGGCCGGCCGGCGGGCCGGCGGGCGGGTTGGCGGGCGGTGGCGCGGAGCGCTTGGAGCCGCTCATATCGGCTCTCCGGGGAGACCGCCAGTCTGCCGCACGAGGGCGGCGGTCTCCAGCAGGAGCGCGTCGTCATTGTCGCGCAGGGCAGCCACGGCGGCGCGGGCGCGGGCGGCGAGGCGGCGGCAGGCGCCGCGCGCGAGGAGCTGCTCGGCCGCCGCGTCGGCGCCGGCTCCGCGGGGGCCGGCCGCGGGGGGAAGCGCGGCGCGCGCGAGCACGGCGGCCTGGCCGTAGAGCGCGATGGCCTGGTCGGCCAGCCGCGCGAGCACGAGCTGGCGATCCTTGAGCGCCGGGCCGTGGGCGCGCAGGGCCGAGGCCGACGTCTGGGCGAGGTCGGCGGCGCCGAGCGAGAGCGCCAGGGCCTCGGACTGCAGCGCCTCGGGCACGGGCAGCGGCACGGGCGCCTCGGCGCCGGAGACGCGGCGGCCGTAGCCCTCGCGCGGCGCGATGCCGGCCTGCAGGCGTCGGGCCGGCTCGGCGAGGCCGCCGCTCGCGATCATCAGGCGCAGGATCTCGTTCGTGCCCTCGAAGATCATGTTGACGCGCGCGTCGCGCAGCAGGCGCTCGTAGGGGTAATCGGTGGTGAAGCCGTTGCCGCCGGCGCACTGCATGGCGTCGTTGACCACGGACCAGAGGGTCTCGGTGCCGAAGACCTTGCAGGCGGCGGCCTCGAGCGCGAGGTCCTTGCGGCCGGCGTCGGCCGCGCCCGTGGTGAGGAAAGTCATGCACTCCAGCGCGTGGATGTCCTGCGCCATGCGCGCGAGCTTCTCGCGGATCAGCTCGAACTCCGCGATCGGGCGGTCGAACTGCCGCCGCTGCGACGTGTACTCCACCGCCTGCGCGAGCAGGTAGCGGCAGATGCCGACGCAGCCGCCCGCGAGCCCGGTGCGCCCGGCGTTCAGGACGGCGAGCGCGAGCTTGAAGCCGTGGCCCGGCTCCCCCACCAGGTTCTCGGCCGGCACGCGCACGTCCTCGAAGAAGAGCGGCACCGTCGAGCTGCCGCGGATCCCGAGCTTGTCCTCCTCCGGCCCCGCGCGGAAGCCGTGCGCGCGCTCCACGAGGAAGCAGGAGATGGACGGGCGGCCGTCGGCGCGCGGGTGGTCCGGCGTGCGTGCGAAGACCGTGACCAGGTTGGCGAAGCCGCCGTTGGTGATCCACAGCTTCTCGCCGTTGAGCAGGTAGGCGCGGCCGTCGGGCGTACGCGTGGCGGTGCAGCGCAGCGCCTGCGCGTCGCTGCCCGCGCCGGGCTCGGAGAGCGCGAACGCCGCCTTGAGCTCGCCGGTCGCGAGGCGCGGCAGGTAGCGCGCGCGCTGCTCCGCGCTGCCCGCCAGCAGCAGCGCCTTGATGCCGATGGTCGAGTGGCCGCCCGACATGATCGCGATGGCGCCGTCGAGCACCGACAGCTCCGTGCCGATGCGCACGTACTGCGTGTCCGTGAGCCCGAGGCCGCCGTACTCCTCCGGCACGCGGATGCCGAAGAGCCCCAGCTCCGCGAGCCCGTTCAGCACCTCCGGCGGGATCGCGTGCGCCTTGTCGATGGCGCGGCTGTCCACGTGGATGGCCGCGAAGCGCGCGAGCGTCTCGCGGAACATGTCCACGAGCTCGCGCGCCTCGCCCTGCAGCGTTGGGAACGGGAACAGCAGCTCCGCCGGCGTCTCGCCCAGGAAGAGGTGCTTCATCAGCGAGGTCCCGGCGCCGTCCGCGGGCGCGCCGGCGGGTGCGCCGGGCTTGGCGCTGGGCTTGGAGTCGGTCCGGGCGTCGGTCATCGCGCGCCACATCATCGCGGCCGGGCGGCCGGAGTGGAAAGGGGCAGCCCGGCGCGCGGGCTGGACGGCGAGGCGGCGGGCCGGGCAACATCGGCCGCCATGGCCGCTCAGCTCCCCCGCCGACCGAAGGCCCTGCTCGCGTGGAGCTCGGGCAAGGACAGCGCGTGGACGCTGCACGTGCTGCGGCAGCAGGCCGCGGTCGAGGTGGTCGGGCTGCTGACCACCTTCAACGAGGCCTTCGACCGCGTGGCCATGCACGCCGTGCGGCGCGAGCTGGTGCAGGCGCAGGCCGCGGCGGCCGGCTTGCCGCTCTGGCCCGTCTCCCTGCCCTGGCCCTGCAGCAACGAGGACTACGAGGCCCGCATGCGCGCGGCCATGGAGCGGGCGCGCGCCGAGGGCGTCACGGCCGTGGCCTTCGGCGACCTGTTCCTGCAGGACATCCGCGCCTATCGCGAACGGCAGCTCGCCGGCAGCGGGATCGAGCCCTTGTTCCCGCTCTGGGGCGCGACGGCTGATACGCCGGCGCTCGCGCAGCGCATGCTCGCGGGCGGGCTGCGCGCCGTGCTCACGTGCGTGGACACGCGCCAGCTCGAGCAACGCTTCGTCGGGCGCGCCTTCGACGCGGCGCTGCTCGCGGAGCTGCCCGCAAGCGTGGACCCGTGCGGCGAGCGCGGCGAGTTCCACACCTTCTGTTGCGCCGGGCCGATGTTCGCGGCGCCGATCGCGGTGCAGGCCGGCGAGACCGTCGTTCGTGAAGGATTTGCGTACGCGGACCTGCTGCCGGCGGTCACGGCGGCCGCGAACGCAGCGACCGGGACGCCCGCGGCGCCCGCGACGCGCTGATCTCCAGCGCGCGGTTGACGAGGTCCCGCGGCTGTGGGACAAGAGTCGCATCGCCCGGCTGGTGTCCGGGCGCGCTCTTTCGAGAACACGTCGTGTTTGCCGGCCCTTGGGAAGACGGTGCAAGTCCGTCACGGTCCCGCCGCTGTGAGCGGAGTCGAAGGGCGCCGGGAGGCGTCGCGCACGCGACGGCCTCCGGTCACTGTCCGGCCTGCGCGCGCCGAGCGCGCACCACTGGATGGGAAGACGCGCCCCGAGGTCAATCCGCAAGTCAGAACACCAGGCCGACGAGCGTTGCGTCGCTCTCCGGATATGGGAGCGCTGGCAACTGTCCGTTGGTGAAGAGGCCGCGGGGCGCTGCCCCAGCGGCTTCTTGCGTTTCTCCAGCGGAGCGTCGGTGAGCAAAGGGGGCGCGGCGGCACGGCTCTGCCCAACGGAGTCACCATGCGTTCCCTGCTCGAGCTCGTCCCCGGCCGGTCCGCCGGCTTCACGTTCCTGGCGTCCGCCGCGCTGTTCGCCGCGCTGCCCGCCGCGCGCGCGGGCGTCATCACCACGCCGTCCGGCTTCAACGTCGAGACGCAGGCCGGCCCCGGCCTCTTCGCGATCCTGCCCGACGGCCGGGCGCTCTACAGCACCGGCTTCTTCGGCGCGGACCAGCTCTCGCTGCGCCAGCCCGACGGCACCCTCACGCTCTTCGCCACGGGCTTCGGCAGCCTCGCGGGCCTCGCGCAGTCGCCGGTCACGGGCGACATCGTGGTGGGCGACAGCTTCTTCGCGCCGGCGCTGCGCGTGCTGCGCGACCTGAACCACGACGGCGACGCGCTCGACGCGGGCGAGGACACGCCGCACCCAGCGGTGCTGCCCGTGCTGTCCAACGGCGCCGCGCCGCTGCCCTTCGACCTGCAGTTCAAGCCCGGCACGGACGAGCTCTACCTGTCCGGCTCCACGCCCTTCGGGATCAATCCCACGCTCGGCGTGGTGCTGCGCATCGCGGGCGCGACGGCGAGCGTCTACGCGGAGGGCCTGACCTTCGCGGCCGGCATGACCTGGGACGGCGGCACGCTCTACGTCGCGGACACGAACCTCGGCGTGGGCCACGTGGCCGCGCTCGCGGACGGCAACGCGGACGGCGACGCGCTGGACGCGGGCGAGGCCGTGGACTTCGCGGCGGGCCTCACCGGCGCGAGCGACATCGTGCGCGCGAGCGACGGCTCGTTCTGGCTCTCGGGCACCTTCGTGCCGGACTTCAGCAGCGCGTCGGTCGCGCGGCTGCTGCCCGACGCCGACCACGACGGCGCGAGCGACGGCATCACGGAGGACTGGCTCACCGGCTTCGGCTTCACGGCCAACCTCACGCTCTCCGA